>MLJW01000263.1_pt1 | contig 35417 bp, 33 predicted proteins | sample 888231 | NCBI WGS metagenome assembly MLJW01 (sample SAMN05788063, study PRJNA343431) | mine drainage metagenome | isolation source: sample collected from the inflow into an acid mine drainage treatment plant... | place: Germany: Lusatia, lignite mining district
GGCGGCATGCCCATCGGCCGCGAGGGGCCCACCGTGCACATCGGCGCGGCCATCATGGCCGAGACGCGGCGCTTCTATCCGCACCGCGGGCCCAGGCTGGAGCGCCAGTTGCTGCTGGCCGGGGCGGCGGCCGGGCTGTCCGGCGCCTTCAACACCCCGCTGGCCGGCATCATCTTCGCCATCGAGGAAATCGCGCGCGACTTCGAGAACCGCACCAACGGCACCATGATCACCGCCGTGGTGTTCTCGGGCCTGACCTCGCTGGCCCTGGCCGGCAATTACCTGTATTTCGGCCAGCTCAACGTGCCGCACAGCTTCAGCATCCACTTCGTCCTGCCCGTGCTGCTCACGGCCCTGCTCTGCGGCCTGCTCGGCGCGGCGTTCAACTGGGCCCTGCTGCGCTGGGAGGCCTGGATGCCCAAGCCGCTGCAGCTCTGGCGCGCCGACAAGCCGCTGCTCTACGCCCTGATCATCGGCCTCGCCATCGCGGCGCTGGGCGTGTCCACCGGCGGCGAAACCTGGGGCAGCGGCTACGAGCAGGCGCGCCGGCTGCTCGAAGGCACGGCCCCCTTGAGCCAGGGCTACGCCATCACCAAATGGGCCTCGATGATCATCAGCTACATGGCCGGCATTCCCGGCGGCCTGTTCTCGCCCTCGCTGTCCATCGGCGCGGGGCTCGCGCAATGGGTGCATGCCGCCTTCGCCTGGGCGCCGCTGCCGGCGCTGATCGCGCTGTGCATGACGGGGTATCTCGCGGCCGTGACGCAATCGCCGCTGACCTCCTTCGTCATCGTCATGGAAATGACCAACGGCAGCGGCATGGTCATCCCGATGATGGCCACGGCCCTGCTGGCCACGCGCGTGTCGGCCCTGCTCACGCCGCCGCTGTACGAGGCGCTGGCGCAGAAGAACTACTTCCCCAAGGCGCCGGCGCCGCAGCCCACGCCCACGACGGCACCCGAAGCCAGGGCCGACTGAACCGCGCCGGCCCAGGCGGTGATGCGCAAGACAAGCCGGCGCGGCGGCGCTAGGCTTGCAGGCACAACGACACCTCTGGAGGAGACACCATGCAGGCAACCCAAGCCGCCGCCGGCGATACCGCAACGCTCGAGGCCGCCACCTACCGCAAGGTCGGCTGGCGACTGATTCCGTTTCTGATGCTGTGCTACTTCGTCGCCTACCTGGACCGCGTCAACGTGGGGTTCGCGCAATTGCAGATGAAGTCGGACCTGCAGTTTTCCGATGCGGTCTACGGCTTCGGCGCGGGCATCTTCTTCCTGGGCTATTTCCTGTTCGAGGTGCCGAGCAATCTGGTGCTGCACCGCGTCGGCGCGCGCATCTGGATCGCCCGCATCATGATCACCTGGGGGCTGATCTCCGCCCTCACCATGTTCATCCAGACGCCCACCATGTTCTACGTGGCGCGCTTCCTGCTGGGCCTGGCCGAAGCGGGATTCTTCCCCGGCATCATCCTCTACCTCACCTACTGGTACCCGGCGGCCCGGCGCAGCCAGATGACGGCCTGGTTCATGTCGGCCGTGGCGCTCTCGGGCTTGATCGGCGGGCCGGTGTCGGGCTGGATCCTGCACACCTTCCACGGTCACGCCGGCCTGGCCGGCTGGCAGTGGCTGTTCCTGCTCGAAGGCCTGCCGGCGGTGGTGCTCGGCGTGGTGGTGCTGCTCTATCTGGATAACGGCATCGCCCAGGCGCGATGGCTGACCGACGCCGAAAAGACCCTGCTGCAGGAGCGCATCGCCAGCGAAGCCCAGACCAAGACCCATGCCTCGGCGCTGCAAGCCATGGCAAGCCCGCGCGTATGGCTGCTGGCGCTGGTGTATTTCTCGGTGGTGATGGGCTTGTACGGACTGGGCTTCTGGCTGCCGCTGCTGTTCAAGACCACGGGCGTGAGCGACCCGCTCATCATCGGCTGGCTGGTGGCCATTCCCTACGGCGTGTCCATCCTCGCCATGATTCTGGTGGGCCGCCACTCGGACGCCAAGCGCGAGCGCCGCTGGCATGTCGCCATTCCCGCGCTGCTCGGTGCCGCGGGGCTGCTGCTGTCCACGCTGTGGACCGACAACACCCTGGGCGCGGTGCTCACGCTGACCCTCGCCACCTGCGGCATCATGACCGTGCTGCCGCTGTTCTGGAGCCTGCCAACCGCGTTTCTCACCGGCACGGCGGCCGCGGCGGGCATCGCCTTGATCAACGCCCTGGGCAACCTGGCCGGCTTTTTCGGCCCCAGCATCGTCGGCTGGGTCAAGCAGGCCACGCAAAGCACCAACGGCGGCATCCTCGTGCTGGCCGCCTTCATGGTACTGTGCGCGCTGCTGGTGCTGAGCCTGCCGGGCCGCGACATCGACCGCTGAAACACTCGGCTTTCGCGCAAGCTGCGTGCAATCGGCGGCAGCGTCGCGTGAATTGCGACTGGATGCGTGGGGCGCGGCCACAAAGCCATGGAGCAAGCCGTGACAACAACCCCAGTGACGTTCACCACCATCGCCGTCGGTCGCTCGTTTGTGGCAATAACCGTGTAGTGGAGCTAAAGACGCTTGGCGCAGATCACGGAAGACAGGCATGAAGCAGCATTTCATCAGCAACCAGTGGGTTGCACCCTCGTCCGGGGAGGTCATTCCGGTCATCGACCCCTCGGACGGCCAGCCTTTCGAGTCCCTGGCACGCGGCAATGCGAGCGATATCGACCAGGCCGTGGGGGCAGCGCGCGCCGCCTATGAGGGTGCGTGGGGCCGCCTGAGCGCGGCCGAGCGTGGACGTCTGCTGCAAAAACTCGCGCAGAAAATGCTCGACCATGCCGAAGAGCTGGCGCAACTCGAAGCGCGCGACTGCGGCAAGCCGCTCAGGCAGGCGCGCGCGGACGCAGCGGCGGTGGCCCGCTACTTCGAGTTCTATGCCGGTGCGGCTGACAAGCTGCACGGCGAGACCATTCCCTATCAGAACGGTTACACCGTGCTCACGATTCGCGAGCCGCATGGCGTGACCGGCCACATCATTCCCTGGAACTACCCGCTGCAGATTTTCGGGCGCAGCGTGGGCGCGGCGCTGGCGGCGGGCAATGCCTGCGTGGTCAAGCCGGCTGAAGATGCCTGCCTGTCGTTGCTGCGGGTGGCCGAACTGGCGGCGCAAGTGGGTTTTCCTGAAGGCGCGCTGAATATCGTCACGGGCTATGGTCAGGAAGCAGGCGATGCTCTGGTCAGGCATCCCGGCATCGACCATGTGTCATTCACCGGCTCGCCCGCGATCGGCAAGCTGGTGGCATGCGCCGCGGCGGAAAACCACACCCCGGTCACGCTTGAGCTGGGCGGCAAGTCGCCCCAGATCGTGTTTGCCGATGCCGACTTTGAGGCCATGCTGCCGGTGGTGGTCAATGCCATCACGCAAAATGCCGGACAAACCTGCTCGGCCGGCAGCCGCCTGCTGGTGGAACGCAGCGCCTATGAAGAGGTCGTGGCCCGGCTGTCTGTGGCCTTTGGCAAGCTGCGCGTGGGCCCCGCGAGCATGGATCTCGATTGCGGGCCGCTGATCCGCCAGACCCAACTGCAGCGGGTCGTCGGCTTCTTGGACGAGGTGCGCCGTGATGGTTTGCCAATCACGAGCCAGGGTCAGGTCGTGGCCGAAGCACCGAAAACCGGGTTCTACCAGGCCCCAACGCTGGTGCGCGATGTGCCTCCCGGGCACCGGCTGGCCCAGGAAGAAGTGTTCGGTCCGGTGATCGCCGCCATGCCGTTCGACGATGAGGCGCATGCCCTGCGGCTCGCCAACGGCACCGCCTACGGCCTGGTCGCAAGCGTCTGGAGCCGTGATGGGTCACGCCAAATGCGGCTGGCGCGCAAGCTTCGCTGTGGACAAGTATTCATCAATAACTACGGTGCCGGCGGCGGTATCGAGCTGCCCTTCGGCGGTGTCAAGGCCAGTGGCCATGGTCGCGAAAAGGGCTTCGAGGCACTCTACGGTTTTACGGTGCTGAAAACCATTTCCATCAAATACGACTGAGGCAGTGCGATGTCCCGCACCCGCTCAACCGGCGGCCGCGGGTAGCGCGCAATTCTTGCATTTCACCAGAAGACATTTTCATGCGACTCAAAGACAAATCCATCATCGTCACCGGATCGGGCGGTGGTATTGGCGAAGGCATAGCCCGGCGGCTGGCGGCGGAGGGTGCCCAGGTCATCGTCAACGACATCAATACGTCGATGGGAGAGAAGGTCGTGGCCAGGATCAACGCTGCGGGCGGCACGGCCTCGTTCTTTGCGGCCGATGTCACCAAGTCAGTGGATGTCAAGGCGCTGGTCGATGCCGCTCGGCTGCGCCACGGCAAGCTTGACGTGATGGTCAACAACGCGGGCTGGACGCACCGCAACCGTCCGGCGCTCGAAGTCAGCGAAGACGAGTTCGACAAGTGCTATGCGGTCAACGTCAAAAGCATTTACCTCGCAACCATTCATGCCACGCCGTTGTTTCGGGCCCAGGGTGGTGGTTGTTTCATCAATATTGCGTCGACGGCTGGTGTTCGTCCTCGGCCGGGACTGACCTGGTATAACGGCTCAAAAGGGGCCGTCATTACCACCTCGAAGTCACTGGCAGCCGAACTGGGGCCCGACAACATCCGTGTCAATTGCGTCAACCCGGTGTTCAACCCCGACACCGGCTTATCCACCGAGTTCGCCGGCGGTCCGCTGGATGAAGAACGCAAGGCCAGATTTCGTGCCAGCATTCCACTTGGGCGTTTTTCGACAGCTTTGGACGTGGCCAACGCCGTGCTCTACCTGGCCAGCGACGAAGCCGCCTTCATCAGCGGTGTCTGCATCGAGGTCGATGGCGCACGCTGTGTCTGATGCGCGCTGATAACGTAAAGCTAGCAGAATAAAGTGCTGGGAAAAGACAGACTTTATTTTGCTCCGACGGACTTTATTTCTTCCGATCACTGTTCCTACAGTCAAAACACGTCCTGCGTGCCGACAAACCACTGGCATTTTGGCTTTACTCATTCGTTAGCAAGTAAGGCGACAAAAAAGTGCCTGAAACCCGCATGAAACCTCGCTGTGTGGCCGTGCTACTTACCGTTTTCTGTGTAAAAGGAGGGCAGGACGCAGTCTGCCCAGCGCTTGCGTATCGTCTCGCTTGGGGCGCCATCGGCACCGAGCGATTCGAGGAAGTCGATTTCTCCGCGTAGGCTGTTGCGGGCGTCCGCAGACATGGCCGTGATGACGCGCAGCACGGCCATGGGGTAGGTCTCACCGGGCTGGGTTTCGATCTTGTGGCAGCGCATGCGCAGCAGTCGTCCCGCAAGCACGAGGCGGAAAGCTGCGCGATGGGGTAGAGGTCGTGCGCTGGTGCCTGCGGCGAGGCTGCGCGGGGGTGTTTTGCGTTGTTCCATATTTGTTCCTCAATCAAGCTGATTTCCGCTTGTTTTGGCAACGTAAGTTTTTGATTTCTTTGGCGCTGGATGGGCTTTCCCGTTTTGTGATTCCTGTCGTCGTGGGTTCGAGTCCCATCAGCCACCCCAACCAATGACAGAAGTGGGCCCCGAGCGGTGCCCACTTTTTTGCCCGCAGCGGCCGCGAGCAGCGCGGCGTTGCGGCCCTGCATGCGCACCACATGCCCGTCGAAGGTGATCTCGGTCACCAACTCGTGCAAGTAGCGCTTTGGCAGGCCGTCGGGGTCCAGCAGGCGCTTGTGCATGACCTTGGCAAAGGCGTCCATCGTGGCTGGGCTCAGCGTGTCCAGCCGCGTCTTGCCCGGCTGCTTGGCGCCGCCGATGTCGCGCAGCAGGGCCTCACGCCGGGTCTTGAGCTTCGCTGCTCGTCTGCATCGAAGAGTCCGCGCAGGATTCAACTGACCTGCCAAACGCGCTGCGCTGCGGCATCGACGCGCGGAGGTCTTTTTGCCGCGGCATGCGGCGATGTTCGGCGCGACGGCGCCCGGCATGGTTTGCCGGAGCGGCGCCTGGACCCCGATAAGATGCAGCCATGATGCGCATCCTGCTCGCCAACGATGATGGTTATCTCGCTCCCGGTTTGCACGCTCTCCATGCCGGCTTGAGCCGCCTGGCCGACGTGACGGTGGTGGCGCCCGAACAGAATGCCAGCGCGGCGTCCAATGCGCTCACGCTCAGCCGGCCGCTGACGGTGTACAAGGCCGACAACGGCTTTCTCTACATCAACGGCACCCCGTCCGATTGCGTGCACATCGCACTGACCGGCCTGCTCGACTTCAGGCCGGACCTGGTGGTCAGCGGCGTGAACAACGGCGCGAACCTGGGCGACGACACCATCTACTCGGGAACCGTGGCCGCCGCGACCGAGGGCTACCTATTCGGCATGCCGGCCCTGGCCGTGTCCCTGGTGCACAAGGGTTGGGAGCATCTCGACACCGCCGTGCAGGTGGCGGTGGACGTGGCGCGCAACCTGCTGCAGCAACCCCCGGCGCGGCCTGCGCTCTTCAACCTCAACGTGCCCAACGTGCCGCGCGCGGCGTTGCGTGGCGTGCAGGTGGCGCGTCTGGGCAAGCGCCATCCCAGCCAGCCGGTCATCGTGCAACGCAACCCACATGGCGAGCCCATTTACTGGATCGGCTCCGCGGGCGAGGCGCTGGACGACCAGCCGGGCACCGATTTCCACGCCATTGCCCAGGGTTATGCGTCGCTGACGCCGCTGCAGCTGGACCTGACCCACTACCAGATGCTGGACGACTGCAAGGCGCGCTTTGCGTGCATGGCCGGTGAGCGCTGATCCGTCCCGCCCGCCGCGTGCGCGCTTTCCGGCAAGCTTGCCGGGCACTGCGGCATCGGGCGCACGGCCTGCCGGTGACGCGACACGACAGGCTGCGGGAAACAGGCCACCCAAGGCCGCGCAAGCCCTCGCGCCCGCGATGCCAACGGGCATCGGCATGGATTCGCAGGCCGTGCGCGCCAGCATGGTGGAGCGGTTGCGCGCACTGGGCGGCATCGAGCCGGCCGTGCTCGACGCCATGCTCGCGGTCCCACGGCACATCTTTCTCGAACCAGGTCTGGCGGCGCAGGCCTATCTCGACAATGCCCTGCCCATCGGCCACGGCCAGACCATTTCCAAGCCCTCGGTCGTGGCGCGCTGTGCTTCCGTGCTGTTGCAAAGCCTGGGCGCGAAGCCCGCGCGCGTGCTGGAAATCGGCACCGGATGCGGTTACCAGGCGGCGGTGCTCAGCCGCGTTGCGGGCGAGGTCTACAGCGTCGAGCGCATCCGCGCCCTGCATGAACTGGCGCGCCGCAATCTGCGAGCCCTGCGGCTGGCCAATCTGCGCCTGCTGCTTGGCGACGGTTCGGCCGGCGCATCCTCCGGCGCGCCGTTCGACGCCGTGCTCAGCGCTGCGGCCTGCAACGAGCCGCCGCAGGCCTGGCTGGAGCAACTGCGTCCAGGCGGGGTGCTGCTGGCGCCGGTCGGGCAGCCCCAGCGGCTGATGGCCTACCGCAAGCTCGGCACCGGCAGGGTCGAGTCCTGGTGCGTGGAGGATGCGCGCTTCGTCCCCCTAAAATCGGGCGTTCTTTGACGCCACCTGGACGCCTCGGCACCACCATGCGACTGATCCTGCCGCTCCTGCTCACTTCGCTGCTTGCTGCCTGTTCGACCGTTTCGCTGTCCCCGGCACCCGTGGTCAGCAAGAATTTCACGCCCGTCGGCTCCATCATGGGGCAGTCTGCGGTCACGCCGGCGCAGTCGGCCTCGGCAGCGGCGGCAGCCGGGCCCAACGGCCCCTACGCCGGGCAGCCTGGCTACTACACCGTGCAGCCCGGCGACACGGTGCGGCGCATCGCGCTCCAGTTCGGGCAGGACTGGCACAACATCGTGCGCTGGAACAATCTGGGCGACGCCAATGTGATCGAGGTCGGCCAGGTGCTGCGGGTTGCGCCGCCTGGCGCCAACCCCGGCGCCGTCGCCGCATCGCCCGCTGCGCCGCAGGCATTCCCGGCCGCGCCGGCCGCAAGCCAGGTGGCCCAGGCCTATCCGCTGGCCCCCATCCCCCCCGCCACGTCTGCTCCCGCTTCCCCGGCCGCGCCGGCTTCGGTGGCGAAGCCCGCCGCGGCTCCCGCGCCGCAGGCCCCGCCGGCGGGGCCTGCCACCACGGCGGTCACGCCGCCCAAGGCGGTGGCCGAGAATGGCGGCCTGGCGTGGTCCTGGCCAACACAGGGCAAGGTCATCCAGGGCTACAACGGCAGCACGAGCAAGGGCATCGACATCGCCGGCAAGCAGGGCGATCCCATCCTCGCCGCGGCGAACGGCAAGGTCGTGTATGCCGGCAACGAACTGCGCGGCTTCGGCAACCTGGTCATCATCAAGCACAACGCCGACTACATCTCCGTCTACGCGCACAACGAAAAACTGCTGGTCAAGGACGGGCAGGACATCAAGCGCGGGCAGCAGATCGCCCTCATGGGCGCGACCGATGCGCCGCGCGTGGAGTTGCATTTCGAGGTGCGCCTGCGCGGCAAGCCCATCGACCCCATGCAGGTTCTCCCGCCGCGCTGAAGCGCGCAGCCATTGCTCAGCCACCACCATGCCGCGCCCGCCCAGAAAGCCGTTGCCGCCGTCGTCTGCCGAGGATGCAGGCGGCGGGCGCGACGATGAGGTGCCCGAGACGGCTCCGGTGCGCGATCTCGCCGACCTGGCCGGCGACAGCGTCGACGCCGCCAGCCAGAGCGTGCTGCAGGCCTATCTCAACCAGATCCGCATCAAGCCGTTGCTGACCCCGCAGCAGGAGTTCGACACCGCCACCCGCGCCCGCCAGGGCGACTTCGAAGCCCGCCAGGCCATGGTCGAGCACAACCTGCGGCTGGTGGTCAGCATCGCCAAGGCCTATGCCGGCCGCGGCGTGGCGCTGGCCGACCTCATCGAGGAAGGCAATCTGGGGCTGATGCACGCCATCGAGAAATTCGAGCCCGAACGCGGGTTCCGCTTCTCCACCTATGCCAGCTGGTGGATCCGCCAGAACGTCGAGCGCGCCATCATGCAGCAGGCGCGCACCATCCGCTTGCCGGTGCACGTCATCCGTGAACTCAACCAGGTGCTGCGCGCGCGCCGCCACCTGGAGGAATCCAGCCCCAACGGCACGGCCTCGGTGGAAGACATCGCCAGCCTCATCGGCCGCACCGCCGACGAGGTGTCGGACCTGCTCACGCTCGGCGAGCTGCCTGCCTCGCTCGACCTCATGCACGAGAGCAGCGCGGGCGACAGCTACCAGGAACAGTTCGCCGACCAGCAGGCCCCCGGCCCCGAGGACACCACCCAGGCGCATGAAGTCTCGCATCTGCTCGACACCTGGCTGCAAACCCTGGTGGAGCGCGAGCGCGAGGTCATCGAGGCGCGCTTCGGCCTCTACGGGCGCGACACCGAAACCCTCGAATCCCTGGCCAAGCGCCTGGACCTCACCCGCGAGCGCGTGCGCCAGATTCAGCAGGAAGCCCTGCTCAAGCTCAAGCGCAGGCTGGCCAAGGGCGGGGTCGACAAGTCCTCGGTGCTCTGAATGGCCGCTCCCGTCGTCGTCTTCGACATCGAAACCATCCCCGACGCGCAGGCCGTGCGCGCCGCCGGCCTGGCCGACCCCGGCCTGGACGACGCCGCCACCATCGCCCAGGCCCAGGCCCGGCGCAAGGAGCAGACCGGCAGCGACTTCCTCCCCGTCGTCTGCCAGCGCGTGCTGGTCGTCTCCTGCCTGTTCCGCGATCCGCACAAGGGCCTCAAGGTGCACTCCTTCGTCGACCACGGCGGCCAGGAGGGGGCGGTGGTGCAGGGCTTCTACCGCATCGTCGACAAGCACGAACCTCAGCTCGTGTCCTGGAACGGCGGCGGTTTCGACCTGCCCGTGCTGCACTACCGCGGCCTGGTGCATGGCGTGCAGGCCAACAAGTACTGGGACATGGGCGAGGACGACCGCGAGTTCAAGTGGAACAACTACATCTCGCGCTACCACACCCGCCACCTCGACCTGATGGACCTGCTCGCGCTCTACCAGCCGCGCGCCAACGCGGGCATGGACGTGCTGGCCCAGCTCTGCGGCCTGCCCGGCAAGCTCGGCATGGACGGCAGCCAGGTCTACGACGCCTGGCGGCAGGGCCAGGTGGACGCGGTGCGCCGCTACTGCGAAACCGACGTCCTCAACACCTACCTGCTGTATTGCCGCTTCCAACTCATGCGCGGCGGCATCGCCTCCCCGCAGGCCTACGACGACGAGATCGCCCTCGTGCGCCAGACCCTGGCCGAATGGGGCGCCACCGAGCCGCACTGGGCCGAGTACCTCCAGGCCTGGCACCCGCCGGAACCCTCCAAGCCTTGACGGTTTGTTTCCACCCCGACGCGCCCCGGCTCGCCCAGGCTGGCGCGGCGAACTTGCATGGCCCATGAACACAACGACGAATTCCGAAGAATGGCTGCGCATCGAAGCGCTCGACCTCGAAGCGCGTGGCGTGGCCCACCGGGCCGACGGCAAGGTGGTGTTCGCTGTCGGCGCCCTGCCCGGCGAGGAAGTGCGCGTGCGCATCACCCGCAGCAAGGCCAAATGGGAGCAGGGCGAGGCCGTGGCATGGCGCCGCACCGCCTTCACCCGCGTGCAGCCGCGCTGCCCGCACTTCGGCGTCTGCGGCGGCTGCAGCATGCAGCACATCGATCCGCAAGCGCAGGTCGCCTTCAAGCAGCGCACCCTGGAAGACGACCTCTGGCACCTCGCCCAGGTGCGCCCGCAAACCATGCTGCGTCCGCTGGCCGGTCCCAGCTGGGGCTACCGGCACCGGGCCCGCCTCACCGTGCGCCTGGTGCACAAAAAGGGCGGCGTGCTGGTGGGCTTTCATGAGCGCGGCTCCACTTACGTGGCCGACATGCGCTCCTGCGCCATCCTGCCGCCGCATGTGTCCGCCTTGCTGCTGCCCTTGCGCGCGCTCATCGCCGGCCTGTCCTGCCCGGATCGGCTGCCGCAGATCGAACTCGCCGTGGGCGAGACGCAAACCGTGTTCGTGCTGCGCCACCTCGAACCCCTCGCCGCGGCGGACCTGAAAGCGCTCGCCGCCTTCGGCCTGGAGCACGACGTGCAGTGGTGGCTGCAGCCGGGCGGGCCGCACACCGCGGCGCCGCTCGACCCGCAGGCCCCGCCGCTGGCCTACGCGCTGCCCGAATTCGGCGTGCGCATGCCCTTCAAGCCCACCGACTTCACCCAAGTGAACCACCGCATCAACCAGGCCCTGGTGTCGCGCGCCCTGCGCCTGCTCGCCCCGCAGGCGAACGAGCGCGTGGCCGACTGGTTCTGCGGTCTGGGCAACTTCACCCTGCCGCTGGCCACGCGCGCCGCGCAGGCGCTGGGCGTGGAAGGCAGCGAGACCCTGGTGCAGCGCGCGCGCGACAACGCCGCCGCCAACGGCCTGCAGCGCAACACCCGCTTTGAAACCCGCAATCTGTTCGACATGGACGCCAGCGCCTTGCAGCAACTCGGCGCATTCGACAAATGGCTCGTCGACCCTCCGCGCGAAGGCGCCCTGGCCCTGTGCAAGGCCCTAGTGGAGGCGCGCGCCGCGGGCCTGCAAGCCCCGGCGCGCATCGTCTACGTGTCGTGCAACCCCGCCACCCTGGCGCGTGATGCTGGGCTGCTGGTGCATCACGGCGGCTACGCGCTCAAGTCAGCCGGGGTGGTCAATATGTTTCCGCACACCTCGCATATCGAGTCGATCGCAGTGTTCGACCGGGTCTAGAACCGCGCGGGATTGTTTTAATTTGTTACGAACACGAAACACTTTCTTCCGATGCGCTTGACTTACGTCAACGGCTAGTGGTGTCGGCGCGCCTACCGTTGTTTCATCAATAGTCAAGATGGAACGAGGCGCATGATGAACAATTCCGAAAAGCCTGCGGCTGCGGTTTCTGTTTCTGACCGGCGCGGCTTTCTCCGCAAGGCTCTGGGCGCAACGGCCGCAGCCGCAGTGGATCTGCCCGCAGCAGTAGCGCAGGAGATCAAGCAGCCGGGTGACGATGCCTTCGGCGACCGGCCCGCATCGCTCACGCCTGCTGGTACGGATTTCGAATTGGGGCATGACCGTTCGGTCTATGCCTACACCGCCAAAGACGGCAATCTTGCCAGGGAAGGGTTCGAGGGCAAGCGCTGGGGCATGCTGATCGACCTGCGCAAATGCGTCGGCTGCCAGGCATGCACGGCCGCCTGCAAATTCGAGAACAACATCCCCACCGGTGTGTTCCGCACCTGGGTGCCGGATGTTGAACTGGGCACTTATCCCGACACCAAGCGTGCCTTCCTGCCGCGCCTGTGCAATCACTGCGAGCGCCCGTCGTGCATCGAGGTCTGTCCGGCAGGGGCCACCTGGCAGCGCAAGGACGGTATCGTCGAGATCGACTACGACCTGTGCTGGGGCTGCGGCGCCTGTGTCAACGCCTGCCCTTACGACGCCCGCTTCATCAACCCCATCACCAAGACGGCCGACAAGTGCACGTTCTGCTCCCAGCGCGTCGACCAGGGCCTGCTGCCGGCCTGCGTGGAAACCTGCGTGGGTGGCGCGCGCCAGTTCGGCGATCTCAAGGATCCAAACGATCCGATGACCAAACAGATCCTGAGCGACGTCATCCAGCAGCTCAAGCCGGACACCGGCAACGAGCCGCGCGTGTTCTACATCGGCCTGACCACCGAGTTGCAGAACAACCCGCCCGGGATCCCAACGCTGTGGTCAAAAGAGCAGCAGGACATGGATCGCAATGACCATGATTGGGACATCTCCACCCGCAGGGAGGCCGATCATGTCTAACCCTCTCACCACGCCGCAATTCGTTCCACCTCTTCGGCATCTCAACGAGTTGTACAACGTCGTTCACGACCGGCCTTTTTCCATCCTGTTCGCCAACTACTCCTGGGCCCTGGGCGTGGCCGGCGGCTTGGCGTTGATCTGGGCGATCAACGCCTGGCGCGGGCGCACCGACACGGTGGAGCATCGGTTCACCGTGCCGCTGATCGTCGCTCTGATCCTGGCCGGTTTCGTCAACGTGCTGGCCGAAGTGAAGCAGCCGGGGCGGCTCATTTTTGGCTACTTCCTCGGCTGGTCCAACTGGGATACGGCCATCATCAAATACGGCATCATCCTGCTGCCGGTTTTTCTGGTGCTGGCTTGGTGGCTGAGTTTCCAGTGCATCCCGCGTGCGCGGCTCGGCGCCGAAGTCGAGAAACTTTCTGGCATCTGGCGCCGGCTGGCCGACATCTTCAGTCTGTGGAGCCGGCATTACAGCGTGTTCGAATCGAAATGGCTCAAAACGGTGTTGGTCGCCACGGCCTTTCTCGGTTTGTTCGCGCCGCTGTATTCCGCTGTGTTCCTCATGAACGAGCATGGCATACCGGTGTGGAATTCAGCCGTGGCGCCCATCCTGTTCCTCGCCAGCGCACTCGCGGTGGCGGCGTTGGCCGAGATGGCGGTGATCCCGGCGCTGGCCTGGGCCGTGACGGCCTCGCGCCCCACGGCACAAACCGGCCATCGCCAAACGGCGGCCGTGGCGCTGGGGGTATGCCTGGTGACCTGGTATGGCTGGATGTGGTGGCTCGGGCGCTTCGGCACCATCGAGGAGCTGCGTGCGGCCAATTTGTTCATGGGTCCTTACGCCGCGCCAATCACCTTCAACCTGACCATCATCGGCCTGCTGGTTCCACTTGCCTTGCTGCTTCTGCCCACCGGGCGCAGTTACTGGGCACAGTTGCTGGCCTTCCTCGGCGCGACCTGGGGCTCGTATGCGATGCGCATCGGCATTGTCATCGGTGGCGAGGCCATCAACAGGAGCGGGGCTGGGTACTACACCTTTCACTTGAATTTCGCAGAGCTCTGGTACACGGGGGTCAGCGTGCTGCTGCTGCTGGGCGTCCTCGCCGCACTGCTGGCAGCCATGCCGCGTGACGCGCAATCGGCCCCATTCTTCACACCCAAAAAGGTTTGACATCATGGACATCTCACGTCGCGGTCTGCTGACACTGGGTGCCGTTGCTGGTCTGGGGGCAGGCACGCTCGGGTTTTCCAAACGCCTGATCGATCTGGTGCCGCTGACCCATCGCGGCCGCAAGGCGCTGCATCCGATCTATGGAAACTCCAACACGCCCGAATGGCTGCATGATGCGGCCAGCGGCAAGCTCGTGCCCAACCCGCAATGGACCCTGCGCCACACGGTCGATCTGCAATGCCACAGCGAATGCGGACTGCGGGTGAAAATCGACCGCAAGACCGGGCGCATCCAGCGCATCATCGGCAATCCCTACCATCCCAACACCCTGAGCGAATACACCGCGGTCAATACGCCGCTGATCGATACCGCACGCCTGCCCGGCACCGTGTGCGCGCGCGGCAACACCGGCATCCAGTCAACTTACGACCCCTATCGCGTCCTGGTTCCGCTCAAACGGGTTGGCCCTCGCGGCAGCGGGCAATGGAAGCCGATCCGTTGGGACACGCTGATCACTGAAGTCACCGAAGGGGGCAAGATTTTTGCCGATACCCATGACCAGGCGAGCCAAGACCTGGACGTCCTCGGTTTTCGCGGCCTGTACGCCAAGCGCAACGAACCGATGGACCCCAACGCTCCGGAATTCGGCCAGCGCACCAACGGCTTTGTGCTGCAAGGCGGCCGCCTGGTGGGCACGCGCATGACGTTCGCCCAGCGATTCGGCAGCACCTTCGGCAGCGTGAACGTGTTCGACCACGTCAACGAGTGCGAACTCAGCCACCATATCGCCCATCAGCATGTGTTTTCGGGCATCAACATGACCCAGCCCGACGTGCGCGAGGCCAAGTTCATCATCTACTGGGGCACGCAGCCCGGCGACGCCAACTTCCCGATGCAGACCCAGGGCAAATACGTGGCCGAAGCCCGATCCAAGCCGGACGGCCTGAAGTATGTGGTGGTTGACCCCAAGCTCAGTCGCGGCGGCGTGGTCGGCGATCGTGCGAGTTGGCTGCCGATCAAGCCCGGCACGGATGGTGCTCTCGCGCTCGCCATGATTCGCTGGATCATGGACAACCAGCGCTATAACGCGCCCTACCTGTCTTATCCCACCCTGGCTGCGGCGCAGGCGGCGGGCGACCTGTCGCACACCGACGCCACGCATCTGGTGATCGTCGACCCCGGGCATCCCCAGGCGCGGCATTTCCTGACGGCCGACGTGGCGGGGTTGGGGGCTTCCCAGGCCAAGGGGGATGACGATCGCGTGGTGATCGACGCCGCCAGCGGCAAGCCCGCGCAGGCGGCAAATTCCAAGACCGGACAACTCGACTTTAGCGGGCAGGTCAACGGCGTCGCGGTGAAAACGGCCTTTCGCCTGCTCAAGGAAGCCGCGCAGGAACACACCATCGAGCAGTACGCGGCGATTTGCGGCATCGAGCCGCAGCAGATCATGGAGGTGGCGCGCGAGTTCACCAGCCATGGCCGCAAGGTCGCCAGCACGATGTATCGCGGCGTGGTCAAGCACCCCAACGGCTATTACAACGGCGTGGCGGTGCTGTTGCTCAACCTGCTGGTGGGCAATATGAACTGGACCGGCGGCTTGACCGCAGGCGGCGGCGGTTATCCCGTCAACAAAGGCCGCTACGACATCGTCGGCGTGCCGGAGGCCGAGGGCCTGGCCAAGGGTGTGATCATCAACCGCGAGAAGTTCCACTACGAAGACACCAGCGAGTACAAGGCCAAGGTCGCCGCGGGCCAGAACCCCTATCCGCCCAAGCGGCCATGGTTCCCGCTCAGTTTCGCGATGTACACCGAGACCTTGCCCTCCGCCATCCAGCGCTATCCCTACGGCGTGGACATCCTCATGTGGCAGAAAGCCACCCCGCTGTACAGCGTGCCGGGCCAAGGCAACCCCGCCTTCATCGAGGCGATGAAGAACCCAAAGAACATCCCTCTCATCATCGCCTCGGAAATCGTGGTCGGGGACTCCAGCATGTATGCGGATTACATCGTGCCCGACGTGTCGCACCTGGAGAGTTATGACTTGGTCGACACCTTTCCCACCACGCTGACCAAGGGCACGGGCGTGCGCTGGCCGGCGGTCAGCCTGACGTCGAAGACTCCCGATGGCCGGCATGTGTGCATGGAGGAATTCCTGATCGACGTGGCCAAGCGCATCGGCATGCCCGGTTACGGCACCAAGGGCATCCCCGACGCGGACGGCAAATACTGGCCTCTCAACCGCCGCGAAGACTTTTACCTCAAGGCCGTGGCGAATCTGGTCGCCGCCAAGGGCGTGGAGGGTGACGAGGTGCCGGCGGCGACGGCGCAGGAAATCGCGATCACGGCGCTGGGCGACTACCACCAGAAATTCGCCGGCACGCTCAAGCCCGAGGAGTGGCCCGTGGTGATGGGTTGCTTGGTGCGCGGCGGCCGCTTCCAGCCCCATACCGGCTCGCGCAAGGGCGATCAACTGGCTTACCAGTACACCAAGCCCTTGCACCTGTATGCCGAGAAAACAGGCACGACACGCAACAGCATGAGTGGAGCCTATTTCCATGGCACCACGCGCTGGGTGGAACCCACCACGGCACTAGGCAAGCCTCTGGATCAACTCGACGATCCGAAGGATTGGCCGATGACCATCATCACCATGAAAGGCGCGCTGCAATCGCATTCACGCCTGGTGTCGAACTACACACTGCGTGAAATTAACCCCGGCAATGGCGTGCACATGGCCGCCGCTGACGCCAAGCGGCTAGGCATCGAGAATGGCGACTGGATCTGGGTGGTGACCCCCGAAGGCAAGCGCCGGGGACGTGCCGTCGTGCTCGAGGGCATTCGCCCGGGCGTCATCCTGTTCGAGGTCGGTTATGGACACTGGGGGTATGGGGCGAGCAACTACCAGGTCGGCGGCAAGCGCGTGATGGGCGATGCGGTGCGCCGCGCCGGGATTCACCTCAACCCCATCATGCGGCGCGACCCCGACGTGTGGCAGATGTCGCTCATGGACCTCACCGGGGGCAGTGTGGTGTTCTACAACACCAAGGCGCGCCTGGAGAAAGAGGTCGCCCATGTCTGACCCCGTCGAACTGGGGCGCTTGGCCAGTGCCGCGTCGTATCTGCTGCTCAATGCCCCGGATGCGCGGACGTTGGCGGCCCTGGACGCTCCCGCGGGCGGGCCGCTCGATCTCGACCGCGCCCGCCAGGACTTCTACGACTTTCTGTGTATCCCGCAGTCGGGCTGCTTCCTGCCCCCCTTCGCCCATGTCCTGAGCCAGGCGCAGGAGACGGCCGAGTATTGGCACTTTCCCACGCCGAAATACGATGGGGGCGATGCTCTGTTGACCTGGTTTGACGCCGCGGGGTTTGACGCAACGGCACTGCCGGCCGACCCTATCCTGGCCGCCGCCAACCGTCCGTTGGATCACGTGGGCGTCCTGCTGGCCTTTCTTGCGCTGCTGCTCGATGCCGCCCAGGACAGCGAAACGGATCGCGTGGTACTGGGGGAATTTCTCGGCGAGCACGTCCAGCCCTGGGCCGACACTTTCGCGAACTTGCTTTGCCAAGCCGAGAGCCCCTACATCGCCTTGCTCGGCACAGCGCTGCGTGATCTGCTCGATGCCGTGCGCGAGGATTACCCGCCCTTGGCCCCGCCCCAGCGTTCCTTGGCGCACAAACGCATTCCGATTCAACCCGCACAGGTCGAAGGTTCTGTCGCATTCCCATCCAGCGCGCAGTGATCGAGGGCGGTTTTGTGCCGATCGCTGCCAGTTGGCGCAGCCTGCAGGCGCGTCCAGAACGTCCGTCAGTGATCGCTGGTTTCGGGCGGTTTGACAAGAAAGCCGAACTTGGACATCGGCCTTGCTGCCCGGCCTGCATCGTCTGCAGCCGCGGACTGTTTCCAGGCGGCGGCTGTGTTCCGGGGAACTCCAAAGCCGCTTAGCAGTCTCACCCCGCGAGTGCTAAAATCGCCTTCCAGATCGAGACAGAGGAGTATGAATATGGCCCAAGTCCAATCCAGCACCCTCACATTGCAACCCGCCGCGGGTGCCGCTTCGTTCGCGCTCGGCTTTCCGGCCCAGGTGCCCAGCCTTGGGAACCTGGAGTCGTACATTTCCGCTGTTCACCGCATGCCCATGCTCAGCGCCGAGGAAGAGCGCAAGCTGGCGCTGGCCTGGCGGGAAAAGGAAGACCGCGACGCCGCCGGGAAGCTGGTGCTTTCGCATCTGCGGGTGGTGGTTTCGGTGGCCCGGCATTACCTGGGCTACGGCCTGCCGCATGCCGACCTGATCCAGGAGGGGAACATCGGCCTGATGAAGGCGGTGCGCCGCTTCGATCCGGCGCAGGGCGTGCGCTTGGTGAGTTATGCGCTGCACTGGATCAAGGCCGAAATCCACGAATACATCCTGCGCAACTGGCGGCTGGTGAAAGTAGCCACGACCAAGGCGCAGCGCAAGCTGTTTTTCAATCTGCGGTCGATGAAGCAGGGGTTCGACAATTTCCACGAGGCCGAGATCGAATCGGTGGCTGCGGCGCTGAACGTCAAGCGCGCGGACGTGGTGGAAATGGAGCAGCGCATGGGCGGTGGCGACGTGTCGCTGCAACCCCTGGGCGATGATGGCGAGGAAGCCTTCGGTCCCATGTCCTACCTGTCGGACCGCAGCCACGAGCCGGACGCGGTGCTGGAGGCGCGCAGCCGCGAGCATCTGCAGGTGCTGGGGCTGGAGGAGGCGCTGGAGTCGCTGGACGCGCGCAGCCGGCGCATTGTCGAGTCGCGCTGGCTGGCGGTGAACGACGACGGCTCCGGCGGCAAGACCCTGCACGACCTGGCAGCCGAGTACGGCGTCTCGGCCGAGCGTATTCGGCAGATCGAGGTGCAGGCGATGAAAAAGATGCGCCAGGCGCTGGCAAGCTACGCCTGATGGGTCCCTTCTGAATTGCTTGGCGCGAGGGCGCCGCCGGTATCCGGTGGCGCCCTCGTTCGTTGTGACGACCGCGGCGCTGCGTGACCCGGTCGGGGGGCGCCACGGGCCAGGCCTTGGGCGCAATGCCAGAATGCCGGGGACTGGGTCGGACCGCCGACCTTGGCGCACCGGATAGCGAGCGAATACCCCATGATCCCGCAACATCATCATGCTGCGACGACAGGCCGGACAGATCATGCAACCGGATCCGAACAGGGCAGGACTCCGCGACAGGACGCGCCGCCGCAGGCCGACGTGCTCGTCGTCGGCGGCGGCATCAATGGCGTTGGCATCGCGCGCGACCTCGCCGGGCGCGGGCTGCGCGTCGTGCTGTGCGAGCGCGACGATCTCGCCGCGCACACCTCGTCGTCGTCCACCAAGCTGATCCACGGCGGGCTGCGCTACCTCGAATACCGCGAATTCGGCCTCGTGCGCAAGGCGCTGCAGGAACGCGAACTGCTGCTGCGCGCGGCGCCGCACATCACGGCCGCGCTGCGCTTCGTCATGCCGCACGCGCCGCATATGCGCCCGGCGTGGCTGATCCGCCTGGGCCTGTTCCTGTACGACCACCTGGCGCGCCGCGCCTGGCTGCCCGCCTCCGGGGGGCTGGACCTGCGCCGCCATCCGGCCGGGGCACCGCTGCGGGCCGACTATGCACGCGGCTTCGTCTATTCCGACGGCCGGGTGGACGACGCCCGGTTGGTCGCGCTGTGCGCGGTGGACGCCGCCGAGCGCGGGGCGCGGGTGCTCACCCATACTGCCTGCCTGCGCGCCGAACGCGCCGCCGACGCCTGGACCGCCACGCTGCAGGGCGAGGGCGGCACGCCGACGCAGCTCAGGGCACGCGCCCTGGTGAACGCCGCGGGGCCGTGGGCCGAGCGCTTTCTCAAGACCGCGCTGCACGAGGCCGACGGCGCCGCCCCGCGCGAGCGCGGCGCCTTGCGACTGGTGCGCGGCAGCCATATCGTGGTGCCGCGGCTGTTCGACCACGGCGACGCCTACATCCTGCAGGCGGACGACCGCCGCATCGTGTTCGCCATTCCCTACGAGCACGATTTCACCCTCATCGGCACCACCGATGTCGAGGTGGACGACCCCGCCGCCGGCGCGCATGTCAGCGAGGCTGAAATCGCCTATCTGTGCGCCCAGGTCAACCGCTATTTCCGCGCCGCCGTCGAGCCGGCGCAGGTGGTGTGGAGCTATGCCGGCGTGCGCCCGCTGCTCGAAGACCACGCCGGCGACCCGGCGGCCGCCACGCGCGACTACCGGCTGGAGTTCGACGTTGCCGGCGCGCCGCTGCTCACCGTCTGGGGCGGCAAGATCACCACCTTCCGCAAGCTCGCCGAACAGGCGGCCGACCAGCTTTGTGCCGCGCTCGGCGAGCCGCGCCCGGCATGGACGGCCACCGCCACGCTGCCGGGCGGCGACCTGGGGGCGTGGATCGGCCCGCTGCGGCGCCCGGACGAGGACTTCGCGCGTTTCGTCGGGGCCGTCGCCCGGCGCGCCCCATGGCTGCCCGGCGCGCTCGCCCAGCGCTACGCCCGCGCCTACGGCTCGCGCATCGACCAGATTCTGCGGGCAGCCGACGCAAGCCAGGCCGGCGCCTTGCGCGACCTCGGGGAGGAGGTCGCCCCAGGCCTGTACGAGGCCGAGTTGCGTTATTTGCAGCAGGTGGAATGGGCCCGCTGCGCCGACGACGTCCTGTGGCGCCGCAGCAAGCTCGGCCTGCACCTCACACCCCCACAACGCGCCGTCGTGGCGGCATGGTTCGACCGGCAGCAACCCAAGGCTTGACGTCAGCGGGCCGGGGATGACGGGCCGCTTGTCGAGGCGCATCGAGGCGAGGGCCTGTCGGCAGGTGCGCGCCCCGCGCCACGGGGCGGCCCGCACGACATATTCGTATTCTGGAAAATCCCCAGTGGCAAGACGGCCGGCGGGTTGCATACTCCCCCCAAATTAAAAAGACCTGGAGGAGCAAGCATGGGAGTTGCATTCGATTTACCGTTTTTCATCAACGCGGCAGCCATCGCCGTCATGATCGTGGGCCTGTTCATGGTCCTCGGCCTGCGCAGCAAGATCTCCGGAGGGGCCGTGGGCAAGGCCTGGCGGGTGCTGACGGGCTTGGTCGTTCTATTCACCGTGGGGTATCTGGGCACCCCGTTTTTCGGCCTCCTGCCGGCCGATTCGGTGCGCATGGTCTTTGCGCTCATCTTCCTGTTCGGCGCCGTCTATGTGGTGGTCACGATTCGGCTCGTGCACCGCATCATCGATGAACTGGCCTGAGCGGTCCGCATCCTGGAATGGAGCTGACCATGCAACTTGATTCGCTCGATTCGATCCTCGAAAAAACCCCCCTCGGGCGCGACGAACTCGCCACCAACGCGCATCGCCTCACGCCCATGGTGCGCGGCGTGCTCGTGCTGGTGAACGGTCAGCGCCGCGTCGCGGACCTGCTGGCCTGCGCCAGCGACCGCGCACGCTGGCAGGAAGCCATTTCCATGCTCCTGGGGCAAGGGTTCGTGCGCCCGGTGGAAGGATCGGGCGTCGCAACGCAAGGCGTGGCGTCGAGTACCCGCCTCCCCGACACGAAGGCGGCGACATCCACCCAATTCCCCGCGTCGTTGTTTGCGTCGTCCGAACTGGCCGATGCCGGGGAGGCGGGTGAAAGGGACCTGTGCTCCCTGCTTTGCGCGCTGGCCACACGGGGTTTCGGCAAGCAGGCCGACAAACTCGTGCAAAAGCTGCGCGCCGCCGACAACACGCAGGCCGGCCAGCGCGCCGCGGTGGAGAGCTGCGTCAAGTACATCCGCCTGTTCATCGACGAGAAGAAGGCCGAACCCTTCCGGCGCCGCGCGCAAGACCTGATCGACGACTGGCCCGGAACCGCCTGAGCCCGCTCGCCCTGGCCAGACCCAACTCAACCCAACCCAACCCGCTTTTTGCCCCGGCCGTGCCAGGCCGGCTTTCAACCCGAGGAGACACAACCCATGCAAGCATTCAACCCCATCTCGCGCAAGCACCTGGTTCGCGCCGCGCTCACGGCTCTGTTCGCCTGCGCCGCCGTGACCGCCCAGGCTGCGCCGGTGCTGATGTCGCCGCAGTGGACCGCCAGCTTCTGCCAGGCCTGGAACCAGACGCCCCAACTCACCGAGGGCCTCGCCGGCGAATGGCTGCACGACGACAAGGGCCGCGGCTACAAGATCGTCGAGATGTACCGCACCGACTGCAGCAAAGGCTCCATGGTCGAACTCAAGATCGTGCCCAGGGACGGCAAGGCCTACTGCACCTACGGCGGCGCGCCCAACACCCCGGCCAATTTCGATGTGGATTTCCTCATGCACGCCAGCACCAAGAACTGGGAGTCCATGGGCAAGGGCGACCCCGGCCCGATGTGGGCGATGATGAGCGGCAAGCTCGAATTCCAGGGCCCCAAGCTGGTGGCCATGCGCGCCATCAAGCCATTCGAGAGCTTCCTGCTCATGGTCGGCAAGGTTCCCAGCGAGGCCGGCACCTGCCCGGCGGCCAGCACCCAGACCAGCGCCGCACAGTAAGCCGGCCATGCCCGGGCGCAAGCGCCCAGACTTTCCGAAGCCCGCATGCCGCGGGCTTTTTCATGGACGATTGTCCATCCAGTCGAACCTGCTGAATGCAGTCGAAGGTCGGTACCGTGCCGCGATTTCGCCCTGGCTGTCAGGTTCGAGACGTCACGTGTTCTTGCTGCGTCTCCCAGGCGGGCTCGCTGCCGATGGCCTGCACGAGATAGTCGATGAAAACCCGAACCTTGCTCGGCAGATGCCGGTGGCTGAGGTAGACGGCGTACAGGTTCAGCACCAGGGTCTTGTAATCGCTCAGGATCGGCACGAGGGTTCCACGCCGTAGTTCCTTCGCCACCAGGAAAGTCGGTTGCATGATGATGCCGCCGCCGGCCACGGCAAGTTCGCGTAGCAGATCGCCGCTGGTGGCGTGGACGGCAGGATGGACCCGCACGCGAGTCACCTTACCGTCGCCATCGGTGAACGGCCAGTCGTCACCAGCCCACAGGTAGCTGAAGCTCAAGGTTTCATGTTGCGCCAATTCGGCAGGTTCGGATGGTGTCCCGTGGCGATTCAGATACCCAGGCGCTGCGCAGACCGCCATGCTGACGGGCGCGATGCGGCGCGCGATCAGGTTCGGGTCGAGCCTGCCGGCGATCCTCAGCGCGACGTCGACACCTTCGTTGGCCAAGTCGACGACGCGGTCGGACAGGTCGATGTCCAGCCGCAACTGCGGATATCGGGCGCGAAATCCAGGCAGTAATGCCGCCAGGCGCATCACGCCGAACGATAACGGCGCCGACACCCGCAGCAGCCCAACCGGCTGTGCTGCCCCTTGGGCGGCAATGGATTCGGCCTCGGCGATCTGCTCCAGGATGCCGCGAGCGCGGGCACAGAACTCGGCGCCGGCGTCGGTCAGCGAGAGCCGGCGCGTCGTGCGGTTCAGCAAGCGCGCGCCCAGATGCGCTTCGAGCGTGCTGACCTGGCGCGTTACGGCCGCATTCGACGTGTCGAGCGCGGCCGCCGCGCGCGCAAAACCGCCGGAATCGACGATCTGCAACAACACCTTCATTGCGTAAGTGATGTCCATGGAGGCCTCATTTTTTATTTCGATTTTTGGAAATATCAATTTCGTATTTCAGTCTTTTTTTTCGATTTCATCAAATCTACAGTGGAACCCATGGATTCCATGCAACCTCATTCACAACACAAAGGACACATCATGAACATCACAATCGTCGGCTCGGGCAATATGGGCTCAGCGTTCGTCAAGCAACTGACGCAGGCCGGCCATCGAGTCAACGTGCTTGGCCGCGACGCAGCCAAGGCACAGGCTCTTGCGGCGCAATACGCGGCGGCGTCGAGGCCGCAAACAACGGTGGACAGCGACGTCGTCATCGTCGCGACCGCCTACGCAGAGGCGGTCGCCGCGCTGCGTGCCGCGGGCTTGCGCGCAGGGCAGATCGTCATCGACATCACGAACCCGCTGACCGCCGACTACATGGGACTGACCCTCGGTCACGAGACGTCGGCCGCGGAGCAGATCGCCGCGGCGCTGCCCGAGCAGCGAGTGGTCAAGGCCTTCAACACCGTATTTGCGCAGGTGCTGGCCGATGGCGCAGATTTTGGTCATGGGCAGAGAGTCCCTACGTTCGTCGCCGGGGATGACGTACAGGCAAAGGAGAAGGTGAGCGTGCTGGCGCGCTCGATCGGCTTCGAGGTCATCGACGCCGGCGGCCTGCGCAACGCACGATACCTCGAACCGCTGGCCGGACTGAATATCTATCTCGGCTATGGCGCCGGTCTTGGCACCGCCATCGCTCCAACGTGGTTGCGCAAGGCTTGAGCCGTCTGCGCATCCGGATTCGACACCGCCCACATCACTGGAGACCGTCATGATCAAGACATCCACCACACCCTACGGCATGACCTTGTTGCGCGTGAGCCTCGGGGTTCTCTTTCTCGCCCATGTCGGGCTGAAGATTTTCGTGTTCACGATCCCCGGCTTCGTCGCTTACTTCGCCTCGCTCGGCCTGCCGGCTTTGTTCGCGTATGGCGTGATTGCGCTGGAATTTGTCGGAGGCCTGGCCCTGATCCTCGGCATCTATGCGCCTTGGGTCGCGCTGCCTCTGGCCCTGGAGATGCTCGGCACCATCGTCATGGTGCATGGCGCCAACGGCTGGCTCTTCACCAACAAGGGCGGCGGTTGGGAGTATCCGGCGTTCTGGGCGGTCAGCCTCGTCGCGCTGAGTCTGCTGGGTGACGGGGCGCTGGCCTTGCTGCCGGCAAGGACGAAGGCGCGCTGAATCGATCGAGGTTTCCCGAATCCGCGCCAGTCCGAACCTGTCCCAACCACAACCCTTCCCATGTAAGCGGAAAGAACCGCAGCCTCCCCCGGCTCGTTGGGGGAGGCCGGACGGACATGCTTCGAGTTCGCGCAGAGCCTTTTGACCTGCGCCACCCATCGCCAAGAAGCGAAGCCGCAAGCACGCGGCCGGGGAGTATCCGTGGTTCACCCGAGCGGTCGAGATCGTAGTTCTGACCTGTACCCAGGCCCCGGTACGAACCCCGAGCGCGTGTCTGCCGCGTGCGGCCTCGGCCAAGCCGAATCTTCAGCAACATGGGGTCGGGATGGATGGCTGCCGAGGCCACGGCAAGGCGCATCCGGTTGATGTCCATCAAGATTGACGGCGATTTTTGCGCGGAGAATGGCTTCGGATTCTGCGATTCCCGGAAGATGACTTCGCCATGGGCGTGTCCACGATGGTTTGCAAGCTTGCATGCATGGGCGGCCGGCTTGACCAACTGCGGTTCTCCACCGTGCCAGTTTCGCCCAGGGCCTGCCCGCGCCTTCCTGGGATCTCGGCCCACCAAGTCTTCGCCGCCTTTGCGCGCCGGTCCTGGCGGTTCCGTATCGTTGCCACGCGGCTGGGTCCGAGCACAGCTTTGATTGGAAAGCATGTGCATCGATCGGCCCCTGCCACCAACACCTGTCTTTGCGTCAGAGGTTCGCCATGTCAGCGCGATCGATTCCCTTGCAGATGCTGAGCACTCAGCACGCCGCTGAAGATGAAGCCACGGATCAGGTGTTCATCCGAACCGCTGAATTGTTCAGCGCCCTGGCCACGCCTTTGCGCCTGCGTATTCTGAGCGCCATCTGCAACCAGGGAAAAAGCGTCAATGCCATTGTCGAGGCGGTCGACTCGACACAGCCCAACGTTTCACAACATCTCAAAATGTTGTATTCGGCCGGAATCGTGGCGAAGCGCCGAGTCGGCAATCAGATGGTTTACCGCGTGCGAAGCGAGGATGTGCTTCAGTTATGCCGCGCCGCTTACACGAAGATCGAAACCGAACTGGATGCGCCCAAACCATCGGGCCATTCGACGCAATGGGCCAGGCCCATCAAATTGCCCAGTCAATTTTGAGCCGCCGAGAGGCCTGCGTGGGCCTCGGCGGTGTTTCCGACAGGCTTGCCGGCCAAGGCAAGCGAGCCATCGCGGACCGCGGGCTTGCGCGTCATCGCCGCGACCGCTCCAATGGGGTCTACGCGACCCCCGGAGCCTCATTCCCATGACCGAATGCATCAGCCGCTTCCCCGTTCCCGAACTCGCCGGCTTGCCCGATGACATCCGCCAGCGCATCCTGGAGGTGCAGGAGCGCAGCGGTTTCGTGCCGAATGTGTTTCTCGCGCTGGCGCACCGGCCGGATGAGTTTCGCGCCTTCTTCGCCTATCACGACGCGCTGATGCTCAAGCCCTCGGGGCTGACCAAGGGGGAGCGGGAGATGATCGTCGTGGCCACCAGCGCGGCCAACCACTGCCTGTATTGCGTGGTGGCGCATGGGGCGATTTTGCGCATTCACGAGAAGAATCCGCAGATCGCGGACCAGATCGCCACGGACTGGGCCAAGGCTGGGTTGAGTCAGCGGCAGCGGGCGATGCTGGCGTTCGCGTGCAAGGTCGCGCGGCAGGCCCACGCGGTGGACGAGGCCGACTTCGACGCCTTGTACGCGGTGGGCTTCAGCCATGAGGACGCGTGGGACATCGGTGCCATCGCGGCGTTCTTCGCCCTGTCCAACCGCATGGCCGGGCTGCTGCGCATGATGCCCAACCCCGAGTTCTACATGCTGGGACGGCTGCCGAAGGCAGGCTGAACCCCGGACGCGCGCCTACAGCAGCACGATGTCGAACTGGTGCTGCACGTAGGCGGGTTCCACCTGCAGGGCGATGGGCTTGCCGATGAAGTCGGACAGTTCGGCCAGGTGGGTGCTTTCCTCCTCCAGGAACAGATCGACCACGGCGTTGGAGGCGACGATGCGGAACTCGCGCGGGCTGAACTGCTTGGCCTCGCGCAGGATCTCGCGCAGGATGTCGTAGCAGGCGGTGCGCGCGGTCTTCACCTGGCCCTGGCCGCCGCAGGTCGGGCAGGGCTCGCACAGCTGGTGGGCGAGGGATTCGCGGGTGCGCTTGCGCGTCATTTCCACCAGGCCGAGCTGGGAGAAGCCGTTGACGGTGACCTTCACGCGGTCGCGCGCGAGGGACTTCTTCAACTCGTCGAGCACGGCGGCGCGGTGCTGGCTGCTTGCCATGTCGATGAAGTCGATGAGGATGATGCCGCCGAGGTTGCGCAGGCGCAGCTGGCGGGCGATGGCATGGGCCGCCTCCAGATTGGTCTTGAAGATGGTGTCGTCGAAATTGCGCGCGCCGACGAAGCCGCCGGTGTTCACGTCCACCGTGGTCATGGCCTCGGTCTGGTCGACGATCAGGTAACCGCCCGATTTCAGATCCACGCGCCGGCCCAGGGCCTTTTCGATTTCCTCGTCCACGTTGTACTGCTCGAACAGCGGACGTTCGCCGCGGTAGAGCTGCAGCCGGGCGCTGACGCGCGGCATGTATTCGGCGGCGAAGGCCTGCAGGTTCTCGAAGTTCTCGCGCGAGTCGATCTGGATGCTGCGCGTGGCGTCGGTGACGAGGTCGCGCAGCACGCGCTGGGCCAGGCTGAGTTCCTGGTAGAGCAGGGCGGGGGCCTGGCTTTGGCGCACGCGGGCGTCGATCGTGGCCCAGGTCTTGCGCAGGTAGGCGATGTCGTCGAGCAGCTCGGCGTCCGCCGCGTCCTCGGCATTGGTGCGCACGATGAAGCCCATGCTGGCCTGCGCGTCGTGCTGCTGGGCGAGGGTGGTCAGGCGCTGGCGCAGGGTCTCGCGCAGGGCGGGGTCGTCGATCTTTTGCGAAATGCCGATATGGCTGTCCTGCGGCAGGTGCACCAGCAGGCGCCCGGCCAGACTGATCTGCGTGGACAGGCGCGCGCCCTTGGCGCCGATGGGGTCCTTGATCACCTGCACCAGCAGCGACTGGCCCTCGAACACCAGTTTCTCGATGGCGACCGGCTGGGCGCCGGTCTTGGCCTCGGCATTGCCCAGCATGCGTTGCCACAGGTCGGCCACGTGCAGGAAGGCCGCGCGCTCCAGGCCGATGTCGACGAAGGCCGACTGCATGCCCGGCAGCACGCGCACCACGCGTCCCAGGTACACATTGCCGGCCAGGCCGCGCTCCAGGGTGCGCTCGATGTGGATTTCCTGCACCGCGGCGTGGGCGATGAGGGCCACGCGGGTTTCCTGCGGCGTGATGTTGATCAGCAAGTCTTCCTGCAGACCGGTGTTGTTCATACGGGGATTCCAGCTTGTCGCAGCAGTTGCGCGGTTTCGAACAGCGGCAGCCCCATGATGCCGGAGTAGCTGCCGCGCAGATGTTGGATGAAACAGGCCGCGCGCCCCTGCACGGCGTAGGCGCCGGCCTTGCCGAAGGGCTCGCCGCTGGCCACGTAGTCGTCGATCTGCGTCGGGGTCAGCGCGGCGAAGCGAACCTGGCTCGTGCTCAGGACTTCGGCCGTGTGCAGGCGCCCGGCGTGGTGGGCCCAGCGCAGCGCGACGGCGGTGAGCACGCGGTGGGTGCGGCCGCTGAGCCGGGCCAGCATGGCGCGGGCTTCGTCGGCATCGGCAGGTTTGCCCAGAATGCTGCGGCCCAGCGCCACCGTGGTGTCGGCACAGAGGATGGGCGCGTCCGGCAGGCCGCGGCGGATCTGGCGCGCCACGGCGGCGTCCAGCTTGAGGCGCGTGACCCGCGTCACATAGGCCGCGGCGGATTCGCCGCGCAGCACTTGCTCCAAGGCTTCGGCATCCTCGTCGCCGCCGGGGGCGAGCAGGGCGAAATCCACGCCGATCTGGCGCAGGAGTTCCTGGCGCCTGGGGCTGGCGGAAGCGAGGTCGACACGAGGGCGTGCGTGCATGTGGGCTTGGCGGTGGGGGACAATCGATCATACCGGGCAAGCGCCCCGGCATGCGGCGGTGGCACAATGCCCGCGCCCTCCACCTCCCCACAGACCCTTGCCCCCATGGCCGTTCTCAGCGTTTCCGATCTCAGCCTGGCCTACGGCCACCTGCCCCTGCTCGACCATGCCGCCATGGCGCTGGAGGCGGGCGAGCGCGTCGGCCTGATCGGGCGCAACGGCACCGGCAAGTCCTCGCTGCTGAAAATCCTCGCCGGACTGGAGCGGCCCGACGACGGCCTGGTGCAGACCCAGCAAGGCCTGCGCCTGATCTATGTGCCGCAGGAGGCGCAGTTTCCCGCCGAATCCACCGTGTTCGACGTGGTCGGCGAGGGCGTGGCCGAGGCGCGCGAACTGCGCGCCCGCTACGAGGCGCACGCTGCGGGGGAAGACCTGGACGCGCTGCAAACCCGCATCGAGCTGCTGGACGGCTGGAACTGGGAGCAGCGGGTGGAGCAGACCCTGCAGCGCCTGCAGTTGCAGGGCGAGGCGCGCATCGGCAGCTTGTCGGGCGGGATGCAAAAGCGCGTGGCGCTGGCGCGCGCCCTGGTGGCGGCGCCCGACGTGCTGCTGCTGGACGAGCCGACCAACCATCTGGACCTCGACGCCATCACCTGGCTGGAAGGCCTGCTCACCGGGTTTCGCGGCAGCGTCATGCTCATCACCCACGACCGCGCCTTTCTCGACACGGTGGCCACGCGCATCGTGGAACTGGACCGCGGCCAGCTGCGCAGCTATCCCGGCAATTTCAGCGCCTACGAGGCGCGCAAGGAACAGGAGCTGGCCGGCGAGGCTGTGGCCGCGGCGCGCGCCGACAAGCTGCTGGCCCAGGAGGAAGTGTGGATCCGCAAGGGCGTGGAGGCGCGGCGCACCCGAAGCAGCAGCCGCATCAACCGGCTGGAGGCCTTGCGCGCGCAGCGCGCGGCGCGGCGCGAAGCGCTCGGCCGCGTGAAGCTAGAGGTGGACGGCGGGCAGTCCAGCGGACGCATCGTGGCCGCCTTGGAAGGCGTGAGCAAGCGCTTTGGCGACCGCGTCGTGGTGCAGGACTTCTCCGCCACCATCCTGCGCGGCGACAAGGTGGGCATCATCGGCCCCAACGGCGCGGGCAAGACCACCCTGCTCAAGCTCATCCTCGGCGAACTGGAGCCCGACAGCGGCGTGGTGCGCCGTGGCACCCGCCTGACGGTGGCGTATTTCGACCAGATGCGCACCGCGCTCGGGGCCACGCCGGGCCGCTCCCAAGCGGACCCGATCCCCTCCGGGGACGGGGCGACGCGGCGCGGAGACCCTGGGGGGACGTTCAACTTCGACGCCACGCTGGCCGACACCATCAGCCCGGGTAGCGAGTGGATCGAGATCGGCGGCACGCGCAAGCACGTCATGAGCTATCTGGGCGACTTCCTGTTCGCTCCGGCGCGGGCGAATTCCCCGGTGAAGTCCCTCTCCGGCGGCGAGCGCAACCGCCTGCTGCTGGCCCGCCTGTTCGCCCGGCCCGCCAACGTGCTGGTGCTGGACGAGCCGACCAACGACCTCGACATCGACACCCTGGAGCTGCTGGAACAGCTGCTGCAAAGCTTCGACGGCACGGTGTTCCTGGTCAGCCACGACCGGCGTTTTCTCGACAACGTGGTGACCAGCACCATCGTGTCCGAGTCCACGCCCGAACATCCCGGCCGCTGGCGCGAATACGAAGGCGGCGTGCAGGACTGGCTGGTGCAGGCCCAGCGCGCGCGCAGCCTGACCGCGGCGCAGGCCGGCGGTGGCGGCAAGCGTGGCGAGGCCGCGCGGGCCGAAGCGCCCCAGGCGGCGGCCGCCGTGGTGGCGCCAAGCAAGACCAAGCGCAAGCTGAGCTACAAGGAGCAGCGCGAGTTGCAGGAACTGCCCCAGCGCATTGCCGCGCTCGAGGCCGAGCAGAAAGCCCTGGCTGCGCAACTGGCCGACCCCGATTTCTACAAGACCGCGCCGCAGCGCGCGGGTGAACTGCAAGCCCGTTATGCCGCGATCGAGGAGGAGATGCTGGAACTCCTCGCGCGCTGGGAGGCGCTGGAAGCCGCCTGAGCGCGGCGGTCCTCGACGCCCACGCCATGTCAGACCGCAACTCCACCATGCAAGAACTCCGCGACATCGATCTTCGCACCGACATCGCCGCCCGCTGGTACGTCAAGCACGAGCAGGTGCAGGTGCGCTTCGCGACGCAGGACGGCGAGCTCGCCAGCCGCGAAGGCCCCAACCGCTACCGTGGCGGCGACGCGCTCATCACCGGCTCCACCGGAGATTCGTGGAGCGTTTCGCGCGCGCGCTTCGACGCCCGCTACACGCCCGTCGAGCCGGGCATGGAGGGGCGCGACGGGCTTTACGTCAACCGGCCGATCCCGGTGCTGGCACGGCGCATGACCGCGCCGTTCGCCATGGCCCGCAGCGCCGGCGGCGACGTGCTGCGCGGCAAGGCAGGCGACTGGGTGCTGCAGTATGCGCCGGGGGATTACGGCGTGGTCGAGCAAGAACGTTTCGCCAAGGTCTATCGACCCTGCGACGCTCCGGTCTGACACGCCCTTGCGGTTGCCGGGGGCGGTCCGCATGTCGTGCGCGCGTTCAGGCGCGGTGATACGGATGCCCGGCCAGCAGGCTGTGCGCGCGGTACAGCTGCTCGGCCAGCAGCACGCGGGCGAGGCCGTGCGGCAAGGTGAGGTCGGACAGGCGCAGCAGGTTCTCGGCGCGCTGCTTGATGCGCGGCGCCAGCCCGTCGGCGCCGCCGATGAGCAGGGCCACGTCGCGTCCGTCCTGCCGCCAGCGCTGCAGTTCGGCGGCCAGGGTGGCGGTGGTGTGGCGCTGGCCGCGTTCGTCCAGCGCCACGAGGCGGCAGCCTTGCGGCAGCGCGGCCTCGATGCGCTGGGCCTCGCGTTCCATCACGGTGTCGGCATTCGTGCTGGAGCCGCGTGTTTCGGCGCGGATTTCCTTGAGGACGAGCGGCGTCTCGGGCGGCAGGCGCTTGGCGTAATCGGCATAAGCCTCGTCCACCCAGCGCGGCATGCGCTGTCCCACGGCGAGCAGCCAGAGTTTCATCCCGTCAGGGTGTTGCCCGCGGACTGGTGTGGATGTGGCCCGCGCGGCATGCGCCAGACGTCAGGATGCCGACTTCTTCGCCGGGGAGCGCCGCACGGCCGTGGTCTTGCCGCCCGCGGTGGAGCCGCTGCCGGTGCGTTTGCGCGCGGCGGGGGGCGTGCTGGACAAGGCGCTCGCCGTGGTGCGCGGCTTGGCGCGGGAGCGGGATGCTGAGGCGTTGTCGTCGCCCGCGCTTGTCGTGGACATGGTGCCAGGCCAGGCACTGCGCTTGGCGGGCGTCTTGCGTGCGGCGGGGGTGGCGCTGGCCTTGCCGGTGCGTGACGTCGTGGCACGTGGCTTGGCCGCTGGCGCCTTCTTGGCGACCTTTTTCGCCGCGGGTTCCGCGCTGGCGCTGCGCGCGGCGACCGCCGCGGCCGCAGCCACGGCGTCTTGTCGCGCCTTGAGGTGGACGCTCTTGCCGCCCCAGATGTCTTCGAGCTTGTAATAGGCGCGGATGACGGGCTGCATGATGTGCACGACCGCATCGCCGCAGTCCACCAGCACCCACTCGCCGCTGCCTTCGCCCTCGGGGTTTTTCACCGTGCCGCCGGCGGCGCGCACGCGGTCGCGCACGCTGGCGGCGAGGGAGCGGGTCTGGCGGTTGGAGGTGCCGCTGGCGACGATGACGCGGTCGAACAGGCTGGTGAGAGCCTCGGTGTTGAACACCTGGATGTCCTGGGCCTTGACGTCTTCCAGGGCGTCGACGATGGTGCGTTGCAGCTTACGAATGTCCATGCGGGGTGGGGTTGGAATAGAGGTGGTGGTCTTCAATATAGCGCGCCACATCGCCGGGCACGAGGCCTGCTAATGGTTTGCCTTGGGCGATGCGTTCACGCACGCGGGTGGCGGAAAGGTCGATGGCGTCCATCCGCAGGCGATGCAGCCGGTGCCCGCCGCGCGCCAGCGCGTCGAGCAGGGCGGGGGGGGCGTCGTCTGCATGGCCGGGGCGCCGCGCCACCGCGATGTCGACCCGCGCGGCAATGTCTTCCCAGCCGTTCCAGGTGATGAGATTGGAGAGCTGGTCGGCGCCGAGAATGAAGACGAAATCGGTGTCCGGATGCGTGGCCTGCAGTTCGTGCAGGGTGTCGATGGTATAGCTGGGGCCCTGGCGCCGGAGTTCGAGGTCGCAGGCGAGCAGCCCGGCCTGGCCTTCGATCGCCAGTTGCACCATGGCTTTGCGCTGCGCCGGCGAGGCGGCCAGCGGGTCGCGCTGCCAGGGCTCGCCGGCCGGAATCAGCCACACGGCGTCGAGCCCCAGTTCCTGGCGCGCGCTGTGCGCCAGCTCGAGGTGGGCGCAGTGGATGGGGTCGAAGCTGCCGCCGAGCAGGCCGATGCGTGCCCGATGCGCCTTGGCTTGCCGGCTCACGCTGCGGCGGCCCAGTCGCGGGGCTTGAGAAAGACCTCGTACAGCCTGGCCTCGGGCGTGCCGGGCGCGGGGTGCCAGTCGTAGCGCCATTTGACGATGGGCGGCATGGACATCAGGATGGACTCGGTGCGCCCGCCCGACTGCAGCCCGAAGTGGGTGCCGCGGTCCCACACCAGGTTGAACTCGACGTAGCGGCCGCGCCGGTAGGCCTGAAAATCGCGTTCGGTCTCGCCGTAGGGCAGCGCGCGGCGGCGCCCGACGATGGGCAGGTAGGCGTGCAAAAAAGCGTCGCCGGTGGCGCGCATCAGCGCGAAGCCCCGCTCGAAGCCGCCTTCGGCGAAGTCGTCGAAGAACACGCCGCCGATGCCGCGCGGCTCGCTCCGGTGCTTGAGAAAGAAATAGTCGTCGCACCAGGTCTTGAAGCGGGGGTAGTAGCCGGGGTCGAGCGGGTCGAGCGCGGCCTTGCAGGTGCGGTGGAAATGCGCGGCGTCGTCCTCGAAACCGTAGTAGGGCGTGAGGTCCATGCCGCCGCCGAACCAGGCCGCTTCGGGTTTGCCTGCGGGCTTGGCCACCAGCATGCGCACATTCATGTGCACGGTGGGGACATAGGGATTGCGCGGGTGCAGCACGAGCGACACTCCCATGGCCTCGAAGGGGGCTCCCGCCAGTTCGGGCCGGTGCTGGGTGGCCGAAGGGGGGAGTTTCTTGCCCCGCACGTGCGAGAAATTGCAGCCGCCGCGCTCGAACAACTGGCCTTCCTCGATCAGGCTGGTTGCGCCGTCGCCCTCGAGCGGCCCGCCGGCCGGGCGGGTCCAGGCGTCGCGCAGGAAGGGCTTGCCGTCGGCGGTTTCCAGCGCGCCGAGAATGCGGGTTTGGAGATCGAGCAGATAGCTTCGGACGTCGTCGTGCATGGTGAGCCGTTCCGGGGTGAAAACCGAATTGTCCAACAGACGGGTGCCGGCATGCGTCATCGCCGTCAGGCACGATTTGCGGCTGTCATCGGCGAACGGCCGGTCCTGCGCATCGCGTTGCTCGTTGGCGAACCGGGAATGACGGCAACACCGACTCCATCGCGCCCCAAGCACAGGAGTGTGATCAAGGGGCCATTGGCTTCAGCGTCCTTCCCGGTTGTGATGACCGTGCTACTTTTGCGCGACACACGCTGGCATGCACTCGAGAATCAGCCAGCCTGAGCCTCTCCTTGTTTCCTCGTCTGCTACTTTCACCGGCCGATTGATGCTTGATGTTTCCCCAATTCGTGGCAGTCCGAACCCTTCCCCATCCCAACCCTCACCACGCATGGGGAATTTTTATTTCAAGAGCATGACGACCACCGATCAGCGCTGGCAATTCTGGATCGACCGCGGGGGCACTTTCACCGACATCGTCGCCAAGCGTCCGGACGGCTCGTTACTGGCGCACAAGCTGTTGTCGGAGAACCCGGAGCAGTACCGCGATGCCGCGGTGGCTGGCATCCGTCATCTGCTCGGGCTGTGGCCCGGAGAGCGGATCTCGCCGGCCTTGGTCGAGTCCGTGAAGATGGGCACCACGGTGGCGACGAACGCCTTGCTGGAGCGTAAGGGCGAACCCGTGGCGCTGGTGACCACAAAGGGTTTTCGGGATGCCCTGCGCATCGCCTACCAGAACCGCCCGCGCTTGTTCGACCGCCGCATCGTGCTGCCGGAATTGCTCTACCAGCGCGTGATCGAGGCCGACGAGCGCGTCGGCGCGTACGGCGAGGTGGTGCGGGCGCTGGACGAGGCGGTCTTGCGCCGGCAACTCCAGGCGGCGTTCGACGCCGGCTTGCGCGCCGTGGCCATCGTGTTCATGCATGGCTGGCGCTACACGGCGCACGAGCGGACGGCGGCGCGCATCGCGCGCGGCATCGGCTTCACGCAGGTGAGCGCCTCGCACGAAACCAGTCCGCTGATGAAATTCGTCTCGCGCGGCGACACCACGGTGGTGGACGCCTATCTCTCGCCCATCCTGCGGCGCTATGTTGAGCAGGTCGCGGCCGAGATGCCGGGGGTGCGCCTGCTGTTCATGCAGTCCAGCGGCGGGCTGGCCGAGGCGCATGCGTTTCGCGGCAAGGACGCCATTCTGTCTGGGCCGGCTGGTGGCATCGTGGGCATGGCGCGCACCGCGGAGCAGGCCGGGCATTGCCGTGT
>MLJW01000264.1_pt1 | contig 35337 bp, 30 predicted proteins | sample 888231 | NCBI WGS metagenome assembly MLJW01 (sample SAMN05788063, study PRJNA343431) | mine drainage metagenome | isolation source: sample collected from the inflow into an acid mine drainage treatment plant... | place: Germany: Lusatia, lignite mining district
GGTCAAGCCTGGCCAAGACGGCTTAAGGGAGGGGCCGTGGCGCAGAGTCCTGTATCAGTGCCACCGACGGAGCGGACCCACCGGGTATGAAACTGCTGGTAAGCCGCCTGACCTGGTTTCTTTCTAGGCGGTGGGCTGATCCAGCCCCTGCAGAAGCTTGCTTAAGTGGAAGGACGAGGTGAGCAGCGGCGTGGCGGCGGCGAAGGGGGCGTCCGCCGCGGTGCCCGTGCTATCGGTACCGGTGTCGATAACGATGAATTTCGGCGGATTGGCGCAGGCGGCGCTCAGGGCCTGGGCCAGGCGGGCGCGCTCGGCGGCGGGCAGGGTATCGTGCATGAAGACCAGGGCGGGCGCCTGCCGGGCGGCCAGATCAAGGGCGGCGGCGGCATCGGCGGCACAGGCGATGCCGGTATAGCCCAGGGCCGACAACTGGCCGCGATAGGCCGACAACACCTTGGCGTCGGGGGAAATGATCAGCGCGCAGCCGTTGCCGCGCACGATCTGCTGTATCATCGACATGACAGAAAGCCTTTACAGGAGGTCACGCCCGGAGAGGGCGGGATGGAATTAAGGGCTTTATATATGAAGATGTATTCAAATGTAAGGGCTAATTACGCAGGGCCGGTATCACTCTTCATCGGCGGGCTGGCGGATATGCGCCACCATTTCCACCAGCATGGCGTTCACATGCTCATCGGCGGCGGCATAGAAGATCTGCCGGCCCTGGCGTTCGGGCCGCACCAGGCGGGCGCCGCGCAGCAGGCGCAGATGATGGCTGGTCAGCGAGGCGCTGATCCTGAGGGCGGCGGCCACATCGTTGACGCAGGTGGGGGCGGCCAGGCAGGCCAGGAGGATTTTCAGGCGCGTGGGGTCGCCCAGCAGGCGGAAGGTTTCGGTGATGACGGCGATCTGGTCTTCGTCTGTTGCCACCATCCGCATGGCGCGTCCCCTCTGTTTCCCCCGTTGGTTATGCCACCAACGGCAGGCGGAGGAAAGGAAAAGGCCGCCTTCCGGGGAAGGCGGCCTTACCTTTAAGCGCTGGGCAGGACTTTTTTAGAAGTCCATGCCGCCGAAGTCGCCACCGGGAGCGCCCGGCATGGCGGGGGCCTTCTTTTCCGGCTTCTCGGCAATCAGGGCTTCGGTGGTGATCAGCAGACCGGCCACCGAGGCGGCGTCCTGCAGGGCGGTGCGCACGACCTTGGTCGGGTCGATGATGCCGGCCTTGATCATGTCGGTGTAGACGCCGTTCTGGGCATCGAAACCGAAGTTCGGATCGGCGGCTTCCAGCAGCTTGCCCGCGACGACGGCCCCATCGGAACCGGCGTTTTCGGCGATCTGACGCAGCGGAGCCTGCAAGGCGCGGCGGACGATCTCGATGCCGACCTTCTGGTCGTTATTGGTGAAGGCCACGGCATCCAGCGAGTGGATGGCATGCAGCAGGGCAACGCCGCCGCCGGCCACCACGCCTTCTTCCACCGCGGCGCGGGTGGCGTGCAGGGCGTCGTCAACGCGGTCCTTGCGTTCCTTCACTTCCACTTCCGAAGCGCCGCCGACCTTGATCACCGCCACGCCGCCGGCCAGCTTGGCCAGGCGTTCCTGCAGCTTCTCGCGGTCGTAGTCCGAGGTGGTTTCCTCGACCTGGGCCTTGATCTGCTTGATGCGGTCTTCGATGCCGGACTTGACGCCGGCGCCATCGACGATGGTGGTGTCTTCCTTGGTGATGGTCACGCGCTTGGCGGTGCCGAGGTCGGCCAGGGAGACGTTCTCCAGCTTGATGCCCAGATCTTCCGAGATCACCTGGGCGCCGGTGAGGATGGCGATGTCTTCCAGCATGGCCTTGCGGCGGTCGCCGAAGCCGGGAGCCTTGACGGCGGCAACCTTCAGGCCGCCGCGCAGACGGTTGACCACCAGGGTGGCCAGGGCCTCGCCCTCGACGTCCTCGGCGATGATCAGCAGCGGACGGCCCGACTGCACAACCTGTTCCAGCACGGGCAGCAGGGGCTGCAGGGCGCCCAGCTTCTTTTCGTGCAGCAGGATGTAGGGGTTGTCCAGCTCGGCGGTCATCTTGTCCGGGTTGGTCACGAAATAGGGCGAGGTGTAGCCGCGGTCGAACTGCATGCCTTCCACCACGTCCAGCTCGGTATCGAGGCCCTTGGCCTCCTCGACGGTGATCACACCCTCGTTGCCGACCTTTTCCATGGCCTTGGCGATCATTTCGCCGATTTCGCGCTCGCCGTTGGCCGAGATGGTGCCCACCTGGGCGATTTCGGCGTTGGTGGCAACCTTGCGGCTGCGGCTCTTGACGTCGGCGATGACGGCCTGCACGGCCAGATCGAGGCCGCGCTTCAGATCCATGGGGTTCATGCCGGCGGCGACGGCCTTGGCGCCCTCGCGGACGATGGACTGGGCCAGCACGGTGGCGGTGGTGGTGCCGTCACCGGCCAGATCGGCGGTCTTCGAGGCCACTTCGCGCAGCAACTGGGCGCCCAGGTTCTCGAACTTGTCGGAAAGCTCGATTTCCTTGGCGACCGACACGCCGTCCTTGGTGATGCGCGGGGCGCCGAACGACTTTTCGATCACCACGTTGCGGCCCTTGGGGCCCAGGGTCACCTTCACCGCGTCGGCGAGAATGTCGACGCCGCGCAGCAGACGGGCGCGGGCGTCGGTGGAGAACTTAACTTCCTTGGCAGCCATTGGATCAGATCCTCTGAAGCGATTAGGCGAACACGCCGATGATGTCGGATTCCTTCATGATCAACAGGTCTTCGCCGTCGATCTTGACTTCGGTGCCGGACCATTTGCCGAACAGCACGCGGTCGCCGGGCTTGACGTCCAGGGCCACAACCTTGCCGTCCTCGCCACGGGCACCGGCGCCCACCGCGACCACTTCGCCCTGCTGGGGCTTTTCCTTGGCGGTATCGGGAATGATGATGCCGCCCGCAGTCTTCTCTTCCGCATCGATGCGCTTGACCACAACGCGGTCATGGAGCGGTCTGAACTTCATTCACAGCCTCCGTTAATCTCAGAAAGGTAAGGACAAACCGATAATCGGATGCCAGCCGGGGCGCCGATGTTAGCACTCCTTGCCGGCGAGTGCTAACCATCTAGGAGGGCGGGGGTATCCTGTCAAGCGCAGAATCGCAATATTTCGATGGCGCGGGCGCGGCGATGAAGCGTAATAGATTGTTTTTAATGAAAAATATCGGATGCGTCAGTTCAGTGGCTGTACGCTGACATCCTGGCGCGGCGCGGCGGCGGGAACGGGCGGCGGCGGCTGATCGGGCTGGTCTTGCGGGGTGGCGGTGGCGGTGGCGGCCGGCGCGGTCTGGCGCTGGTTGGCGGCCTCGGCGGCGGTTTCGCCCGATTTCACGGCATAGGCGATGCCGCCCACGATGCCGCAGCCCTCCAGGGAGGCGGCCAGGGTGCCCAGCAGCAGCAAGGGAAGGAAACGCTTCACGCTCATGCGGCCTTTTTTACACCAAGCCGCTGTTGACTGCAAAGGCGGTTTGCCCTTGACTGGCCCGGCAAGGCGGCGGCGCCCAAGGGGGCGGCCGCCGGAGTTCAGGAGCTGTTCAGACGATGCCCGTGGATTTTTCCGCCGATCACGGCGACTGGTCGCTCTCGGTGGTGGTGACCGATCCCCCCTGGTTCGAAAACTGCTATATCGTGCGGCACAAGGCCAGCGGCCAGCAGCTGGTGGTGGATCCCGGCAGCAATGCCGACAAGATCGCCGAGGCGCTGATGGAGGGCGGCGGCAAGGTGGAGGCCATCCTGCTCACGCATGGGCATCCCGATCATCTGGGGGCTGTGCGCGCCCTGCAGGACCGTTTCGGCGTTCCGGCCCGCGCCCATGCCAACGAAGAGCCGCTGGTGCTGCGCATCGTCGATTACGCCCGCGCCCGCCTGGGGCTGCAGGTGGAGCAGCCGCATCCCCTGGCCTATTTCACCGACGCCGATACCCTGTCCCTGGGCGGCCAGCGCATCCGCGCCATCGCCACGCCCGGCCATACGCCGGGCGGGGTCTGCTTCGATTTCGGCAGTTTCGTGCTGACCGGCGACACCCTGTTCAACGAGGGCGTGGGCCGCACCGATCTGCCCGGCGGCGACGGCCGCCTGCTGATGGGCTCGATCACCCGCCTGCTGGAGCAGCTGCCCGATCCGGCGGCCTGGCTCTATGCCGGGCACGGGCCGCGCTGGACGGTGGCCGAGGCCCGGCCCTGGTGGGCCAGCATGATGCGCCACGGCGGTTTTTGAAACGAAAACGGCCCGGATGCTGGAATGGCATCCGGGCCGTTTCTGTCTGGAGGGCGAGGGCTCAGGTGATGTGCAGGCGGGCGAAGGCTTCGGCCAGATCGTCGCCGAAATTGGGGCCCTTGCGGATGATCGGCACCCGCGAAGGCAGGTTGTCGAGAGAGGAGTGGCCCCAGCTGAAGCTGGTGAGAATGGCCACCGGCAGATCGCGGGTGGAGGGCATGGCGCTGAAGGCGTTGGCCAGATCCACGCCGGACAGATCATCGAGCACGCCGGAGACGATGACCATATCGGGCTTGGTGCGCACCGCCATTTCGATGGCCTGGAAGGGCGAGCGCACGCAGCAGCTGCGGTAGCCGCAGGCCGCCAGTTCGCGCTCGACGATGCGGGCGGTGGATTTATCGGCGATCACCAGCAGCACTTCCACATTGGTGATCTTGACGTCGGCGGGGTTGAAGCCGCCCACCGTGCGGGCCGGCAGGGCGCGCACCACCTTGGCGGAATGGGCCGCCTCCACCTTGCCGTCCAGGGCGTGGCGGATATTGTCGACGAAGGCCTGGATATCGTCCAGCTTGCTGCCGGCGAGATCGGTTTCCTTGATATCGGCCAGATATTCGCCCAGGCGGTGGGAAACGATGGTGACCAGCGGCTGATCCAGGGTGGAGCCGCGCATTTCCACGTTCAGCATGTCGCGGCGGATCTGGGCCAGGCCTTCGGCGGCGGGCAAGGTGCGGGAGCGCAGATTGCCGATCAGGACCTCGCAGGAGTCCAGAATGTCCCGAACCTCCTCGACGAATTCAGACTCGATGGCCTGATCCATCAAGGCGACGCTTTCGCCACTCTCTTCCATATCCCTCATCCTTTTGCAAACAGGTCCCACCATATGGCTGCGCTAAAGCTAAACGATCCGTTGGGCGGACTCAATGCAGTCTCAACCGCATGGGGGTGGTTTTTCAGGCCCGCCCGCCGCCGGGTTGCGGTGGCGGGCGGATCCTTGAAGGAACGTTGTTTTTTGTTAAAATTACCACCATCTACGGCGCGGCGAACGGAGCGGGTGGCGGCGCCTCGACGCGGGGATGCGGCGGGATGGAATAGGTGCCGGTGGCATGGGCGATGGGCTGGGGATCCTCCTCGGAAAACAGCAGCACCTCGCCATAGGCCAGGCGCTGGCCCATTTTCAGGATGCGTCCCTCGGCCAGCAGGCCGCGCATGGGCGGGCGGCGCAGGAAATTGATGGTCATGCTGGTGGTGACCGCCAGTTCCACCCGGCCGATCAGGCTCAAGACCGCGCCGTAAAGGGCGACATCGGCCAGGGCGAACATCACCGGTCCGCCGATGGTGCCGCCGGGGCGGACGAAATCGTCGTGGCGGGGCAGGGCCAGGCGCACCTGGCCGGCCTCCACATGCTGCACCCGCACCCCCATGTTGCCCACCATGGGCACGCCGGTGCGGATCAGATCCTCAAGGTCGGGGGCGGTCAGGGCGGCGCTGTTCATTGGTGTCTCCCAAATCTTTCTTTGGGGTCCAGAGTACGGAAAAGGCGGCGGGCTGTCGGCGGTGCATTGGATTAAATTTACAAAGACCGGGCGGCGGTTCTAGAATCCGCCCTTCGACGGATGCCAACAACGGGATATGTCATGCGGCGGATCATGGGACGGGCGCTGATCGCCCTGGCGGGATGCCTGATGGCGGCGGGGTGCGCGGCACCGCCCGCGCCGGACACGGCGGCGCAGGGCGACAAGGTTTTACGGGTGGAGGTCAAGGCCCGCCCCGGCGTGCGCACCCGCCTGGGCAGCTATGTGCGGGTCAACGCCGATTGCAGCCCCGATCCGGCCGGCCCCCGCCTGCGAATTCTGGAGGCGCCGCACGACGGCACGGTGCGCATCACCACCGAAAACCTGATCACGCGCTTTCCCGAAGGCAATCCCCGCGCCAAATGCGATGGCCGGGTTTACGCCAACACGGTGCTGAGCTACATGCCGCGCGACGAGTTCGAGGGCGGCGACCAGATCCTGGTGGAAGTGGCCAACGGCGATCAGGCGCCGGTCCACGTGGGGTATGTCATCGTGGTGGGGCAATGGCCGGTGGCCGACAGCCCGGCGGAAAGCTCCCTGGGCGGCGCGCCCTGAAGCCTGTGGTGCCCGCTGCGAGACTCGAACTCGCACCGCCGAAGCGCACGGATTTTAAGTCCGTTATGTCTACCATTCCATCAAGCGGGCTTTTCGGCGCGCAGACGTTAGCCTGTAGCGCCGGTTCCGGCAAGAGGGGGAAACTTTTGCCGGCGCCCTGACCCTGGGGCCAGGGCAACGCGGCCGGGGTCACGCCTCCCTGGTTCAGATCGAGTGGGCAACCTCCTGGGACTTCACAGCCAGCGCCCGGCGCCTGAGGGGCACCCGGAAGCCGCTTTTAGCGGCTGACTGGCGCATTGAGCGCCCCGGAGCGGCCGGAGATGCCCTTGGGCATCGGAGGGTAAGTGAGGACAAGCCAAGCTGGGCGGAGCCCAGCGACCGGCGCTTGAGGGGCACCCAAAAGAATCAGATTCCGCTTGACGCCTGGGGCGCTTGCCCTTAAAAGCACGGCTTTCCCAGCTTTGGCTCGGTTCAGAAGAATTTTGTAGAGGGTTCCGTCATGTCCCGTCGTTGTGTCGTCACCGGCAAGGGTGTGCTCACTGGCAATAACGTCAGCCACGCCAATAACAAGACCCGTCGTCGCTTCCTGCCCAATCTGCAGGAAACCGCCGTGCTGAGCGACGCCCTGGGCCAGATGGTTCGTCTGCGCGTCTCCACCAACGGGTTGAAGACCATCGAGCACAATGGCGGCATCGACGCCTTCCTGCTCTCCACCAACGACAGCAAGCTGTCGACCGAGGCCCTGCGCCTGAAGCGCCGCGTGCAGCGCGCCCTGGAAGGCCAGGCCGCCGCCTGATCGGCGTCCGCTGAAGTTTGGGTTTCGAAAGCCCGCCGCCCTTCGGGGTGGCGGGCTTTTCGCGCTGGCGCCGGCACGGGTGGCGGCGGACATGAAAAAAGGGGCCGGAAGGCCCCTTTTTTATATCGCGGGAAACGGCGCGGCGGTCAGGCCACGGCGCCGTGGCAGTGCTTGTACTTCTTGCCCGAGCCGCAGGGGCAGGGGGCGTTGCGCGGGGTGTTGCTCCACGGCTGCTGGCCGGCCGCAGCGGCGCCCTGTCCCAGGGCGAAGGCGGGATCGACACGGCCTTCGGTCATGTGGCCGGGATGGGGCGCCAGGCTTTCCATCTCGTCCTCGAAGCCTTCCACCCGAAGTTCGATATGAGCCAGGATCGAGGTGATCTTCTCGCGCAGCTGGGTCAGCATCTCGCCGAACAGGTTGAAGGCTTCGCGCTGATATTCGTTCAGCGGATCCTGCTGGGCGTAGGCGCGCAGGCCGATGCCCTGGCGCAGATGGTCGAGGGTCAGCAGGTGATCCTTCCACGACTGGTCCAGAACCTGCAGCAGCAGGCTGCGCTCCACCATGCGCATGACGTCGGGGCCGTAGGTGGTGGCCTTTTCGGCGGCCTTGTGGTCGGTGATGTCCTGCAGGCGGTGACGGATCTCGGGGTCGGCGATGCCTTCCTCCTTGGCCCAGTCGGGAATGGGCAGATCCAGGTTGAAAACGCGCAAGACCTCTTCATGCAGGCCCTTGACGTCCCACTGCTCCGGATAGGCTTTTTCCGGGATGCAGCGGCTGACCATCTCCTCGACCACCTCGTGGCGCATATCGACGATGGCCTGGGCCACGTCGGTGGCGGCCATCAGTTCGCGGCGCTGTTCGTAGATGACTTTGCGCTGGTCGTTCATGACGTCGTCGAACTTCAGCAGGTTCTTGCGCACGTCGAAATTGCGGGCTTCCACCTTTTCCTGGGCCTTTTCCAGGGCCTTGTTGATCCAGGGGTGGATGATGGCCTCGCCTTCCTTCAGGCCCAGCTTCTGCAGCATGCTGTCCATGCGCTCGCTGCCGAAGATGCGCATCAGGTCGTCTTCCAGCGACAGATAGAACTTCGAGGCGCCGGGATCGCCCTGGCGGCCGGTGCGGCCGCGCAGCTGGTTGTCGATGCGGCGGCTTTCATGGCGTTCGGTGCCCACCACGTAAAGGCCGCCGGCCTCCAGGGCCACCTGCTTCAGCTCGGCCACCTCGGCCTTGATGGCCTCGGTCTTGCGGGCGCGTTCCGCCGGATCGGTGATGGCCTCCAGTTCGAACTTCAGGCGCATGTCCAGATTGCCGCCCAGCTGAATGTCGGTGCCGCGGCCGGCCATGTTGGTGGCGATGGTCACGGCGCCGGGGCGGCCGGCCTGCGAGACGATATAGGCCTCGCGCTCGTGGTGGCGGGCGTTCAGCACCTCGTGGCGGATCTTCTTCTTCTTCAGAAGCTCGGCCAGCATTTCCGACTTTTCGATGGAGACCGTGCCCACCAGCACCGGCTGCTTGCGCTTCTGGCAGTCGGCCACCAGTTCGACGATGGCCTCGTACTTTTCGCGGGCGGTGCGGTAAACCTCGTCGTCCTCGTCCTTGCGGCGCACCGGCAGATTGGTGGGGATGGCCACCACTTCCAGGCCGTAGATCTCCTGGAACTCGGCGGCCTCGGTCATGGCGGTGCCGGTCATGCCCGCCAGTTTCGGATAAAGCCGGAAATAGTTCTGGAAGGTGATGGAGGCCAGGGTCTGGTTTTCGTTCTGGATGGTCACGCGCTCCTTGGCTTCCAGGGCCTGGTGCAGGCCCTCGGAATAGCGCCGTCCCTCCATCATGCGGCCGGTGAATTCATCGATGATGACCACCTTGTCGTCCTTGACGATATAATCGATATCGCGGCTGAACAGCTTGTGGGCGCGCAAGGCCTGGTTGACGTGATGCACCAGGTTGATGTTCTGAATATCGTAAAGATTGCCGCCGCGCAAAAGGCCCATCTCGGTCAGCATGCGCTCGGCATGTTCCACGCCCGGCTCGGTCATGGTGACGGCGCGGGCCTTTTCGTCCTTCTCGTAATCCTCTTCGCCCATCTGGGGGATCAAGGCGTCGATCTGGCGGTAAAGATCGGAATTGTCCTCGGTGGGGCCGGAAATGATCAGCGGCGTGCGCGCCTCGTCGATGAGGATGGAGTCCACCTCGTCGACGATGGCGTAATGGAAGGGCCGCTGCACCATCTCCTTCAGCGAGAACTTCATGTTGTCGCGCAGATAGTCGAAGCCGAATTCGTTGTTGGTGCCGTAAGTGATGTCGGCGGCGTAGGCTTCCTGGCGCTGGGTATCGTCCAGCTCGTGCAGGATCACCCCCACGGTCAGGCCCAGGAAGCGGTAGACCTGGCCCATCCACTCGGAGTCGCGCCGGGCCAGATAGTCGTTCACCGTCACCACATGCACGCCCTTGCCGGACAGGGCGTTGAGATAGACCGGCAGGGTGCCCACCAGGGTTTTACCCTCGCCGGTGCGCATCTCGGAAATCATGCCCTTGTGCTGGACGATGCCGCCCAGGAGCTGCACATCGAAATGGCGCTGGCCCAGGGTGCGTTTGGCGGCCTCGCGCACCGTGGCGAAGGCGTCCACCAGGATATCGTCTTCCGTTTCCCCCGCCTGCAGGCGCCCCCGCAGCCAGGGGGTGCGGGCGCGCAGTTCGTCGTCGCTCAAGGCCACCAGGCTGGGCTCAAGGGCGTTGATGGCTTCAACCTGATCGTGGAAGGTTTTCAAGAGACGTTCGTTGGCGGTGCCAAAAAGACGTCGGGCAATGGCGCCGAACATGCGGGAACCTCGACATATATAAGGAAGGCAGCGTGTGCCTTTTTACGGACAGTGCCAGACATAGAGCCAGGGGCTGCATCTGTCAACGACAGCCGTGGGAAAGCGGGTCGCGGAAACGCTTGCCAAGCCGGCGGGTTCGGGCACACTTCAGGAAAACGGCGTCCGGACGGAACGGGCGGCCGGCTCGCAGGGAAATTGAAGGGATCCGCCGCACCATGTCCGACACCGCCGTGAAGCTGGCCGAACTGCTGTGCGCCCGCCTGTGCCACGATCTGGCCGGGCCCGTCGGCGCCGTGGCCACCGGGGCCGAACTGCTGGAGGACGAGGGCGACGGCATGAGCGGCATGGCCGCCGAGGCTTTGGCCCTGCTGGCCGGCAGCGCCGCCGCCGCCGGGGCGCGGCTGCGCTTTTTGCGCCTGGCCCTGGGCGCCGCCACCGGGCCGCAGCCCATGGGGCCCCTGAAGGATGTGGCCGCCGCTTTTCTGGCGGGCAGCGGGGCGGCCGACAGCATTCGTCTGGATTGGGCGATCCCGGCAAAGGCGACGTGGGATGGCGGGAAAGTAAAAATTTTGTTCAATTTGTTGCTTCTGGCCCGCGACTGCCTGCCGCGCGGTGGCGCCATCGTGGCCGCGGAGGCGGCGGACGGGGGGCTGTCGCTGCGGGCCGAGGGGCCGGGCGCCCGGCCCGGCGACCAGGCGGCGGCCCTGAACGCGGCCTCGCCCGAAGGGCTGTCGCCCAGGGAAATACAAGGCTATTACACGGGCCTGCTGCTGGCGGCGGCGAAAATGACCATCGAGATTTCAGCCGCAATGGAATCTGTGGCTTTTCGCGCCGGTTGCGTTATTTTGGGATAGGGGGCAAGGAGAAAGGCGCGATGGGGCGCTTTCACTTGATCTGATGTGCATGTTATTAATGGCGTTCCCAATTCGGTAAATTATAGACGGCGGTTTCGCCCACCGCGCTTCGGCGCGAGAGACTGCGGGACGGAGGCGAGGACACGATATGGATGATCTCTTGAGCGAATTCCTGACGGAAACAGGCGAAAGTCTGGCCGTCTTGGACGTCGAGCTGGTGAAGCTCGAGCAGAATCCGGAACCCAAGATTCTGTCCAATATTTTCCGTTTGGTTCACACCATCAAAGGCACCTGCGGCTTTCTGGGGCTGCCGCGCCTGGAGCATGTGGCGCACGCCGCCGAAAACGTGCTGGGCAAGTTCCGTGATGGCGAGCTGTCGGTTACCCCCACGGCGGTGACGCTGATCCTGGCCTCCATCGACCGCATCAAGGGCATTCTCAGCCATATCGAGCAGACCGAATCCGAACCGGAAGGCGACGATACCGATCTGATCACCCAGCTGAACGCCATGGCCGAAGGCAAGCTGGCCGCCGAACCCGCGCCGGCCGCCGCCGCCCCCGAACCTGCCGCCGCCGCCCCGGCGCCCGAACCGGAACCGGAACCGGAACCCGAACCGGCGCCCGAGCCGGAGCATGATGTGCGCAGCGTTCCGGCGCCCGCCGCCTCGGTGCCCGCCGCGCCCGCGCCGCCGCCGCCGGCCGCCGCCGTGGTGCCCGCCGCCACCGAGGCTCCGAAGGAATCCGCCGTCGCCGCCCAGACCATCCGCGTCAACGTGGAGCTGCTGGAAAACCTGATGACCCTGGTCTCGGAGCTGGTGCTGACCCGCAACCAGCTGCTGCAGATGGTGCGCGGCAAGGACGACAGCGAGTTCGCAACCCCGCTGCAGCGGCTGTCGCACATCACCACCGACCTGCAGGAAGGCGTGATGAAAACGCGCATGCAGCCCATCGGCAACGCCTGGGCCAAGCTGCCGCGCATCATCCGCGATCTTTCGGTGGAAATGAGCAAGAAGATCGACCTGCAGATGCTGGGGGCCGATACCGAGCTCGACCGCCAGGTTCTGGAGCTGATCAAGGATCCGCTGACCCACATGGTGCGCAACTCGGCCGACCACGGCCTGGAGGCCACCGAGGAACGCCGCCGCATCGGCAAGCCGGAAGTGGGCAAGATCGTGCTGAACGCCTTCCACGAGGGCGGGCACATCATCATTGAAATCACCGATGACGGCCGCGGTCTCAATCTGGACCGCATCCGTCAGAAGGCCATTCAGAACGGCCTGACCACCGAGAGCGAGCTGGACCAGATGTCGGACCAGCAGATCGCCCAGTTCATCTTCCGCGCCGGTTTCTCCACCGCCGAGAAGGTGACTTCGGTGTCGGGCCGCGGCGTCGGCATGGATGTGGTGCGCACCAACATCGAAAAGATCGGCGGCACCATCGAACTGAAGACCCAGGCCGGCAAGGGCACCAGCTTCATCATCAAGATCCCGCTGACCCTGGCCATCGTCTCGGCGCTGATCGTGGAATGCGGCGGCGAGCGCTTCGCCATTCCGCAGATCAGCGTGCTGGAACTGGTGCGCACCACCGCCAATTCGGAACACGGCGTCGAGGTCATCAACAACGCCCCGGTGCTGCGCCTGCGCGATCGCCTGCTGCCGCTGGTCTCCTTGCGCAAGCTGCTGCGTCTGGGCGAGGACGAGGGCCGGGCGGAAACCTTCATCGTGGTGACCCAGGTGGGCACCTACACCTTCGGCATCATCGTCGACCGGGTGTTCGACACCGAGGAAATCGTGGTCAAGCCGGTGGCGCCGATCCTGCGCCACATCAATATGTTCTCGGGCAACACCATCCTGGGCGACGGCTCGGTGATCATGATCCTTGATCCCAACGGCATCGCCGGCAGCACCGGCGAGATCGCCGGCAGCACCCAGGCCGCCGCCGAAAGCACCGCCACCCGCGATCTGCACGCCGAGGACCGCCAGTCCATGCTGGTGTTCCGCGCCGGCGGCGAGGATCTGAAGGCGGTGCCGCTGGCCCTGGTGGCCCGCCTGGAAGAGATCGATGTGGCGGACATCGAGCATTCGCACGGCAAGCCGGTGGTGCAGTACCGCGGCAAGCTGATGCCGCTGGTGATGATCAACACCGACTACACCCTGCGCGAGGACGGTCGCCAGCCAGTGCTGGTGTTCTCGGACCGCGACCGCTCCATGGGCCTGGTGGTGGACGAGATCGTCGATATCGTCGAGGAACGCCTCAATGTGGAACTGTCGGTGGAACAGTCGGGCCTGATCGGCACCGCCGTGATCGCCGGCAAGGCCACCGACATGATCGATGCCGGCTACTATCTGACCCAGGCCTGGGGCGACTGGTTCGGCTCGCCGGATCAGGAATACCGCAAGGAGGCCATGGGCCATAAGCGGGTGCTGCTGGTGGACGACAGCCCCTTCTTCCGCAATCTGCTGACGCCGCTGCTGTCGGTGGCCGGCTATGATGTGGTGGCGGTGGACGGCGCCGACCGCGCCCTGGCCCTGCGCGAGGCCGGGGATGTCTTCGACGTCATCATCAGCGATATCGAAATGCCCGGCATGAACGGCTTCGACTTCGCCAACGCCGTGCGCGCGGAAGGCCGCTGGGCCGGCGTGCCGATGGTGGCGCTGTCGTCGCACGCCACCGAGCGCGACTTCGAACGGGGCCGTGAAGTGGGCTTCAACGATTATGTCGCCAAGTTCGATCGGGATGCCCTGTTGCAGACCCTGATGCAGACTCTGGCCACCAAAGGTGCCGCATGAACCAGCTCGTTACCACCTCCGCCAAGCGCGGTTCCCAGGATCTGGCCTCGACCGAGGATCATGATGAATTCGTCACCATGTTCATCGAAGGGCAGATGTTCGGCATTCCCGTGCTGATGGTGCAGGATGTGCTGGGGCCGCAGAAGATCACCCGCATTCCCCTGGCTCCGCCCGAGGTGGCGGGGTCGCTCAACCTGCGCGGCCGCATCGTGACGGCCATCGACGTGCGCATGCGTCTGCGTCTGAAGCAGCGCACCGAAACCGACCGCGGCGAAGGCATGAGCGTGGTGGTGGATATGCGCGGCGAGCTTTACAGCCTGATGGTGGACAGCGTGGGCGAGGTGCTGAGCCTGCCCAAGGCCAAGTTCGAGCGGAATCCGCCGACGCTGGATCCGTTGTGGCGCGAATTCTCGGAAGGCATCTACCGGCTGGCCGACAAGCTGCTGGTGGTGCTGGATGTGCCCCGCCTGCTGGACTTCACCAAGTCCGAGGCGTTGTAATAAAAGTGAGTGCCGGGGCCTTGCGGCCCCGGTCGGTTCTCATCCCGCTGAAAGCGAAGGGTGGCATGAAGTCCTGTCTTATTGTCGATGACTCCAAGGTCATTCGCATGGTGGCCAAAAAGATCCTGCATGAACTGAGCTTCCAGACCGCCGAGGCCGAGGACGGTCGCCAGGCCCTGGATGCCTGCGCGGCGTCGATGCCCGACGCGGTGCTGCTCGACTGGAACATGCCGGTGATGAGCGGTATCGATTTTCTGCGCGAACTGCGCAAGCTGCCGGGCGGCGCGCATCCGGTGGTGGTGTTCTGCACCACGGAAAACGATATCGAGCATATCCAGGAAGCGATTACCGCCGGCGCGAACGAATACATCATGAAGCCGTTCGACAGCGAAATTCTGCAGGCCAAGTTCTCGCAGGTTGGATTGATCTAAGAACAGGAAAGGCCGCTTATGGCTCTCGAAATGGGGGGCGCGCGCTCCGTGGCCGGTGATCCTGTTCGTGTGATGGTGGTCGATGATTCCGCTGTGGTGCGGGGTCTCTACACCAAGATGCTGGAAGAGGATGCGGGCTTTACGGTGGTCGCTTCGGTCGGCAACGGCCAGATGGCGATCAATGCCCTGGAACGTTACGACATCGAGGTGGTGATCCTTGATGTTGAAATGCCGGTGATGGACGGGCTGACCGCCCTGCCGCTGCTGCTGAAGGCCGATCCGGATCTGCAGGTGATTCTGGCCTCGACGCTGACGCTGAAGAACGCCGATATCAGCCTGCGCGCCCTGGAAATGGGGGCGGTGGATTACATCCCCAAGCCGACCTCGACCCGCGATATCAGCGGCGGCAACGATTTCAGGCATGAGCTGCTGGAAAAGGTGCGGGCCCTGGGCGCGGCGCGCCGCCGCATTCCCAAGCGCCATGCTCCGTCCGCCCATGCCGAGCCGGAGATGCCCACCTATGGCCGCGTGGCGGTGCCGGTGGGCGGGCGGGCCAAGGCGCCGCCGCCGTCCCGTCCCTCGACCTCGCTTTACAGCGGTCCCATCATCACCCGCCAGCCCTCCATGGAGGCGCCCGACGTCATCGCCATCGGGTCCTCCACCGGCGGACCGCAGGCGCTGTTCACGGTGCTGGGCGCCATCAAGGCGGGCTCGATCCGCCAGCCCATTCTCATCACCCAGCATATGCCGGCCACCTTCACGACGATCCTGGCCGAGCATATCACCCGCATCAGCGGCTGGCAGGCCGCCGAGGGCAAGGACGGCGAGGTGATCCAGGGCAACCGCATCTATGTGGCCCCCGGCGACAACCACATGGTGGTGGAGGCGCGGGGAACCGAGAAGATCATTCGCCTGAACAAGAATCCGCCGGAAAATTTCTGTCGTCCGGCGGTGGATCCCATGTTCCGCAGCGTGTCGGCAGCCTGGGGGCGGCGCGTTCTGGCGGTGATTCTGACCGGCATGGGGTCGGATGGCTCCAAGGGAGGGCAGGTGGTGGTGCACAATGGCGGCACCGTCATCGCCCAGGATGAAGCCACCAGCGTTGTGTGGGGCATGCCCGGCGCCGCGGCCACTTCTGGCATCTGCAGTGCGGTTCTGCCTCTTCCGGAAATCTCGCAGTTCATTCTGCGACAGGCCCAAAGGCGATAAAAATGCTGAAGCCGGAAGACTTTGACTTCCTGGCCAAGCTCCTTAAGGAGCGTTCAGGCCTCGTGATCACCCCCGACAAGGCATATCTGCTGGAAAGCAGACTGATGCCGGTTGCCCGGACCCACAACCTGAAAAGCCTGGAAGAGATCATCGCCAGGATGCGCGGCCGCGACGAGATGCTGGCCCGCACCGTGACCGAGGCGATGACCACCAACGAGTCTTTCTTTTTCCGCGATACCAAGCCGTTCGACCAGTTCCGCGACGTGGTGCTGCCGCTGATGCTGAAGAACCGCGCGGCACGGAAAAGCGTGCGCATCTGGTCGGCCGCCTGCTCCTCGGGGCAGGAGGCCTATTCCCTGGCGATGATCCTGAAGGAGCAGTCCGCCAAGCTGGCGGGCTGGCATTTCGAGATCGTCGGCACCGATATTTCCCAGGAGATGCTGGAAAAAGCCAAAGCCGGGCTTTACTCCCAGTTCGAGGTGCAGCGCGGCCTGCCCATCCAGCTGTTGGTGAAATACTTCAAAAAGAAGGATGAAAGCTGGCAGATCGATCCCGGCCTGCGCTCCATGGTGCAGTTCCGCGAGTTCAATCTGCTGCATGATCTGAAGGGCCTTGGGCAGTTCGATGTGGTCTTCTGCCGCAATGTGCTGATCTATTTCGATCAGCCCACCAAGAGCCGGGTGCTGGAAAGCATTTCGAAGATCATGCCCGACGACGGCGTGCTCTATCTGGGCGGCGCCGAAACGGTGCTGGGAATTTCCGACCGCTTCAAGCCGATGCCGGAACAACGGGGTATCTACTGCGCGACCCGGGGTGGTTCGGGCACCGGCTTTCCCTTGGGCGGCGCCGGCCGCTGACCAGGGCCGGGGGGCCTGGCGGGGGTTCTTCCTGTGGATCTTGCATTTCAATGGGGCATGTCGCCGGTGTTCGGCTGGGGTGTCTATGGGCTGAATCTGGCCCGGCACGGCCTGCGCGAAGGCCGGGCGCTGGGCTGCCTGTGTGCTTGCGATACCGGGGTGCTGACCCAGGAGGGCGAAGCCCCGGCCCAGGTTCTGGCCACGGGGCAGGCCTGGCTGGCCGGGCAGCCCGAGGGCGAGGATCTTTGCCGCGACGATCTGGTGGTGCTGCATGCCCTGGGCAATGATCTGAAGCCGGCGGCCCTGGCGGCGCATCAGGCCCTGGTGTGGGGGCGGCGCACCTATGGGGTGGTGTTTTGCGAGGATAGCCGCATCACGGCGGCGGGCCGGCAGCGGGCGGCCCGCTACGATGGTTTGATCGCCGGGTCGCACTGGGCCGGCGATGTGCTGCGCCGGGCTGGATTGGGCCGGGTGCCGGTGCGGGTGGTGTTGCAGGGGGTGGACGGGGCCCGTTTCCGGCCCGAAGCCCGGGGCGGCATGTTCAAGGGGCGGTTCGCGGTGTTTTCCGGCGGCAAGCTGGAATACCGCAAGGGCCAGGACAAAGTGCTGCAGGGCTTCGCCCGCTTTCACCGCCGTCACCCCGAAGCCCTGCTGGTGACGGCCTGGCAAAGCCCCTGGGCGGCGGCTTTGGCGCAAACCTTTCAAGGCCGCGAAGGCTATGCCCCGCCGGTGCTGCGCGCCAACGGCCTGGTGGATGTGCAGGGCTGGGCGGCGCAGTTCGGCCTGCCGCCCGCCGCGGTGCTGGATCTGGGGATCATTCCCAACGCCTATATGCCGCTGGTGCTGCGCGAGGTGGATGCGGCGTTGTTTGCCAACCGCTGCGAGGGCGGCACCAATCTAGTGGCCATGGAGGCCATGGCCTGCGGCCTGCCGGTGGTGCTGTCGGCCAACAGCGGCCATCTCGATATCTTAGGCGCCGGTCACTGTTATCCGCTGCGGCGGCAAGGGGCGATGCCCGGCGCGCTGGCCGCCGGGCTGGAAGGCTGGGGCGAAAGCGATGCCGACGATATCGCCGCCGCTCTGGAGGAGATCTACCGTGACCGCGCCACGGCGGCCATGCGCGGCGCGGCGGCGGCCCGTTTCATGGCCGGGCTGGACTGGCGGCGTTCTGTCGCCGAACTGCTGGGCATCGTCGAAAACCGGGCGTCTTGAGCGCGGTCAGGCTTCCGCCGGGGCGTCGCCGTCGCGCAGCACATAGCCGCGGCCCCACACGGTTTCGATATAGTTTTCGCCCTGGGTGGCGGTGGTGAGCTTCTTGCGCAGCTTGCAGATGAAGACGTCGATGATCTTCAGTTCCGGCTCGTCGATGCCGCCGTAAAGGTGGTTGAGGAACTGCTCCTTGGTCAGGGTTTGTCCCTTGCGCAAGGAAAGCAGTTCCAGAATGCCGTATTCCTTGCCGGTGAGGTGCAGGGGTTCGCCCTCGATCTCCACGGTGCGTTTGTCGAGATTGACGGTGAGGCGGCCGGTTTTGATGATGGATTCCGAATGGCCCTTGGAGCGGCGCACGATGGCCTGGATGCGGGCCACCAGCTCGGCGCGGTCGAAGGGCTTGGTCAGATAGTCGTCGGCGCCGAAGCCCAGGCCCTTCACCTTTTTGTCGGGTTCGGTGAGGCCCGAGAGGATCAGCACCGGGGTGGTGATGCGGGCGGCGCGCAGGCGGCGCAACACCTCGTAGCCGTCCATGTCGGGGAGCATCAGATCCAGCAGGATGATGTCGTATTCGTAGAGCTTGCCGATTTCAAGACCGTCTTCGCCCATGGAGGTGGCGTCTACCACCATGCCTTCGGAGCGCAGCATCAATTCGATGCTCTTCGAGGTCATGGCGTCGTCTTCAACGATCAGTACGCGCATTCCGCAATTCCCGACACTAGAGGGCCTTCTGTGGCTGGGCACAGTTAAACTGGCGTAGTTTAACAATATTTCCGGGAAACACGCCAGAAGATCGTGTAGGCTTGACCTGTTCCGGGCCTTGAAGGCGGCCCGGTCGGGCGATGTCGGGACAAGGGTGAGGCCTGTGGCTTTTCTGGTCAAATCGCTGTTGAGCGACCTGGATCGTATTCCAGCCGTGCGGTATTTCGGCCGGGTCGAGGGCGTTCAGGGCCTGCTGGTGGAGGCGGGCGGCCTGGGGCGCAATCTGTCGGTGGGCGACCGCTGCCGCATTCTGGCGCGCGACCGCGTGGTGATGTGCGAGGCGGTGGGCTTCCGCAACGGCCGCGCCCTGGTCATGCCCTTTTCCACCCTGGACGGCGTGGCCCTGGGCTGCCGGGTGGAAGTGGCCGACGCCAATCCGGTGCTTTATCCCCATCCCGGCTGGCTGGGTCGGGTGATCAACGCCATGGGCGAACCGGTGGACGGCAAGGGCCCGCTGCCGGTGGGCGAGGTGCCCTATCCGGTGCGCAACAAGCCGCCGCCAGCCCATGCCCGGCAGCGGGTGGCGGGCAAGGTGGATCTGGGCGTGCGGGCCATGAACGCCTTCCTGACGGTGTGCCGGGGCCAGCGCATGGGCATTTTCGCCGGATCGGGAGTGGGCAAATCCTCGTTGCTGTCGATGATGGCGCGCCATACCTCGGCCGACGTTTCGGTGATCGGCCTGATCGGGGAGCGCGGTCGCGAGGCGCGGGAATTCATCGAGGACGATCTGGGCGAGGAGGGCATGAGCCGCTCGGTGGTGGTGGTGGCCACCTCCGACGAATCGGCGCTGCTGCGCCGCCAGGCCGCCTATACCACCCTGGCGGTGGCGGAATATTTCCGCGATCAGCAGCGCGATGTGCTGTGCATGATGGACAGCGTGACCCGCTTCGCCATGGCCCAGCGCGAGATCAGCCTGTCGGTGGGCGAACCGCCGGCCAGCAAGGGCTATACGCCGACGGTGTTCGCCGAGCTGCCGCGCCTTTTGGAACGGGCCGGACCGGGGGCGGCGGGGCAGGGCTCCATCACCGGGCTGTTCACCGTGCTGGTGGACGGCGACGATCACAACGAACCCATTGCCGATGCGGTGCGCGGTATCCTGGACGGCCATGTGGTGCTGGACCGCGCCATCGCCGAGCGCGGGCGCTACCCCGCCATCAACATCCTGCGCAGCGTGTCGCGGACCATGCCCGGGTGCAACAACGAGGCCGAAAACGGCCTGGTCTCCACGGCCAAGCGCCTGCTGGCGGTGTATGACGATATGGCCGAACTGATCCGCCTGGGCGCCTACCGGCGCGGCTCCGATCCGGCGGTGGACGAGGCCATTCATTATTTTCCCGCCCTGGAAGCCTATCTGACCCAGCGCAAGGGCGAATCCACCGATTTGGAAAGCAGCTACCGCATGCTGGCGGAAATCCTGGCCAACGGAGCATAATGTTCCACGCCGCCGTCCAGCCCCGGCGCTTGAGGTGTACACACCTGGAAGCCGCGCACGTGGCTGACTGGCGCATTGAGCGCGCCGGAGCGTTGCCGGAGCGCATGCGCGGAGGCATAAGTGAGGATAAGCCAAGCTGGCGGAACGCCAGCGCCCGGCGCCTGAGGGAGATAAATCCGGAAGCCGCTTTAGCGGCTGACTAGCGCATTGAGCGCGCCGGAGCGTTGCCGGAGCGCATGCGCGGAGGCATAAGTGAGGATAAGCCAAGCTGGCGGAACGCCAGCGCCCGGCGCCTGAGGGACATAAATTTGGAAGCCGCTTTAGCGGCTGACTAGCGCATTGAGCGCGCCGGAGCGTTGCCGGAGCGCATGTGCGGAGGCATAAGTGAGGATAAGCCAAGCTGGCGGGACGCCAGCGCCCGGCGCCTGAGGGGCATAAATTCGGAAGCCGCTTTAGCGGCTGACTGGCCCGTTGAGGGCCCGCGCGAGCGTTCGCGCGCAAGCCAAGCTGGCGGGACGCCAGCGCCCGGCGCCTGAGGGAGATAAATTTGGAAGCCGCGTCAGCGGCTGACTGGCCCATTGAGGGCCCCGCAGCGACGACGGAGCGTGAGCGGAGGAGGGAAGCGGAGGAAAGCCAAGCTGGCGGGACGCCAGCGCCCGGCGCCTGAGGGAGATAAATTCGGAAGCCGCTTTAGCGGCTGACTAGCGCATTGAGCGCGCCGGAGCGTTGCCGGAGCGCATGCGCGGAGGCATAAGTGAGGATAAGCCAAGCTGGCGGGACGCCAGCGCCCGGCGCCTGAGGGACATAAATTCGAAAGCCGCGCCAGCGGCTGACTGGCCCGGCGCTTGAGGGACATACAAAAAATATGCGCAAGACCGCCAAGGATATGAACCAGCTGATCCGCGTCAACCAGTGGGGGGTGGACGAGCGGCAGCGTGAGCTTGGCGTGCTGATCTCCCGCGAGGAGGAGCTGATCGGCCAGGGGCATGCCCTGGATCAGGAACTGGCCAGGGAGCAGGCCATCGCGGCGGAGGATCCCACCACGGCCGGGTTTCTGTACGGCGGCTTCGCGCTGCGCTACCGCCAGCGCAAGGAGCAGCTGCGCCAGATGCTGCATGGGATCCGGGTGGAGATCGAGGCGGCGCGCGAGCGGCTGGCCGAAGCCTACCGCCAGCTCAAGGTCTATGAGGAAGTGCAAAAGGGGCGCGCCCGCCGCGAAGCCCAGGAGGAGGCGCAGCGGGAGCGGCAGGTCATGGACGAAATCGGCATGACCCAGTTCCGCCGCCGCCGCGCCCGCGAGGCGGAGGAAAAATGATCAGGCCTTGATGTCCAGCCCGTGCGCGCTGGCGGCGGTCCCCGGCACACTGCTGGCGTCGGCCATGGCGGCGGCGGCGGTTTCCACCTGCTGCATGGCCTGCATCACCCCGGTTTGCTGCTGGGTCAGGCTGGTCCAGTCGGTGGCCGAGGCCTGGGGCAGGCTGAGGGCGGCATCGACGATCTGCCTGGCGGCGCCCAGGCCGTTGCGGGCCAGGGTGATGGGATCGGCGGCGTTTTGAGCGGCGGCCTGGGGGCTGCCGGCACTGGCGGTGCCGCCGGCGTTCCCGCCGCCGCCGGTGCCGCTGGCGGCGGTATCGATGCTGGCGGCTTCGTCCAGCACGATCTGGCTGCCGGCGGTGGCGGCGCCGCTGAAGCTATCGACGATAACGCGGATGCTGCCGGCCAGGCCGGCGGCCTGGGTGGCCAACTGGCGGGCCAGGGCGGCATCGCCGCTGGAGACGGCGGCGGCGGCCTGGTTCTTCAAAATGTTGAGAGTGCTCCAGGCGGAATTGAGCAGGTGCGAGGCCTGGGCATCGTTCTGCTGGTTGCCGCCGCCGCTGTCGCTGCTGCCGGCGCCGCCGTTGGACAGGCCCTGCTGGGCGCCGCCGCCCTGGGTGGCGGCAACAGCCTGGGCCGGAGCCTCGGCACTGGTCGGCCCAATCGGGCTATTGCCGTTTTGCGCCTGGGGGGTGCCGCTATCGGCGGCATGCAGCGGCGCCACATGCTGCCGCGCCTGGTCGTAACCGATGGTGGAGGCCAGGGTGGGGGTCAGGGATGATGGATCCATTGGGGGCAGCATGACGTCCTCCCCTCCCGGGTGAAAGATAGATGTTTCAGTCCGTGATGATACGGCGGGGCGGGGCGAACCGGGCGCGCGGACATGAAAAAAAGGCGGCCCGCCGGGGGCCGCCTTGTCGTTTCCCCATAGGGGTTATCTTCAGTTGGCGACTTCGCGGAGAAGCTGTCCCAGGCGGCGGATGCCCTCGGTGGCCTGGGGTTTGTCGTTCAGCGAGAAGCTGAGGCGGAAGGTGTTGCGGCCGGTGCCGTCGGAGAAGAAGGCGGCGCCGGGCACGAAGGCCACGCGGAACTCGGTGATGGCGCGGCGCAGCACCTCGGCGGCGTTCAGGCCCTCGGGCAGGGTGGCCCAGATGAACATGCCGCCTTCGGGGCGCGTCCAGCTGACGCTGGCGGGAAAATGCTCGGCCATGGCGGCCAGGGTGGCGTCGCGGCGGGCCTGATAGGTGGCGCGGATATGGCCGATATTGGCCATCAGCGTCTTCGAGGCCACCTCGTGCATCACCATCTGGTTCAGGGTGGAGCAATGCAGGTCGCTGGCCTGCTTGATCAGCACCAGCTTTTTGATCACGGCGCGCGGCGCCACCATCCAGCCCAGGCGCAGGGCGGGCACCACGGTCTTGGAGAAGGTGCCGCAATAGATCACCCGGCTGTTGTCGATGCCGCCTTCGCGCTCGGCGTCGAGGGCCAGCAGCGAGGGCAGGGCGGCGCCATCGTAGCGCAGCTTCTCATAGGCGGCGTCCTCGATCAGCGGCATGCCGACGCGCCGCGCCATCTCCAGGGCCTGATGGCGCTCCTCCAGGGTCATGCTGACGCCGGTGGGGTTCTGGAAATCGGGCATGATGTAGCCCAGCTTGGGCGCGGGCCCCTGCCAGTCGGCGCCGGGGGGCGGAAAATGCACATAGGCCGGTTCGTAGGCGTTGAAGGCCTGCAGGGCGCCGAGATAGGTGGGGCGGGCCACCATCACCGGCTCGTTGGGGCCGATGAACAGCTTGCCCAGGAAATCCAGGGCCTGCTGCGAGCCGTTGGTGATGATGATGTTGTCGGGGCCGCAGGCCACGCCCATTTCACCCATATAACCGGCCAGCCATTCGCGCAGCGGCAGATAGCCTTCGCTGATGGAATACTGCAAGGCGGCGGCGGCGCGGGCCTTGTCCGACAGGATATGGTGATAGCTGGCCTCGATGGCGCTCAACGGGAACAGGTTGGGGTCGGGGATGCCGCCCGCGAAGGAAATGATGTCGGGCTGGTCCAAAAGCTTCAGCAGTTCACGGATTTCCGACGCGGCCATACGGCTGGCGCGTCCGGCATAATGGGCATCCCAATCGATCATCTGATCTTGCATCCTGGTCAAGGCGGTGCGAGCGAGCGGCGAAGTTTAGTGTCTTTTTCTTCAAGCTGAAATACAAAATGGCAGGCATGATCGGGTATGAGAGGCATGCCGCCATGGAACGGAGCCGACAGATGAAGGGATCGGGGCCTGGGCTGTTGCAAGGGGGGCTGGCGGCGCTGCTGCTCGGCGCCGTCCTCTTCGGGCCGGCCGCCGCCCAGATGCCGCCCGCCGCCGGGCATCTGGCCCGCATCGAGGCCGCCGACGCGATGCGGGTGTGCATCTGGCCGGATTACTACGGCATCACCTACCGCGATCCGCGCACCCAGGCGCTGTCGGGCGTGGATATCGATCTGGCGCGGGAGCTGGCCCAGGAACTGGGGGTGCGCGCCCAGTTCATCGACAGCTCCTTCGCCACGCTCGTCGATGATCTGCTGGCCGACAGATGCGATATCGCCATGTTCGCCGTGGGGGTGACCCCGGCCCGCCAGGCCCGCCTGCGTTTTTCCAGCCCCACGCTGGCCAGTGATATCTACGCCATCACCACCCGCAGCAACCGCCGCATCCACAGCTGGGCCGATATCGACAAACCGGGCACGGTGGTGGCGGTGGCCAAGGGCACGCTGCACGAAACGGTGATGCGCGAAAAGCTGCGCTTCGCCCGGCTGCTGGTGCTGGACACCCCCTTCGCCCGCGAGCAGGAGGTGGAGGCGGGCCGTGCCGATGTGTTCATGACCGATTACCCCTACAGTCGGCGTTTTCTCGTCAACGCCGATTGGGCCCGGCTGATCAGCCCGCCCGCGCCCTACCACATCACCCCCTATGCCTATGCGGTGGCTCCGGGCGATCCGGCCTGGCTGGCGCGGGTGAACCGCTTCGTGCGCGACATCAAACAGGATGGCCGCCTGAGGCGGGCGGCGGCGCGCTATCATCTGGAGGGGATCGTGGCGCCATAATGCCGAACCCGGTCACACAACGGACCCGACGGCTGCGCCAGACCCTGATCGTCTCGCTGCTGCTGTTCGTGGGGGGCATGGGCTCCGTGACCGGGTTTACCCTGTGGCGGCTGCGGACCGATGCCGTTGCCGACGGCCTGAACAGCGCCTCTCTGTACGCCTTCAGTTTTGAAGACACCCTGACCCACAGCCTGTCCCTGATCGAGATGATCGCCGCCAACGGCCTGACCCTGGATCTGGCCGGCGGCCGGGCCGCCCTGACCGAACAGGCCTTTACCGCCCTGCTGCGCCACGAGCCGGCCCTGCGCTCGCTGTCGCTGCTGGATGAGACGGGGCGGGTGATCGCCAGTTCCGATGCGGCCAACCGCGGGCGGCACCTGGCCCTGGACGATTTTCTGCCCCCTACCGCGCCGGGGGTGACGGCCCTGCGCATCGGCCCGCCCTGGGCCGGCCGCGATCTGGCGGACGGCGCCCCGACCACGCCGCTGCATCCCCTGGGCGCCCAGGCCTCCAGCCTGATCCCGGTGATCCGGGCCCTGGCGGTGAACGGCCATGCCTTTACCCTGCTGGCGGCGCTCAATCCCGATTTCTTTCTCGACCATGTGCAGCGCCGCATGGCCGGCGGCTGGGTGGAAATCCTGCGCTATGACGGCCGGGTGCTGATGGACAGCCGCGATCAGGGGCGGGCCGGCCTGATGGCCGCCGATCTGGCCCAGGGCCTGACGCTGGGCGACCGCGACGACGGGCGCTTTCAGCAGCCCGTCAGTCTGGAAGGCCCCATGCTGACGGCCTTCCGCGCCTCCCGTCTTTTCCCTTTCGTGGTGGTGGCCCATCTCGACCGCCGCCGGGCCCTGGCCACCTGGCGGGCCGAGACGGCGGCCCTGCTGGGGGTGGTGGTGCCGCTGCTGGCGGCGGTAACGCTGCTGGCCCGGCTGGTCTACCGCCGCCAGGCGCAGGCCTTGCGCCAGCAGGCCGAGGCCGCCCGCCAGGAAGAGATCAACGCCACGGTGTTCGGAGCCAGTTCCGACGCCATCATCATCACCGATCTCAAGGCGCATATCCTCTCGGTCAACGCCGCCTTCACCCGCATCACCGGCTACGAGGCCGCCGAGGTGCTGGGCCGCACCCCCCGCTTTCTGGGGTCGGGGCGCCAGGGCCGGGCCTTTTACGCGGCGCTGTGGCGCGATCTTCTGGCCAACGGGGTGTGGCGGGGCGAACTGACCAACCGCCGCAAGGACGGCAGTCTCTACGATACCGACATGACCATCACCGCCTTTCGCGATCAGGCCGGGCGGCTGCAGCATTTTATCGCCGTCAGCACCGATATCACCGAGCGCAAGGCGGCCCTGGCGCAGTTGCGCAAACTGTCGCTGGCGGTGGAGCAAAGCCCGGTCAGCATCATCATCACCAATCCGGAGCACCGCATCGAATATGTCAATGCCGCCTTCCTGCGCACCAGCGGCTATCAGCGCCACGAGGTGCTGGGGCGCACGCCCGGGCTGCTGCAATCGGGCCAGACGCCGCGCGCCACCTATGACGAGCTGGCGACGGTGCTGGGCCATGGCGGCCGCTGGCAGGGCGAGTTTCTCAACCGCAAGCGCGACGGCAGCCTTTACGTCTGTTTCTCGCGCATCGTGCCGCTGCGCGAGACCGACGGCGGCATCAGCCATTACGTGGCCATTCAGGAGGATGTGACCGAGCGCAAGGCCTTAAGCCGCGAGCTGGACAGCCACCGCCATCACCTGGAAGACCTGGTGGCCCAGCGCACCGCCGAGCTGGAGGCGGCACGCCAGCAGGCCGAGGCGGCCACCGAGGCCAAATCCATGTTCCTGGCCACCATGAGCCACGAAATCCGCACGCCGCTGAACGGCATCCTGGGCATGGCCCGGCTGGTGCGGGACTCCGGCCTGAGCGCGGCGGCGGGCGAACAGATGCAGATGCTGCTGTCGTCGGCCGACGCCCTGCGGGTGCTGATCGACGATATCCTGGATTTTTCCAAGCTGGAGGCCGGGCGGCTGGAGTTCGATCGCCGTCCGTTCGAACCGGCCCGCGTGGTGGAGGAGGTGGCGGCGCTGCTGCGCGACCGGGCCGGGGAGAAGGGGATCACCCTGTCGGTGTCCCTCGATGCCGGTCTGCCGCCCTGGCTGGAGGGCGATCCCGGACGTCTGCGCCAGATTTTGCTGAATCTGATGGGCAATGCGGTGAAATTCACCGAGCAGGGCGGGGTATCGGTCTCGCTGCGGGCCCGCGCCGACGAGGAGGGCGTGGGGCTGGCGGTGGAGGTGGCCGACAGCGGCATCGGCATCGCGCCCGGGCAGCAGGAGCGGCTGTTCCAATCGTTCGTGCAGGCCGATGCCACCATCTCGCGCCGCTATGGCGGTTCGGGCCTGGGGCTGATCATCTGCAAACGGCTGGTGGAGGGCCAGGGCGGCCATATCGGCTTTGCCAGCCGTCCCGGCCAGGGCAGCCGCTTCTGGTTCGAAATCCCCTACCGGGCCGCACAGCCGCCGCATTCCGACGACAGGCCGCCGCCGCCGCCGCTGCCGCCGCTCTCCATCCTGCTGGCCGAGGACAATATCGTTAATCAGAAGGTCATCCTGGGGCTGCTGGGGCGGAGCGGGCACCGGGTGTCGGTGGTGGGCGACGGCCGTCAGGCGGTGGAGGCCGCCGCCGCCGCCCGCTTCGATGTGGTGCTGATGGATCTGCAGATGCCCTACATGGATGGCCTTGCCGCCACCCGCGCCCTGCGCGCCCTGCCCGGCGCCGCCGGCCGGGTGCCGGTGATCGCCCTGACCGCCAACGCCGCCTCCGCCGATATCGAGAACTGCCGCGCCGCCGGCATGGACGGTTTCATCAGCAAGCCGGTGGAGCCCGAGCGGCTGCTGGAGGCCCTGGCCCGGGTGGCCTGGCCCGACGGCGCTCCGCCGCCGCCGCCCGCCGCCGCTCCGCCGCCGCCGTCCGCCGCCGCTCCGGCCGGAGATGGCGGCGGCCTGGCGGTGCTGGCGGCGCAACTGGGGCGGGACGGCATGGCCGAGCTGGCGCGGCTGTTCGCGGCCACGGGCGGCGCGGCGCTGGCGGCCTTGCCCGCCCTGGCCGACGAGGGCGCCCTGGAGGCGATCCGCTTCCAGGCGCACAGCCTGAAAGGCATGGCCGCCTCGGTGGCGGCCGACGGGCTGGCGGCGCGGGCCGCCGATCTCGAACAGGCGGCGCGGGCCGGTGATGCCGGCCGGGCCCGCGCCCTGATCGCCGCCCTGCCCGCCGCCTGGGAAGAGGCCCGCGCCGCCCTCGCCCAATGGCTGTGATTGGCTTTTACATTCGTCGGGGAAAAGCGGAATAATGGCCGGGGCGGGAGAGCCGGACTCCGGGAGTGGCGGCATGGTGCAGTTCGCGGACGTAACCTTTTTCGAAACGCCGGATGCCGTGACGCCCGGGGCGTTCCGGCTGGAGGGCGCGCAGGCTTCGCTGGCCATCGCCTATCTCTCCCCTTATGCGCCCTTTGCCGAAACCATCCGCCGCCTGACGGCGCTGGCCGGCGCCACGCCGCTGCTGGCGGTGAGCACGGCGGGGGAATTGTGCGAAAGCGCCTCGGCCCGGGGCAGCCTCTACCGCCCGGCCGGCGAGGGGCGGCACAGCCTGGTGCTGCAAACCTTCAGTCCGGCGCTGATCGGCGCCGTCAGCCTGCATGCGGTGCCGCTGCACAACGAGGATATCCGTGGCGCCGCCCCGCCCATCGGCCGCAGCGAGCGGGTGGAGCGCATCCGCCGGTCGCTGGAGACGGTGACGCCGCCCTTCGCCCTGAACAGCGAGGAGACGGTGGCCCTGACCTTCATCGACGGGGTTTCGGCCTCGGAAAGCTATTTCATGGAGGCGGTCTATCAGTCGGGCCGCTTTCCCTGCCTGTTTATCGGCGGTTCGGCGGGCGGGCTGTTCGATTTCCGCGCCACCCATGTCCATGATGGCGCCACGGTGCGGCAGAACCATGCGGTGGTGGCCTTCCTGAAACTGGCGCCGGGGCGGCGCTATGCCGTGCTGAAAAGCCATAATTTTCATCGCACCGAACGCTCCTTCGTGGTGCTGAAGGCCGATCCCGACCACCGCACCGTTTCCACGGTGGCCGATCCCGACACCCTGGAGGTCTGGCCGGCGCCCGAGGCCATGGCCCGCCTGCTGGACTGCGCGCCCGAGGCGCTGGAGCAAAGCCTCAACAGCCACACCTTCGGCATCGATCTCGATGGCGAAACCTATGTGCGCTCGGTGGCGGGCATCGATCATGGCGCCGGGCAGGTGTCGTTCTATTGCGACGTCAATGCCGGCGACCGCCTGTACCTGCTGGAGAAAAACGATTTCACCACGCAGACCCGGCAGGATTACCAGGCCTTTCTGCGGGGTAAGCCGCCTCCGGTGGCGGGCATTCTCAACGACTGCATCCTGCGCCGCCTGAACAACCCCGATCAGCTCGGCGGCCTCGACGGCCTGTGGGGATGCCCGGTGGCCGGGTTTTCCACCTTCGGCGAGCTGTTCGGCATCAATATCAATCAAACCCTGTCGGGGCTGTTTTTTTTCGATGTGCCCGAGGGCGTGGGCTTTTCCGATCCGTTCCTGGAGCGGTTTCCCGTGCATTACGGGCGCTTCGTCAATTACTTCACCTCCTGCCGCCTGAACCGGGTGGATCTGTTGAACCGGCTGCGCACCCGCACCTCGCAGTCGCTGGTGGATCAGCTGGCCGAGATGGACGGCGGGGCCGAGGAGGTGGGCACCCTGGCCCTGCAGGCCCGCATGGAACAGGCCCTGCGCGCCAGCCAGCGCCGCCTGGAGGCCATCACCGACAGCCTGTTCGACGGCGTGCTGCTGGTGGACGGCCAGGGGCGGGTGATGTTCGCCAACCCCGCCGCCCGCCGCCTGCTGGGCGAGGGCGCGGCGGGCGAGGGCGATCTGGACCGGCTGGTGCGGCTGGAGCGCGGCGGCCAGGGGCTGTCCCTGTGCCGGGAGGTGGCGGAACCGGCCTTGCGGCGGCACCAGTCGATGTCCGAGGAGGACGCCCTGTTCGTGACCGCCGACGGGCGGCGGCTGCCGGTGAGCTATGCCGTGGCCCCCTTGCGCGAGGAGCGCGGCATGGAGGGGGTGGTGCTGTCCTTCCGCAGCATCGAGGACTTGAAGACCGCCCAGCGCGAGGCGGAACAGGCCTCGCGGCTGGCCAGCGTGGGGCAGCTGGCGGCGGGCATCGCCCACGAGATCAACACCCCCATCCAGTATGTGGGCGATAATCTGCGCTTCATCCGCCAGTCGCTGGAACAGGTGTCGGGGCTTTTCGGCCAGATCCGCGATCTGCTGGACGGGGAGGGACTGCCGGGCCTCGACGGTCCGGGCATGCGCGATGTTCTCGCCGGCTATGATCTCGACTATCTGCTGGAGGAGTTGCCGGTGGCCGCCGCGCAGTCGCTGGAGGGGGCCGAACGCATCGCCGGCATCGTGCGCTCGATGAAGGAGTTCTCCCATCCCGGCACCACCAACAAAACGGTGACCGATCTCAATCACGCCCTGGAAACCACGGTGACCATCTCGCGCAATGAATGGAAGCATGTGGCCCGCCTGGAAATGGATCTGGCGCCCGGTTTGCCGCCGGTGGAATGCTTTGCCGCCGACATCAATCAGGTGTTCCTCAATCTGATCGTCAATGCCGCCCAGGCCCTGGGCGAGGCCCACGCCCAGGACCACCGGCTGGGCACCATCCGCATTGCCTCGCGGGCTTGCGGCGATCATGTGGAAATCCGCATCGCCGACGATGGCCCCGGCGTGCCGCCCGAACTGCGGCAGCGCATCTTCGATCCCTTCTTCACCACCAAGGGCGTGGGCAAGGGCACCGGGCAGGGCCTGGCTCTGTGCCTGAACACGGTGGCGCACAAGCACGGCGGCACGCTGTGTCTCGACGCCGGGGCCGGGCCGGGCGCCACCTTCGTGGTGCGGCTGCCCATTCATGCGGTGCGGCAGGAGGGGGCGGAGCAGGCGGCCTCAGGATAGGCCGGCCTCTTCCCGCAGCCACTGGCGGAAGATGCGCAAGGCCGGGGCTTCGAGGGCGGCATCGATGCTGCGGAAGGCCGGTTCCAGCCGCTCCACCAGCCGCAGGCCGGCGGCACGGGCCACTTCCACCAGAACCTTGACGCGGACCGAGGGCGGACCGGACATGAGCGATCCTCACATCATGAAACCGAAATTCAGTATGATACCAACCGGCCAATAAATTGACCGGTTGTATCGCCCCTCGCCGGGCGGCGGCATCCGCCGCCTTGGCCGCTCGCTCAATGCTCGCTGGATACCGGCCAACGAGTCACTTCAATGGTTGGCCGGTATGAGGTAACGCGCCGCCGCTCTAAATTTCAAGCAACGCGATCCCTTGCAGCGAAGGAGGCCGGCATGTCCGACAGCAAACCCGCAGCCTGGGCTCCCAGCCTGCGTGCCGGTTCCGAGGACCGGCTGGCGGCGGCGGCCATCACCGGCATGCGGCCGCCTTCGGCCATGCAGGTGATCTGTATCGATGTTACCAACCGCTGCGATCTGCGTTGTTCCAACTGCACGCGGCTGCTGGCGCAGCAGCCAGAGCGCTGGGACATGCCGCCGGCGCATTTCCGCGCCGCGCTGCGCAGCCTTGCCGGCTATGCCGGGGTGATCGCCATGATCGGCGGCAATCCCTGCCTGCATCCCGATTTCGCCGCCCTGTGCCGCATTGTCGTCGAAGAGGTGCCGCTGGCCCGCCAGCGCGGCCTGTGGTCCAACAATATTTTCGATCATCAGGCCCTGGTGCGCGACAGTTTCGGCTTTTTCAACCTCAATCCGCACGATGATGCGCGGGGGCTGGCCTCGCTGGCCGGGCTGAGGGCGCAGCTGCCGGAGGCGCGGTCTTACCAGGGGCCGTCGCGGCATGGGCCGGTGCTGGCGGCGGCGCGCGATCTGCAGCCCGATGCCGCCGCCCTGTGGGCGGATATCGGCCGCTGCGACGTCAATCAGCAGTGGTCGGCCTCCATCGTCGAAAACCGGGGCCGGTTGCGGGCCTATTTCTGCGAGGTGGCGGCGGCCTTCGATCTGGCGCGCGGCACCGATCACGGCCTGGCGGTGGAGGCGGGCTGGTGGCGCCGCCCCATCGATGATTTTGCCGCGCAAATCCGCCATTTCTGCCCCGGCTGCGGTCTGTCGATGCGGCTTCCGCCCCGGCTGGACCGCGACGAAACCGATGATTACACCCCCAGCAACGCCGATCTGCTGGAGCGCGGGCGCCGCCGCGCCGCCGTGAGGGTGGCGCCGGGAACGGCGCAGGAAAGCCGCCCTGTTACCGCCTATGCCGATGGCGGCGGGGTGGAGAGGCTGGTGTCGGTGGTCATCCCCTGCTTCAACCAGGCCGCCACCCTGGCCGAGGCGGTGGCCTCGGCCCGCGCCCAGGCGCTGGCCGGGCATATCGCCGTGGAGGTGATCGTGGTGGACGATGCCTCGGACGACGCAACGGCGGCGGTGGCCGAGGCTTTGTGCGCCCGCCATCCGCATCAGCTGCGTCTGCTGCGCCGTGCCGTCAACGGCGGGGCGGCGGCGGCGCGCAACAGCGGCTGGCGACAGGCGGCGGGGGACTGGATCTGCTTTCTCGATGCCGATGATGCCTATGCCCCCGGCTTCTTCGAAGCGGCGCTGCGCGTTTTCGCCGAACAGCCCGGATGCGCCATGGTGCTGTGCGGCGTGGAACTGCTGGAGTGCCCGACCCCGGTGCATCCGGCGCAGTTGGAGGAAACGGTGTTTTCCCTGCCCTCCAACATGCTGCTGCGCCGCGATGCGGTGGCGCTGCTGGGCGGTTTTCCCGAGGATGCGGCTTTTCGCGGCCCGTCGGCGGGCGAGGATGTGGCCTTCAAGCGCGCCTTTTTGCGGCATTTTCAGGCCATGCGGCTGCAAGAAGCGTTTCTGCGCTACCGGGTGCGGCCCGGCGGCTGTTTCGAGCGGTTTCTCGCCTCCACCCGGGTCGAGGCCGGGCGGCTGGTCTTCACCCGCACCGCCGAGGCCCCGGAGGCGCTGGCGGCGGCCCAGGCCGCCTATACGCAGGCGGTGGATGCGCGGGTGCAAGGCCTGCAGCGGGCCTTGCGCCCCCGCCCCTTCGATGTTTGGGGCGGGCTGAGCGAAAGTGCCGACTATGACAGCCTGCGCACGCGGCTGGCGGCGCTGGGCGGGGTTGCGCCCCTGGAAGGCTATGCCGCCTATCGCTGCGCCGCCTTCGGCCCCGGCCCCGGCCAGCTGCTGGTGGCGGCCTCGGCGCCGCTGGGGCTTAAGGTCTGGCTGGAAGAGGGCTCGCGCGCCTCGGGGCGGGGCACGGCGGGGCCGGGCGAGCTGCGCCTGCTGGCCCTGGAGGCGCTGTCTCCCGGCGGCGGCTGGCGGCGCGATCTGACCGCCGCCCTGCCCCGGCTGGGGGCGGGGGCGCTGCTGCTGGCCCTGGGCCTGACGGCGGCGGAGGAGGCCGAGCTGCTGTCCCTGCTGCCGGGCCACAGCCCGCACTGGCCGCTGTGCGGGCGGCAGGGGCGCATCGCCGTCTGGCAATGGAGCGGCGCATAGCCCCCGAGGGGGGATTCCGGGCGGATTTCTCCACCGCATCTATATCGTCCGTCGAGGCGGTCCGGCCGCATTTTTGACTCACTATATTATTTTATTCTAATATAGAATGAGTCTGCGAAACTTCGTGAAACCGCCCAAAAGCAGGCGGACGACGGCAAAAAATCAGATTTGGAGGAATCACGATGGCAAAGGTTGTCATTCTGGGGGCGGGCATCTCTGGCCATACGGCCGCGCGCTATCTGGAAAAATGGCTGGGCAAAAGCCACGAAATCACCGTGGTGTCGCCCAATGCGTTCTGGAACTGGATTCCCTCCAATGTCTGGGTGGGGGTGGGGCAGATGCAGGAGGAGGACGTCTGCTTCGATCTGGGCGAGATCTACCGCAAAACGCGGGTGGAGTTCCGCCAGGCCAAGGCGCTGTCGATTCATCCGGAAGGGGCCGAGGGGCAGCCCTCGCCCTTCGTGCGGGTGGAAACCACCAAACCCGGCCAGGAGGGGGCGGTCGAGGATATCGCCTACGATTATCTGATCAACGCCACCGGCCCGAAGCTGAATTTCGGCGCCACGCCGGGCCTGGGGCCGGAGCACGGTCATACCGTTTCGGTCTGTACCGCCCAGCATGCGGTGGAGGCCAATCACAAGCTGCAGGCGGTGATCGAGGCCCTGCGCCAGGGTGAGGAACGCACCATCGTGGTGGGCACCGGGCACGGCACCTGCACCTGCCAGGGCGCGGCCTTCGAATATATCTACAACGTCGATCACATCCTGCGCGAAAGCGGCGTGCGCAACCGCGCCCGCATGGTGTGGATCAGCAACGAATACGAACTGGGCGATTTCGGCATGGGCGGCATCTCCATCCGCCGGGGCGGCTATACCACCAGCGGCAAGGTGTTCAGCGAATCGCTGATGGTGGAACGCGGCATCGAATGGATCGTGCGCGCCGCCGTCAACAAGGTGGAGGACGGTCTCCTTCATTACGAAAGCCTGGACGGCAGCCAGCACGAGCTGGCCTTCGATTTCGCCATGCTGATTCCGCCCTTTTCCGGCGTCGGCCTCAAGGCCTTCGACCGCGCCGGCGAGGATATCACCGCCAAGGTGTTCGCCCCCAACGGCTTCATGAAGGTGGATGCCGATTACGGCGCCAAGCCCTTCGAGCAGTGGAGCGCCCGCGACTGGCCGAAAACCTATCAGTCGCCGGTTTATCCGCGGATGTTCGCCATCGGCATCGCCTTCGCGCCGCCGCATCTCATCAGCAAACCCATGCAAAGCCCCAACGGCACCGCCATCAATCCGGCGCCGCCGCGCACCGGCATGCCGTCGGCCACCATGGCCAAGGCGGTGGCGAAAAGCATCCGCGACATGATCGAAGGGGCGCCGGCCCCCACGCACGAGGCCTCGATGGCCGCCATGGGCGCCGCCTGTGTCGCCTCCACCGGCAATCACTGGTTCCGCGGCTCGGCGGTGACCATGACCGTTTACCCGGTGGTGCCCGATTACGATCGCTTTCCCGACTATGGCCGCGATCCCGATCTCACCTTCGGTGAAATCGGCCTGGCCGGACATTGGATGAAGGCGCTGCTGCACCATACCTTCATCTATCAGTCGAAGATGCTGCCGGGCTGGTCGCTGCTGCCGGATTAAGCATCGTCGCCAAAAATACCGCGCAGCCGCAACGGCCGGCGCTGACGCGGGACCGACAAAATGCCGGCCATACCATCACGGGAGGTTTCACCATGAACAAGAGCCCCTATCAGCAGGCGTATTACGCCCCCAATCCCACGGCCTTCACCCTTTACATGCGCCGCTCGCTGCCCTGGCAGGGCCTGCGCTTCCTGGCCATCAATCTGAAAATGCTCAAACTGATCGCCCGTTCCCACTGAGGCAGCCTAAGGACGCCCGCCGCACTGGCGGCGGGCGATCCTGTCCGATCTGTGCGGTGTTGGCCATGTCAGGGTGACCGCCCGGGGAAAAGGCGATGGCGGATTGTGGCTGGAAAACGCCTGGAAAATTATTGCCGCCCTGGGTTGGACCACTAGGAACCGTGATTCCGAAGTCAACCATCTGAAAATAAAGTGAAAAATCCATCTCTGATTGGATTGTGCTACAGGCTGGGGCGGCTGTCCGGTGTTCCGAGGCCGATTGCGGTGAAGGGCTATTGATGTAGATGGACCCATCATTGACATGCGCATTTTTAATGGTTCATCGCGGATTAGCGGGGAGACGGGCGGACAACGGCACCTTCTGACACACTGGTAGTCGCCAAACATCACAGACTGCCAGAGGGGGCGCCGTTGTCCGAGGGGGATGCTACGTCATGGCTCGG
>MLJW01000265.1_pt1 | contig 35256 bp, 30 predicted proteins | sample 888231 | NCBI WGS metagenome assembly MLJW01 (sample SAMN05788063, study PRJNA343431) | mine drainage metagenome | isolation source: sample collected from the inflow into an acid mine drainage treatment plant... | place: Germany: Lusatia, lignite mining district
CGCTTCCCGCGCTCGGCGAGAGCGACGCCGCGATGGGCAAGGCCATCGCCGGACTGATCGGCCGACAGGCCTTCCTCGCCTGGATGATCCCGCATCGCCTGGTCATGCATATCGTCGCCACCATCGACAACCTGCCCCGCGCCCAGGTTCCCGCGAAGGCCTGGCCGGTCAAGCCCGTACCCGGAGCGTTCCGCACCGTGGGCACCGGGGCCGAACTGGCCATCAGCCCGGACAACGCGCAGCGCTACGCGAACGACATGCGCATCCTGGAATCGGTCGAGCCCAAACGCCTGGTCGATGTCTATCTGGAGTTCTACCCGCTGTTCGAACGCGCCTACAAGCAACTCGGCTACCCGCAGGGCGACTTCAACGCCCGCCTGCTGGTGGTCATCGACAACCTGCTGGCCGCGCCCGAACCGCAGGCGCCGGTGCGCCTGACGCAGCCGCATGTCCTGTACCAGTACGCCGACCCCGCGCTGGAATCGGCTTCTGCCGGGCAGAAGATTCTCATGCGCATGGGGGCGCGCAACGAAGCCTTGGTGAAAGCCAAGCTGCGCGCCATCAAACAGGAACTCGCGCGCCACATGCACCCCGCCGCGCCGGCGAGTTGAGCGCGCGAGCCCAAGGGCGCCGCTTCTTGCGGCGCGCGGGGGCGGTTTACTGCGCCGAGGCGACGAAGATCTCGACGCGGCGGTTCATGGCCCGGCCCTGTGCCGTGTGATTGCTAGCCACGGGATTTTGCGGACCCATGCCCTGCGTGGCGATGCGCTGCGGCTGCACGCCGCGCGAGACCAGATAGTTCTTCACGCTGAGGGCGCGGTTCTCGGACAGCGGATAGTTGATCGCATCCGAGCCGGTGCTGTCGGTGTAGCCCAGGATCTGCACGGACTCGGTCGGGTTCTGCACCAGGCCGGAGGCAAGCTGGTTGAGCACGGGATAGAGGTTGCCGTTGAGCTGCGCGCTGCCCGTGGCGAAACCAGCGTCGGCCGGCACATTGATTTTCAGGCGGTTGTCGGCCGTCTTGGTGACCTGCACGCCGGTGCCGGCCGTGGCCTGTTCCATCTGCTGCTTTTGTTTTTCCAGGTGCTGATTCCAGAGATATCCGCCCGCGGCGCCCACCGCGGCGCCCGCGATGGCTCCCGTGGCGGCGCTGCGGCCGGGATTGCCGCCCGCCGTGAGCGCGCCGATGACGGCGCCCGCCGCGGCGCCGATGCCTGCGCCTTGTGCGGTGCTTTTCTGCGACTGACTCATATCGGCGCAACCCCCGAGGGCCAGGGTGCCGACGACAGCGAAGGCGATCGTGCGTTTCAACATGACTGTTCTCCTTGGATAACACATGGCAAACATTTGCGCGGCAAGTGTAACGACTTGTCCCGGCATCGCGCGCGGCATGGGCCCGCGAGCACAAGGCCCAGGAAAATCCGAACCAAATTCAGTCGTACAGTGTCTCACGAGACATCGAACATGGCCATTCATCTCTAAGAGCCGCTCTTTGGGGTTGGAGCAACGGATCCCCGACGTATCCAAGCACTGGAGAATGCAATGCACGACAATCCTCGCCCGGAAGATTTGCGCTGGCACCTGGAAGACCTGGATTTCACCGCCATCGACACCGCGCGCCTGCGCGAGCGCGATGACTTGTTCCTGCTGGTGTGCAGCGCCTCGTTCATCGAGAGCGGGACCGACACCTACACGCGCAACCTGGTCGGCTATTTCTCCGGCGACGCCGAAGTGGGCGACTGGCTGAGCCAGCATTGGGAGCCCGAAGAACTGCAGCACGGCCTGGCGCTGAAGACGTACATCGAGCACGTGTGGCCCGACTTCGACTGGGACGGCGCCTATGCCGATTTTTTCGCGGAGTACTCCAAGCTCTGCACCACCGACGAGCTCGAGCCCACGCGCGGCCAGGAAATGGTGGCGCGCTGCATCGTGGAGATGGGCACCACCACCTATTACCAGGCGCTCAACGCGGTGTGCGACGAACCCGTGCTGCGCGACCTGACCTGGCGCATCCGCACCGACGAGGTGCAGCACTACAAGCACTTCTATCACTATTTCCTGAAGTACCGGGAGCAGGAGGGGCTGCACCGGCCCAAGGTGATCGCCGCGCTCTGGCGCCGCGTCGCCGAGCTGCGCCAGAGCGACGCCGACATCGCGCTGCGCCATGCCGCGGCGTGGCGCTTCCGCGGGCGCGCGCAGCCGCCGTCCATCGATGCCGTGACCAAGCAGATTTACGAGCTCATGAGCGCGCAATACCCCATCGAACTGGCGGTGCGCATGGCGCTCAAGCCCCTGTTGCTCGGCGCGCGCATGCAACGCTGGGCCGAGCGGCCGCTCGCCGCGGTGGCGCGGCGCGTCCTGCTGAACTGACGCGCCAGGCGCGCTGCCCGGCCCGCCTCCAGAGGAGGCGTCGGCACGCAGTGCCCCAGACGTTGAACGCCAGGTGGATGACGCCTGGCGGCATACCCGAGCGCCTTGCTCGGACACTGGAAAAACCTTGTTTCCAAGCTGCGGCGAGGCGGCCTATATTGGGCTTGGAGCCGCGCGTTGCGGGGCCAGGTGAATGGCAGGCCCGCGACTCCGATCGGCATGGCGCGCCGCCTGCAGATCGAGGCTGCGACGACACCAACGAGGAGACGCAAGATGCAAAAGTCCCTGCATATCGACCCGGACCAGTGCACGGGTTGCCTGCAATGCGAGATGGCATGCTCGTACGAGAACTACGCCGTCTTCAACACCGCCAAATCGCGCATCAAGGTGTTCGACTTCCACGAAACCGGGCGCAAGGTTCCCTACACCTGCACCCAGTGCGACGAGGCCTGGTGCCTGCACGCCTGCCCGGTCGAAGCCATCAAGGTCGACGCCGCCACCGGCGCCAAGATCGTGCTGGAGGACAGCTGCGTGGGCTGCAAGGTCTGCACCATCGCCTGCCCGTTCGGCACGGTGAACTACGTGGCCGACACCGGCAAGGTGCAGAAATGCGATCTGTGCGGCGGCGAGCCCGCCTGCGCCGAGGCCTGCCCCACCGGGGCCATCACCTATATCGACGCCGACTGGACGGGCCTGGGGCGCATGCAGCAATGGGCCGCCAGGCTGGGCAACCAGAACGCCGCCTGACGCGCCGAACACGAGGAGACACCACCATGACCTGGGCTGGAAAGATTCTGCGCGTGAACCTCACGCAAGGCACCACCAAGAGCGAGCCGCTGAACATGCAGTGGGCGCGCGACTACATCGGCCAGCGCGGGCTGGCGACCAAGTACTTCGTCGAGGAGGTCGACGCCAAGGTCGACCCGCTGTCGCCCGACAACAAGATCATCTACGCCACCGGGCCACTCACCGGCACCATGGTGTCGACGGGCGGACGGTACTCGGTCATCACCAAAGGGGCGCTGACCGGCGCGATCGCCTGCTCGAATTCGGGCGGCTATTTCGGCGCCGAACTCAAGATGGCGGGCTGGGACATGATCGTCGTCGAGGGCAGGTCGCCCAAGCCGGTCTACCTCTACATCGAGAACGACAAGGCCGAGCTGCGCGACGCGGCGCCGATCTGGGGCAAGACGGTTTGGGAGACCGAACCCTGGATCAGGAGCCATCACCAGGACCCGCTGATCCGCGTCAACTCCATCGGCCGCGCCGGCGAGAACGGCGTGATGTACGCCGCCGTGGTCAACGACCTGCACCGCGCCGCCGGACGCTCCGGCGTCGGCACGGTGATGGGCAGCAAGAACCTCAAGGCCATCGCCGTGCGCGGCACGCAAGGCGTGGGCCATGTGCGCGACCCCAAGGCCTTCATGGCGGCGGTGAACGCCGGCAAGAAGGTGCTGCACGACAACGCCGTGACGGGCCAGGGCCTGCCCAAGTACGGCACCCAGGTGCTGATGAACGTGATCAACGAAATCGGCGCCCTGCCCACGCGCAACCACCGCGCGGTGCAGTTCGACGGCGCCAAGGACATTTCGGGCGAGGCCATGCACGAGCCGCGCAAGACCGACGGCAAGCCCAACCTCGTCACCAACCAGGCCTGCTTCGGCTGCACCATCGCCTGCGGGCGCATCAGCAAGATCGACGCGCACCATTTCTCGGTCGAGAACAAGCCGCAGTACTGGGGCGCCTCCGGCGGCCTGGAATACGAGGCGGCCTGGGCGCTGGGCGCGGCCAACGGCGTCAACGATCTGGAAGCGCTCACCTACGCCAACTTCATCTGCAACGAGGACGGCATGGACCCCATCACCTTCGGCGCCACGGTGGGCGCGGTGATGGAGCTGTACGACATGGGCCTGATCACCAAGGAGCAGCTCGGCATCGAGGCGCCGTTCGGCTCGGCCAAGGCGCTGACCTACTTCGCCGAGATCACCGCGCGCGGCGAAGGCTTCGGCAAGGAAATCGGTCTGGGCAGCAAGCGCCTGACGGCCAAGTACGGCCACCCTGAGTTGAGCATGAGCGTCAAGGGGCAGGAGTTCCCGGCCTACGACTCGCGCGGCATCCAGGGCATGGGCCTGGCCTACGCCACCAGCAACCGCGGCGCCTGCCATCTGCGCGGCTACACCGTGGCCTCGGAGGTGCTGGGCATCCCGGTGAAGACCGATCCGCTGGTCACCGAGGGCAAGGCCGAACTGGTGAAAGCCTTCCAGGACGCCACGGCGGTGTTCGACTCGGCCGGCGTGTGCGTGTTCACCACCTTCGCCTGGACCCTGGCCGACCTGCAGCCGCAGCTGGCCGCCGCCTGCGACGAGGGCTTCAGCATGGACAACCTGGCCCTCATCGGCGAGCGCATCTGGAACATGGAGCGCGACTACAACAACCGCGCCGGGTTCACCGCCAAGGACGACACGCTGCCGCCTCGCCTGCTCAAGGAGCCGGCGCAAACCGGTCCCGCCAAGGGCCTGGTCAACAAGCTGCCTGAGATGCTGCCCAAGTACTACGAGATTCGGGGCTGGACGCCGGAGGGCACGCTCAAAGCCGAAACGCGCACGCGGCTGGGGTTGTGAAACCGCACCCTCCCCACACGCGTGGGGAGGGCTGGGGTGGGGAGGTTTCGGTGGTAACGCCGGCCCCTCCCCACGGGTGGGAAGGCGCCAACATCGACCTCGCACTGGCGAAGGACACGACCATGAAGCACCATGTCATCATCGGCAACGGCCCGGCCGGCGTCGTCGCGGCCGAGACTCTGCGCAAGCACACGCCGGCGGTCGACACCATCACCCTGATCGGCGACGAGGACGCGCCGCCGTATTCGCGCATGGCCATTCCCTATCTGCTGCACGGCGACATCACCGAGCGCGGCACCTGGCTGCGCAAGGACACGCACCACTGGAAGACGCTTCGCATCGAATTGCGGCACGACCGCGTCAAGGCGCTGGACACGCGGGCGAAAACCCTTGCGCTCGAAACCGGAGGCCGGCTCGGTTTCGACACCCTGCTCATCGCCACCGGCTCCAGGCCCGCGCTGCCCCCCATCCCCGGCATTCACGCCCAACGCGTGCACACCTGCTGGACGCTGGACGACGCGCGCGCCATCGCGCAGTTCGCGGTGCCCGGCGCACGGGTCATCCAGCTCGGCGCCGGCTTCATCGGCTGCATCATCATGGAATCGCTGGTGCGCCGCCGCGTGCAGCTCAGCGTGGTGGAAATGGGCGACCGCATGGTGCCGCGCATGATGGGCGAGGTGGCCGGCGGCATGATCCGCGACTGGGTGCAGGCCAAGGGCGTTCAGGTGCACACGGCCACCCGCATCGAGTCCATCGAATCCAACCCCGCCGACATGGCCGCGCCGTTGGCGGTGCGCCTGTCCAGCGGCCAGCGCCTGCCCGCCGATCTCGTCATCAGCGCGGCCGGGGTGAAACCCAAGATCGATTTCCTCGAAAACTCCGGCGTGCAGTGCCTGCAAGGCGTGCTGACCGATGCGCGCATGCAGACGAATATGCCCGGCATCTACGCCGCGGGAGACTGCGCCGAGGCCTTCGACATCGTCTACGGCAAGCCCATCGTCAGCGCCATCCAGCCCAATGCCGTGGACCAGGCCTATGTCGCGGCGATGAACATGGCGGGCAAGCAGGCGCAGTTGCGCGGCGTCACCCAGATCAACGTGCTCGACACGCTGGGCCTGGTTTCGTGCAGCTTCGGCCAGTGGCAGGGCGTGCCCGGCGGGCAGGGCGTGGAACGGACCGACCGCGCCGCGTTCAGGCATCTGAGCCTGCAGTTCCAGGGCGACGTGATGGTGGGCAGCCACAGCATCGGCACCACCGAGCACATCGGCGTGCTGCGCGGCTTGGTGGAAGGCCGCGTCAGGCTCGGCGTCTGGAAAGACCGGCTTCTCGAAGACCCGACGCGCCTGATGGAAGCCTATCTCGCCGGCGCGCAGGGGCAAAGCCGGCGCGGGCTGCTCGCCGCCTGAGCCCGGCAAGCCCGATCCACGTCCGCATCTCGATGTCCGCCACCCCCGCCGCCCCGACGCAAACACCGGCGCTCGCGCCGGCAAGCATCCGCATCACCCTGAAACTGCTGGCCCTGCTGACCGATTACCTGCCGCAGCCCCGGCAGGGACATCAGGTGCTGCTGGATCTGCCGGCCGGCACGACGATTCACGATGTGGTGCTGCGCATGCGCCTGCCGGAAAAGCTCGTCCATCTGGTGCTCGTGGACGGCGTCTACATCGATCCCGGACAGCGCGGCACGCGCGTGCTGCAGGACGGCGAGACCCTTGCCATCTGGCCCCCCGTGGCCGGAGGCTGACGGCCCATGTTCGGGCGCGGCGCGCCGGCAACGGCAGGGCTGGACATGGCCATCACCCGCGCCGATTTCGTGCGCCAGCTCACGGCCGCTTTCGGTCCCCCGCACAACCCGGAGCCCGACGTTTTCACCGGCCGGCACGACGGCTGGACATGGCGCATCGCGCTGCGGCCCGCGGCGCCGACTCGGTTGGGCCCGGTCGTGCTGGAGCGCTGGGCCGTGCGCATCGACCTCGCCGCGCCGACACCCGAGGCGCGAACGCGTTGGTGGGACCGATTCACCGCGTATTTCCAGAAAGGCGGCGGCTGATTCCCGCAGGAGATGCGACGCGGCTCTCAAGGAAACGTCGGGCCGCTCCCAAGTTTTCTTGACCCCCACGGGTGGGGTGAGCCCGCACCGCGCGGGCGCCTGCGCGCTTGCGCGTGGCTGGCGAACGCCATCCGGCCTGCCAGCCGGATGGCGGGGCGGTGTGCCGGCCCTGGGGTTACTCAGAACGTGCTCGGCACCGATTGGCGGCCCAGGCCAAGCGAACCTGGCTTCTCATTCGCCCGCAGGATGTCAGCCAGGATGGCCGGGATCTCGAACACCGCGCGGTTGCGCATCGCGCCGATCCTGCGCTGGAAATCCGGCAATTGCGCAATGAGCGCCTGCACGGCGGGCTGGACGACGCGAAAGCTGGGCAGCACCAGGCCATAGCCGTTGTCGCGCACCCATTGCGTGTTGTAGCGCTCCTGCGGCATGGTCCAGGAATTGCGCGTGACGACGACCGGCAACCCCAGGTGCAGTGCCTCGCTCAGGGAACCCGGCCCCGGCTTGCCGATGAAAAAGTCGCCCAGGCGCATGACGTCGGCCACCTCGGGGGTGAAGCCCAGCACGAGGCGCGGCGCGGCGACCGGCAGCGCGCGCAGCTTGCCGGCCAGCTTGGCGTTGTGGCCGCACATGAGGATGAGCTGGGTGTCCGGCAAACGGCTGGCGATGGACAGCATGTTGCGCGAACCGTGGCCGCCGAACATCACCACGCCGGTGGGGCGCTCGGGATCGAGCCCGAGTTCGGCGCGCCGCGCGCTGCGGTCGAGGTCGGATGCGCGGTAGAAGTCCGGCCGGATGATCATGCCCGAGCTGGCGTGGATGCGCGCGGGCGCATGGCCCGCGTCGAGCGCCTGCTGCACGGCCCTCGGACTGCCGCAGATGAAGTGCTGCTCCTGGCCGGGCTCGATCCAGAAATGCGGCGGGTAGTCGGCGATGTCCGTGAGCACGGTAACAAAGGGCACGCCCGGCAGCGAGACGGCAAGGCTTTGGTACAACGCGCGGTTGAAATTGGGGATCAGCGACACCACCAGGTCCGGCTCGGTGCGCAACCAGTGCTGCTGCAGCACTTTCATCAACGTCGGGTGGAGCAGCCGGATCAGCGCCTGCAGCAGCTTGAGCTCGGAGCGCAGCCCCAGGGTCAGGCCGCGGGCCAGGCGGGCGTTGTAGTAGTCCTCGGGTGAAAAAGCGTACTTGCGGAAGCTGCCCAGCGGATCGAGCACCTCGGTGAGGTTGACCAGCCGCACCGTCCAGTCCAGCCCCCTTTGCGCGATGGCCTGCTGCAGGGCGAGGGCCGAAGCGCGGTGGCCGCCGCCGGCGTTGAAGTAGACGAGATCAATGGTGGTCATCGGATTCGGCTGGTCGGGCTTGCGGCATGGTCGCTGGCGGACTCAACCGGCCAGGCCCTCGGCCTCTTCCTCGCCCGGGTTGTCGAGGCTGAACACGTCGGCGTTGTCGTCGTAGGCGTAAATCTCGGCGTACCGCCCCCAGTCGATGGCGGTGTCGAGCACGTGCTCGGCCTCCTCCTCGCTGAAATGATCCTCCAGTTCGGTGCGGAATCGCGCGCCCGGCGCGCGGTGGTTGTGCCGTTCGTCGAGCACCGCGCGAATCCGCGCGGCCAGCGGCACGCGCTCGATGAGATGGCGCGCGAACAGCGGCTTGCGCTCCTGCACGTCGGCTTCCACGAACAGGCGGCCGGCCGGGCTCAATTCGATCTCCCCCTCGGACACCTGGGCGAAACCCAGCAATTCGACGGTCTCGATCAGGGGGAACAGATCATCCACCGAGAAGTGCATGTCCTCGGCCAGCTCGGGCAGGCTGATGCGTGCGTTGCCGGTGTTCTGCTCCAGCGCCGAAAGCTCCTCCAGCAGGCCGGCGAGCTGGTTGACCGACACGTGCGGCAGGCGGTGGCCGATGCTGATGGCGCCGCGCTGGGCGACGTTGACGCTGGCCGCGGGGCGCGCGGTCATGATGCCGTAGATGTGCTCGACCAGGTCGCGGAATTCCTGCGACTCGCGGTCGCGCGGATGCGGCAGCGCGACCGGAATCTCCGCCCGCACCCGCCCCGGGTTGGAGCCGAGGATGAGGATGCGGTCGGCCATCAGCGCCGCCTCCTCGATGTTGTGCGACACCAGCAGGATGCCCCGCGTCGGGATCTTGCGCTCGATCCACAGATCGAGCAGATCGGTACGCATGGTCTCGGCGGTCAGCACGTCCAGGGCCGAGAACGGTTCGTCCATCAGCAGCACGTCGGGGTTGATGACCAGGGCGCGGGCAAAGCCCACGCGCTGGCGCATGCCGCCGGAGAGTTCACGCGGGTAGGCCGACTCGAAACCGTCGAGACCGATGAGGTCGATGGCCGCCAGCGCGCGCTGGCGGCGCTCGGTCGGCGGCACCTTCAGCGCCTCCAGCCCCAGTTCCACGTTCTGCAGCACGGTGAGCCAGGGAAACAGCGCGAAGCTCTGGAACACCATGGCCAGGCCCGCAACAGGCGCCATGATGGGCCGGCCGCGATGCAGCAGCGTGCCGTCGCTCGGCGGCACGAGTCCGGCCAGCATGCGCAGCAGGGTGGACTTGCCCGACCCCGAACGCCCCAGCAGCACCAGAATCTCCCCCTCGCGCAGACGCATGTTCACGTCGTCGAGGATGAGCAGTTCGGTGCCGTCGGGCGCCTTGAAGGCCTTGCGCACATGCTCGGCGAGAAAAATGTCCGTGCCCGCGCGCGGTTGCGGCGCGGGCTGAATCCCGGATGCGTCGGGTTGCAGGAGGTGCGGATCTGCGGCCATGCGGCGTCCTCGAAAGTGTTCAATCCAGGCGCACGCGGCGCACGGACAGCTCATACAGGCGATGCCAGAACAGGCGGTTGACCAGAATGACCAGCAGCGACATCACGCCCACGCCGAGGGCGATCTGTGCGCTGCGGCCCTGCGCCGTGGCCTGGCTGATGAAGGCGCCAAGGCCCGTGGCCACCAGGGTCTTGCCGCCCCAAGCCACCACCTCGGCGACGATGCTGGCGTTCCACGCGCCGCCCGAGGCCGTGATGGCCCCCGTGATGAAACCCGGAAAAATCGCCGGCAGGTACAGGCGCCTCCACAGCAGCCAGCCCCTGAGGCCCAGGTTCTGGGCGGCTTCGCGCATGTCGGTGGGAATGCCCGACGCCGCGCCGACCACCGAGAACAGGATGTACCACATACTGCCGAGGATCATCAACGGCGCGGTGAACACGTTGACGCTCAGGTGCCAATGCACGATGGCCACGACCACGAGCGGGAACAGGAGATTGGCCGGAAACGCCGCGAGGAACTGCGCCAACGGCTGCACCGCCTGCGCCCAGCGCGGACGCAATCCCACCCACACCCCGATGGGCACCCAGATCAGCGCCGACAGCAGCACCAGGATGAGCACCTTGAATCCGGTCACGCAACCCAGCCACAGCACATGGCCGACCATCGGCCAGCCGAAGTCGCGCGGCAGCACGCGCAGCAGGCCGACCAGCGCCCAAATGGAAAAGGCCAAGATGGCCGTATAGAACAATCCGTCTCCCCAGCGCCTGCGCGCGGCCGGGGCTGGCGGCCGCTCGGGCAGGCGCGGCGCCAGGCGGACCGAAAGATCCCACAGGGCGGCAGGAATCACCGCCAGTTGCCGCAGCGCGCGCGTTCGCCGCATGAAGTCGAGCACGGCCGAACGCGGCGCTTCGCCGGAGGCTGACATCTCGAACTTGAACTTGTCGGCCCACGCCACGATGGGGCGGAACAGCAAGGTGTCGTAGAGCAGGATGATGACGATCATCGCGCCGATGGCCCAGGCGATGGCGCCGAGGTCCTTGGCGGCGATGGCCTGCGCGATGTAGGAGCCGATGCCCGGCACCGTCACCGTCTGCCCCCCCACCGTGATGGCTTCGGAGGCGACGACGAAGAACCAGCCACCCGACATCGACATCATGGCGTTCCACAGCAGCCCCGGCATGGCGAAGGGCAGTTCCAGCTTCCAGAAGCGCTGCCAGGCGTTGAGCCGGTACAGCGTGGCGGCCTCCTGCAGGTCGCGCGGCACGGTCTTGAGCGACTGGTACAGACTGAAGGTCATGTTCCAGGCCTGCGAGGTGAACACGGCGAAGATCACGGCCAGTTGCACGCCCACCAGACTGTCCGGGAACAACGCCATGAACCCGGTGACGGTGATCGACAAATAGCCGAGGATGGGCACCGACTGCAGCACGTCGAGCACGGGCACGAGCAAGCGTTCGGCGTAGCGGTTGTGCGCCGCCAGCCAGGCATAACCGAGGGTGAACACGAAAGACACCACCAGCGCGGCGAGCATGCGCAACACGGTGTACAGCCCATATTCCGGCAGATAGACCGGGGACAGCGAAATCGGAATCCGCTGCCCGAGGCGATAAGGCACCGACATCTGGTGCCCGGCGTGGCTGACGATGAAAAACAGCGCAATGATGACCGGCAGCGCAAGCAGATCGCGCCGGTTGGGCACGGGCAGCGGCAGGGGCAGACGGCGCAGATCGAGGGTCATGGCGGACGCAGGTCGGGCGGCCGTGCGCGCGGCGCGCAAGTGGCGTAAACCTCGAAGTCTATCGGCTCCATTGTGACAAGCCCCTGGCGTCGAGATGGCTGGAATTCGAGCAGCGCCGAACGAGGCCCATTGAATGCAAAAGCGAATGGCCCTTGTTTCTCGGTGCCCTGCCGCGCACCTTTGCGCGCGTGCACAATCGAGCCATGTACATACGCCGTTATCTCTATGTTTCGCTGATCGCCGCGCTCGTGGTGATCGGACTCAAGATGCTGGCATGGAAACTCACGGGCTCGGTGGGTTTCCTGTCCGACGCCATGGAATCGCTGGTCAACGTGGTGGCGGCCGGGTTCGCGCTGCTGATGGTCAGCATCGCGGGGCGTCCCCCCGACGCCGACCATCCCTACGGTCATTCCAAGGCCGAATACTTTTCCAGCGGCATCGAGGGTCTTCTGGTGGGCTTGGCCGCCGTGCTCATCATCATCGAGGCGGCCAACCGCCTGATGGCGCCGCGCCCGGTCGAGTCGGTTGCGGCGGGGGTGGTGCTGACAACGCTTGCCACCGTCGTCAACGCCGCGGTGGCGTGGTGGATGCTGCGCGGGTCCAGGAATCTGCGCTCCATCGCGCTGGAGGCAGATGCGCGCCACTTGCTGACGGACGTGTGGACCAGTCTGGGCGTGATCATCGGAGTCATGCTGGTGCCGCTCACCGGCTGGCTGTGGCTGGACCCGGTGGTGGGTATCGCCGTTGCTCTGCACATCCTGCGCGATGCCTACAGTCTGGTCGCGCGCTCGGTGGACGGTCTGATGGACAAATCCCTGCCCGACGATGATCTCGCCGCCGTGGAAAAAGTGCTCGAACATTACCGCAGCGCCGACGTGCGCTTCGACCATGTCCGTACGCGCCGCGCCGGGACGCGCCGCTTCGTCAGCATGCACATGCACATGCCGTCGCAGTGGTCGCTGGGCCATGCCGCGCACTGCCGACTGGCCGTGGAGAAAGCGCTGATGGACGCCATTCCAGGCATCGGCGTCACCATCGAAACCCTGCCGCAGGGAGAGGAAAGCCACCAGGAGGAGTGCGGTCAGCCCGAAGCCAGCGCGCATCTGCCTGAGTAGCGCCCACCCACCCAACGCGTGAGCCGTCGGCATCGGCCTTGAGCCAAAATCGCAGGCCCGGCTTCTCGCACGCGTGCACGGCATGGCCCGCTGCGCTAAATTGAAGCCCAGGCTCGCCTTGAACCGATGCCGGCGCAGCCTGCCCAAACCCATCCGCCGCAAGAACCGGAGTTCGTCATGCAACTCAGCAGCACGTCTTTCCACGACCAGCAAGCCGTTCCGACGCGGCTTGCGTTTTGCAAGCCATCCGCCGTGGGCCATGTCGCGCTTTCGGACAACCGCAATCCGCACCTGGCCTGGTCGGGTGCGCCTGCCGGCACGCAAAGCTTCGCGCTCATCTGCCACGACCCGGACGTCCCCAGCCGGGCCGACGATGTGAACCGCGAGGGCCACACCGTTGCGGCCAACCTGCCGCGCGTGGATTTTTTCCACTGGGTGCTGGTCGACATTCCAACCAGTTGGCACGAAATCGCCGAGGGCGCGATGAGCGCCAACGTCACCCCGCGCGGCAAAGGCCCGCTACCGGCAGGCGGGCCACGCCACGGCATCAACGATTACACGGCCTGGTTCAAGGGCGATCAGGACATGGAAGGTCTCTACCACGGCTACGACGGTCCGTGTCCGCCATGGAACGATGAGCGGCTGCACCACTACATCTTCACCCTGTATGCGCTGTCCATCGCGCATTGCCCGGTCGATGGCGCCTTCACCGGGCAGCAGGTGCGGCAGGCCATTGACGGCCATGTGCTGGCCCAAGCCTCCCTGACGGGCACCTACACCCTCAACCCCTCGCTGTTGAACATGGTTAAGGCCTGATGGCGAGGCCAGGCCTTAAACTTCGCCATCCTCAATCGCCCAGGCGGCAGGCCTTGCCGCGCCATCTCCCATGACCCAGGAAACGACCGCCAAGAAGCCGCTCAATGTGCAGTTGCAGGGTCTCATCGGCATCGGCGTGGGCGTTCTGGTTCTGGCCCTCATCCTCGGCTTGCTGCGCCTGCGGCGCGACAGCCTTCCGGTGGATGCCGCCGAGCTGCAAATGAGCGCCTCGACGCCCTGCATGCAACAGGCCATCGTCAAGGCCACCGCGGGGGGCAAGCCGATCACCTACAGCCAGCTCGACACGCTGAAGACCCGCTGCGGGGAGTGAACCGTGGCGCGCCTGCGCCACGGCATGGTCAGGTCACTTCTTGCCCTTGATGCTGTCGAGGTAATCGGCGATCACCGCCACTTGGTCGTCGGGGATCGGCGCCTTGAAAGCGTTTTTCATCTTGTTCACCTCCACCAGCCAGGCCGCCTTGCCAAGGTCGGGCTGGTTCATCACCATGCCGACCGAGTGGCACATCAGGCAATAGCTGTTGGCGGCCTTGGCACCCGCCGTGTCTCCGGGGAACACCCGGGTGCTGGTGGGCAGTTTGATGCTCTCGTTATGCAGGGTGATCGCCTGCGCGGGGCCGCTGGCCAGCAGAGCTGCCAGGCCGAAGGCGGCGGTGACGGCGGCGCCGAGTGCGAAGATGCTTTGATGCGTTTTCATGTGGTTCTCCAGGATCAAACGGCCAGCACGGAGGTGGACTCGACCACGTTGCGCATGAAGCCGCCTGGGTTCCAGTTCGGCGTCATGGGCTGCTGCAGGCCATCGCTGTTGGTGCAACGGACCATAAGGGTCTGGGCGCCCTTGTCCAGCTTCACATGGGTGCTCCACTGCCGGAAGCTGAACTTGCCGTAATCGCGGCCCAATTGCGTGGGGGTCCAGGTCTTGCCGCCGTCGGCGGACAACTCGACGGTTTTCACTCCCGTATCGCCGCCGAAGGCGATGCCGCGCACCAACTCCGGGCGGCCGGCGGGAACCTTGGCGCCGGTGGTGAGATTGGTGATGAACGAGCGCGGCACCATGCGGTTGATGGGCACGAATTTCACGTCCTTCTCGCCGGGCGTCATGTTGGCGTGCGGCCAGTTGTCGGGGATGGTGTAAGCCGGGTGCATCCAGAAATTGGTGTCCTCGTGATCCAGGACCCTGATGTGCTGGAGCGCCTTGGTCCAGTAGGTGGCGTACCAGCCGGGGACCACCAGGCGGAAGGGGAACCCGTTGAGTAGCGGCAGGGTTTGGCCGTTCATTTCCCAGGCGATCATCACGTCGCCGTCGCGCGCATGATCGACGCTGAGAGATTTTTTCAGGTTGGGTGCGGTGGGAATGACCGGTCGCTCGGAGCCCTCGAACTGCACCTGCACCGCGCCGGCCTTGACGCCGGCTTCATCGAGGACGTCCTTCAGCCGCACGCCGACCCAGCGCGCATTGCCCATGGCGCCGTTGCTCCACTCGCCTCCCGCGACGCGCGGCTGGAAGTAGCCGCGCGAGTTGCCGGAACACTGGTTCACCGCCGCCAATTCCACATGCTTGAACTTGCGCATCAGGTCGAACACGGTGAACTTGAGTTCCTTGTTCACATGCCCGCTGATGGTCACGGTATGGGTCTTGGGGTCCATGTGGGTCGGGATATCGGCCCAGTGCCAGCGCACGTAAAACTCATTGACCGGGGTGAACACGCCCTTGTCGAACACGGAAAACGGCGTTTCCAGCAGCGGCGGTCGGGTCCGCTGCAGAATCATCGTGCCCTTTTGCGGAAATGCCGTGGTCAGCCGACGTTCATCCGGCCCGCCCGGCAAGGGCAGCTTGATCATGTCCGCAGCAAAACTGCGTGGCGCCAGCGCTGCCGCGCCAAGGCCGAGCACGCCGGCCTGCAACAATTGTCGCCGCACGGCGGCGTCGATTTGGGGCTTGTTTGATGCCATGGTGCAATCTTCCTCCAAGGTCGCTCGCGGTCCGGATGGGCCGCGAATCCGCGCGATCGATGCTTTTCCGTCGCACGCGATGGACTTATTGCATGATGTTTCAACCCGGCAAGCAAATTGGTCTTTTCGATGGCCTTGATCTGTTTTTCTTCTGATCGACGTACAAGCGGAGCATGAAAAACAACGCCCTCTCGACGCTCGGCCTATGCGCAAAAACGCATAAATGAGTCGATGCGCGCTTTCATGGACGTCCCGCCTGGTCCCCCGCAAGACTGGCAGGTCCGCGCTTGGTTTACTATGGCCAGTATTTCGAACGGTTTGTTCGGATATAACGGGAGGCGCATACAGACACGTTTATTCACATCTTTCACACTCGGCAATGATTGATACTGAGCTTGGATCCAGCCCAAACCCCGCGCAGCGCATCGCCCACCGCGGCGGCGGGTCGCTGGCGCCCGAAAATACGCTTGCCGCATTTTGTGCCGGCCTGGACGCCGGGCTGACCGCCTTCGAGTGCGATGTGAAACTCAGTGCGGACGGCGTTCCCTTCCTCCTGCACGATGATCTGCTTGACCGCACCACCACCGCCAGCGGCCGCGCGAGCTGGAAGCCGTGGAGCCGGCTCGCGCGCGTGGATGCCGGCCGCAAGTTCGACCCCCGCTTCGGCGGCGAACGCATACCCAGCCTTGCCGATCTGGCCGGGTTGGTCGCCGGCCATGAGGTCTGGCTGAATCTGGAAATCAAGCCCGACACCGACGCCGGCGCCGCGCTGCAGGCCGACTGGGGCTTGCGCGTCGCGCGGCAAGCCGTCCGGCTGTGGGCCGGCTCGCCGCAGCAGCCCTGCCTGTCCTCCTTCTCGATTCCGGCCCTGCAGGGCGCGCAACAAGCCGCACCCGGGTTGGCCCGCGCGTGGCTATGCGAACGGTTGCCGGCGCGCTGGCGCGAAGTGGCGCTGGCGCTGGACCTGGCGGCCCTGCATCTGGACGCTTCGCAGTGCACGCCCGCTCTGATCGCTGAAGTTCAGGCGCAGGGGCTGCAACTGCGCGCCTACACTGTCGACGACCCCGGCGAAGTCGCACGCTTGCTGGCGGCAGGCGTCGGCGTCTTCACCGACGCCCTGGCTGCCTGAGCCGCGCCTTTCGTCTGTTCCAACCCGCCAGCCATGCACGAATCCTCCCGTATCGGCATCCTCTGTGCGATGAGGGAAGAGCAGCAGATGTTGCTGCGGGCCTTGATCCCCACGCACCCGGCCCAACTGCATGGTCAACGCAGCTATCACCGCGGCCGCCTGTACGGGCGCGAGGTGGTGATGGTTCTCAGCGGCATCGGCAAGGTGGCCGCGGCCTGCACCGCCACCAGCCTGATCACAGAATTTGCCTGCGGCACCCTGCTGTTCACCGGCACGGCCGGTAGCCTCGACGAAAGCGTGAAAGTCGGCGATATCGTCGTGGCCGACGATCTGCTGCAGCACGATCTCGACGCCTCGCCGCTTTTTCCCCGTTTCGAGGTGCCGCTCACCGGCAAGAGCCGCTTCAAGGCCGATCCGCACTGGGCAGCGCGCCTGCTGGATGCCGCGCGCACCGTGGTCGACGAAACCCTGCACAGCGCCGCCGGCCATGCGCGGCTGCAGGCGCTGGGCATCGCCGCGCCCCGGGTGCATCAAGGATTGGTGGTCAGCGGCGACCGCTTTTTCAACCATGGCGACCAGGTGCGGCAATTGCGCGAGGTCCTGCCCGACGCCCTGGCGGTGGACATGGAAAGCGCGGCGGTGGCCCAGGTCTGCGCGGACTACCGCGTGCCCTTCGCCGCCGTGCGCAGCGTGTCCGACTGTGCCGATGCCACGTCCCACATCGACTTCGACCGTTTCAACATCCAGGTGGCCCGGCACTACAGCGCCGAGGTCTTGCGCCTGGCGCTGCCTAGCCGCAACCGTGCATGACCACCGGGGTCAGTCTCCGGCGCCAGCGCCGGCCGCGGCCTTGCGCGGCGGCCGGCCGGCGACGAGCTGAAAGGTGAAAAGCCGGCACTCGATCGGCCCGTTGTAGACCACATGCCGCCGCGCCGGCTTGAGGCGCAGCGCACGATCGGCCTGCAGGTCGGCCAGCAGCAGGGCGGCATTCCACCCCGTGAAGCGCTGCTTGAGCACATCGCCCAGGCGCGGCAGGAACTCTTCAGCCTCGCGGCCCTTGGCCTCGATGCGTTCCGCGTAGGGCGGGTTGGTGACGAGATGGCCGGCCTGGCCGGGCTGCAGTTGTACGGGCGGCACCGCGTCCATCACGTCGCCCTGCTTGACCTGGACCACCGCCTCCACCCCCGCGCGCTGCGCATTGGCGCGCGTCAACTCCACCATGCGCGGGTCGATGTCCGCCGCGAAAATGGGCGCCTGCGCGGCGCGGCGCGCGGCCAGGGCGGCCCGGCGAATGTCTTGCCAGGCCTGCACGCCGAAACCGCGCAAACGTTCGAACCCGAAGCCGCGCCCCAGTCCCGGCGCCAGGTTGCAGGCCATCTGCGCCGCTTCCACGACCAGGGTTCCGGCGCCACAGAGCGGATCGAACAGCACGGCTTGGGGCGTCCAGCCGGAGAGTGCGAGCAAACCGGCCGCGAGATTCTCCTTCAAGGGCGCCTCGCCATGCGCCGTGCGCCAGCCGCGCTTGAAGAGCGGCTCGCCGGAGGTATCCAGATACAGCAGCGCCTCGGTCGCGCCCAGGTGCAGGTGCACCCGCACATCGGGCTGCTCGCGGTCCACGTCGGGGCGCGCCATGCCGCGCATGCGAAAACGGTCGCATACCCCATCCTTGGCGCGCAACGCGGCGAAGTGCAGACTTTCCAATGGGCTGTGGTCGGCGGTCACGTCCACGCGCAGCGTTTGGTCCGGTGCAAACCAGCGCTCCCACGGCATCTTCAGGGCGAGCCGGTACACGTCGTCCGCCTGTTCAACAGGGGCGTGGCCCAAGCGCAGCAGCACGCGGGAGGCGATGCGGCTATGCAGGTTCAGCCGCATCACATCCTCGAGCGTCCCACGGGCGGGCACGCCGCTTGGAACCTCTTTTCCCGTGCGCAATGTTGGGCTTTTCAGCGCCTGCATTTCAGCCGCGAGCGCCGGCTCCAGTCCGCGCGGGCAAGGCAGGAACAAGTTGTGAAGTTCAGACATGATGGGCTCGCGGACAAATCGTGCAGCTTAGCGCGGCGCTGGCGTAGCCGCCGCGCATGCACGCCCCTCACCATCGACCAGGCGCGCCCCTCCAGTGCGGCATGCCCGCGGCACTTCCTTCCTGCTACCCTTCCTGTCCAGGGGGGTGTGCCATACCCTGCCGATGCATAGTGAAACCGCCTAGTCCACTGCCAATAGGTGGCGAGGGTTTACAAGATGCAAAGATCGAACCTTCTTCATTCATGTGTGTTGCACGGCTCCGGCATCCGCACTCAAAATCCGCCATTTGAATGAAACACATCATGTTCGCCATGGTTTTGAAACGGAATTTCCTGAACCGCCGCGCCACCTCGCTGCATTCCTTTGGCCTGCTGCTCGCGGCGGTCTTCGCCTTGGCGGCCCAGCCAGGCACCGCAATGGCTGCGTCCGCCGGCGCCAATCTGACCCTGGGCATCGAAAATGGCCTGGTGCAGGAAAGCGCCGTCGAAGTCGGCGCCACGGCGCAAAGCCTTGCCGATCTGATCGGCAACGCCACGGGCCGCAAAGTCATCTGGGAAGCCCGCTACTCCACTGCGGCCGCGAACCATGGCGCCGGCGGCCAGGGCTTCGATTTCATGTTCAGCAAACCGGCCAACCTGACGGGAACACTGCTCGCCAAGGGCTGGCACCTGGTCGCGGTGGCGAGGCTTCCGATCGAGTTCGGCACGGACTTCATCGCCCAGCCGTGTCCCGGCAAGCCCGGCGAAGTGCTGCTGGGCGGCCCCACGCTCGCGGTCCTGGGGGTTCAAGACGCCCCTGCGACCACCTGCGTCCCGGTGGCCCAGATCTGGAAGTCCCCCTCGGCCATCCTGCTGACCCCGGCCAAGGGCAGTTTGATCGACAAGGTCGCCAGCAAGCTCTGGCTTGAGCACGCCAGCACACTGCCGCGGATCGTTCACGTCGAGTACCAGAACGCCATCACCGGATTCATGCAGACCACGCGTGCGGCCGTGATCGGCGCCGTCACGCCCATGGTGTCCAAAACCTGGAAGGCCGAAGGCGGCGTGGTCCTGGCGCATCAGGCGCTGCCGTTTTGGGCGCTGCTGGCCGCGCCAGGCACGTCGTCCGATACCGTGGACAAGGTGCGCGCGACGCTTGTCGCCGCGGGACGTGACAGTTTTCTCAACAAGTCGCTGCACATCGACGGCTGGGAAAACGGCAATCCGAAGACCTATGCCGAACTGCTCCGGTGGCTCGATGCCAAGCCTTGAGATGCGCGAGCGGGCGGCTGCAGTCGCCTTGCTCACCATCCGTCTCGGACCAGGCGCGCAGCAGGCGCTGCGCTCGCGGGCTGGGCCGGCCAGTTGATCTCGACTTGCGTGCCGCCGGGCGTCTGCTCGCCAGGCGCGCCGGAAACGACCCCCTCTGCCGCATCGGGCCTAGCGCCGCGCGAATGCCAATGGACTTCGCCGCCCAGGGCCTGTGCGCGTGTGCGCATGCTGCGCAGACCCTGCCCCTCTGGCGCCCGTAAGGGGTCAAAACCCCGGCCGTCATCGCCGATCTGCAAACGCAGATGCACGCCTTCACGCTTCAGGCGTACCTGCACCCGTTTCGCGCCGGCATGGCGGATGGCGTTGGTGATCGCTTCATGCAGCAGGCCACGCAACTGGTACTGCTGCAGGGCATCCAGATGCATGCCTTGCCATGCCGCCCCGTCCTCTTCGGTGTCTTGGCCCGCGATCGGCCAGTCCAGCGCAATGCCCGCCACGGCAAGGCGCTGCGCGGTATCGTGCCGCAAGTCGGCGAGGAAATCCGCCTGCGGCAATTCCGGCTGCGCCAGGCCCCGCACGACCATGCGCATCTGCGCGATGGCATCTTCGAGCAGCGTGCGCAGCCGGGCGTCGCCGGTGCTGTGCAGCGCGGTGAGAAGCTTGGCGCCAAGCTCATCGTGCAGATCCTGGGCGATGCGCCTGCGTTCTTGCTCCACGCCTTGCACGAAGGCGTCGCGCCCGCCCGCGGCCTGGTCGAGCAGGTTGCACAACGAACGCACGAACGCCACGTCCTGCGGCGAAAACAATTTGAGCCCGCCATTGCGCCCCACGAGCCGGCGCGCGGCCATCCCGCCCGTGGACGGCACCTGAAGCTCCAGGCCCTCGGCGCCCAGGGCCACTTCCTTTCCCTCGCCGCCCTCTTGCGGCTTCGACTGCAAGGGGTTGAACAGGTTTTGCAGCAGATTGAGCCAACGCTGCTCGCGCGCCAGGGCGCCCGGCGTGAAGGCGACTTCCACCACCTGGGGCAAGACCACGTGCATCGGCGCCGGAGGTTTCTGCACCATGCGGCCCCACAACCATTGGCGCACCGGAAAGTACAGGGCACCACAGATCAACAGCGTGACCACCAGCGACGGTCCCGGATTGAAACCCACCGCCAGCGCCAGCATGAGATCCAGGGCGACGACCGCGACCACGCCGAGCGCCCAGAGCAAGAGCCGATAGGCCCAGCGGTCGAGGTCGAACAGGCGGTAGCGGCCGATGCCGAAGGCCAGACCGCCGAACACCACGAGAAAAAAACCGAAGGCATAACCCTGCGATATCGGCGGGAACACCGCCAGGAGATTGGATCCCGCGGTGACCACCACGAACAGCAAACTGCCGAACAGGGCCGACATGTTGAACCAGCGCAGCGCGGCTCGGTCCGCGGGATGCCGGCGCGCGCGGTGCCATTGCACCACCGCCAGACTGATGGCCAGCAGCATCTCGATCAGAATGGGCAAACGTCCGCCCCAGTTCTGGCTGGGCGCGAACTGCCAGGTATCAAGCCCCCACCAAGGCAGGAACACCAGGGGCAGGACGAGCAGCGCGGCGGGGTTCGCCAGGGGGCGCGGATACATCATGAACAAGCCGACCATGGCCATGCCGAAGCTGATGGCGCCGAGATGGTTGAGCGCAGAGAGCGCCCGGAACGCCTCGCCCGGCAGGGCCAACTCCCGCGTGCTGTACACCGCGGCGGCGGCCGTCGTGACCAGCAGGAGCAAGCCCGCCGCGGCCAGCATGCGCGCGGCCCAGTCGCGGGGGCGAAGCGCCCACACCCATGCGCCCAGCAACCACGCCAGCACGCCCACAGCAATCTGGAACCAGAACATGACGGGCAGCGTCCGCATGGGGCGCCAAGGAGCCGGCTTGACTCGGGTTTCGCCGCGCGTTCCGTCCGGTCCCGACCATCGCAACAGCACGGGCCCCGACAACACATCGGCGATTTGCGATTGCCGCGCGAACAATCTGCGCATGTCGGCATAGCTGTCGAAAAAATCCGGATCTTCGATCAGGTCCTCGGGCACGAGGTGGATGAAAGGTCCGGGCGCAGCGCCGGATGGGGCCGCGGCGATCGCCGACAGCCAGACCCCTGCGGGGAGGGCCGCAGCCGGCCCTCCGGGCGAGACCCCGCCGACCACGATGCGCGCGGGCGCTGACGTCTGCCCGACGCGCGCGGCCACCCCGAGTTCGAGCCCCAGCCAAGGCTGCCGCAACGCAGTCCATACGGCGGCCACGCTCAAGCCGAACGCCAGGAACAGCGCCATGATGATGACGCGCGAGGGCGCCATTGAGCTTTGCATGCGTTCCCCCGGCCGGGCCATGCTCGATGCCTGGCTCCGGCGGTAACTCTTCGTTACGTCGATATCTTAGGGTGTTGCGCCGCGCAGGGCGAAAGGTCTTGCGCGCGGGGCAAGGCTCGCCCCGGGGACTTCAGAGCTGGGCCAGCATGGCGTCGATGAAGCGCCCGGCGACGTCGAAGCCTGTTTGGGCGCTGATTTCAACAAAACAGGTGGGGCTGGTGACGTTGATCTCGGTGAGGCGGTCGCCGATGATGTCGATGCCGACCAGCAGCAGGCCGCGCGCGGCGAGTTCGGCGCCGATGGCCTGGGCGATGGCGCGATCCGCCGGGGTCAACGCCTGGGCCACGCCCAGGCCGCCGGCCGCCAGGTTCCCGCGCGTCTCGCCCCCTTGGGGAATCCGCGCCAGGCTGAAGGGAACCGGCTCGCCGCCGATGAGCAGCACACGCTTGTCTCCCTGCGCGATCTCGGGAATGAAGCGCTGAGCCATGATGGTGCGTCGGCCGAAATCGGTGAGGGTTTCGAGCACCACATTCAGGTTGATGTCCGGGCTGCCGTCACCCCCCTGGCGCAAGCGGAAAATGCCGGCGCCGCCCATGCCGTCGAGCGGCTTGACGATGACGTCGCCATGTTCGGCGGCGAATGCGCGCAACGCGGCCATGTCGCGGCTCACCAGGGTTGCCGGGATGAACTGCGGCCACTCCAGGATGGCGAGCTTCTCCGGGTGGTCGCGCAGCGCGCGCGGACGGTTGAACACGCGCGCGCCCTCCCGCTCGGCCTGCTCCAGCAGATGCGTGGCGTAGAAGAACTCGCTGTCGAACGGCGGGTCCTTGCGCATCAACACCGCGTCGAATTCGCGCAGCGGCCGCACGACATGCTCGATGTCGCTGAACCAGGGCTTGGCGCCATCGAGCAGTTGCACATGGCGGCACTGGGCCTGCACCGGACCCGCCTCGGCCTGGCCCGCGCCGCCCAGCCAGTGCAGCTGCCGCGGTTCGCACGCCCAGACGGCGAAGCCGCGGCGCTGCGCCTCGCGCATCATGGCCAGGGTCGAGTCCTTCTTGGGGTTGAAGGCCTCGAGCGGATCGGCGACGAAGAGGAGGTTCATCGCGCGGCGGGGAAATGGGTTCGCATCTCAGACCGCCTCGATCTCGGGGTCCGTGCGCTCGAGTTCGTAACTCGCAGCCACCAGCGCCAGGCGGGCGATCACGCCGTACATGTAGAAGCGGTTCGGACCATTGGTGCCGGGCTTGGCTTCCGGGTGGGTGACGTTGAACTGCTCGTCGAAGGCCAGGGGCACGAAATGCATGCCGGGCGAGTTGAGGTTCTCGCTCGGCCCGCGCTCGGCATGCACGCGATAGAAGCCGCCCACCACATAGCGGTCCATCATGTAGACCACGGGTTCGCACACCGCCTCCTGCAGGCGCTCGATGCTGGGAATGCCCTCCTGGATGATGACGTCCCGGACTTCCATGCCCTCCTTGACCACGCTCATCTTGTTGCGCGTCTTGCGGTTGAGGTCCTTCACCTCGCTGGCGTCGTGCACCATCATCACGCCCATGCCATAGGTGCCGGCATCGGCCTTGACGGCAACGAAGGGCTTTTCGTGGATGCCGTATTCCTTGTACTTCTTGCGCACCTTGCCGAGCACGGTGTCGACGGCGTCGGCCAGGCAGTCCTCGCCCTGGCGCTCGTGGAAGTCGATGTTGCCGCAATGCGCGAAATACGGGTTCAGCATCCAGGGGTCGACGCCAATGAGCTTGGCGAAGCGCTTCACAACATCGTCATAGCTCTTGAAGTGGGTGGTCTTGCGCCGCGTGGTCCAGCCCGCGTGCAGGGGAGGCAGAACGTACTGCTCGTACAGGCCTTCCAGGCTGGCCGGCACGCCGGAGGAGAGGTCGTTGTTGAGCAGGATGGTGCAGGGGTCGAAGTCCTTCGTCCCCAAGCGGCGCTTGCCGCGCACGAGGGGCTCGAGCAGCAGGCTGTCGCCATTGGGCAGTTGCACCGACTTGGGCTCGGTGATGGCCTCGTCCACCGTGCCCACGTGCACCTTCAGCCCGGCCTGGTGGAAGATCTGCGTCAGCCGCGCAAGATTCTCCAGATAGAAGGTGTTGCGGGTGTGCTTCTCGGGAATCAACAGCAGTCCCTTGGCCTCGGGGCAGATCTTCTCGATGGCGGCCATGGCGGCCTGCACGGCCAGCGGAAGCATCTCGTCGGACAGGTTGTTCCACCCTCCGGGGAACAGATTCGTGTCCACGGGTGCCAGCTTGAAGCCGCCGTTGCGCAGGTCCACCGAGGCGTAGAACGGCGGCGAGTGTTCCATCCACTCCAGGCGGAACCAACGCTCGATGGCGGGCTGGGCTTCGAGAATCCTTTGCTCGAGTTCGAGCACTGGACCGCTTTCTGCGGAGACGAGATGAGGAATCATGCGTGGACGGATGTTGTGGTTTGAAGCCATGCCGGCAGCGCGCGCGGCGGCACGAAGGCGGACGGGAATCTGCAAATTGTGACAGAGCCGCGTGATTCCTGCCGGCAGCAGCGCCCAGAAAAAAGCCCGGCGCTCGGCCGGGCTGAAGATTCCGCTGGAGATGCGGCCGGGGCGAGAGGATCACCCCGGTGAAACCATCCTGCAATCAAACCAGGTCAGAGCACCTGCTCGCCATGCAGAGTGATGTCGAGGCCCTCGCGCTCCTGCTCCTCGCTGACGCGCAGACCGATGGTCATGTCGACGAGCTTGAGGATGATGAACGTGACGATGGCGTCGTAGATGATGGTCACGGCGACGCCCTTGGCCTGAATCAGGAGCTGGCCCGGATTGCCTTCGAGCACGCCGGCGGTGCCGCCGATGGCCTTGACCGCGAACACGCCGGTCAGCAGCGCGCCGAGAATGCCGCCGATGGCATGCACGCCGAAAGCGTCGAGCGAGTCGTCGTAGCCGATCATTTCCTTCATGTACACCGCGGTCCAGAAGCACACCACGCCAGCGGCGATGCCGATGGCCAGCGCGCCGGTCGGGCCGACGAAGCCGGACGCCGGCGTGATCGCCACCAGGCCCGCCACCGCACCGGAGCAGATGCCCAGGATGGTGGGTTTGCCGCGCGACATCCACTCGGCGAACATCCAGCCCAGGGCTGCTGCCGCGGTGGCGATCTGCGTGGCCGCCATGGCCATGCCGGCGCGGTCGCTCGCAGCCACTGCGGAACCCGCGTTGAAGCCGAACCAGCCCACCCACAACAGCGAGGCGCCGATCATGGTCAGGACCAGGTTGTGCGGGGGCATCGGCTCCTTGCCATAACCCACGCGCTTGCCCATCACGAGGGCGGCCACCAGGCCGGCGACGCCGGCGTTGATGTGCACCACGGTACCGCCCGCGTAGTCGAGCACGCCGTCACCGCCCAGCCAGCCGCCGGGGCCCCAGACCATGTGGGCGATGGGCGCATACACGGCCAGCAGCCAGAAGCCCATGAACCACAGCAGCGCGGAGAATTTCATGCGGTCGGCGAACGAACCCACGATGAGCGCCGGCGTGATGATGGCGAAGGTCATCTGGAAGGTCATGTAGGTCGTTTCGGGGATGGTGGGCGCCAAGGCATTCGCGCTATCCAGCCCCATGCCGGAGAGGAAGAACCGGCTCAGCCCCCCGATGAATCCGCTGCCCGAGGTGAACGCCAGGCTGTAGCCGACGATCATCCACAGCACCGTGACCAGGCAGGTGACGGCGAAGCTTTGCATCAACGTGGCCAGCACGTTCTTCTTGCGCACCATGCCGCCGTAGAACAGTGCCAGGCCGGGGATGGTCATCATCAGCACCAGGGCGGTGGAGGTGAGCATCCAGGCGTTGTCGCCGGAATTGATGAAGGCCGCGGGATTGGGCGCTGCCGCCGCGGGTGCTGCAGCTGGCGCCGGCGCAGCTGCGGGCGCGGCGACGGCGGGTGCCGCCGCCGCCGGGGCGCTGGCCGTTTGCGCCCAGGCGCTGCCCGGGCCGGCCAAGGCCGCCATGGACAACGCAAGAATGGCAAGAAACTTTTTCATGTCGATGACCTTTCTGTGAGGGCTGGGATCAGAGTGCATCGCCGCCGGTCTCGCCGGTGCGGATGCGAACGACCTGCTCGATGGAGGAAACGAAAATCTTGCCGTCGCCGATCTTGCCGGTGCGGGCGGAATTTTCGATGGCTTCGATGGTGCGTTCGACCAGGGTGTCGGGAACCGCGGCCTCGATCTTGACCTTGGGCAGAAAATCGACGACATATTCAGCCCCGCGATACAACTCGGTGTGTCCCTTCTGCCGCCCGAAGCCCTTGACCTCGGTGACGGTGATGCCCGTCACACCGATGCCGGACAAGGCTTCACGCACCTCGTCGAGCTTGAACGGCTTGATGATGGCCATGATCATTTTCATGGGTTGCTCCTTCCTGATGGGGTGGGGTGGGGTGTGCTCAGAACGAATAAACGGCTTGCAACTCGAGTGAATTCTGGTTGTTCACGGCGACGCCGTTTTTCTGGAAATAGGGCTGCGCGGAACGGTCCTGGCGAACTTCTGCGGAGAGTTTGAGGTTTGCCACCGGCAGGTAGTTGGCCGCGAGAGTCACCTCCTTGAGCTTGTTGCCGGCGATGCCAGACACCAGCCCGTCCTTGTCGTCGATGTACTCACCCCGGGCCGACAACACCCACTGCGGGGTGATCGTGTAGTTAGCATACAGCGCCAGACCATTGGATTTGCCCTTGCCGCCGCCGGCTGCCGCGCCATCCTTGGACAGCAGATCCACGTTGGCGACGAAGCTCAGGCTATCGGTCGCGTTGATGGTGCCCACCAGGTCGAGGAGTTGCAGGGTGCCGGTCGGGCTGCCGCCGTAGAGCGGTGACTGGCCGGAATAGAACGCGCCCGAGTACGAGAACATCTTGCTCGGCGAGCCCGATGCGCCGAGTTCGATCGTTTTGGCGGTGTCAGCGGGCGAACTGGTGAAGTTCCAGCCGTTGTTGACCCCGGCCGTCAAGGTCAAGGCGCCGGAAACCGCGTAAGCCGCGCGGAGGCCCGTGTGCGTGCCGGGCTCCATGTCCCAGAACAGCAGCGAGCGGGAAATCTCGTTGTCGGCCGCGGGATTGACCACCTCGGCCCCGGCCAGGGTGGAGTACTTGCCGGCCATCACCGTGAGCGGCCCGGTGGCGTATTGCACGAAGGCGTTGTTGAGGTCGAACTGGCTGGCGGAGGTGTTGAACGGGTAGGTCTCACCTTGGCGCAGGATTTTGGCATCCGACCCGGCGATCGCCGTCACCTGTGCCCCGGCCCCGGACGCCGGCAGATACGACAACGTCACAGCCGCCTGGTTGAGCTTGAAGCCATTCTGGCTGGTGTCGAAAGCGCGCAGTGCGGGCGTGGTGTCGAAATGGGTGTAGGTGGACGCCACATAGCCCGTGATGTTCAACCCCGGGGTGGCCGCCAGCACCGCGCCCAGGCTCGGGGCTGCGGGCGCTGCCGGAGCGGTCTGGGCGCAGGCGAAACCGGTGTATCCGTAAGCAGCAGCAATGCAAGCGGCAAGCACGATTTTTTTCATCAAGGTTCTCCCGGAACGTTGGATTTGCGAGTGGCACACAGTGGGCGGAGCTGATCCCAGCCCTGGCCTTGCTCAGCAGATTTCATGCCAGCCGATCTCGATGTCAGTCACACAATGATTCACCGGCTTCTGCGCTCCAAGCGCCCAAACTTGGCGCCATGAGCACCAAAAAAGTGCATATAGTGTTTCGGGCGTGCACCAGGCGCGGCGTTGACGGCAATAAGCGCCCGTTTTGGTGCGCGCCGATCCTTTGGTTGCCCATCGGTTCATGCACAAAAACCGCCCGCAACGCGTCCTGCTGCAAGCGCGGCGCGCCGCTGCCGGCCCGCTCGCGGCACGGGTTGTTTTGGCCTGCCGGCCGATTGCCGCCACAATAGGGCCTGGCTCCCACGCGTCACCCTTCCACCATGAACGACTCCGCACCCAACTCGCCCAAGGCTTTCCTGCGCCGCGCCGCCGAGGCGCTGGACAAATCGCCGCTGAAGGACATGCAACGCAATGCGCGCGCGCTGGCGCAGTCGGCCGCCTGGCGGCTGGACCTCGTCAGCCGCGATGAATTCGACGCGCTGCAGGCCGTGCTGGCCGCGGCCAGTGCCCGCATTGCCCAGCTGGAGGCCCAGGTCGCCGCGCTGGAAGCGCAGGCGGCCTCGCACACCGATTCGCCCGCCTCGCCCTGACGGCATGGCCCTGGCCCAGGTTGCCAGCCGCGCCCTGCTGGGTCTGGAGGCGCCGCCGGTCCAGGTGGAGGTTCACCTGGGGAACGGCCTGCCGAGCTTTTCCATCGTCGGACTGCCGGAGGCCGAGGTCCGCGAGGCGCGCGACCGCGTGCGCAGCGCGCTGCTCAACAGCGGCTTTACGTTCCCGGCCTCGCGGCGCATCGTCGTGAACCTGGCTCCTGCCGACCTGCCCAAGGAATCCGGCCGGTTCGATCTGCCCATTGCGCTGGGCCTGCTGGCCGCCGAAGGCAGCATTCCGATGCAGGCCCTGCTTGGGCATGAATTCGCGGGCGAGCTGTCGCTGTCGGGCGCACTGCGCCCGGTGCGCGGCGCCCTGGCCATGGCCTATGCCATCAGCCGCCGCGGCGCAGCGCATGGCATCGCGCCGTGCTTCGTACTCCCCGCCGATAGCGCCGCCGAAGCCGCGCTGGTGGCCCCCGAGGCCGTGCTCGGCGCCCGCCACCTGAGCGATGTCGTCGCGTATCTGTGCAAACAGCGCGACGCCGCCAGCCTGCGCCCGGCGGCGCCCGCAAGCATTGCGGCAGCCGATACGCCCGATATGGCCGACGTACGCGGGCAGGCGGCGGCCAAACGCGCATTGGAAATCGCCGCCGCCGGCAGCCACCACGCCCTCATGGTGGGACCGCCCGGCAGCGGCAAGTCGATGTTGGCGCAACGTTTCGCCGGCCTGCTGCCGCCGATGCAGCCCGAGGAGGCGCTGCAAAGCGCTGCGGTCCTAAGCCTGACGGGGCGTTTCGACGTGTCGCGCTGGGGACAGCGCCCATTCCGCAGCCCCCACCACACGGCGTCCGCCGTGGCCCTGGTGGGCGGCGGCGCAGGCGCGGTCCTGCGCCCAGGTGAAATTTCATTGGCCCACCAGGGAACCTTGTTCCTCGACGAGCTGCCCGAATTCGATCGCAATGTGTTGGAAAGCCTGCGCGAACCGCTGGAAACCGGGCGCATTCATATCTCGCGCGCAGCGCGGCAGGCTGAATTTCCGGCGCGCTTCCAGTTCATCGGGGCGATGAACCCCTGCCCCTGCGGCTACCTCGGCCATGCCACGCGCGCATGCCGCTGCACGCCCGAGCAGGTGGCGCGCTACCAGGGACGCATCTCCGGGCCGTTGCTCGACCGCATCGACATCCAGGTGGAGGTCGGCGCGCTGGCGCCGGACGAACTGTTGCGCATGCCGCAGGGGGAGCCCAGTGGCGCCATCGCCGCGCGGGTGCGGGACGCCATGCAGCGCCAGCTCACCCGGCAAGGCTGCCCGAATGCCGCCCTGTCGGGCGCTGCGCTGGATTTGCATTGCGCGCTGGACGACGCGGCAGCGCAATGGCTAACCGATGCGCTCAGACGCCTGGGCTGGTCGGCCCGCGCCGCGCACCGCACGCTCAAGGTGGGACGCACCATCGCCGACCTGGCCGGGCAAGGCAACATCGCGCTGGCGCACCTGGCCGAGGCGGTGCAGTACCGCAGGGTGATCTCAGGCTGAAGCGCCGGGCGCGAACGCGGCGCCCGAAACGCTCACTGAATGGGGTTCAACCCGCCATTGGCACTGAATTGCACGCGCTGCCCCACCGGCGGCGCGGCGCCCAGCGTGGTGGTGCGCACCTGCCCATCGTCCATGCGCACCTCGACACGATAGACGGTGTGCGCATTCATGCGCTTTTGCACTTCGTTGCCGGCAAAGCCTCCACCGACGGCCCCGACCACCGTGGCTGCGGTGCGGCCGTTGCCGCCCCCGATCTGGTTGCCGAGCAAGCCACCGACCAGACCGCCCACAACAGCCCCCACACCATTGGCCTGGCCCTGCTCCTGCACCGGTGTCACGGCCACCACGGTGCCGCAACTGGCACAAGCTGGCGGCTGCGGTGCCTGGGCCTGCACGGGTTGCGGCGCAAAGGTTTGCGGCGCGCCGCTGCGCTCAGTCGTGGACTGAGCGGACTGTTCGCGCCGCTCGCCGGCCGCAACGCGATGGCTGGGCTGCGCCTTCGCCTGTCCGGTCGAGGATTGCAAGGGCGCGAATTGCGCGGCCCCCGGCGCTGCGGGATTCGCGCCGGTCACGGCCACCGCGGACTGCGGATTGTTGCCGCCGCCCAAGGCCGCGCCGGAAGGCATCGCGGCCGAAGCGCCCATGCCGGCAGCCTGGGGTCCGGCCGTGGGCGCGGCCGGGACGCTCAACTTGTAGAGCACCGCGGCCAGCAGCACCACGATGATGGCGCCGAAGATGCCGCCGGCGATCCAGGCCCCCTTGGGTATGGACGAACCTGAGGACGATTGGGGTGGAAGAGAGTTTTGCATGGCGATCCAGAGTAAGGGTGCGCTTGGTGTGAGCATTTTCGTGCGCAAATGCACAAGGTCCGCCCAGAATTGTCTGCCATTTAACGAACACACTCCGCAATGGATGACAAGACCGCATTCAGGCAGTCCTTGCATTGCGGCAAAAATCTTGCGGCGCAAGGCATTGCGCATCAGTTCATCATCCAGGAGCCGCGACTGCCGCCTGAAGGCGACTCTTCGCGTTCGAACTCCCAGCGGTTTTTGTACACAAAACAACAGGCTGTGCATGCCTACGGCTTTGGATCTTGCCCATATCATGTTTACCCCATGGCCTAGAGTTCCGCTTCGCGCCACCGCCGGCCAGAGTTCCTCCGCGCATTCATGCTGCCCTTGCCCTCTCCATGAGCCCCAACTCAAACCTGCGTACGCCCAACACCGGAGGAACTGGCCGCCTTCAACCGACAGCCGAGCGCCCCCATCGAGGCTTGCGCCTGCTGCCTCTGGCGCCCTTGCTCGCCGCCGCCGCGATGTCCGGCTGCACCACGGTCGGGCCGAATTTCAAGACTCCGGCTGCGCCCGCGGTGGCCAGCTATACGCGGGCACCGCTGCCCGCGGGCACGGCGTCCGCCCCGGGCGGCATGGGCGGGGTGCAACGCTTCGCCGCCGCGCGGGCGGTGGCGCCAGACTGGTGGCGGCAATTCGGCTCGGCAAGGCTGGACGACTTGGTTCAGCAGGCGCTGCGCAACAGCCCCACGCTGGCCGCCGCAGAAGCCACCCTGCGGCAGGCGCAGCAGACCTACGCCGCGCAAGCGGGTTCCACGCTCTACCCCACGGTCAACGGCAAGCTCGGCGTCAGCCGCAACGCCTTCAGTAGCTCGAGCTTCGGACAAAATACCGGCTCGACCAACATCTTCAACCTGTACAACGCCAGCGTCGCGGTCAATTACAACCTCGACCTGTTCGGCGGCAACCGCCGCGCGCTCGAGGCGCTGGCGGCGCAGGCCGATTACCAGAGCTTCCAACTCGCCGGCGCACGCCTGACCCTGGCCGCAAACGTGGCCGTCACGGCCTTCAGCCAGGCCCAGTTGGGCGCGCAGATCGAGGCGACCGAGGCCATTCTCAAGGCCCAGGAAAGCCAGCTTGACATTGCCCGCAAGCGCTTCGCCCTGGGCGCGGCCGCCAGGACCGATGTACTGACCCTGCAAACCCAGGTGGAGCAAACACGTGCCAGCCTGCCGCCGCTGCGCAACAAGCAGGAGCAGGCCAACCATCTCCTGGCCGTGCTCATCGGCCAGGCCCCGGGAGCAGCCGACATCCCCCGCTTCACGCTGACCGACTTCGCGCTGCCCTCCGACCTGCCGATGGTCGTGCCCTCCGATCTGGTGCGCCAGCGGCCCGACATCCAGGCTTCCACAGCGCTGCTGCATGCGGCCACGGCGCAATACGGCGTGGCGGTGTCCAATCTCTATCCGCAGATCAACCTGAGCGCCAGTCTGGGCACCCAGGCCCTGACCACCAGCGCCCTGTTCGGCCCGGGCTCGATCGTCTGGAATCTGGCCGGGCAGCTTGCCCAACCCTTGTTCAACGCCGGCCTGAAAGCCGGCGCCAACGCGGCGCAGGCCAGCCTGCAGGCCGCTGGCGCCAACTACCAGCAGACTGTGCTGCAAGCCTTGCGCAACGTGGCCGATGCGCTGCGGGCGCTGGATAACGACGCCCAGACCCTGCAGGCGCAGGCGGCGGCCGACACCTCGGCGCAGGAATCGCTCAAGCTGGTGGAGCAGCAATACCAACTGGGCGCGGCCAGCTACCTGCAGTTGCTCACGGCGCAGCAGCAGGCGCAGCAGGCGCGCATCGGGCTGATTGCGGCACAGGGGCAGCGGCTGGCCGACAGCGCCGCGCTCTACCAGGCCATGGGCGGCGGCGTGCTGAACACGCACGGCACATCGCCCGTTGCGCCCATGGCGGCCGCGCAGTGAAGCGGCGTGCTTGACGGCGCAGCAATTCAATTTCCACGCCGGCGCTGCACGCACGCCGGCTTGAACCGATTGACACAGACAAACCAGTTGGAACGGAGTTATCGATGGCTAAAGGCACCACCAAGCGCATGATCATCATGCTCATCATCGCCACCGTGCTCGTCGGTGGGGTGGTGTGGTTTCAGCACTTCAAGAAGACCATGATCGCCAAGGCGATCAAAGGCCAGTCCAATCCCCCGCAGACGGTGTCGACCATCGTGGCGCAGACGTCGGCCTGGCAGCCGTCGATCGAGGCGCTGGGCAATCTGCGCGCCAGCGAACAAGCCAGCCTCAGCCCCGAGGTGAATGGGCTCGTCACGGCGATTCACTTCAAGTCCGGCGAGAAGGTGCGCGCCGGACAGCCTCTGGTGGAACTCAACCCCTCGCCGCTGCGCGCGCAACTGGCTCAGCTGCAGGCGCAAGCTGCGCTGGCCGAACTCAATCTCAAGCGCGATACGGCCCAGCTCCAGGTGCAGGCCGTCAGCCAGGCCGTGGTGGACACCGACGCCGCCACGCTCAAGAGCATGCAGGCACAGGTCGCGGCGCAGAAGGCGCTGATCGCGCAAAAAACGATCTCGGCGCCGTTCTCCGGCCAGCTCGGCATCCGCCAGGTGAACCTCGGCCAGTATCTGGCGCCGGGCACGCCCGTGGTCACGCTGCAGAAACTCGATCCGATGGAGGTGGACTTCACCGTGCCGCAGAACCAGATCGACCTGATCCATATCGGCATGAAGGCCGAACTCAAGACCAGCGCTGTTCCGGGCAAAACCTTTGCCGCCACGATCACCGCCGTCGAACCGCAGATCGAAACCGCCACGCGCAATCTGATGGTGCGCGCGCGCGTGCCCAACCCGAAGAACGAGCTGCTGCCGGGGGTGTTCGCCACGGTCACGCTCAGCGAGGGTCCGCCGCACCAGTACGTCACCCTGCCCAATGCCGCCGTCACGTACAACCCGTATGGCGCCACCGTCTACATCGTCAAGGACGAGGGCAAGGAGGCCAACGGCAAGCCCAAACTCGTCGCCCAGCAGCGCTTCATCACCACCGGGCCGACGCGCGGCGACCAGGTGGCCGTGATCAAGGGCGTCGAAGCCGGCGAAACCGTGGTGACCTCGGGGCAACTCAAGCTGCGCAATGGCTCGCTGATTCTGGTGAACAACAGCGTGCAGCCGAGCGACAGCGCCCATCCGCAAGTGCCCAATTCCTGAACGGATGAGCCACCGCACATGAACAAGAAATTCACCGACATCTTCATCGAGCGCCCGGTGCTGGCCACCGTGGTCAGCCTGGTGATCCTGGTGCTGGGCCTGCGCTCCATGGGTTTGCTGCCCGTGCTGCAGTTTCCCTATACGCAGAACGCCGTGGTGACCATCACGACCGCCTATCCCGGCGCGGACGCCAACCTGGTGGCCAGCTTCATCACCACGCCGCTGGAAAATGCCGTCGCCCAGGCCAACGGCATCGACTACATGACGTCCTCCAGCGTGCAGGGTTTGAGCACGATCACCGCCAACCTGCGCCTGAACTACGACCCGGACAAGGCGCTCACCGAGATCAACACCAAGGTGAACTCGGTGCTCAACCAGCTGCCGCCGCAATCGCAAAAACCGGTGCTGTCGGTGAGCATCGGCCAGACCATCGACGCCATGTACATCGGCTTCTACAGCGATGTGCTCAAACCGAACCAGATCACCGACTACATCATCCGCTCGGTGCAACCCAAGCTGCAGGCCGTCGACGGCGTGCAGACCGCCGAGATCCTGGGCGCCAAGAACTTCGCGCTGCGCGCCTGGCTGAACCCGCAGAAGCTTGCCGCCTACGGGCTCACCGCGGCCGACGTGTATTCGGCGCTCGCGGCGAACAACTACCTGGCCTCCACCGGCAATGCCAAGGGCCAGATGGTGCAGATCAACCTCTCGGCCAATACCGATCTGAAGTCGCTCGCCGGCTTCAAGAGCATGATCGTGAAGACCGTGAACGGCCAAGTCGTGCGCTTGGACGACGTGGCCAACGTCACACTCGGTTCGGATGACTACGACAGCTCGGTGGCCTTCGACGGCAAGACCGCGGTCTACGTCGGCATCCAGGTAGCGCCGGCCGCGAATCTGCTCGACGTGGTTGCGCGCGTGCGCAAGGTGTTCCCGGAAATCCAGTCGCAACTGCCGGCCGGGCTCAAGGGCGCCATCGTCTATGACTCGACCAAATTCGTCAACGCCTCCATCGACGAGGTGGTCAAGACCCTGCTGGAGGCCATTCTCATCGTCACCGCGGTGGTGTTCGTCTTCCTTGGCTCGCTGCGTTCGGTCATCATCCCGCTGGTGGCCATTCCGCTGTCCATCATCGGCACCTTCACCGTGATGCTGGCGCTGGGCTACTCCATCAACCTGCTGACCCTGCTGGCCATCGTGCTGGCCATCGGCCTGGTGGTGGACGACGCCATCATCGTGGTGGAAAACGGCAGCCGCCACCTCGAGGAAGGCATGGGCCGG
>MLJW01000266.1_pt1 | contig 35155 bp, 29 predicted proteins | sample 888231 | NCBI WGS metagenome assembly MLJW01 (sample SAMN05788063, study PRJNA343431) | mine drainage metagenome | isolation source: sample collected from the inflow into an acid mine drainage treatment plant... | place: Germany: Lusatia, lignite mining district
GCGGATCGGCGTTGAAGTGCTGGTGCACGCAGTTGTTGTGCACGATCGCGACGTCGCCGGCGCTCCAGTCGTAGCGTATGCCGTCATGAATCTCATAGCCGACGCCATCGAGAATGTAGAACGCCGCCTCGTTGACGTGACCGTGCTTTTGCGATTTGCCCCCGGGCCCGTACTCTTCGAGGTGCAAATGAAAGGTCTGGGTGATGCCATCCTTGGGTTCGACGTAGTGGCGGCTATAGGCCTGCGGTCCATCGACGAACTTGATTTCGCTACCTTTGCGCACCCGCGGCTGCGCCCGCAAGCGCGCCAGTTCTTCCTTGAGGTTGTAGGCCCCGGCGATCGCGCGCACGAACACGCGATCCTTCTTGCTGTGATATAGCGGCTCGTTGCTCATGGTCGTACCGCCTTCTGTAATATCCGTCATAGCCTTCAGTCTTCCTTGACACCGAACTTCTTGCCGACCCACTGGGCGAGCATGACCAGCACGAACAGCGCGGTGATGAGCATCACACCGAGAGCCGAGAGCTCCACGTACTGGCCGTTTTGCCAGAGTTCCCAGATCTCCACCGACACCACTTCGGTGCCCGGGCTGTACAACAGGATCGAAGTCGACAGTTCGCGGATCGACACGATCAGGATGTAGATCCACCCGGCCAGCTGGCCCGGCTTGAGCAGCGGCAGGATGATGCGCCAGAATGTCGTGCCCCACGATGCCCCGCTCATCGCCGCAGACTCTTCCAGTTCGCGATGGATCTGCAACATAGACGTCGTGTTGTAGCGCAAGCCGTAGGGCATGAAGCGCGTCACGTAGGCGATGAACATGATCCAGATCGTGCCGTAAATGCCGATATCGAAGGTCAGGTAGAAAATCATGATCGCCAAGCCGAGTACCAGGCCGGGAAACACCATCGGCAAGGACGCGAGATTGTCCAGCATCCAGCGTCCGGGCAGCTTGGTCTTGACCACGATCCAGCAGACCACGGAGGTGAGCAGCATGACCAGCGTGGCGCTGCCGACCGCCAGCAGCAGGCTGTTCCAGACCGCCTCGGACATGGTCGGGTAGCTGATGATGTAGCGGTACGCGTCGAGCGTCAGGTGATGCAACGCCGCCATCGAGGGCACGCTGTAGAAGCTTTGCAGCGACGACCACAGCAACACCAGAAACGGCAGCACCACGATCAGCGCGAAATACAGTACGAAAACCGCGGAGGTCAGGTAGCGCCAGTTGCCCAGATCCATCGTGCGCGGCCGGAAGCCCTTGCCGGTCACCGTCGAATACTTGTGGCCCTGGCTCGACAAGCGCGACTGAAAGTACACGCCGACGGTGGTGATCCCCAGCAGCGTCACCGCGTAGGACGAGGCCAGACCGATCTGACTGGGATATTGGTGGATCGCGTCGTAGATCGACGAGGTGAACACCTGGATGCCGACCGGAAGCCCGATCAGGGCCGGCACCTCGAAGGATTCGATCGAGCGCACGAACATGATCAGCAGCGTTGCGAAAATCGCCGGCCAGGTCAGCTTCAGCGTGATCCGCCAGACGATCTGTCCGACGCTGGCGCCGCTCATCATCGCCGATTCTTCGAGCGACGGATCCATAGAGCGGAATGCGGCGGTCATGATCAGGAAGGTCATCGACGAGTAATGCAGGCCGTCGATCCAGATCATGCCCCAGAGCGTGTAGACGTTTACGAATACGTGATGAGTGTGGAACAGGTCCTGCAGGAACAAATTGATCAGGCCGATTTTCGGACTGGCGAGAAAGATCCAGGCAACGGTAAACAGAATGCCGGGAATGATCAAGGGAATGATCGATAGCGAAAAAAACAGCGACTTGAACGGGGTGTTGGTGCGCTCGTTCATCCAAGCCAGCGCGGTACCCACCGCAAACGAAAACAGCGAGGTGCCGGCGGCAAACTTAATGGAGTTCAGGAACAGCGCCGCCGTGTCGCGGCTGGCGTAGGCGGTAATGTAATTGCCGAGCGTGAACCGGGCCGGATTCGCCGCGGTCTGCGGCGTCATGAAGCTTTGCCAAAACAGGAAGCCGAGCGGCATCAGCGCCAGATACGCGACCACCAGCACAGAGAGCCCGATCACCGCCCATTTGAAGTCGAGCCTGCGCCAGCCTTTGGCCTCGTCCGCAAAAAAAGTGGCACTCTGTCCGACAGCTTCCACTAAAACATCTCCTTGCCCGAACTTCGTCCCCGGTGTCGCCTGCGCACCATTCTTATGACTTCGCCATCCACACCTTTTTGTTCTGCTATACGGACCGACAGTCTGCATATAGGTACATTTCGAATCTACCGATCGCTATAGCCCGTGTCAACAACTTTCGAAACCGCGCCTGCACGACGCGGTCCATATAGTGGATGCATTTGTGGGGTCGGCGTATTACGCCTGATAATGTTCGATGCTAGGATTCGCCCAGCGTTCGCCAACGGGTCTGTCATACGGCCATGCCCGGATGCGATCGAGAGCGCCGGCGCAAAAGTTTTTATCTTTTCTTTCCACATTGTGGATCACGCACTCTGGGCCTGGTCCGGGCCATAGCAAGCTTGCCGGCAGTTCGAGTTGCTTTGCCACATGCACCGATAGGGAGAACCGGAAATGACTGCAAGAGCGAGTGACGCGGAAGCGATGGGAAGTCCGATGGGCCGGATTGCCGGTGAGGAGAGCCAGCGGGAACGCGAAGCCCAGGGCTTCAAGATCCCCTACGAAGACCTGCGGGAATGGATTGCCGAGGCCGAGAAGCTGGGCGAGATCCGGGTCGTGAAGGGTGCCACCTGGCAGGAGGAAATCGGCATGGCGGCGGAGCTCGTCCAGCACGACGAGCATGCCCCTTGCGTGATTTTCGACGAGGTCCCGGGCTGCGAGAAAGGCTACCGCATCCTGACGAACTTCTTCGGTGGCAGGCGCAAGAATTTCACGCTGGGCTTCCCGCTGCATTTCACCAAGCTCGAACTCTCGGAAGCCTTCCTCGAACATTACATGCGCGAGCTGAAGACCATCCCCCACGAATACGTGGAAACCGGTCCGGTGATGGAGAACGTGCTCACCGGAGATGCCATAGACGTGACCAAATTCCCCGTACCCCTCTGGCACGAAGGCGACGGCGGGCGCTACATAGGCACGGGCAGCTACAACATCACCATCGACCCGGAGGAGAAATGGATCAATGTCGGCACCTACCGGGTCATGATTCACGACAAGAATACCCTCGGCTTCTACATGTCTCCCGGCAAGCACGGCCGCATCCATCGCGACAAGTACCAGGCGCGTAACGAGCCGATGCCGGTGGCGATCGTCGTCGGCGGCGATCCGCTGCAGTTCCTGGTGGCCTGCAGCGAAATGCCCTACGGCGTCTGCGAGCTGGACATCGCCGGTGGTCTGCGCGGCAAGGCGGTCAAGGTGGTGAAGGGCAAAGTCACCGGCCTGCCTATTCCGGCAAACGCCGAGATGGTGATCGAAGGCTTCGTGCAACCGGGAAAGCGGAAGCTGGAAGGGCCATTCGGGGAGTGGACGGGGTACTACGGCAGCGATATCCGCGAGGAGCCGGTGCTGGACATCAAGGCCATCTACCATCGCAACAACCCGATCATCGTCGGCTGCCCGCCCCAGCGCCCGCCGGAGGAACAGGCGCGCTATCGCGCGGTCACCCGCTCGGCGCTGATCCGCAAGAACATCGCGGCGGCGGGCGTTCCCGATGTCACCGCGGTATGGGCCCATGAGGTCGGCGGCTCGCGCATGCTGCTGGGGGTTTCGATCAAGCAGCGCTACGGCGGACACGCCAAGCAGGCCGGCCACGTGGCGGCGATGTGCCACGCGGGCGCCTACGCAGGCAAGTACGTGGTGGTGGTCGACGACGACATCGACGTGAGCAACCTTGAGGAACTGATGTGGGCGCTGCTCACCCGCTCCGATCCGGCGACTTCCATCGACATCATCACCGGCACCTGGAGCACGCCGCTCGATCCGCGCATCCCTCCGGAGCAGAAGGATCGGGGCGACAACACCAACTCCCGCGCGATCATCGACGCCTGCCGGCCCTTCCCCTGGCGCGACAAGTTTCCGAAGGTCAATACGCCCAGCCCGGAGCTGGCGCGCAGAACGCTGGAGAAATTCGGCTACCTGCTGAAGTAGGCGGAGCGGAACGGGAAATGCCTAAGCTAAACGCTTGGCGCGCACGCTGCCGATTGCCGGCCATCGCCCCTGGCTAGCGATCACATCATGCTCAATCTAGCGTCGGCAGGCCCCCCAGCGATTCGCTGCCATGATGATGGCGGCGCTCATTTCCACGATTACACCGAGGCGGAAAAAACTGCCCTGGCAGATTTCTTCTGGAAGAGCGATAACGTCGAATTGACCACCGTCGGCATCGATATCGGCAGCTCGACCTCGCACCTGATGTTCGCCCGCGTGCATTTGCAGCGCAAGGCGCAACTGCTGTCGAGCAGTTACCTCGTGGTCGACCGCAAGATCCTGTGGAAGTCGCCGATTTTGCTGACGCCGTTTCTGCCCGACAATACCATCGATGCGGCGCGGCTGAAGGATTTTATCGACGCCGCCTATCTGGCCGCGGGACTGGAGCGCGATGCCATCGACAGCGGCGCGGTGATCCTGACCGGCGAGGCGATCAAGCGCAGCAACGCGCAGGCAATCGCGCAGCTCTTCGCCGCGGAATCCGGCAAGTTCGTCTGCGCGTCGGCGGGCCACCATCTGGAATGCACGCTTGCCGCCCATGGTTCCGGGGCGGCAGTGCGCTCCAGGCTCACCCATCGCACGGTTCTGAATGTCGATCTCGGCGGCGGCACCACGAAATTCGCGCTGCTTCAGAATGGCGAGGTGCGCGCCACCTGCGCCGTCGCCGTCGGCGGCCGCCTGATGGTTCGGGACGCCGACGACAAGCTGACGCGCTTCGACCATGCCGCGCAGCAGGCCGCCGACAGTCTGGGGCTGACACTGAGGCTGGGCGAGAAGCCCGCTGCCGCGGACATGGATCGCCTGATAGAGAGCCTGGCCGAGGTGGTGATCGGGTATCTCCGCGGCGAGGTGCCGACCGGACTGGCGCAAAGCTTGCTGCTGACCGAGCCGCTGGACATGTCCGTGCGCCCGCATCTGATCACCTTTTCCGGCGGCGTTTCCGAATATCTGTTTGGCCGAGAGACCAGGACCTACGGCGACATTGCCCGGCCGCTGGCGGACAAGATCGCCAAAGCATTTGGCGATGGCCGCATTGCTGCGCCCTTGACCGATCCGGGCCACGGCATCCGGGCCACGGTGATCGGCGCCTCGCAGTTCACGGTGCAGGTCAGCGGCAAGACCATCCACATCGCCAATGATGCCGCACTGCCCCTGCACAACGTTCCGGTGGTGTTTCCGGCACTGGCGCAGAACACCGCGTTTTCCTCGGCCGCGGTGGCGCACGAAGTCCGCGCCGCGTTGCAGCGCGCCGACCTCGCTGCGGAACAGGCGGTGGCGCTGGCGCTGCGCTGGCATGGGGAACCGCATTACCAGCGTCTGCGCAGCCTGGCCGATGGTCTCGCGGCTGCGCTCGACAATGCCAGCGAGCTGCCCCTGATCCTCATGATCGATGGTGACGTAGGCAGGACCCTGGGCCATATTCTTGCAGACGAACTGAAGCTGAGGCGGCCGGTGATCTCGATCGACGGCGTGAAACTGCAGGAGCTGGATTATGTCGATATCGGCAAGCTGCTGCAGCCGGCCAATGTCGTGCCCATTGTCATCAAGTCATTGCTGTTCCCGGCAAGCCGTTGACCGTGCCGTCAATTTTCGAGAGGAGAAATACATGAGCGAGGCACCGACCCCCAATCTGATGCGAGACCCCTATCTCGAATGGGTGCAGCGTGAGGATCTCACCGTCGTCGAAGACTTCGGCGTCGATTTGTTCGCTGTGCCGCTCAAGCCCTGGGCGCGCTATGAGGCCGACGGCGCCGCCGTGCACCTCAAGGGGCGCGGCGATTTCATCTCCATGTTCGTTCTGGGGATCGATCCGGGCAAGGCCACGGCGCCACAGCGCCATTTGTACGAAGAGGTTATTTATGTCCTGTCCGGACACGGCAGCACCTCGATAGCGTCGTCTGACGGACGCAAGCACAGCTTTGAATGGGGCCCGGGCAGCCTGTTCGCGATTCCCTTGAATGCGCAATATCGCCACTTCAACGGCAGCGGCTCTGCCGGCGCGAAGATTGTTTGCACAACGAACTTGCCGGCAGTGCTGAACATGTTCCACAACGACGAGTTCGTGTTTAGCAATCCCTGGAATTTCAGCGAGCGTATGGGCGGCGACAAGTACTTCATCGGCGAGGGCGACTTCATCCCGGTTCGCCCCGGCAATCATTTGTGGGAGACCAACTTCGTGCCGGACCTCGGCGCGATCGAATTGAAGGACTGGGCCGAGCGCGGCGCCGGCGGGAAGAACATCATGTTCGTCCTGGCGGATGGAACCATGCATGCGCACATTTCCGAAATGCCGGTGGGGACTTACAAGAAGGGCCATCGTCACGCCGCCGACTTCCACGTGATGTGCGTGACCGGACAGGGTTATTCGCTGCTGTGGTATGAGGGCGACCAGGAATTCGTTCGCGTCGACTGGCAGCACGGCACCGTATTCGCGCCGCCTGATCAAATGTTCCATCAGCATTTCAATACCGGCGCCTCGCCGGCGCGCTATCTGGCGACGGCGTTCGGCAGTTCGCGCTACCCGTTCACGGAGAGCAAGCGCAAGTCGCTCTTTGGCGGCGTATCAACCAGCGTGAAAAAGGGCGGCGCGCAGATCGAATATGAAGACCAGTCGCCGCGCATTGCGCAACTTTACGCGGAGGCGACGCAGAAAACCGGCGTCAAGGTGAACATGTCGCAGTTCAATATTCCGCTGGCCTGAACGCGACGGCATGGGCGGCGGGCGGGGATCGCACTGATCGGTCACCACATCGGCAAGTTGCGGCTGGCGCGTTCCAGCATCTCCTGCTGGAAAGCCGGCGGCCCGAAGCCGAACTTCTCGCCCGCTGCTTCGTAAAAGAACGGTCGCCCGGTCGTTTCGCTGAACCGCTGCATCCAGGCGAGCAGCTCCGCAGACGCGTCGCGACCGGCCGAGCGCAACAGGTAGGCGTCGCGATCGCGCCATGCGGTCTTGATTATGATCACCCCCAGCAGATCCGGCCGGAACGAAGCCGCGAAGGGGCTGTTCTGCTCCGCCCAGGCGCAGACGAAGTTGCGACAGGGCGACTCCGGTCTGCGCTCGTAGATGCTGCAGCCCCGCGCCGTGACAAAATGGCATGGAACGCCCGGCTTCATTTCATGGCCGTAAATAGTGCCCGCCAGCCACCCGTCGCAGCAGGCGGTGCACTCGCCGCAACTGCGCGGCCCCCCGGCCGGGCCAATGGCAGCGGCAAGCGCCAGACCGCAGCACTTCTTGAATTTCCTGCCGCTGCCGCACGGACAAGGGTCATTTCTACGCGGGTTCACCATTGAGCGACGGATTTCATAGCCGGCAGGATCGCGTCGGGGGCCGTTTCAAGTCATTTTTCCTGGCTATCGACCAGGATATCGTTGAACTCCTTGGTCCAGCGATCCTGATTGTCCAGCGCCCGCCCCGGGTCGACGAATTGAAGTGCGCCATTGCCGAAGGGCCTCGCGATTTTCTTGCTGGTAACGACATAATCCAGGCTGGCCAAAAGCTGCTGGCCCTCATCGCTCACCAGGTAATCGTAAAACAGCGCCGCAGCGTAGGGATGCGGCGCCTTTTTGGGAATGGCTAGCGTACTGAATTGCGCCAGCACCGGCTGCAGCAGGAGCAATTTGACCGGCGCTCCCTTTTTCATCAACTGCACCGGATTCCAGCTATAGACCGACAAAGCCAGCGGCACATCTCCCGACGCGACCATCGTGGTCAGCAACGAATGGCCCTTGTGCAAGGAGATCCCGTTGGTGGCGACGACGGCGGCAAACAGTTTTCGGCCCTGCTGCTCCCCCAAGGCTTCGAGCAGCGCGCCGAACCAGCCGTAGTCATTGGCTTCGATACCCAGCTGGTTCTTCCATCTTGGCTTGAGCAGGTCCTGATAGGATTTCGGCAAGTCCGCTTGTTTAATCACGTTGCTGTTGTAGGCCGCGGTCCATGCATCGATGGTGATTCCCACCCATTCCTTGTGGGCCGGGCTGGCCTCGGGTATCAAGTCGCCCAGATACGGGGACCAGACCGGCTGCAACAGCTTCTCGCGATGCAGCGCTTCGTTTTCCGGGGCATTGTTTTGCACGATATCGACGACGTTTCGGGAGCCGCGCGCCTCGGTGATGACGCGCTGCAGAATTGACTCGGAATCGGCGCGCCACGACTTGACCTTGATGCCGTATTTCTTGGAGAAAGCCGCCAGCGCCACGGTCAGATTCGGATAGGCGTGATAGACCATCAACTCGCCCTCCTGCTTTGCCCCGGCGACCAGACGATCATGGCGGTCGGCGCCCTGATACATTGCAATTGCACCAGCCGGCACTAGCCCTTTCGCCGGCGTTGAGGCCAGGCTCGCCGCGTGATAGCTGCCCACCATCAGCATCAAAACCGTCGCTCTCAAAAATGCATTCATGCTTGTCTCCCCGTTGTTTTATGGTACCGAACCTGCCTGTGCTTCGCTGCTATCGGGTCATTGAGCGCAAGACCTTTCGTCTCAAGAATTCAAAATTGATGGCGTACTGCTCCGGCCTGGTGATGGCGTCGTGCAGCTCCTCGATGCACGCGTGGCCGAACACCTCGTCGATGCCGCCGGCCGACTCCGCCAGCAGTTGAATCCTGCAGGCGTTATCGAGCATGATTGCCAGGATGGTCGACTCCTCCACCGTCGCCCCGACCAGCGCCACGCCGTGATTGCGCAGCAACACCGCCTTGCGGGCGCCGAGCGCCTGCGCAACAGCGGCACCCATCGCCGGGGTGCGGATCAGATTGATGGTGTCATTGAAATAGGGCAGGCCGTCCGAGAAGGCAGCGGCCGGCTGGCTGATCGGCCGCAACGATTTACCCGTCGCCGAAAGGGCGACCGCATGCGTCGGGTGCGCGTGGATGACGCTGTTTACGTCCGGACGCGCCTTGAGGATTTCCGAATGGATGAACACTTCGCTGTGCCGCCGTCCGCCGCCGCCGAGCTGCTCGCCGGCGAGATTGCAGATGACCATATTCTCCATCGTGATTTCGTCGAAGCCGCAGCTATGCGGCTTCATCAAAAAGCGCGACGGATCTCCGGGCACCCGCACGGAAATGTGGCCGCGCGTCAGATCGCCTAGTCCCTCCGCTTCAAGGATCAGCCCGGCATCGATAATTTTCTGCTTGGCTTGCTCCAAAGTCATGGCGACTCCCTTATGCGGCAACCTGGCAGCGGGCCGGAGCGCTTGGCACGGATCACTTCAATGTGCGCTGCGGCGGCTCCTGATATCCCGGAGGATATGGGAGATATTACGAATAAATCGGCTGTCCGTTAATAGATGCCAAATTATTATGATTCCACAAAATGGACTATTGCCCGATCTTGCCGGCTTTTCGCCGGGGTGGGGCGCGACGCAAGCCGCCTATTTCATTTCCGGCTTGCCGTGGTGATGGTGCTGTCCGGAGCCGAAGCCATGGTCATGGCTGTGCGGCTCACCGTGGGCGTGAAGGTGCGGACGATATTTCGGCTCCTTAGGCGGCGGATCGAGCGACATGCGCGGATCCTGGCCAAACACCAGCGACTTGACGGTGACCGGCACCGTCTGCGACGGCATGCGGATCCGCCCCAGATCGATATAGTCGAAGTCCCACAGGACGATGCCGTCGATCACCAGAATTTCGCAGGGGATCTGCACTTCGTCGCGCAGCAGCGCGCCCAGCGTGTGCGCCAGGTCGCCGTCGAGCACCAGATAGAGCGGCTTGCGCCGGGCGATCGTTTTGGCCATTGCCTTGACTATGCCCGAGGCGAACGCGGCAATGCGCTGGTATGACGGCGCGCCGCTCCAGCGAAACGCCAGCGCCACCTCGCTGTCGCCTTCGCTCAGGTCGAAGGCCGCATAGTGGTCGCGAATGGCTTGCGCCAGTCGCTCCGCGTCAATTTCCTCGGCGAGTTCGCAGACCGGTTGCAGCACCTGCAGATTGCGGCGCGGCAGCAACTGCCCGGGACTGGAAATATAGGTGGTGTTGCCACTCAATTGCACCGAGTATTCGGAGGCGCCCAGCGCGGTCGCCCGAATGCACTCGCCGGCCGGCAGTACCGGCCACGGCAGCGCGCCGACGTCGATCCTGCGCCTGAGCGCGGCCCCCAGCAAGCGGCCCATGTCCCCGAAGTCACGAATCTCCCGCTGATACACATATTCGGAGACGCCACCGGAAAACATCACGGCCCCGATCGGTCCGAAATCCGCCAAGGGCTCGGTCAGGTACAGGGGCTCCAGCGCCGCCGGTATCGGTCGCACCACGACCGCCGCGATCAGGGTGTCGGCCATCGACTCCGCCAGTTGTTCCAGCGCACCGGCAGGCACTTCGTCGCCGAGTTTCCAGTCGAAGCCTGCCTGGCTTGCCAAATATCTGCCGCCTGGATCGAGACGGACAATCCGCCCGGCGGCATCGGTCACCTGAAGACGGCCGCCAACGTGAATGGCGGCCGTCTTCAGCACCTTGCCGGCTTCGACGATTGCCAGCTTGGTCGTGCCGCCGCCGATATCGATATTCAGGACGCGCTTGCCGGCATCATGCGACACGCGTGCGGCGCCGGAGCCGTAGGCCGCCAGCATCGATTCCATGTGATGCCCGGCGGTGGCGCAGACAAACTCGCCGCCCTGCTCGGCCAGCACGCCGGAAATCGCCTCGGCATTTTCGCGGCGCAGCGCTTCGCCGGTCAGGATCACCGCGCCGCTATCGATATCGTCCGGATGCAGGCCCGCCGCCCGGTAGGCCTGATCGATGATTGCCCCCAGGCCGGCTTCGTCGATGCGGGTTTCGCTCTGATAGGGCGTCAGCGCTACCGGCGACTGGAACAGCGTCTCGCGCGCAACCACCAGGTAGCGGCTCGACAGGTCTTCGCCCATCCGGCGCAGCTTGATGCGTGAAAAAATCACCTGGGTTCCGGACGAACCGATATCGATCCCGACGCTGAGCAGCGCGACGTTATCCTGCTGCCAGATCGGATTGTCCTCAAGCGCGCCGCTCGAATCAAAATCGTCATGATCATGGTCGGCGTCCTCGCCCTTTTCATGAACGTGATTGAATTGCTGGCCGTATTGATGGTCGGCCAGGCGATGCACGGTCTTTGGCTGATTGTCGTCGTTATTGGGCATCACCGTTTCCGGAAAGGTGCGGCAGGAACACAGGCCAGGATGATTCAGATCTTGAAGGATTCCAGCGTTTCCGGCGCGAACAGTTGCTCCGCTTGCAACAGCTGTTTTGACAAGCCTTGCTCGAACGAGTAGCGCAAGAAGGTAGCCAGGGTTGCCTGGTTGCGCTCGAAGCCGTACGGCCAGAAGTCGTCGCCCATCTCGCGCCGCGCCTCTTCGACGTGCGCGGTCAGCCAGGGCAGCATCACCTTCAGCGCCGCGGTTTCATAAAGGTCGCGGTAGGTTTCCTGCTGCGCCTGGCAGAGGGCCTTATACAGCGATTGCGCCACCCAGCGGTTCTGTTCGTAGATATCGCGGCGAATCACCACCGTATGCATGATCGGGAAAATTCCGGTGCGGCGAAAATAGTCCTGCTCGATCGGCACGAAGTCCTCGAACAGGCGCCGGACCCTGCCGCCGCCGACCTGGAAAGACGAGGGCATGCGCGCCGTGTATAAGGCATCAATTTCCCCGGTGGCGAGCATCGCCGACAGGGTCTTGGTCGGCCCGATCGGCTCGACGCGGATATCGGCGGGCAGGTCCAGCTTGAGCTTTTCCGGACGATTCGGCTCCTCTTCGCCACCGGTGCAGTAGGTGACGCTATTGACCGGCACGCCATAATCGTCCGCCAGCATGCCGCGGATCCAGACCGGCGCGGTCATCTGGTATTCGGGATTGCCGACGCGTTTTCCGATCAGATCCTTAGGCTCCCTGATGCCGCTGTCGGCGTTCACGTAGATGCAGGAATGGCGGAAATAGCGCGACGGAAAAACCGGGATCGCGATGAAGGCATTGTCCTTGAACAGCGATACCGTGTAGGACGAGAGCGACATTTCGGCGACATCGAACTCACGGTGGCGCAGCATGCGGAAAAACGTCTCTTCGACCGGCATGTTCAGGTAGTTGAGGTCGATACCATCGGCCTGCACCCGCTCCTCCTGCAGGCTACGGGTACGATCATAATTCCAGCAGGCAAAACTCAATCTCAATTTGGACACTTGATTTTCCGTTTCGTGTATTGGCGTAGATCAACGCGGATCGGGACCGGCAACGCGGCCGTGCGGCCGGTCGCGGCAGTAGCACCCGGAATAGCTTCAGCTTAAGCGGTGCATCCGACTTGCCCGGAGCGGCTGATAGCCGAGTCGCGCCGAAATGGCGTCGGCGGCGCTGATGACGTCCGGCGCAAACGCCGTCAATACCTTTTTGGTAAGGCGCTGCGCCGGTCCGGCGATACTGGTGGCGGCGATCACGTTGCCCGAATGGTCACGCACCGGCGCCGCCAGGCTGCGCACGCCGAGTTCGTTTTCCTCGTTGGCGGTGGCATAGCCCCGCACCCGGACGGTCGCCAGCTCCTGGCGGAAGGCTTCCGGATCGACGATGGTGTTGGAGGTCCGTTCCCTCAGGCCTGCCGCGAACAGGCGCTCCAGCCGGGCGGGAGACTGGAACGCCAGCATCACCTTGCCCGCCGCGGTCGAATATGCCGGTTTGCGCATCCCGACGTCGAGCGTCATGCGAACCGCCTGCTTGCTCTCGAGACTATGGATGAAGACGATGCTGCTTTGATCCAGGATCGACAGATGCACCGTTTCGCCGGTCTTCTCGCGCAAGGCCATCAAGAACGGCTTGGCCACGCTGGAGAAATCCATCTTGCGCCGCACCAGTGAACCCAATTCGAATACTGCCAGGCCCAATCGGTATTTGCCGGTTTCGGCGTTCTGCTCCAGCATCCCGGTATCGATGAGCGTGCTGGCCAGTCGATGCACGGTGCTCTTGGGCAAAACCAGCTTCTTGCCGAGGTCGGTGATGCCGATCTCGTACTCGGCGTCTGAAAACACTCTGATCAGGCGGATGGCGTTGGCGACCGACGACAGTCGCGTTTTCGGCTTTTTGACCGGGCTGGCCTTACGCTCCATAAATGGACTCCGTTTCTGTTATGCGGAACGGCAGTATATCAACGCGCAAGCTCACGTTCAAGGCAATCGGGCTAGAGAGCTGGTGCGCGGCGCGACAGGCGCAGCGCCAGGCCGAAGCTGCCCAACAGGATCGCGATCAATCCCACGCCCATCAGCAGGCTGGCATCTTCGAGCGTCGCGGAGACCGCCGGCGCAAAATACTTCGCCATGCCGAGTCCGGCGATCGCGACGCTCAGGAACGCGATCGACAAGCCCATCACCCGCGAAGCGATCAACGCGCGTCGGTTGGTCTGGCGCAACAGACGCGCCACCCAGAGCCCGTTCAAGCCGTCGGTCACCATCATGCCGACCATGAACAGCGCACCCAGCGCGACGGAAAACAGACAGCCCGCCAGATTCGAGGCTGCCATCGAGAACAGGGCGGCCTGGCTGACGGTGTCGAAGGACAGCGCGAATGCGGCGCCGACGGCGGCGATCACCACCGGATGGCTGGTCTCCGAAAAGCGCCGCAGGAAGCGTCCCTTCAGGCCGACCGGCGGCACCGGCTGATCGGGCGCGGCACGCAGCACCTCACGCAGATTGGCGGCACCCAGCAGCAGCAGAAAGACGATCGACACCCAGGCGCCGAAGTCCTCCAGCCAGGCGGGCGCCGACCATTTGTTGGCGCTGAGCGCGACGGTGCCGGCGACCAGCGTCACCACCAGACCGTGGCCCAGTGAAAACAGGAAGCCGGACCAGCGCGACAGACGCGGCCGGCGCTGTGCGTTGAAGCGCGTCATGCCATCGATGGTGGCCAGGTGATCCGGATCCATGCCGTGCTTCATGCCCAGAATGAACACCACCAGCACCAGGCCCAGCCAGTTTTGCGGCATCGTTGCCATCGCCATTTTCCTGCTTTCTGATTAACGCCGCGGTGGAGACCGTCTATTTGTTGAGGAACAGTTTATCCCACAGGTCTTCCCATTTCTGGTTTTCGTCCAGCACCGTTGCGGGGTTGATCATGACGTAGGGAAAATTGTTCATGTCGCTTTTCACTTTGAGGCTCGCCGGCACCCGGCCCATCGAGCTTAGCAGCTGCTGTCCTTCCGGCGACAGCACGTAATCGGCGAACAGCAGCGCCGCGTGCGGATGGGGAGCGTGCCGGGCGAGAGCGATTCCCTGGGGCCGGCCAACGACCGGATCGACCGGTATCCAGTCTATCGGACCGCCGTGCCGCTTCAGGGTCACGACATTGGCGTTATAGGCCGAGAGCGCGACCGGCACTTCGCCGGCCGCGACCATTTGCGCCAGCAGGATATGTCCCTTGCGCATGTCCGGCTTCATCGCCGCCAGGGCACGGAAGAATTTCATGCCGCGTTCGGTGCCCCATTTGTTCACGATGGCCGCCATCCAATCGCTGTCGGTGGCCTCGATGCCGATCTTCCCCCGCCATTTCGGATCGAGAAATCCTTCGTAGCTCTTCGGAATATCCGCGCGCTTGATCATGTTGGTGTTGTAGGCGACCGCATAGAATTCCAGCCGGTCGGTCACCCACATGCGGCTGGGCGGAATTGCGGACGCCGGCAAATCGGCGAAATAGGGACTGTAGAACTCCGAGAGCAATTTTTCTCGGCCGATCGCCTCCACTTCCGGACCATTGGTTTCGACGACGTCAACGGTGTATCGCTTGGCGCGACCTTCGGCGATGGTCCGCTGCAGGACGTCGCCGCTGAGCGCGCGCCACAGTTCCACCTTGACGCCATATTTCTTCTCGAAGGCCTGGGCCAGGGGCTGCGATTGCTTGAGCGCCAGCGAGGTATAGAGCACCAGCGACCCTTCCTTGCGCGCCTGTTCGAGCAGACGCTGGTCGCGGTCGGCGCCGCGATACAGGTACACCGCCTCGTTGGCGGCGCCGGAGGCCGGTTGTGCCGATACCGGCGCCGCCAGCAGCAATGCCGCCACGCTCACCGATGCGCCCAGCCATGCCATCACCGAGCCCTTGCTCGATCCGCTGTCCTTGTTCATGTCCCCTCCTCAATAGGTCTGCTCGCCCTTGGCCATGCTCTCTTTGGCGATTGATTGTAGAAGAAAACCCCCCGTCAGGCAATGAAATGAAACACGGTTCCGTATATCGAGACATTCACGGTTGGCGCCGCTGCGCGGCTCAACAGCGGGCGAATCGGTCGGTGGCGGCGATCAGCTCGCGCTGATTGCCCGGCTCGGACGAGGCGTGTCCGGCGTCCGGGACCAGCCGCAATTCCGCCTGCGGCCAGGCCTGATGCAGCTCCCACGCGGTAGTCGGCGGCGTCACCGCGTCGTAGCGGCCCTGCACGATCACTCCCGGAATATCCCGCAGGCGGCCGGCATCGGCGAGCAGTTGGCCCTCGCCCAGGAAGCCGCGGTGGCGCATGTAATGCGCCTCGACGCGGGCCAGCGCCAGCAGGCCTGGATCGTCCCGGGGCAACGACGGCGGCTCTAGCAGCAGGGTCATGATCTCGTCCTCCCAGGCGCACCAAGCCCGCGCCGCCGCCGCCTCGATGACCGGATCGCCACAGTTGAGGCGCGCGTGGTAGGCGGCGACCAGGTCCCGCCTTTCGGCTGTCGCTATCGGTTCCAGGAACCGTGCCCAGGCTTCGGGAAACAGCCGCGAGGCGCCGTCCTGATAGAGCCAGCGCAATTCGGCGCGGCGGGCGGTGAACACGCTGCGCAGCACCAGCGCACTGGCGCGTTCGGGGAGGGCTTGCGCGTAAGCGAGCGCCAGCGTCGCGCCCCAGGAGCCGCCGAACAACAGCCAGTTGTCGATAGCCAGGAAGCTGCGCAGACGCTCGATATCGTCGATAAGATGCGCAGTGGTGTTGGCCGCGATGCACGCACTCGGCCGGGAGCGCCCGCAGCCGCGCTGGTCAAACAGCACGAGGCAATAGCGCCGGGGATCGAACCAGCGTCGGTTGGCGGCGGTGCAGCCGCCGCCAGGGCCGCCGTGGAGAAACAGCGCCGGCCGTCCGGACGGATTGCCGCACTGCTCCCAATAGATCCGGTGACCGCCAGCCACCTCAAGGAAGCCATGCCGGTAGGGCTCGATCGGCGGATAGAGCAGCGGCCCCCGCAGGCCTTGCTGCGCAGTCTCGCCGCCACCGGCGCTGTAGGGCGCCATTCAGGCCGCCACCGCGGTCCGCCCGAGCGCCGCCGAAGTCGGAAAGATCAGCGACTTGATGACCACCGGAACGGCGCCCGAGGCATCGAAGAGCACGCCGATATCGATGTAGTCGAACTCCTTGAGCACGATGCCGTCGATGGACACGAGCGCATTGTCCAGGTTCAGCTCCTGGTGGCAATGAATGCCGACCAGGCCACCGATGTCGCCGTCGCCGACCAGAATCAGGGGCCGCCCGCGGGCCAGGACGGGGGCGAGGCCGGCAACGATGCCGCGGCAGAACGCATCCAGGCGGGCGTAGGTGGCCGACTGCCGCCAGCGATAACAGACGGCGATCGCCTGGTCGCCATCTTGCAGATCGAAGCGCCGCAGCGCGGCGGTCACCGCCGCCGCGATCCGGCCGACATCGAGCAGTTCGCCGTCGAGCGGCAGATCGGGCTGGATCACCGGCACGTTACGCAGCGGCAGGACGCTCTGGGGCGCGACATAAATCGTGCTGCCGCTGACCTGGATGGTGTATTGCGAAGCACCGACCACGGTCGCGCGTATTCCCTGGAGCGGCAAGACGATGCGTGGCCCCCAGGCGCTGACCCGGCTCAGGATGGCGGCAGCGAGCGCGGCGCCGAGATCGCCGAAAGCCTGGCGCTGAAGCGCGTAAATGTATTCCGCGACGCCGCCGGAAAAACTCACGGCGTCGGGCGGTCGTGCGGCGGGCAAGGGATCGAGGCGGAGCAGCGCCGCGGAATCCTGGCTCGGCGCCGGACTGCGCATGATTTCAAACAGGCGATCGGCCATCCGCTCCACCATCCCGGCCAGCAGATCCGGGTCTGGCCTGGCGCCGACCTCAAGCGCCAGGCCAACCTCCTGGGCAAAGCGCTGGCCTGCCGGCTCGACCCGCCGGACCCGGCCGTCGGCATCGAAGGACACGATGCGCGCGCCGATGTCGGCCGCGGTCATCTCGACCACTTCGCCAGCGACGCAGACCGCGATTTTCGAGGTACCGCCGCCGATATCGACATTCATCACGCGCGCCGACTCGCGGATGGAGCGGGCCGCGGCGCCCGAGCCGAAAGCCGCGAGCGTGGTCTCCAGCGCATCGCCGGCGCTGACTGACACGAACTTGCCGGCCTGGGGCGCGAACAGTTCCGCGATGGCGCGCGCATTGCTGCGGCGGACCGCGACGCCGGTCAGAATCACCGCGCCGGTATCGATGCTCAGCGGATCAATCTTGGCCAGCGCGTATTGCCGGTCGATGAAGTCGCCGAGCGCGGCGGCGTCTATGGTGTTGTCCTCGGCGTAGGGCGTCAGCAAGACCTCGGACTCATGCAGCACTTCGCGCTCGGACACGATGTAACGGTTATCCAGTCGCTCCAGCACGATTCTGGAAAGTGCCAGATGGGAAGTGGACGAGCCGATATCGATACCGACGCTGACCAGACGGATCTCGTCCTCTTCCTCGAGGCTGCGCCGGATGTTGCTGAAGAATACCCTGCCGCCCGGCTGCTGATCCATGCCCCGCCCCTCGTGATGTTGTGGACCGGACCAGACGCAATCGCCGCTGGCGGGCATCAGCGCGAATCGGGCGCGACATACCAGGCCGGATCCATCCGGCTGGCAACGCCATTTTGCTTCAGCGTGGCCTCGTACTCATTGCGTATGTACGGGTCTTCCATCCAGTAAGGAATTGCGGTGCCGCCCTCGGTGACGTCGATGGCGGTGTAGTCGGAATGCTTCTCACCCGGCGGGCCCGGGTCGCGCCCGGGATTGTGCGGGCCGAACCAGGCGGTGAGACGGAAGGGATCCTCGGAAACGCTGAAATGCTGGTGATACCAGCGTGCGCCCCCGGGCGCCGCCGTTACCATGCCGACCGGCTCGTAATCGACGCGGCGGACCTGATCGGCTTGTCCGTTCTGCCACGGAGTCTCGCCGAGTTTTTCCGGCCAGGTATAGGTATAGCCCTTGCCCTTGACACAGATCAGCACCGCCGCCGAGGTATGCGCGTGCGCTTTTGAATAGCGGCCATTCTCGTGCTGGCCGATCCAGAAGTAAAAGCAGTTATTGGTCATGAACGGCTCGATGCGGCGGTAGCCGGGCGAACGCCGGTTATCCAGCGGCAGGTCGCAGTTCACCGCGTCGGGAATCAGGTTGGTGCGGCGCATCGCCAGTCCGCGCACCGGATCGGCCTCGATGTCATCCCTGGGGCGGAAGAAATCGTCGGCGCCGCTGAACCGGTCGTGAAACACGAACGGGTTATTGAATACCGCGCCGAAGTTGTTGATCATGTTGATCACGTTCGGCGCCGTGGTGCCCGCCAGCAGCAATGCGCCGCCGGCGGTGCCATTGACGATGCGGTGCAGGGCATTCATCGGGATCGAGAACATCGAACCCGCCTGCCATTCGAAGACGTGTTTCTTGCTGTCCCCTTCCTGCCAGACCTCGGTCGTGCCTCTGCCCTCGACCACCAGGAAGATTTCCTCGTACAGGTGCTTTTCGACGTTGAGCGCCCCCGCCGGCGGAACTTCGACGACGTAGCAGCCCCACTTGCCCTCGGTGCCGTACAGCTGGATGAAGTGGCCGCGCCCACCCATGCGCTTCCAGTCATACAGCGGCAGGTCCTGCACCTTGCGGATGCCGATGTCGCGAAACACCGGGATGCCCTCTGCCTCCATGAACGCGTCGTAAGGCGTCGCCTGCTTGCTGAACTTGCCGAAACCGGCCTTCTTGTTACCCGCCGGCTCATGCCAGTGACTGCGGTCCTTATCGTGCGGCATCGTGCGACTCCCGACATTCGGTTCCGTTAGAAGAGACTTCGTTCGCCCATTTTCCAGCGAGCTGGGGTTAGGCGTTATCTTGAATGGTGATGCATTTTTCCGGGGCCATTCTCAGGTAAACGGTGTCGCCCACCGGCGACTTGAACGAGGGATGGGCGCGCGCCTGCACCTGCCGGTCGCCTATCCTGATTTGATAATCCAGATATTCGCCCAGGAATACCTTGAAGGAAACCTTGCCTTCGATGACGTTCACTCCGTCCGGGCGCTGTTGGTAGAGCTCGACATCTTCCGGGCGCACCGAGATCAATACCGTTTCACCCTTGGCGAAGCGATCCCCCGAGGTCACGTTGAGCTGGCCGATGCAGGAATTGACGCGATAGCTATCAGGCTTGGCATCGGGCGCTTCGACCGTGGCATCGAGAAAATTGGTCAGGCCGACGAAGTCGGCGACAAATTTGTTTACCGGATGGTCGTAGATATCGCGCGGCGAACCGATTTGCACGATCCTGCCGGCGCTCATCACGGCGATTTCATGCGACAGCGCCAGCGCCTCGCTTTGGTCGTGGGTCACATAGATGGTGGTCAGGCGAAGCTCCCGCTGGATGCGTTTCAACTCGAAGCGCATCTGCTCGCGCAGCTTGGCATCGAGATTCGACAGCGGCTCGTCCAGCAACAGCAGTTTCGGCTCCATCACCAAGGCACGGGCCAGAGCCAGTCGTTGCTGCTGGCCGCCGGACATCTTGGTTGCTTCTCGGTCGGCGACATGATCGAGACCAACCGCGGTCAGCACCCGCATGACTTTTTCTTCAATGAGCTTCTTGCTGATTTTTCGGACGCCGACTTCCAGCGGAAACGCGGCATTCTTGAACACATTCATGTGCGGCCAGATCGCATAGGACTGAAACACCATGCCGAAATTGCGCTTGTTCGGTGCGATAAAGATGTTTTCCGTGGATGAATACACGGCGACCCCGTCCATCACGATTTCGCCGGCGCGCGGGCGCTCGAGTCCGGCAATCGAGCGCAGGGTCGTGGTCTTGCCGCAGCCGCTGGGACCGAGCAGGGTGAACAGCTTGCCCTCGGGCACCTCAAAGCTGACGTTCTGCGCGGCTTTGACAATTTCGCCCTTTTCGTTGGGATATTCCGTGTACAAGCCACTCACGTTCAGCATGCTCATCTCCTCCAGATATTTTCCCAGACCGTGCCCCGCATTGACTGGTGTATCTTGCTTGTCCCGCCGTCTCCGCGGCAGATCTCTGTTGCAATTCTCGTTCCGCAATGCGGACCATCGGTCTACATAGGGAGACGACCGAAGGTACCTAGCTCGGCGATCGATGTCAACAAAATTTCGGGGCAAATTTTCGCGCACCGGTCCGCCGGCACGCGGCGGCAGCGCGGCCGCGTTGCCCGAGACTAGCGGAGTTTTGAGCGGCGCCGGGAGCGCATCCCGGCGCGAGGAGGGTACGGGCCGCTGGCCGGCCCGCGGGTCAACGCGCCTTGCCCGGAGAGGAATAGGCCGGCGCCGGCTGGGTATAGTAGGCGTGCAGGATATGGTAGACCATCAGGTAGTTCTTCTGCTGGAAGCTCGCGTGCGAGATCCCCGACATGACGGTGAACTGCTTGTCGGGATTAGGCAGGCGCTTGAAGAACTCGATCAGGTCGTCCATCGCCGCGATGCCGTCGAACTGGCCGCGCAGGATCACGGTCGGCGCCAGGATCTTTTCCGGATCGACGATCGGCAGTTTCGAGCACATGTCGATGTAGGTACCGTTGGGCATCGAATCGTCGAGCGCCAGAATGGCGTCGGCGAAGGCGTCGACCACGCGCTTGTCGACGCAGTCCGGATGATCGCGCTCGAAGATCGAATAGACGAAGGCGCGGTCGATCGGACGGCGCTTGGCCTGCAGGAACTCCGGCAGCTTCTTGCGCCGCTGCTCCAGGGTGTGGGCGCCCTCGCCGGTCCACACGAAGGCGTCGAGCGCCAGGCGCGCGACGCGCTCCGGATGGCGCTGGGCGAACAGGGCCGCGCGCAGCGCCCCGGACGAGATGCCGTAGGTCAGGAAGCCACGGATGCCGCGCGTCTTCATGATGTAGTCGGTGGCGCAGGCCAGGTCGTCGGCGCCGTTGGCGATGTCACAGGTGATGTCGCGCTGCTTGTCCGAGCGGCCGTAGCCCTCCATGTCCACGCACCAGCAGACGAAGCCGCGCCGGGCGAACCAGTCCATCACCGATGAATCCGGCCGGCCGGGAACGGTCAGATCGAAGGTCGGCTGCGAGGCCATCGACGAGCCGTGCACGAACAGCACGGCGGGCTTGCCCTCCGGGCTGCCAACGTATTTCTCCCAGAGAAACAGGCGCACCTCGCCTTTGTGGGTCCAGTGCTCCTTGCCGCTCACCGGCGCGGAGATGTCGCTCGCTTGGTTCATTGCCGTTTCCTCGTTATGTCTGCGATCCGCTCAATTGACGTGGGCGCCCGTTTCCTTGATGACGCCGGCCCAGCGTTGCTTCTCTTCGCGGAAGTATTTGCCGAACTCGGCCGGTGTCGAGCCGACCACCTCGATCGAGCCCTTGTTCATGTAGGCTTTCACCGTCGGCATCGCCAGCACGGCGACCAGCTCGCGATTGAGCTTGGCGATGATCGGCGCCGGCGTGCCCTTGGGCGCCAGCAGGCCCAGCCAGACATAGGCGGAGTAGTTCGGCAGCCCGGACTCGGCCAGGGTCGGCACGTCGGGCAACTCCGGCGAGCGCGTCGTGCCGGTGACCGCGAGCGGCCGCAGCTTGCCGGCCTTGATCAGGCCCATCACCCCGGCCATGCCCGGTATGTACATCGGCACGCGGCCGGCGACAACGTCGGCGGTGGCCTGGGCGCTGCCGCGATAGGGGATGTGGCGCAGCTTCAAGCCGGCCATCGAGGCGAACATCGCGGCGAACAGATGCTGGCCGCTGCCGTTGCCCGATGAGGCGAAGTTGACCTCGCCCGGGCGCTGTTTCGCGTAGGCGATCAGTTCCTTGATGGTCTTGGCCGGGAAGGCGGGATTGACCACGAGCACGCCGGGTTCGCGGCCGAGCAGACAGATCGGGGCGAAGTCTTCGACCGGATCGAAGGGCAGCTTCGAGTATAGGGTCGCACTGATCGCATTGGTCTGCGACGCGAGCAGCAGCGTGTAGCCATCGGGCGCCGCCTTCGCCGCGATTTCGCTGCCGATGGTGGCCCCCGCGCCCGGCTTGTTCTCGACGTACACCGGCTGCCCGATGCGCTTGGCCAGTTCCTGGGCGATCAGACGGGTCGGCCCATCGACGGCACCGCCGGCCGAGAACGGCACGATGATGCGGATCGGCCGCACCGGGTAGTCCTGGGCGTAGCCGCTCGCGGCGACCAGGCAGGCGACCCCGGCCGACACGGCCAGGAGGAGTTTGCGGGCGCGGCTGCTGCGTTGGCTACGGGCAATTCCTAGCATGTCCAGCTCCTCTGTCGTTGACGAAATGGCGACCGAGTGTATCAAATACCATCAGCGCGCGGTATCGCCTGCCAGTCGCTGACGAGCTTTTACCAAAGCTGCTACACTCGCAGCGGAACGCTGTTCCACTTCGGCTGCGGCGATTTACCCCAAAAAGGAGATGTCAGATGCGGCGCAGATATATTTTCACCATTTCGGTCATTGCCCTGGCGGCTCTGTCGAGCTTGACTTACGCCGCCGGATTCAGGCTTTCCAGCCCGGAAATAAAGGCTAACGGCACGATACCCAAGAGATTCGAGTTCAACGGTTTCGGTTGTTCGGGCGAAAACAAATCGCCTGCGCTCAACTGGCGCGGAGCGCCAAAAGGCACCAAGAGTTTCGCCGTGACCGTGTATGACCCCGACGCACCGTCGGGATCCGGCTGGTGGCACTGGATGGTCATCGACATCCCGTCTGACGTCACCGGACTTGCTGCTGGCGCCGGAACGATCGACAGCACGACCTTGCCAAAGGGCGCGCTGCAAAGCCGTATCGATTACGGCGTGGCGGCCTGGGGCGGGGTCTGCCCGCCGAAGGGCGACAAGCCGCACCGCTACATTTTCACCGTGTACGCACTGAAGACCGACAAGCTCGGCGTTCCCGCCGACGCCACCGCGGCGCTGACCGGCTTCATGATCCATGGCAACGCCTTGGCTAAAGCCAGCTTCACCGCAAAATACGGGCGCAAGTAGTCGTTAAGAGGTGGAACGGAATATCGCCATCACCCGCGCTTGAGCGGCCCCGGGTGATCGCTGATCAGGTCTGCTGCCGCACCGGGAGCTTTTGCCGCGCCTCGACGCCGCCAAAGAAGCGCCGATAGAGCACCAGGTTGGCCGCCTGAAATGCCGCCGCCAGGAGAAACGGGGCGATCAGCCAGCCCGCGTGCAACAGCAGCCCGGCGATGAGCGGGCCGATGGCACGCGGGACCTGGCCGGAAACATTGTTGATTGCTGCCGCCAGGCCGCGGCGCTCATCGCCGGTAAGGCTGGCGGTGAGGGCCTGGCGCACGCCCAGAGTGCCCTGATTGGTGGTCACGCGCAGCGCATAGAACGTCGCCGCGAGCCAGAACACCGGGGCCAGGGGGGTGAGCAGCAGCAGCACCAGGCTGACGGTGCGCAGTCCCACCACCGCATTGACCACACCCGTGCGCTGCGCCAGGCGGCCTGCGAATTGCGAGCCGATGGCGGCCAGCACGAAACTCGCCGCCATCGCCGGACCAATGCTGGCCGGACCATGGCCGTAACGCAGCGCATACCAGTAGGCCATCATCGGCGCGACCATGCCGAGACCCAGGCCGTTCAGCGCATTGACCAGGCCCAGGCGCAGCATCAGGCCGTTTTCACGCCGATGCTGCGCGGCAGCGGGCGGACCCGGACGTGTGACGGCGCCGGATGTGACGCGGCCACGCAGTTCGGCAGCGGACAAATCACGCGCTGCGACAATGAGCACGAAGCCCACCGTCGCTCCCGCCAACGGCAGCAGGAACAAGACCCGGTAGCCCCACAGTTGCGGCAGCCAGGTGCCCAGCCAGTGCGGCAGGGTGCCCAGCAGCGCCCCCGCCGCCATGCCGGCAAAACCCACGGTGGAATTCAGGCTGAAGACCCGGGCGCGCTGCGATGGGGGCACCTCATGCGATATCCAGGCCTGCTCCAGCGGGCCGAAGGGACCGGCAGAGCCGTTCGCGCCGCGGCCGAAGCCGCTCAGCACTGCGGCCAGCACCAGCGCCCAGCCCGCGGTAGTGAGCATGGCGAGCAACGAGCAGGTCATCAGCACCAGTTCATAAGCCAGCAGGAATTGCTTGCGCCCCAGGCGGTCACTCAACGGTCCGAGCCAGAGCGTGAGCGCCGCGCCGAACAGCAGGCCGCCGCCCAGCACCGCACCGATCTGCGGTGCGCTCCAGTGCAAGGCATTCAAGTACAGGGTGAAGGTAACCGTCAGCGCGCCTTGCCCCACACTCCGCACCGCTCGCGCGGCGATGAGGCGCAACACCACGGGGGACAACGCGGTCGATTCTGTCACCTTAGTCTCTCAGGCATTAATTGTGTTGGCCGAAGGAGCGCCGCGTTTGATCGGGCCGATGCGTGCGCCGGACGAATTGAAGCGGCATATCAAGCGGGGCGGAGAATGAGCTAAAACATCCCGAAACGCAAGCGCGGAGGTATCTGCTGCGTTTGCCGGACGGCGCTCCGGCGCTACGAATGCACGGATTCCGAAAACCAGTCGTCCGGCAATTCCTGGCCCAGTCCGGCCGCGCCGGCCTTGTCGAGAACCAGCGCGCCGGCGGCGGCGAACTGAAGGCCAATGCCGATGTTATTGACGAAACAGGTGATGTCCTCGCGACGGCTTCGTCCCGGCACTTTCCCGGCAACCAGTTGCGCCAAATTCGGATACTCGGCGAACCGGTTGCCGGGCGCATTCCACCAGCCGACCGTCTGCTCGACCGTCACGTTGGGCGTGTGCGGCATGATATTTTCTTGCTGCTTGGGTTGCGCGGTGACATGGACGACGACCCGGTCACAGGCGTCGAGCAGCGCCTGGTCCACTTCTTCCGAGCGGATGCAGCTCAGATGGACGCCGGGCTTGAGCCAGGCCATATCCAGCACGCGCAGCATCGATGAAGTTGCGGCCATGATCACGTCCGCCCCGGCCACGCATTCCTCGGCACTGTCGAGCGCGCGGATGTCGATGCCGTGATGACGCCGCTGCGCTGCCGCGACGAAGGCATTCCTGTTTTCCTTGGAGGGGCTGTACACGCGCACCTTCTCGAACGGGCGCGCGACCAGCGCCGCCATCAGTTGCCCGCCCGCCTGCCAGCCGCTGCCGATCAGCGCCAGGGTGCGCGCATCGTCGCGCGCCAGTTTCTTGAGCGCAATGCCGTTTGCCGCGCCGACGCGAAGACGTTGCATCACGCCATCGGGGAAGATACCGAGCAGGGCACCGTTTTCGCTGCTGAACATCAGCACCAGGCCGACCCAGCGACCGTTCGCCCGGGGCTGTTTCACGCGGCGCCGCCCTCCGGCGATGACCGGATGGCTAATGATGTCGGAGTTGATCCGCAGTGCATGGACGCCTCGGCGCGGCCACGCACCACCCATCTGCTTGAAGGCGTAGTAGGCGTCGGCTTCGGTCGAAGGCGACAGGTTGTCTAGGAGCGGCACCAGCAGCGCCCGGTCGTCGGCGTAATCGGCGTACATTTGTTCCATCACGTCGATGCATTCGGGCATCGTCAGCAGTTGTTCCACGTCCTCATTGCTAAGCATTCGCATCGCCTTCGTCTCCTCTTGCGGGTATCTGATTCCACGCTTGCCGACGTCGTCCTGAGCCGTAAAACGGAGCAATCTAAGCGGTCAGCAGACTATGCAGCATCTTCGTCGCCAGCAGGGCCAGGAAAACGCCAAAGCCCCGCTTCAGGGGCTTGACCGGCAGCGAGTGGGCGAGCTTCGCCCCCAGCGGCGCGATCAGGATCGAGCAACTGATGATGCCGACAAAGGCCGGCAGATAGACGTAACTGACGCTGAACGGCGGCAGGCCGGCGGCACCCCAGCCATCGATCAGGTAACCGATCAGCCCGGCCAATGCGATAGGAAAGCCGAGCATCGCGGAGGTGCCGACGGCCTGGTGGATCGCCACGTTGCAAAACAGCATGAAGGGGATAGACATGAAACCGCCGCCGGCGGCGATCATGCTGGAAACGGCACCGATCCCGCCGCCGACCGCGATCAGCCCGGCCGTCCCGGGCAGGGTGCGATGCGGCTTGGGCTTTAAGTCCAGCACCATCTGCAGCGAGGCGTAATAGACGATCACGGTGAACACGATCGCCAGATCCCGCGTCGGCACTAGACCGGCGAGCAGCGAGCCGCCCAGCGTGCCGAACACCAGACCCGGCGCCAGACCCTTGACGATATCCCAGCGCACCGCGCCGTAGCCGTGATGGGCGCGCATGCTGGCGATCGAGGTCGCAGTGATGGTCGCCATCGAGGTTCCGAGCGCAAGGTGCATGACCTGCGTCTGGGGAAAGCCCTGGGCGGAGAAAGCCATCATCAGCACCGGCACCAGGGTCAGCCCGCCGCCGACGCCGAACAGTCCGGCGATAAAGCCGGCGAAGATGCCGAGCAGCGGATAAGACAGCCACCACAGGGTCACGGCGCCACCCCCAGCAATTTCTCGCAAATGAAGCGCCACTCGGCCGGATCGAGCGGCGTGATCGACAGGCGGTTGCCGCGCTGCAGGGTGCGCATGTTGGCCAGCTCGGGATGGGCGCGCAATTCGGGTAGACCAAGCAGACGCGTCTTCCGGGTCACGCGCACATCGACGTTGATCCAGCGCGGATTGTCGCGGCTCGCCTTGGGGTCGAAGTAGTGACTCTGCGGATCGAACTGGGTCTCGTCGGGGTAGCCCCGCCGGGCGACGACGGCCAGACCCGCGATACCTGGTTCCGGACAGTTGGAATGGTAGAAGAGCACCTTGTCGCCCACCTGCATCTGGTCGCGCATGAAGTTGCGGGCTTGGTAGTTGCGCACCCCCCACCACGCGACCGTATGCTCCGGCATGGCCAGCACGTGGTCTATGCCGACCACCGAAGGTTCGGATTTCATTAGCCAGTAACGCATTTCACTTCCTCGCTATTCCTGTTCGAATTCCCGGCTCAAAAACTTCAGCGCCCGGTGCTGGGCTGGAGTTGTTCGCGCTTCATACGCGGGCGGGCTGCGGCATTTATCCTCGATTCCGGGCAAGCTCGGCATTGTCCATCAGCCGACGGGCATGAGCAATCATGCATTGCTGGCATTTGATGACCTCAGGCGCCTCAAGGCCTGGCTCGGGGAAATGCGGCGCCAAGGTTCTCGCGCGGGGGCCTGCCGCGAACAGGCTATGATGTTCGCATTTCCTGGCGGAGCAACGACATGCGCAATCTGCGGAACGCGGCGGTGGCTGCAGCGGGCCTGTCCGGCGGCATCGGCGTCCTGGGCTGGGCGCCGTTTTGCTGGTGGCCGCTGCCGCTCCTGGCTTACGCCATGCTGCTCCGCCTGCTGCGCACGACGCGGACGGCCTGGCAGGCCGGTATCCTCGGCCTGGCTTTCGGTTTCGGTCTGCACCTGGCCGGTCACGGCTGGGTACTGGCGGCGCTGCACCGTCAGTCGGGACTGGCGCTGGTGCCAGCGGCTCTCGCCACCACGGTATTCGTCGGCTATCTGGCGCTATTCACGGCGCTGCCCTGCGCGCTCTGGCGCACGCTGGTCACGGGCTGCGACGGCAAGCTGGCGTCGGGCGCTGCCTTCGCGGCGCTGATGACGCTGGCCGAATGGAGCCGCAGCCTGTTGTTCAACGGTTTCACCTCACTGTCTTTGGGCTACAGCCTCACCGACACTTCCTTGTCCGGCTACGCGCCGGTCGTCGGCGTCTATGGCCTCGGTTGTCTCGGCTATGCTCTGAGCGCATCGCTGGCGCTGCTGCCGGAGCGAGGCAGCCTTCGTTCCAGCGCCCTGATTGTCGCAGTGTTGATCGCCGGCGGCCTTGTCCTGGGCGGCATCGCCTGGGTGCGCCCGACCGGGCCGGCGCTTCGCTACCGGCTGATCCAGACGAACGTGGAGCAGCATCGGAAATTCGATTCCCGCTACGCCGGCCGGCAACTGCAGCGCCTGCTCGGACTGATCGAACAGGGCCGCGCCGATCTGATCGTGACGCCGGAGACGGCCTTCACCGTAACTCTGAACGACCTGCCCGGCGACATCCTGAGCGAATTGCAGCACTTCAGCCGGGCTAGCCGCAGCCACCTGTTGCTCGGCATCGCCACCACATCGGCCAATGGCGCGGGCCACAACAGCGTCATCCAGATCGCTCCGGACACGAGCCGGATCGCGCGCTACGACAAGGTGCGGCTGATGCCCTTCGGCGAATACGCTCCCGCCGGCTTCGCCTGGTTTTCCGCGGCGCTCGATATCCCGCTGAAGGATCTGAGTCCGGGCCTGCCCGGGCAACGGCCGCTGATCCTTGGATCGGCGCGCATCGGCACCTTGGTCTGCCACGAGGATCTGATCGGCCGGGATCTTCGCCGCTGGTTGCCGGAGGCCAGCTTGCTGATCAATCCCAGCAACCTGGCCTGGTTCGAGGGCAGCCTCGCCATCGGCCAGCGGCTGCAAATCGTCCAGATGCGCGCGCTCGAATCCGGCCGGCCGATCCTGCGCGTCGCCAATACCGGGGTGACGGCCCTGATCGACCACCGCGGCCGGGTGCAAGAACGCCTGCCCGAAATGCAGGAGGCAAGCCTGAGCGGTGAGGTGCAGCCGATGCGGGGCATGACGCCCTACGCGCGTTTCGGCGACCTGCCGGTCGTCGCCGCCAGCGCCGCCTATGCCCTGCTCTACTGGCTGATGCGGCGCTTCAGACCGCTGTTTCGCGATCCCCGCCCAAGCCCGGCGCGCATTGTCCGGGTGACTCCTGCCGCATGCGTTCGAGCGCGCGGGCGGCTAGCGCCACCAGCTCCTTCTGCCCGTCCTCCGGTACGCCGACGAGTCGCGCGGCGAGCCACTCCAGGCTGGCGTTGGGCATCAGCAGCTTGGCGCCGGCCAGATCATCGGGCAAGGCCGAATTATCGTTGCCGGCCGAGAGATGGCGCGCCGTATCGATGCACAGCCTGGCCAGGTTGGCCCGGGCGCTGTCGGTGCCGCGGATGAGCTGAACGAGGATGACCGGCAGCTTCCAGATTTCGGCACACTTTAGTGTCAGATCCTTGAACTTGAAGCCGCAGGCCAGCTCCTGCGCCATCGCCGAACGCTGCGACTCGCCGCTCGCCAAGGCGTCCAGCGCGGCTTGAGGCAGCTCCGGCGCGAAATGCCAGAGCATCAGCTCGCCGACTTCCGAGAGCAGCGCCGCCATCACCAGTTCATCGGGCGAGATGTCGGCCCGGGCCTTGGACCAGGCGGCCGCCAGCCGGCCCGCGGTCACGGCCCGCGACTCGCAGGCGGCCAGCCCATGGTTGGCCTCGTCGGTCTCGGGACTGGCGAAGAGCAATTCCCTGAAGGCCGTTTCGCCCAGCTGCATCACCGCGGCCAGCGGCGTGGTGGTCTCGTGGCCGAGCCGGCTGCTGCGCCGGTTTTCCGCCTCCCTGAGCAGGCACAGGCAGAGGAAGGGGTCGCCATCGGCCAGCCCGGCGAGTTCCTTGCCAGACACCTGCCCTTGCGCCTCCAGAGCCGCCAATGCGGCCTTCGACCGGGCCATCACCGGCAACTGCTGAGCGGTCAGGTAGGCCGCCCATTGCTCCGCCCGCCAGTGCTTTCTGTAGGTTGCGGCGATCTGCGCATCGACCTCCTGGTAGGCGTCGGACAGCAAGGCGTCGGTCAGTTGGCGCTGCTGCTGCGGCGAGACCTGTTGAAAGCACAGGGAGATCAGCCAGGAGTCGTCGATCCGGCTCCTTCCGGTCAGGCGGGCAAGCAGCTTCAGCGTCGGCGCCGCCGGCGTCGGCGACAGTTCCAGCACCAGGGCAATACCGTCCGGCGGGCAACGGCCGACGAGCAGCGAGCAGCCCCCCTGGGAAAGATTGGCGACTTGGGCACCGTCCTGGACAAGCTCGGCACCGTGTTGCCAGTATATTTGCCCCGTGAGTCCCGAGACGGGCTTGTAGCGCGGATAGCGGCGACGTTCGATGGCCATGGGGGTCTTTCTCGGGCGAATCTGGAGTATGCCTCCAGCCATAGCTTTATTCAATGCTCGATATCGTCCCTGTCGACCTGGCCGGGCTGCTGACAGCAATGGGCCGATCCGATATGCTGTAGCCGAGGCCGCCAGGCCGGCCTCGCCCACGACATCCAGACACAGTGACTCGAATGACCGACTCGGGAACCAGCGGCACCCTGTTCATCGTCTCCGCCCCCTCCGGCGCCGGCAAGACCACCTTGGTGCGGCTGCTGCTTGAGCAGGATCAGGGGGTGCGGCTGTCGGTCTCCTACACCACCCGGCCGCCTCGTCCCGGGGAACAGAATGGGCGCGAATACCATTTCGTCGGCGTCGCGGAATTCCTGGCGATGAAGGAGCGCGGCGACTTCCTCGAATCGGCCGAGGTGCATGGCAATCACTACGGCAGCTCGCGCGTCTGGCTAGGCGAGCAGATGCGCGCAGGGCAAGACATCCTGCTGGAGATCGACTGGCAGGGAGCGCAGCAGGTTCGCCGGCTGTTCCCCGACGCGGTCGGCATTTTCATCATGCCGCCCTCCCTGGCCGAGTTGGAGCGACGCCTGCGCGGGCGCGGTTCGGACAGCAACGAGGTGATCACGCGCCGCCTGGCCGCCGCCCGGGACGAGATGCGGCACGTAAGCGAGTTCGAGTACGTTATAATCAACAACCAGTTGCAAGAGGCGCTCAGTGACCTTCTGGCGGCGGTGCGTGCCTCCCGGCTGCGCCTGACGCAGCAGCGGCAACGTCACCCCGAATTGTTCACGCCACTTTTCCAGGAATAAGCCATGGCCAGAATCACCATCGAAGACTGCATGAAGCGCATCCCCAATCGCTTTCAACTGACCCTGGTCGCGACCTACCGTGCCCGGCAGATCACGCTCGGCGGCACGCCTCAGGTCGAGGGCGACAGGGACAAGGCGACCGTCATCGCGTTGCGCGAGATCGCCGCGGGCATGGTCGGCCTGGAACTCCTCAATCGCGGCCAGGCATAGCGCCGCAATGAGATGAAGCGATGGCCACGCCGGTAGCCCAGCCCGCCGCCGAGGCCTCGCCCATCGCGCCGGAGAATCATTCGCCCGTCGACATGGCGGAAGATCTCCGCCGCTTCAGTGCCAAGCTCTCCGCCTACCTCAAGCCCGAGGAAGTCGCCCGCGTCGAATCGGCCTACGTCTTCAGCGCCGCCGCCCATAGCGGCCAGGTCCGCTCCAGCGGCGACCCCTACGTCTCGCATCCGCTCGCCGTCGCCGGCACCCTGGCCGACTGGCATCTCGACCCGCAGGCCCTGACCGCCGCCCTGCTCCACGACGTGATGGAAGACACCGCCATCACCAAACAGGAGATCGCCGACAAGTTCGGCAAGTCCGCCGCGGAGCTGGTCGATGGGGTCTCCAAGATCGACCGCATCGAGAACCAGTCCTACGAGGAAGCGCAGGCGGAGAACTTCCGCAAGATGCTGCTGGCGATGGCGCGCGACGTGCGCGTGATCCTGATCAAGCTGGCCGACCGTCTGCACAACATGCGCACCCTGGGCGCGGTGCCGGTGGACAAGCGCCACCGTATCGCCCGCGAGACGCTCGACATCTACGCCCCGATCGCCAACCGGCTGGGCCTCAACACGCTCTACCGCGAGCTGCAGGAGTTGTCCTTCCTTCATCTTCATCCGCTGCGCCACCGCGTGCTGGCCAAGGCCGTGAAGCGGGCGCGCGGCAACCGCCGCGAGGTGGTCGGCAAGATCATGGAGACGCTGCGCCAGCGCCTGCCAGAGGCCGGCATCGAGGTCGAGGTGATGGGCCGCGAGAAGCACCTCTACGGCATCTATCACAAGATGCGCGAGAAGCACCTGTCCTTCTCGCAGGTGCTCGACATCTACGGCTTCCGCGTCATCGTCAAGGACATCCCGACCTGCTACCTGGCGCTGGGCGTCTTGCACGGCATCTACAAGCCGGTGCCGGGCAAGTTCAAGGACTATATCGCGATCCCCAAGGCCAACGGCTACCAGTCTCTGCACACCACGCTGATCGGTCCCTACGGCACCCCGGTCGAGGTGCAGGTGCGCACCGCCGAGATGCAGCACGTCGCCGAGAGCGGCGTCGCCTCGCACTGGCTCTACAAGGACGAGAGCGCGCTCTCCGAGCTGCAGCAGCAGACCCACAAGTGGCTGCAGTCGCTGCTCGAATTGCAGTCCGCCTCGGGCGACTCCGCCGAGTTTCTCGAACACGTCAAGGTCGACCTGTTCCCCGGCGAGATCTACGTGTTTACCCCGAACGGCAAGATCCTCGGCCTGTCGCGCGGCGCCACGGCGGTCGATTTCGCCTACGCGGTGCACACCGATATCGGCAACCGCTGCGTCGCCTGCCGCATCAACTTCGAGCTGATGCCGCTGCGCACAGAACTGAAGAACGGCGACCGGATCGAGATCATCACCGCCACGCACGCCAATCCCAATCCGGCGTGGTTGTCCTACGTCAAGAGCGGCAAGGCCCGCGCCCAGATCCGGCACTTCCTCAAGACCCAGCAGCAAGGGGAGTCGGCGGCGCTGGGCGAACGCCTGCTCGGCCAGACGCTCGCCGGTTTCGGCCTGCACCTGGCTGACATCGTCACCGGCGTCTGGGAGCGCTTCCTGCGCGGTCGCGGCAGCAAGTCGAAGCGCGACGTGCTCACCGACATCGGTCTGGGCAAGCGGCACGCCGCCATCGTCGCACGCCGGCTCGCCGCCTTGCGCGAGGCCGAAGGCGGAACACCGGTCGAACACAAGCCTCCTGGCGCCATCGTCATCCGCGGCAGCGAAGGCCTCGCCGTGCAACTGGCGAAATGCTGCCGGCCGATCCCCGGAGACCCCATCGTCGGTATCATCCGCAAGGGTCAGGGCCTGATGGTGCACACCCACGACTGCCGCAGCATCGGCAAGAAGCACCATGAGCGGGACAACTGGGTGGATGTTGAATGGGAGGCCAACACCACACAACTATTCGAAGTCAGCATCCGCATCGTCGCCGAGAATCGCCGCGGTGTGCTGGCCAAGGTGGCTGCCGAGATCGCCGCCGGCGGCTCCGACATCCAGAACGTCAGCATGGATGACGATCGCGGCATGTACACCACGCTCAATTTCACGCTGCAGGTGGCCAACCGCATCCATCTTGCCCGGCTCATGCGCGGATTGCGCCATATCCCCGAGGTGTTGCGCATCACCCGCACCAAGGAATGAACAACCGTTTCATCACTCGTCGAGAGAGCATCACATGGCAAACTACGAATCGGAGCACACCAAGTTCATGCGCGATTGGCTGAAGAGCCATCCGGAACAGATCACCGAACAGCAGCGCGGCCGCGCGCTGTGGTGGGACAAACAGCAGGACCTGGAGACGCTGCGCCGCTACAATGAGGCGCAGGTGCCGCAAAACTCCTATTACTACGACACCTAAGCCTCCCAGGGCATCAGATGGATCGCCTGCGGCAGCAGTGTCACCAAAGCCTCTGCCCCCGGGACGATCGCGTCCTGACGGGCGATGTGGCTGGGCAACGAAAAGGCGAGGCGCGCGCCGCTCTGGGCTGAACGCAGCGTCACGTGGGTGAAGGGGCCCAGGGCGACGCAATCCTCTATCCGTCCCCATATCCGGTTGACGCCCTCGCGCTGGGCGACGCGGGAGCGCCGGTTGAGATGGACGCCTTCGGGGGGAACCGCCCAGAGCACCCTCGTTCCAGGAGCCCAGCCCGCTGCCTCGGCCACTTCCAGGCGCATGCCGAGCGTTTCCAGGCAGGTCTGGGCACAGTCGGGAGCCGCGACCACAATGCCTTCGAACAGGTTGCTGAGCCCGACCAGTCTGGCCACAGCGGCATTGGCCGGGCGCGTCATCACCGTTTCCGGCGGCCCGTCTTGCAGGCTCGTGCCGTGGTGGAGCAGCACCATGCGGTCGGCGAGCATGCGCGCCTCATCCAGGTCGTGGGTCACCAGCACGATCGGGATAGCCAGTTCGCGGCGCAGTCGCGCCAGTTCCTGCTGGAGCTTGCGCCGGGTGACCTGATCGACGGCGGAGAACGGCTCGTCGAGCAGCAGCACGGCGGCGCTCGAACCGTCGCCGACGGCGCGGGCCAGGGCCCGGGCCAGGGCGACACGCTGCTGCTGGCCGCCCGACAGCTCTCCCGGTCGGCGCCGCTCCAGGCCGTGCAGATGAGCGCGCGCCAGCCATTCCTGCGCCACCTCGCTGCGCTCCTTCGGCGGCAGGTGCCCCAACGCCATTGCGACGTTGTCCTGCGCGGTGAGATGCGGCAGCAGGGAATAACTCTGGAACACCATGCCGACGCGACGCAGTTGCGGCGGCAACATGAGGCTCGACCCGGTGTCGAGCCAGGTGTCGACGCCGCAACTGATCCTGCCCTGCTGCGGTCTGGCCAGACCGGCGATGCAGCGCAGCACCGTGGTCTTGCCGCTGCCCGAGGGGCCGACCAGGGCGATGAGTTCTCCCGGGGCGCACGCGAGCGCGCAGTCCAGGGAAATCGGCGCGCGCTGGCGCAGCGAGACGATGAGTCCCTCAGCCATTGCGTCTGCCGATGCGGCGGGTGAGCAGATGGATGGCGCCGATGGCAGCGAAGGAGATCGCCACCAGCAGCGCCGACATCATCGCGGCGCCGCGCTCGTCGAAGGCCTGCACCCGGTCATAAATGGAAATCGCCACGGTGCGCGTTTCGGCCGAGATATTGCCGCCGACCATCAGCACCACGCCGAACTCGCCCAGGGTGTGGGCGAAGGTCAGCACGATCGCCGAGAGCAGTCCGGGCCAGGCCAGCGGCAGTTCCACCCGCCACAGCGTGCGCCACGGCGACAGGCCG
>MLJW01000267.1_pt1 | contig 34688 bp, 32 predicted proteins | sample 888231 | NCBI WGS metagenome assembly MLJW01 (sample SAMN05788063, study PRJNA343431) | mine drainage metagenome | isolation source: sample collected from the inflow into an acid mine drainage treatment plant... | place: Germany: Lusatia, lignite mining district
CATCGCTACCGGCGGCCAGACCTGGGGCAGCGGCTACGAGCAGGCGCGGCATTTGCTGGTCAACCAGGGCGAGCAGGTGAGCTGGCCCTATCCGATCATGAAGTGGCTGAGCATGGTGCTGTCGTATGTCTCCGGCCTGCCCGGCGGCCTGTTCTCGCCCTCGCTGTCCATCGGCGCGGGCTTCGGGCGGTGGGTCAGCGCCTGGTTCGGCCAGTATCCGCAATCCGCCCTGGTGGCGATCTGCATGGTCGGCTATATGGCGGCCGTGACCCAGTCGCCGCTCACCTCGTTCGTGATCGTGATGGAAATGATCAACGGCGGCGGCCTGGTGATTCCCCTGATGGCCACGGCACTGATCAGCAGCCGGATCGCAGGAGTGTTCACGCCGCCGCTGTATGAAGCGCTGGCCGAGAAAAATTATTTCGGGCACCGACCCGGAAACCACGGAGCCGAGCCCCCCGGGCCGGCGCCGGCTAAGCTGTAAAATAAATATTGCTTTTGCCGTCAAGCGGTGATAATCTGAAGCTGTATCAATAATGCTTCTTTTATCCAGCCATGGCCGACAGCGAATCAATACCCGATCTCGAGACAGTGCGCGACGCCCTGCGCGAGGTCATCGATCCCGAAGCCGGCATGAACATCGTCGACCTGGGATTGATCTATCGCATCGAGGCGCTTGCCGATGCGCTGGTCGTCGAGATGACCATGACCTCGCCCGCCTGCCCGATGGGCGAAATGATCACCGCGGAGGTCGAAGCGGTGTTGCAGGATATTCTGCCCGCCGCCATCAAGCCCGATGTCCGCCTGGTCTGGTCGCCGCCCTGGGATCCTTCGCTGATGAGCGAGGATGCCCGGCAGCACTATGGCTGGTGAGATCGCGATGGCTACGCTCGCCGATCCCGGCCCGTCCGTCAGCGCGGCGACAGCGCCGCCGGAGACATCCGCAAAATGGACCAGCGAGACCATCCTCTCGGTGCGCGACTGGTCGCCGACCCTGTTCTCCTTCCGCACCAGCCGCTACCGGGGTTTCCGCTTCACCCCCGGCCAATTCGCCAGGCTCGGCATCGCCCGGGAAGATGGGTCGATCGTCTGGCGCGCCTACTCGGTCGCGTCGGCCGCTCACGACGAACATCTGGAATTTCTTTCCGTGGTCGTTCCCGGCGGCGAGTTCACCGGCCGCCTCACCCGGTTTGCGCCGGGCGACCGGATCCTGGTGGATAAGACCAGCTATGGCTTCCTGACCATCGACCGCTTCCCCGACGGCAGCGATCTGTGGCTGCTCTCCAGCGGTACCGGTCTCGCCCCCTTCCTCTCCATCCTGCGCGACCCGGCGGTATGGCAGCGCTACCAGCGGCTGATCCTGGTCAATAGCGTCCGTCACGCGGCAGAACTGGCGTTCCGGGAAGAAATCGCCGGACTCGAAGCGAACGAACTGTTCGCGGCGACTCGCGCCCACCTGCGCTACCTCCCCACCGTCACCCGCGAGGCCTGCCCCGGCGCAATCGCGGCCAGGATCACGCAGGCGATCGCGGACGGCAGCCTGGAGGCGGCGGCCGGAGCAAAGCTCGACCCGGAACGCTCGCGTCTGATGATCTGCGGCAATCCGGAGATGGCGCTGGAACTGAGAGAGCTGCTGGGCCAGCGCGGATTCCGGGTCGGACGGCGTAGCGTGCCCGGACAATTGGCGTTCGAGAACTACTGGTGATGGCACCGCCATCAGCGCAATCCCTTCCCCAAGACCACCCTAGGAGCCAAGCATGACCCACACCATCCATCAACACCTGTCGCCCGACGCGATCTATCCCTTCGATGCCCGCGGCATCGCCAAGCGCTTTCGCCACGCGGCGATCTTCGGCGCCCTCGACGCGCTGAATGCGGGCGAGAGGATGCGCTTCGTCAATGACCACGATCCCCTGCCGCTGCTCGACCAGTTGCAGCAGCGCTACGGCGAGGCCGTCGACATCGTCTATCTGCGCCGGGAGCCCGGCGAGATCGTGATCGACTTCGTCAGGCAATGAGCCAGATCGCCGCGCGCGCGGGGGCCGTCATGCGCTATCCGGCCTTTTTCGACGCCGTGCCGCACCTGCGCTTGCGCGACCCCCTGGCGCAATTCCTGGGAGCGTTCGACGACGGCGTGGTCGAATACGCCTACCTCGATGCCGTCCGGCTGGCCGGCCATTCCTGTCCCACCGTGGCCTCGGCCTACTGGATGACCCGCCGGGCGCTCGCCGCGCTGTATCCGTCCGAACTTCCCGAGCGCGGCGGCATCCGGGTCGACTTTCGCGAAGACGCCTTGACCGGCGTCACCGGCGTCATCGCCAACGTCGTCTCTATGCTCACCGGCGCGACGCAGGACACTGGATTCAAGGGGCTGGCCGGACGTTTCGATCGGCGCCGGCTGATGTTCTTCAATGCCGCCGTGCCGCTCGACTGCCGCTTCACGCGCAGCGACACCGGCGCAGCAGTCGAAGTCGCCGCTCACGTCCAAAGGGTGCCCGGCGACCCGGAGCTGCCCGGACTGATGCAGCGCTGCCTCTCCGGCGCAGCCGATCCCGAAGAGGCCGCGCGCTTCGGGGCGGCCTGGCAGGACCGGGTGCGCCGCATCCTGCTCGACCACGGCGAAGACCCGGAAGTGTTCGTGATCCAAGCCGGCGGACTATGACGCGCTCGTCGCAGCCGCTCTGGCTGGTGGGCTTCCGGCCATTTTTCGCTCTGGCCTGCCTGTCGGGACTGAGCCTGCCGGTGCTCTGGGCGCTGATCTATAACGGCGCTCTGGCGCCGCCGCACACCACGTTCTCGATGGTCCAGTGGCACGCCCACGAAATGTTCTTCGGCTTCGGCTGGGCAGTGCTCGGCGGCTTCCTCCTGACCGCGACCAAGAACTGGGTTCAGGTCCGCGGCTACCATGACAAGGCGCTGATGTTCCTGGTCGCCGCCTGGCTCTTCGAACGGATCGGCATGTGGTTTCAGGCGGCCTGGCCGCCGCCGCTGTTCTGGCTCTCCAACAACCTGTTCCTGGCGACGATCGTCGCCATGATCGCGGCGACGCTGATCCGGCACCGCAAGACCGACAGCTACCGCGACAACTATTTCTTCCTCCTGATCCTGCCGGCCTTCCTGGTGGCCAAGCATCTGATGCTCGGGGTCGACACCATGCAGATCGGCTGGACCATGGCGATCGGACTGTTCCGGATGGCCTTTCTGGTGATGCTCGAACGCACGCTCACCCAGTTCATGAAAAACGTCTTCCAGGTAGCCATCCTGAGGAACGCCGTCCTGGACGGCAGCATCAAGCTGCTCGGCCTGGTTCTGGTCGGGGCCGGCCTGATGCCGCCCCGCTTCGCGGCCGCGGCGGCGCTGCTGCTGGCGCTGCTGCTCGGCGTCCGGCTGGCATTCTGGCAGCCGCTGCTGGCCTTGCGGCGGCTGGACATCGGCGTCATGGTCCTGGGCTACCTGGGGATCGTCGCGCAGCTCTTGATCATGTTTCTCGACCAGATCGCGCATCCCCACTGGGTCGGCGCGGTGTCGGTGCATGTCTTTGCGCTCGGCGTCATGGGCCTGATCATCCCGGCCATGCTGGTCAGGATCTCGAACGGGCACACCGGAAGAAAGGTGGTCTTCGACAGAAGCGACCGCCTGGCGCTATGGGTGATGATGCTGGCCTTCGTTTTCCGCGTGCCCGCCCCGCAGTTCTACCCCGAAGCCTACCGCTACTGGATCGATCTCACCGCGGCCTGCTGGTTTTCCTGCTTCGCGCTGCTGGGCTGGCGCTACCTGCCCATGCTCCTGCAGCCGCGGATCGACGGCAAGGAACATTGAGACCGGCACCCGAAGCGCGCCACTACCTGCCAGACACCGCTACGCAGGCGCAGGCTCCGGGTAGCAACTCCCCGATGACAGCGACGTCCTAGACCTCGCCGATGAAGTCCTTCTTGCCGACGTCCACGCCGCAGTGGCGCAAAATGGCGTATGCGGTGGTGGTATGGAAAAAGAAATTCGGCAGCGCATTGTGCAGCAGGTAGGTCTGCCCCTTGAGGGTCTTGTCGCTGCCACCGACCTTCAACGTGATGTCGCGCTCCTCGGAACCGTCGATCTGCCCGGGCTTCAGGGTCTTGATGAAGGCGATGGTCTTGTCTATCCGGGCCTTGAGATCGGCGAAGCTCGCTTCATTGTCCTCGTACGCGGGAGCCTCGACGCCGGCGAGCCGGGCGACGGCGCGTTTGGCATGGTCCGCAGCAATCTGGACCTGGCGCGTCAGGTTGAACATGTCCGGCGCCAAGCGATAGCCGAGCAGCACCGACGGATCGATTTTCCTGGCTGCGGCAAAGGCTGCGCCCTTGTCCAAAATCGCGGCGAGATTTTCCAGGGTTTTGACGAAGACCGGAGCGGATGTCTGGTACATGGATATTGCCATGGTGGTTCCTTTATCGGTTTGAGTGAATTCTTTCGAGAGCAGTCTCGATCCGGACAAGACCGCGGTGACGCCCGCCAATCGGGGTCGAAACCGGTGCCATCCAGGATCGCGAGTATGGCACGATCTGCAGCGCAAGATCGTGGTGCGGCGCCAGCGCCTAGGAGCTGCGGCGCTCGCCCAGCAGGGCCGCGCGCGTGACCGGGCCTTGCAACTGCGTCAGCCACCACGCGAGCGCCCGTCCCTGGCTGGACTTGCTGCTCTTCAGCCAGGCGTAGCCGATATGAACCTGCCGTTCCGCCCGTTCCACGCGCTTGACCACCAGCCGTCCGGCGTCGATGTAGGGCTGCGCCAGACAGGTCGGCAGGAAGCCGGCGCCCAGTCCTCTCAATTGCGCGTCCAGCTTGGCGGGCATGCCCGCCACGGTGAACACATCCTGGCTGGGCAATAAACCGATGGTCAGGCCGCCGCCGCGCTGAATGGAGTCGGCCACCGCCACCGCCCGGTGCCGGCGGATGAGTTCATCGGAGAGCGGCTCGGGCAGCGACGCCAGCGGATGGTGGGGTGCCACCGCGAAGACGAAACTCACCGTACCCAGCGGTTCCCGGCGCAGGCCGGCCGCGGTGCTGGCATCGGTCACCACGCCCAGCGCCAGATCGGCCTGGCCCGAGGTCAGCGCCTCCAGCGTGCCCGACAGCGTCTCGTCGCGCAGCTTGACCCGGGTCGGCGGCTCAAGCCGGAAGAAGGCCTCGCACAATTCCATCACCGTGACGCGGTTGATGATGCTGTCCACCGCGATCGTGAACTGCGGCTCCCAGCCGGTGGCCACGCGCTTGACGCGGTTGGCCAAGGCGTCGATGTCGGCGAGCAGACGCGCGCCCTCGCGCAGCAGTTCGGCTCCGGCTTCGGTCAGGCGGGCCTGGCGCGAGCCGCGATCGAACAGCAGCACGTCGAGCGCATCTTCCATCTGCCGCACCCGGTAGGTGAGCGCGCTGGGCACCAGGTTGCTGGCGCGGGCCGCGGCGGCAAAGCTGCCGGTGCTGGCGATGGCCTGCAGCATGGCCAGGGCGTCGGGAGTCAGGACAGTGCGGGGAGTGGCCATTCGGGTGATTCAAGTTCAAATATTTTGAATTTTGCCATCAAACTGCCAGCCCCAGGAACACCGCCGCAGCCCGCACAATCCCGGCATCGAAGAGGAGTTCAAATCATGCTCACCTTGCGCAAGTCCGAAGACCGCGGTTACGCCGACCACGGCTGGCTCAAAAGCTACCACTCGTTCTCGTTCGCCGGTTATTACGACCCGGGGCACATGGGCTGGGGCAATCTGCGCGTGATCAACGAGGATCGCATCGCCCCGGGCACAGGCTTCGGCAAGCACGGCCACCGCGACATGGAAATCATCAGCTACGTGCTCTCGGGCGAACTGGCGCACCAGGACAGCATGGGCAACGTCGAGGGCATACCGCCGGGCGACGTGCAGCGGATGAGCGCCGGCAGCGGCGTGATGCACAGCGAGTTCAACCACGCCCAGGGCCAGAGCACGCACTTCCTGCAGATCTGGATCGAGCCGAGAGAGACCGGCATCCCGCCGAGCTACGAGCAGAAGACCGTTGCCGCTGGGCAAAAGCGCGGCGCCCTGAGGCTGGTGGCCTCAGCAGACGGGGCGCAGGATTCGGTCACCATCCACGCCGATGCGGCGCTCTATGCCGGCCTGTTCGACGGCACCGAGCGCGCCGAACTGGCGCTCGATCCGGCCCGCAAAGCCTACGTCCATCTGATCCGCGGCGTCCTGGAAGTCAATGGCCTGAGCCTAGGCGCCGGCGACGCCGTCCTGCTCGAAAACGAAAACCGGATCACTCTGGCAAAGGGCAGCGATGCCGAAGTGCTGGTGTTCGATCTGGCGCCATAAGTTTCCCAACCGTAGCCCAACGAAGGAGTCGTCGTCATGTTCAAAACCTTGCAAAACCCCCTGGCCCTGGTGGGCCGCCTGCTCTTTGTCCTGCTGTTCCTGCCCGCCGGCATCGGCAAGATCACCGGCTTTGCCGGCACGGTCGGCTATATTTCTTCGGTCGGCCTGCCCATGCCGCAAGTGGCCGCGGCGCTCGCGCTGAGCGTCGAAATTGTCGGCAGCCTGGCCCTGGTCGCCGGCTTTTGCACCCGCCCGGCGGCCCTGGTGCTGGCGCTGTTCACCCTGGTGGCGTCGTTCTTCTTCCACAATTACTGGGCCGTGCCGGCGGCCCAGCAGTTCGTCACGCAACTGTTGTTCTACAAGAACATCGCCGTGGTCGGTGGCCTGCTGACGCTAGCGGCCTGGGGCCCTGGCGCCTGGAGCCTGGACGCCCGCCGCGCGGCGTGAGGGTCGCAGTCCCGCTTTCAGCCAGCCCGGCTGATTCAAGGAGAAAGGCAACGGTGGTTTATCACTCTGGCTATGGTCGCACCGAGCGTCTGGCCCAGGCCGTCGCCATCGACGCCACCGTCATGGGCAGCGTCGGCTGGCAGTTCAAGAAGTTTGCCGATCTGCCGCTCAGTCCACGCCGACCATTACGCTGTCGGCCTTGATGACGGCGTAGGCTGTGCCGCCCGGCTTGAGGCCGAGACGCTGAACGGAGCTGCTGGTGATCTGGGCGGTGACATCGACGCCCGGTGCGATCTGGATCACCACCTCGCTGTTGACCGCCCCAGGCGTGACGGACTTGATGGTGCCCTTCAGTTGGTTGCGCGCGCTCAGTTTCATCGGATGCCCTCCTGTCGTTCGTTGATTGACCGTGTCGGCCGATTCATTATAGTCCCCGCGGCCGGCCCGGGCTCGGTGCTAATATTGCAGCTATCGTCACAAGCTCGGAGAGACGCCATGCACTATCGCCTGCTGGGCCGCACCGGCCTGTACGTTTCCGAGCTGTGCCTGGGCACCATGACCTTCGGCGGCCAGGGTTTCTGGAAGGTGATGGGCGGCCTGGGACAGGACGCCGCCACCGCCCTGGTGAAGCAGGCCTTCGAGGCCGGCGTGAACTTCATCGACACCGCCAACGTCTATTCGCTGGGCGAGTCGGAGGAACTCACCGGCAACGCGATCAAGGCGCTCGGCCTGCCGCGCGACGAGATCGTCGTGGCCACCAAGGCCACGGGCATCATGGCCGAGACCGCGGTCAACGGCCGGGGGCAGTCGCGCTACCACCTGATGAGCCAGGTGGACGCCAGCCTGAAGCGGTTGCAGCTCGACCACATCGACCTGTACCAGTTGCACGGCTTCGATCCCCTGACCCCTCTGGAGGAATCGCTATGCACCTTGAACGACCTGGTGCGCTCGGGCAAGGTGCGCTACATCGGCCTGTGCAACATGGCGGCCTGGCAGATCATGAAGGCCCTGGCGATCTCGGAGCGACGTCAGTGGACCCGCTTCGAGAGCGTGCAGGCCTATTACACCCTGGCCGGGCGCGATCTGGAGCGCGAGGTGCTGCCGCTGCTGCGCGACCAGCAGCTCGGTCTGATGGTCTGGAGCCCGCTGGCCGGCGGCCTGCTCAGCGGCAAGTTCGGCCCCGACCAGAAGGGGCCGGAGGGAGCGCGTCGCGTGAGCTTCGACTTTCCGGTGGTCGACAAGGCGCGGGCCTTCCGCTGCATCGACGCGATGCGTCCGATCGCCCAGCGTCACCAGGCCACGGTGGCGCGGGTGGCGCTGGCCTGGCTGCTCAGCCGGCCGCAGGTGTGCACCGTGATCGTCGGCGCCAAGACGCCGGAACAGCTCGCCGACAACCTCGGCGCCGCCCGGCTCGAACTGTCCGCCGAGGAGCTGGCGGCGCTCGACGAGGTGAGCGCGCTGCCGCCCGAATACCCCGGCTGGATGCTGGCGATGCAGGGCCAGTACCGCGCCCTGCCGCCGGCAAAGGCTTGAGCGGGCTGCCTGGGCGATGAGCGAATACGTCAAGGCCTGGCAGTGCATCGGCTGCGGCAAGATCGAGGCGCCGCAGACCTGCGTCGGCGTCTGTCAGGATCGCAGGGTGGAATTCGTGTATGCCGCCGAGCACGAAGAGGCGCTGCTCGAACTGGCGCACGAGCGCGCTCGGGCGGCGCGGCTCGAAGCGCTGGTGCGGCAACTGGCGCACACGACGCCGCACCGCGACGAATGGCAGCGCTCCTACCTGGCCCTGCAGGATCAGGCGCGCCAGATCCTGGGGGCGCAAACCTAGCGGCACAAGCGCCCGTAATTGCCGCCAGGAAAAGCCCCCGACGGCAAAACGGGCGCTAGCCTCCGGCGATCATCGCGACGACGCTGGCCCGATCGCCGTTCCTGACGGTCCGGTTCCGCTCTCCCGAGAGCACCATGTCGCCGTTGATGGCGATGTTGAGGTCGCGGTCCTTGAGGCGCCCGGCCGCTTCAGGCAGCCAGCGGGCCAGCGACCGGCGCAGCTCGGTGACGTTGCTCACCGGCTGGTCGAGGATCACCGCGTGCTCGGGCGCGCCGGGCAGATCGTCGGGCAGTTCGACGCGCAGCGCGAAGCCGGTGGTCGCCCGCGCCAGCTTCTCGTGCCAGGCCAGTACCGGCGCGCCTTCCGCGTTCAGGCCGGTGAGGGCGTAGAAGCGCCCCTTCAGCTTGGCGAATTCGGCACGGTCGATCTTCTCGCCCTTGAACGGGCCCGAGTTGTTCTCCTCCTCGAACCAGCGCGCCGGCAGCGTATCGTCGCGGCCGCGCAGGCCGAGACGGTGGTTCACCAGGCGCTCCAGGCCGGCGATGTTGCGGCCGATCTCGTCGAGCTCGGCGCCAGTCAACTGCACGCCAGTGAGGGAGCTCACCTGCTGGGCGAAGTCGGCGACGTCGGGCAGGGTCGGGGAGTTGAACAGCTTGGTGTCGAAGCGGCACATGCCGACCGAGTCGCCGACGGCGTAGGTGTTCTCGCACTTCCTGACCGCGTATTCCTTGCCGAGGTAGCTGTTCGGCTCGGCCGCCACGACGCCGCCGTAGAGCGCGGTCTTGAAGGCGGGATCGTCATTGACCCGGGCGTTGATCTCCAGCGTCGCCCGGTTGCGCAGGTGGTCCATGCCGCGCGTGGCCACCGCCAGGCCCAGGGCGAAGGCCTTGAGGATGCGGGCGTCGTGCGGGTCGGACTGGAACAGGCCCTTGACCGCCATCCGGTAGGCGAGCGCCTCCGGCGGATACTTGCCGTGGTCGACGGCGCGCGCCGAGTCGGCGATGGTGTCGCCGAAACCCTCGCGCCGGGCGGTCATGAACAGCAGCTTCTCGATGGTCTCGTAGTTGCCCCAGGAAAGATCGAGGCCGCCGGTCTCGGTCGGGCCGATGATGCCGCGCTGGAACAGCTCCATGGCCCAGGCGATGGCGCTGCCGGTGCTGGCCGAATCCAGGCCCAGGTCGTTCAGGATGTTGTTGAGGCGCAGCACCTGCTCGGGTTCCCTGATGCCGATGTTCGGACCGAACTTGCCCAGGGTGACGTACTCCGGGCCGTCGCCCTGGTCGTAGCGGTCGAAGCTGCCGTCATTGCGGATGCCCTGATAGGTCTTCTGCTTGCCGTGCTCGATCTCGGCCTGGGCCTTGTCGTAGCTGGCGTTGCCCGAGAGGCCCTTCAAGGCGTTGGCGCCCCAGCCGCCCTTGCCCTCAGGCGTCATGTCGTTCTGGTTGCGGCACTGCACCGGGCACTTGAAGCAGCCGTCCATGCCCGGGCGATAGACGTCGAAATTGTCGGCGTCGAGCGACTCGCCCCAGGTCGTCTCCTGGTGGTTCTTGGTGCCCATGGCGCAGAGCACCCGGCTGGGCTTGTAGAGGAAGGGCGTGCCGACCATCTTCAGGGCGTTCTTGATCACGCTGGTGCCGGTGATCTTCCTGCCGATCGCCTTGTTCTGCGCCTTGACCTCGGCCGGCAGCGCCGCCTCGGGCGGCTTGCCGTGGATCATGATGCCCTTCAGCCGCAGCGCCCCCATCTTGGCGCCGCCGCCGCCGCGCGCCCAGATCGCCTTGATCCCGCCCATGATGCCGGAACACAGCACCAGGTTCTCGCCGGCGCTGGTGATGCGGGCGAGCGCCATGTCCTTCCTTTCCCGGCAGGCGAAGTCGCGTTCGATGGCCGGGACGATGTCGAGGTTATTCAGGCCGACATAGGGCTCGGCGTCCTCGAAGCTCACCTCTTCGTGAGCGATGCGCAGCAGCGTCCAGCGGGCGGCGCGGCCGTAGAGCACGATGTGGTCGTAGCCGTGGCGCTTGGCGAAGGCCGGGAAATAGTCGCCGCCGTTGGCGTCGAGCAGCGCGTAGGAATCGGGCGAGACGCCGCTGAAATTGCCGCGCGTGGCCGAGGGCATGGAACCGGTCAGGACGCCGCTACCGAAGATCAGCGGAATCTCCGGGTCGAGAGCGTCGCGCTCCTCCTGCAGCAGGTTGTAGAGCAGCCACATGTTGGCGCCGCGACCGCCCAGGAAGTTGGCGAGCACCTCGGCCGGCAGGTACTTGCGGCGGACCTCGCGGCGGGCGAGATCGACGAACAGCGTCGCGCCCTGGGTCCGGTACTGCGGCGTATCATGCAACCTGCCGCAGAGCCGCTCGACGAGGGAATGGATGGTCATTTTTGCCTCCCGAACGGCCGCCCGGAGGGCGGCAAGCCCCCTGTGGGGGCAGCGAATGAAGTGAGCGTGGAGGCCATATTCATCTCCTGTTCCGATCCGATGTCTGCAAGCTAGCACGGGGATTTTTCGCTTCCTTTGACCCAGGTCAATTACGCTTTGCACCAAATTGTTTGATATCCAACTATAATCGGCGCGTGAGATCAAGTTCAAGGTTTCGGTCCTAAAACAGGAGAGGTCATGACGACATTGCAAGCGACGAACAGCGCCGAGCGCCCGCCCGCGCCGGCGCACCGGGTGGAGGAACTGGAGAGCGTGGTGATCCGCTTCGTCGGGGATTCAGGCGACGGCATGCAGCTCACCGGCACCGAATTTTCCAAGGCGGTGGGCGAGGCGGGCCACGATTTCTCCACCCATCCGGATTACCCCTCGGAGATCCGCGCCCCGACCGGCACGCTGTTCGGCGTCTCCGGCTACCAGATCCAGTACTCCTCGCGCCCGGTGTTCACCTCGGGCGACGCGCCCGACGTCCTGGTGGTGATGAACCCGGCGGCGCTGAAGACCAACCTCCCCGACCTGAAGCGCGGCGGCATCATCATCGCCAACACCGGCGCCTTCACCGACAACAACCTGGCCAAGGCCGGCTACCAGTCCGACCCGCTCGGTGACGGCAGCCTCGACGGCTACCAGCTGTTCAAGATCGACATCGCCGAACTCACCGCCAACGCGCTGGTCCATTCCGGCCTGTCGAAGAAGGACGTCGGCCGCTGCAAGAACTACTTCGCGCTGGGCGTCATGCTCTGCCTGTACAGCCGGCCCTTCGACAAGGAAGTCGAAGACATCCGCAAGAAGTTCGCCAAGAAACCCGAATTCGCCGACGCCAACATCGCGGCGCTGACCGCCGGCTATGCCTACGCCGAGGCCAGGGAGATGTTCGCGACCACCTACCAGGTGCGTCCCTCCGCCGCGGTGCCCGGCAAGTACCGCAGCATCACCGGCAACAGCGCCGCGGCGCTGGGCTTCGTCGCCGCCGCCGAGCTCTCCGGCGTGCCGCTGTTCATCGGCTCCTACCCGATCACCCCGGCCACCGACATCCTGCACGATCTGGCGACATTCAAGAATTACCAGGTCACCACCTTCCAGGCCGAGGACGAGATCGCCGGCCTGTGCTCGACCATCGGCGCCGCCTACGGCGGCTCGCTCGGCCTGACCACCACTTCCGGTCCGGGCATGGCCCTGAAGACCGAGGCGCTGGGACTGGCGGTGATGCTCGAACTGCCGCTGGTGGTGGTCAATGTCCAGCGCGGCGGGCCCTCGACCGGTCTGCCGACCAAGAGCGAGCAGTCCGACCTGCTGCAGGCCGTCTATGGCCGCAACGGCGAGTGCCCGGTGCCGGTGATCGCCAGCCATTCCCCCTCGGACTGCTTCGATTGCGCCATCGAGGCGGTGCGCATCGCCGTGAAGTACATGACCCCGGTGATCCTGCTCTCCGACGGCGGCATCGGCAACGCCGCCGAGCCCTGGCGGATCCCCGACGTGGCGAGCCTGCCCAAGCTCAAGGTGAGCTTCCGCACCGAGGCCGAAGGCTTCCAGCCCTACGCCCGCGACGAGAATCTGGCGCGGGCCTGGGTCAAGCCGGGAACGCCGGGCATGGAGCACCGCATCGGCGGCCTGGAGAAGGATTTCCTGACCGGCAACATCTCGCACAATCCCTTGAACCACCAGCGCATGGTCGAGGTGCGGGCGGCCAAGGTCGCCGGCATCAGTAAGGACATTCCGCCCTCGCGGATCGATGGTCCGGCGAGCGGCGATCTGTTGATCGTCGGCTGGGGCAGTACCTACGGCTCGATCGCCCAGGCGTGCGAGAAGGCGGCGGCCGAGGGCAAGTCGGTGGCGCACCTGCATCTGCGCCACCTGAACCCCATGCCCGCCGACCTTGGCGCGATCCTGAAGCGCTACAAGAAGGTGCTGGTGCCCGAACTGAATCTGGGTCAGCTCTCACGGCTGCTGCGCGAGCACTACCTGCTGGACGCGGTGCAGCTCAACAAGGTTCAGGGCAAGCCTTTCATGGTGTCCGAAATTTACGATCGTATTCTCGAACTGTGCTGAGGAGATGATGAGCATGAACAGCCCCAACGACATCACCGCGCCGGAGCGCACCCTGTCCAAGAAGGACTTCGAGTCCGATCAGGACGTGCGCTGGTGCCCCGGCTGCGGCGACTACGCCGTTCTCGCCCAGGTGCAGAAGATTCTGCCGACGCTGGGCATCCCGCGCGAGAACTTCGCCTTCATCTCCGGCATCGGTTGCTCCAGCCGCTTTCCCTACTACATGGAAACCTACGGCATGCACAGCATCCACGGCCGCGCCCCGGCCATCGCCAGCGGCCTCAAGCTGTCGCGGCCGGAGCTGTCGGTGTGGGTGGTGACCGGCGACGGCGACGCACTGGCCATCGGCGGCAACCATTTCATCCACGCCATGCGCCGCAACATCGGCCTGAAGATCATCCTGCTCAACAACCGCATCTACGGCCTGACCAAGGGACAGTATTCGCCGACCTCGGAATTCGGCAAGAAGACCAAGAGCACGCCGCTGGGCAGCATCGACCGGCCCTTCAGCCCGGTAGCCGTGGCGCTGGGCGCCGGGGCCACCTTCGTCGCCCGGGCGGTGGACAGCGACCTCAAGCACCTGGCTTCGGTGCTGGAGCGTGCCGCAGCGCACCAGGGCACGGCCTTCGTCGAGGTTCTGCAAAACTGCGTCGTGTTCAACGACGAGGCCTATGGTGCCCTGTCGAACAAGGCGACCCGGGCCGACGCCGGCATCTATCTGGAACACGGCAAGCCGCTGCTGTTCGGCAAGGACCGGAACAGGGGTATCCGGCTGAAGAACTGGGCGCCGGAACTGGTGACCGTCGGCGAGAACGGCGTCACCGAGGCGGACCTGGTGGTGCATGACGAGGGCGCGGCCAACGGCGGCCTGGCCTTCTTCCTGTCGCAACTGGAAAACCCGGAGTTCCCCGTGCCGCTCGGGGTGTTCCGCGACGTCAAGGCGCCGGCCTACGAGCAACTGAACAAGGAGCTGGCGGAGAACGCCGTCGCCACCAAGGGTAAGGGCGATCTCGCCCGGCTGCTCAGCGGCGGCGACACCTGGACCATCGCTTAAATCGATAGAGGACTATGACATGGCTTTGCTGATCAACGAAGACTGCATCAACTGCGCGGTGTGCGAGCCGGAGTGCCCGAACAACGCCATCTCCGCCGGAGACGAGATATTCATCATCGATTCGTCGAAATGCACCGAGTGCGTCGGCCATTTCGACGAGTCGCAGTGCATCGATGTCTGCCCGGTCGACTGCATCATTGTCGACCCCGCCCACGTCGAGTCGAGACAGCAGTTGCAGGACAAGTTTGCCCGCCTGACCGCCTAGTTCCGCTCTGCCGCAGATCGGGCTGCACCCGTTCGGGTGCAGCCCGATCTGCTTTGCCGGAACTACTTCGGCCGAAGATCGATTACCCGCTTGGCCTTGCCGATCGAGCGTTCGATGCTGCCCGAGGGCACGACGCGGACCTCGCTGGAAATACCGATGTAGGACTTGACGTGGTGCGCCAGCTCGGCTGCCGCACGCTCGCCGAGCGAAGAATCGCCGCCGGCCTTCATTTCGACCATGACCTGGAGCTTGTCGAGGTTGCCGTTGCGCGACACCTCCAGCACGTAGTGCGGCGCCAGCTCCTTGTTCTTCAGGATCAGCTCCTCGATCTGCGAGGGGAAGACATTGACGCCGCGGATGATCAGCATGTCGTCGGAGCGGCCGGTGATCTTGTCCATGCGCCGCATCGGCCTGGCGCTGCCCGGCAGCAGACGGGTCAGGTCGCGGGTGCGGTAGCGCACCACCGGCAGCGCTTCCTTGGTCAGGGAGGTGAACACCAGCTCGCCGAACTCGCCGTCGGGCAGCACCTTGCCGCTGACCGGATCGATGATCTCGGGATAGAAATGATCTTCCCAGATGTGCGGGCCGTCCTTGCTCTCGAGGCATTCGGAGGCCACGCCCGGCCCCATCACCTCGGACAGCCCGTAGGTGTCGATGGCGTCGATGCCGAACAGCGACTCGATCTCCCGGCGCATCTCGTTGGTCCAGGGCTCGGCGCCGAACAGGCCGAGGCGCAGGCTGGTCGTTTCCGGCGCGATGCCCTGGCGGCGGAATTCGTCGGCCAGCGCCAGCAGGTAGGAGGGCGTGGCGCAGATGATGTCCGGTTTGAAGTCCATGATCAGCTGCACCTGCTTTTCCGACTGCCCCCCCGACATCGGGATCACCGTGGCGCCAAGCCGCTCGGCGCCATAATGAAATCCTAGCCCGCCGGTGAACAGGCCGTAGCCGTAGGCGTTGTGCACCAGGTCGCTGGCGCGCCCGCCGGCAGCGTGGATGCCGCGGGCCATCACCGATGCCCACATATCGATGTCGTTCTTGGTGTAGCCGACCACCGTCGGCTTGCCGGTGGTGCCGGAGGAGGCATGCACCCGCACCACCTCGCTCATCGGCACGGCGAACATGCCGAAGGGGTAGGTGTCGCGCAGATCCTGCTTGGTGGTGAAGGGAAAGCGGGCCAGATCGGAGAGTTCCTTCAGGTCGTCCGGATGGGCGCCGACCGCCTGGCACTTCTTGCGGAAGTGCTCGACCCGCTGGTAGGCGTGGCCGATCGACCAGCGCATGCGCTGCAACTGCAGCGCCTGGAGCTCGTCGCGGCTGGCGTGTTCGATGGGGTCGTATAACCCCGCTTTCGGTGCGGCTGTGTGTCCCATAGGCTCCTCCGGGGAAGCGCTCTCGGGCGCTTCAGAAAAATAACCCCATACTAGTTGCGGTCTCGGCCGATTGGATTGATCTGGGTCAAGCAGACCACTTGCGCAATCAGTATAAATGATACAAAATGATCGTAGATAGTTGGTAATAATGAATCATCATGCAGGGGGCCGGGCAACTGCATGAATGTCGGTATTTTCGGGCGCCAGAGCCTGATCGGGCGAATTGCGCGGCAACCAAGGAGAAGCGAATGAAGACCATATCAGTCGGCGCAACAGCGACCAGGCGTATCACGATCGACAAGCCCCGCACCATCGATTTTCTCGGCGAGGCACTGCGCGTCTATGCCACTCCGGAACTGGTGCGCGACATCGAGATTAGCTGCCGCGAGTTTCTGCTCGGCTTCGCCGATGCCGGCGAGGATTCGGTCGGCGTCGGCATCAGCATCAGCCACAGCGGCGCCACCTTGGTCGGCATGAACGTCGACATCAACATCACGGTCGCTGCCGTCGAAGGGCGCAAGGTGAGCTTCTCGGTCGTCGTGCGCGACGACGCCGAGGAGATCAGCCGCGGCGAGCACAGCCGCTTCGTCGTCGAGGTGGAGAAGCTGCGCAGCCGGGTCGCCGCCAAGGCGGCGGGATTGACCGCCGCGCCAAAATGACTACCGTCACGCGCAAGGTTCCGCAATACTGCTACCAGTGCGTGGCGGGACCGGATCTGTTGACCGTCAAGGTCGAAGATGGGGTTGCCACTGAAGTGGAACCCAACTTCGCCGCAGCGACGGTCCATCCCGGCGCCGGCAAGTGCTGCGTCAAGGCCTACGGCCTGATCCAGAAGACCTACAGCCCGAACCGGTTGACCGGGCCGATGAAGCGCACCAACCCGAAGAAGGGCAGGGGCGAGGACCCCGGTTTCGTGCCCATCTCCTGGGACGAAGCCTTCGACATCATCGGCGCGAAAATGAAGGAAATCTGCGCCAAGGGCGTGGTCAATGAGCACGGCTATCCGCGCGCCGCGGCGAGCTTCGGCGGCGGCGGCATTCCCACCTATTACATGGGCACCTTCCCGGCCTTCCTCGCCGCCTGGGGTCCGGTGGACTTCAGCTACGGCAGCGGCCAGGGCGTCAGCTGCACGCACTCCGAGCACCTCTACGGCGAACTCTGGCACCGCGCCTTCACCGTCTGCCCCGACACCCCCAACTGCAGCTACGTGCTCTCCTTCGGCGCCAACATCGAGGCCTCGGGCGGCGTGGTCGCGGCCTGGCGCCACGGCATCGCGCGCGAGCGGGGCATGAAGCGCATCCAGTTCGAGCCGCACCTGTCGGTCACCGGCGCCGCCTCGGCCGAGTGGGTGCCGATCAAGCCCAAGACCGACGCCGCCTTCCTGTTCGGCCTGATCCACGTGCTGCTGCACGAGATGCCCCGGGAGTCCCTCGACCTCGACTTCCTCAAGCAGCACACCGGCTCGCCCTATCTGGTCGGCCCGCACGGCTTCTACCTGCGCGACCCGGAGACCAGGAAGCCGCTGCTCTGGGACCTCACGCGCAACGCCGCGGTGCCCTTCGACACGCCCGATACAGACCCGGCGCTGGAAGGACTGTTCACCGTCGATGCGCTGGAGGTCGGCGCCGACGGCGAGGAATGGCAACATCGCGGGCTCGCCTGCGAGACCAGCTTCACCAAGCTGGTGGCCCGGATGCAGTCCTACACCCCCGAGTGGGCGGAGCAGACCTGCGACGTCAAGAGCGGTACGGTGCGCCGGATCGCCGCCGAATACATCGAACACGCCCAAGTCGGCGCGACGATGGAGGTGGACGGCGAACTCCTGCCTCTCAGGCCGGTGTCCATCCACTTCGGCAGGACGGTGAACAACGGCTGGGGCGCCTACGAGTGCTGCTGGGCGCGCACGCTGATGGCCTGCCTGATCGGCGGCCTGGAGGTGCCCGGCGGCACCCTGGGCACCACGGTGCGGCTGAACCGGCCGGCGACCACCCGGCAGGCGAGCGTCAAGATCAATCCGGACGGCTTCATGCATTACCCGATGAACCCGACCGACAAGGAGCACTGGAAGCCCAGCCCAAAGATCCGCAACGCCCACCTCACCATGGTGCCGCTGTCGGCGAACTCGCCCTGGAGCACGGCGCTCGGACCCACCCACTTCTCCTGGATGTTCCAGAAGGAGTCGCCGGAGAACTGGCCCCGGGTCACGCCGCCCGACATCTGGTTCTGCTATCGCACCAATCCTTCGATTTCCTTCTGGGACACCAAGGAACTCTCGAAGCGCATCGCCGAATTCCCCTTCATCGTGGCCTTTGCCTACACCCACGACGAGACCAACCACATGGCGGACATCCTGCTGCCCGAGCGCACCGACATCGAGAGCACCCAGCTGATCCGCGTCGGCGGCACCAAGTTCATCGAGCAGTTCTGGGATCACGAGGGCTTCGCCCTGCGCCAGCCGGCCGTCGAACCCCAGGGCGACAGCCGCGACTTCACCGACATCGCCACCGAACTGGCGCTGCGTGCCGGCCTGCTGGAACAGTACAACGAGGCCATCAACCGCGGCTCGGCCTGCGTGCGGCTCACCGCCGAGAACTACGACTTCGCCCTCGATCCCAAGGTTCGCCACGATGCCGACACCATCTGGGACCGCACCTGCCGCGCCGCCAGCGCCGAGCTCACCGACGGCCGCGAGAGCGACGGCCTCGCCTGGTACAAAGAGCACGGCATGCGCACCCGGCCGACCTCGCGCCTGTCCTGGTACCTGTTCCCCGAGCTGAAAAAAAAGGGCATCCGCTTCGAGATGCCCTTCCAGGAACGCCTCTACCGCGTCGGCGTCGAGCTCGGCCATCGTCTGCACGAGCACGGCATCCAGTGGTGGGACGTGCAACTGGAAGAGTACGGCGGGCTGCCCAAGGTGATGGATTTCCCGGGCATCTGGGAAAAGGAAACCATCAAGCAGGCCGGCGCCGAGGCACTGGCAGAGTACCCGTTCTGGCTGATCACCTCGCGCAGCATGCAGTACGCCTGGGGCAGCAACGTCGGCGTCCAGTTGATGGACGAGGCCGCCGACAACATGCGCGGCCACAAGGGCGTGGTGATCAACGCGCAAAAGGCGCGGGAGCTGGGGATAGAAGACGGCGACCTGGTCGAGGTGCATTCCTACGTCGGCACCACCCAGGGGCCGGCGGTGCTGTCCCAGGGCATCCGCGCCGACACCCTGCTGATGATGGGCCAGTTCGATCACTGGGTCACCCCCTACGCCAAGGACATGAAGGCGCCGAGCATGAACAGCCTGATCCCGATGTCGATGGCGCTGACCGATTCCACCGGCTCCGGCGCCGATCTGGTGCGGGTCGGCGTGCGCCGCCTGGGAGTTGCACTATGACCCGCTATATCATGACCGCCGATCTGCGCCGCTGCATCGGCTGCCAGACCTGCACCGCCTCCTGCCGCCAGACCAACGCCACGCCGCCGGGCGTGCAATGGCGATCGGTGCTCGACATCGAGAGCGGCGAGTTCCCGGACGTCCGCCGCAGCTTCGTGCCGGTCGGCTGCCAGCATTGCGGCGATCCGCCGTGCATGCACGTCTGTCCGACCACCGCCACCTACCAGCGCGACGACGGCCTGGTCGAGATCGATTACGAGAAATGCATCGGCTGCGGCTACTGCGCCGTCGCCTGTCCCTACCAGGCGCGCCACATCACGCGCCGCATCGACTTCGCCTACGGCGAGCAACCGATGGCCAACGAGTCGGCGCGCTTCGACGCGCGGCGCATGTCGGTGGCGACCAAGTGCACCTTCTGCATGGACCGCATCGATGCCGCCAAGGAGAACGGCAAGACTCCGGGCGTCGATCCGGAGGTGACGCCCGCCTGCGTCAATTCCTGCATCGCCGGAGTCCTCGCCTTCGGCGACAAGGAAGACCCGAACAGCAACGTCTCGAAACTGCTGGAGGAGACGCAGCACTTCCGCATGCACGAGGAACTGGGCACCGATCCCGGCTTCTACTACATCTGGGACAAGAAATGAAAATCAAACCCTGGCACCAGACCAACTGGGACGCCCGCGCCGCCGGCAACTTCATCGGCGGCGGGGCCGGCACCGGCCTGCTGATCTTCGCCGCCATCTCCGCCCTCGCCAGCCCGGCAGCGGACTACCGCTGGCAGGCGGGACTGGCGCTGGTGCTGGTCGCCGCGGGTCTGGCCAGCGTCTTCGCCGAGATCGGCCGGCCGTTCCGGGCGCTCAACGTCTTCCTCCATCCGCACACCTCCTGGATGACCCGCGAGGCGATGGTCGCACCCTTCCTGTTCGGCAGCGGCGCCGTCGCGATCTGGTTGGGCGGCGGACTGTTTTCCATCGTCGCCGCGCTGCTGGCGGCGGGCTACCTCTACTGCCAGGCGCGGATGATCGCGGCGGCGAAGGGCATTCCGGCCTGGCGCGAGCCCAAGATCATTCCTCTGTTCATCAGCACCGGCCTGGTCGAGGGCGCCGGACTGTCGGCCTTGATCGCAGCGGCCCAGCCCGGCGGCGCCCCGCGTTGGCTCGCCGCCGTCCTGCTGGCGGCGCTGATCCTGCGCCGCCTGGCCTGGAAGACCTACCACGAGGCGCTGGAGCGCAAAGGCGCGCCGAAGAAGGCGCTGGAGGTGCTCGGACGGCTGCGCGGCAGCTTTGAGCGCTACGGCCAGAGCCTGCCGGAGATGTTGCTGGTGGCGGCGCTGTTGTTCCGCAGCGAACAGCTCTGGCTGCTGCCGCTGGCCGGTGCTGCCGCCGCCCTCGGCGGCTGGTGGCTCAAGTTCACCATCGTCGCCAGAGCGGCCTACAATCAGGGCTTCGCGCTGCCGATGGTGCCGGTGCGCGGGCAAGGTCAGGCGACGCCCGGGGTCAAGCCCGGCTGGAGCAAATAAACGCTGGAGGAGTATGGCATGGTCGAGATCCGTCTGCACGGACGCGGCGGTCAGGGTGCGGTTCTGGCCGGCAACATTTTGGCCAGCGCGCTGGCCAAGGAAGGCCGGCACGTCGTCGCCATCCCCTCTTTCGGCTTCGAGCGGCGCGGCGCACCGGTGGCCAGCTTCCTGCGCTTCGATACGCGCGAGATCCGCCAGATGACCAACATCTACGCCCCCGACTGCGTGCTCTGCATCGATCCGACCGTGGGCCGCGCGGTCAATATCTTCGAGGGCATCAAGGACGGCGCCTACTGGGTGCAGACCTCGGCGAAGCCGATCTCGGAACTGCAGTTTTCCGAAAAGATCGCCACCGTCGGCCTGTGCGACGCGGTCGGGATCGCGCTCGACGTCTTCCGCCGCTCGATCACCAACACCATCATGCTCGGCGCCCTGGCCAGGACCACCGGCTTCGTCTCGCTGGAATCATTGCGTGCGGCGATCGAGGATTCCGCTTTCCGCGACGCCGGCCTCGGACAGAACCTCGAAGCACTGGAACGCGGCTATCACGAGACCGTGGTGCACCACATCGAGCGGAGGGTGGCGGCATGACAGCAACCTTTCCCCCAGCCCCTTTCCCACGGAAAGGGGTGACGGTTGTTCGTCCCTGCGGGACTCCATATCAAGCTTCGTCGCCTCCTTGGGGCGGCCCGGCGGAGGCGACATGAAACAGCAAGCAAAGCCGATGTTCGACGCGGCGACGATACCGGGCGACCTGTGCCCGATCGCCACGCGCCTCAATCCGATGCTGCCGGGCGACTGGCGCAGCATGCGGCCGGTGGTCGACCGCGCCAAGTGCGTGAAGTGCGCGGTCTGCTGGCTGCACTGCCCGGTGCAGTGCGTGGTGGAAAAGGCGGCGTGGTTCGACTTCGATCTGGCCACCTGCAAGGGCTGCGGCATCTGCATGGTCGAGTGCCCGCACGGCGCCATCTCCATGATCGAGGAGGCGGCATGAAGACGACCTTCCCCCCAGCCCCCTTCCCGCGGAAGGGGGTGACGACGGCTCGCCTTGCTCGCAGTTTTACGCTGCGCCGGGCTCGAGGCGGCGCCCCGCACCCGCTCGGGTGTCTCCCTCGAAAGGAAGTCCCCTTGGGGGACCCTTCGCCCGGTGCGGTGCTCGTTCCAACCGCTGTGGGGTGTCTATGAGCGCAGTCCTTAAACCGAAACGGAATTTCATCGTCTGCGACGGCAACGAGGCGGCGGCCTGGGCGGTGTCGCTGGCCCAGGTGGACATGGTGGCGGTCTATCCGATCACGCCGCAGTCCTCCCTGGTCGAGTACCTGGCGAAGTTCGTCGCCGACGGCCGCCTGAAGGCCGAGATCGTCGATGTCGAGGGCGAGCACTCGGTGCTCTCGGTGCTGCACGGCGCCGCGCTCGCCGGCGCGCGCACCTACACCGCCACCTGCGGACCGGGGCTGGCCTTCATGTTCGAGCCCTACATGCGCACGCCGGGCCTGCGCATGCCGCTGGTGATGACCATCGTCACCCGCGACACGCTGACGCCGCAGAGCGTCTGGGGCGGCCACCAGGACGCGATGAGCGTGCGCGAGGCGGGCTGGATCCAGATCTACTGCGAGACGCTGCAGGAGGTGCTCGACACCACCATCATGGCCTACCGCATCGCCGAGGACCACGGCGTGATGCTGCCGGTCAATGTCTGCCACGACGGCAACTACCTGTCCTTCGCCACCGGCCGGGTGGAACTGCCCGACCGTGACGAGGTCGCCGCCTTCCTGGGCAGCCGCGACGTCAATTGGCACGCGGCGCTCGACCCCGAGCGGCCGATGGCCATCGATCCGCTCACCGGCGGCGCCGGCGGTCCCGGTCCGGCGCTGTTCGTGCGTTATCGCCAGGGACAGTGCGCGGGCATGCAGAACGCGCTGGGCGTGATCGAGAAGGTGCACGCCGAATGGGCCGAGCGCTTCGGCCGAAGCCACGCGCCGCTGATCGAGGGCTACCGGATGGAAGACGCCGACTACGCCATCGTCACCATCGGCTCGATGACCGGCGCCGCCAAGGACGCGGTCGATGCCGCGCGCGACCGCGGAGAGCGGGTGGGCCTGGCCAAGGTCAAGACCTACCGGCCCTTCCCGATCAAGGCGGTGGCGGCATTGCTGTCGGGCATGAGAGCGATCGGCGTGGTGGACCGCTCGGTGTCCTTCGGCTGGAACAGCGGGCCGCTCTACCAGGACGTGACCGGCGCGCTGCACGCGTCGGCGGTCCCGGCGATCAGTTTCATCGGCGGCCTGGCCGGAGCCGACCTCACCATCGGCCACTTCGCCCGGGTGATCGAGCGAACCGCCGATCTGGCCAGAGGCGCGGCCGCTTCCGGCGACACCATATGGTTGAACGAACATGACTGATAGCCGCTATCTGATCGTCGGCGCCAGCCACGCCGCGCTCGCGGCGCTGGCCGCGATCCGCATGCACGACGCCGAGGGCAGCCTCACCCTGATGACCCGGGAAGATGAACTGCCCTATTCGCCCACCGTGCTGCCCTACGTCGTCTCCGGCCGCTCCGCGCCCGACCAGGTCTTCCTGCGCGACGAGGAATACTTCTCCCGCCACCGCGTGAACTTCCTCGCCGGCAAGACGCTGGCGGGGATCGACGTCGCGGGCAAACGCGCGAAGCTCGCCTCGGGCGAAGAGATCGCATTCGACAAGCTGCTGCTGGCCACCGGCGCGGCGCCCGCGCTGCCGCCGATTCCCGGCCTGGATACGGTCGACTTCCACGTCCTGAGGACGCTCGCCGACGCCGGCGGCCTGCGCCGGGCGCTGCCCGCGGCGCAGTCCGCGGTGGTCCTGGGCGGCGGCCTGATCGGCATGCACGCGGCGGAAAACCTGGCCAAGGCCGGCGTCGCGGTCACCGTGGTGGAACAGGCGCCCCAGGTATTGCCCGGCTACTTCGATCGAACCGCCGCCGACATCATCGAGCGCGTGTTCGCTGAGCACGGCGTGCGCCTGCTGCTGGGCAGCGGCGTCACCAGAGTCTCGCCGCTGCGGTCCGGCAAAGCAGGCGCGCGGCTGACGCTGGCCGACGGCAGCGAACAAGACGCCGATCTGCTGCTGGTGGCCACCGGCGTGGCGCCGGTACTCGACTACCTCGCAGGCTCGGGCGCCGCGACCGGCAGCGGCATCCTGGTCGACGAGCATATGCGCACCTCGCTCGCCGACGTCTGGGCCGCCGGCGACGTCGCCCAGGCGAGAGGCTTCTTCGCCGCCGACGGCGAGCGCATCCTGAACGGCATCCTGCCCGACGCCGTGCTCCAGGGCCAGACCGCCGGCATGGCCATGGCCGGCGACCCCGCGCTCAAAGCCTATCCCGGCGGCGTGCCGCTCAACACCTACGCCTTCTTCGGCCAGCAGGCGGTCTCGGTCGGCAGCCGCAGCGCCGGCGAGGTGGTGGCCGAGGAGACCGACCCCGTCGCCGCCAGCTATCTCAAGATCGTCATGAAGGACAACCGGCTCACCGGCATCTTCGGCATCAACCGGGCGCTCGACCCCGGCGTGATGTGGCAACTGATCCTGCGCCGCGTCGATCTCTCGGCGCTGCGCGATGAATTCATCGCCCAGCCGCAGCGGACCGCGCGGCTGCTGATGTCGAAGACCTGGAGATAAACCATGAAGACCTCGACCAGCACCGCTGTCGCCATCGCGACTGCCAAGGCCTTTGGCCGCGCAGCGACAAACGTTTCGTCATTGCGAGGAGCGAAGCGACGAAGCAATCCGGATTGCCGCGCTTCGCTCGCAATGACGACCGAAGGAAGTCCCCGCGGGACGGAGAGGAGGCAGCATGAGCGCCTATGACACCATCGCCTTCCGGCCCGAGCTGTGCGACGGCTGCAACGCCTGCATGGTCGCCTGCGCCGGAACCAGGGCCGGCAGCGACGAGCTCCTGGACGCGCGCCTGCAGATCGTGCCCGACGGCGAGGACGGTTTCGAGCTGGCGCTGTGCCGCCAGTGCGGCGACCCGAACTGCGTCGCCAATTGCCCCGCCGGGGCGCTGACCAAGGACCAGGACAGCGGCGTCATCAACTGGAACGGTTCGAAGTGCGTGAACTGCCTGCTGTGCACCGTCGGCTGCGCCTACGCCGGCATCGCCCACAACGCCCGCGCCGGCCACGTGGTGAAGTGCGACCAGTGCGTCGGCGTCGAGGGCGGGCCGGCCTGCGTCGAAGTCTGCCGGACCGGTGCGCTGAAGTTCATCACCAGTGCGCGCATCTACAACGAGGTCGGCGATCTGGAAGACCTGTTCGTGCCCGGCCTGTCCGGCTGCCAGGGCTGCAACACCGAGCTGATCATGCGCCACACCCTGCGCCGGGTCGGTCCCGACACGGTGCTGGCGACGCCGCCGGGCTGCATCCCGGGCATGGGCTCGGTCGGCTACAACGGCCTGACCGGCACCAAGGTGCCGGTGTTCCATCCGCTGCTCACCAACACCGCCTCGATGCTCACCGGCATCAAGCGCCATTACAAGCGCCAGGGGCGCGAGGTGACGGCGATGGCCCTGGCCGGCGACGGCGGCACCTCCGACGTCGGCTTCCAGTCGCTCTCCGGCGCGGCCGAGCGGGGCGAGGAGATGCTGTTCATCTGCGTCGACAACGAGGGCTACATGAACACCGGCATGCAGCGCTCATCCTGCACCCCGTTCGGCGCCTGGACCTCGACCACGCCGGTGGGCGAATACGCCCAGGGCAAGACCCGCGACGCCAAGAACATGCCGGTGCTGATGATGATGCACAACTGCGAGTACGTCGCCACCGCCTCCACCGGCTTCATGGAGGACCTCTACGACAAGCTCGACCGCGCCATCGCGGCGTCCAAGCGCGGCTTCGCCTATCTCCACATCTATTCGCCCTGCACCACCGGCTGGCGCTTTCCCTCGAAGGACAACATCGCGGTGGCCAGAGCCGCGGTGGAGACCAACTTCGTCATGCTCTGGGAATTCTCTCCGGCCGCGGGCCTCAGGCTCACCCGGCCGCTCGACCAGCCCCGGCCGATCCGCGACTATCTGGAGACGCTGGGCAAGTACCGCCATCTCTCGGACGAGCAGGTCGCGCACATCGAGGCCACGCTCGCCGACAACGTCGCCTTCATCTCCCGACTGGCCGGAAACGGATCGCGGGCACCGCTACAGCAGAGCACCGTTCGGGCATAATTGCAGGCCGCCGAAAACCCCGACGCGGTTGCCTGCGGGGCGGCGGTCGCCCACCGAAAACCACGCAGCGCAAGGGGTTAGTCATGGAAAGATCATTCAAGACCGAAGTCGACAAGTTGCGCCTGGGGCGCGGCCAGACCTTCACCGGCGAGGGCATTCTGGCGGTGACCAAGGCGCTGCTGCAGTCAGGCGTCGCCTACGTCGGCGGCTACCAGGGTGCGCCCGTGTCGCACCTGATGGACGTGCTCGCCGATGCGCAGGACGTGCTGGGCGAGCTGGGGGTGCACTTCGAGGCCTGCGCCAACGAGGCCGGCGCCGCGGCGATGCTCGGCGCCTCGATCAATTATCCGCTGCGGGGCGCGGTCACCTGGAAGTCGGTGGTCGGCACCAACGTCGCCTCCGACGCCCTGTCCAATCTGTCCTCGGCCGGGGTCAAGGGCGGCGCGCTGATCATCATCGGCGAGGACTACGGCGAGGGCGCCTCGATCATCCAGGAGCGCAGCCATTCCTTCGCCATGAAGTCGCAGATGTGGCTGCTCGACCCGCGGCCCAACCTGCCCTCGATCGTGCGCATGGTCGAGCAGGGCTTCGAGCTGTCGGAGGCGAGCAACACCCCGGTGATGCTGGAGCTGCGCATCCGCGCCTGCCACGTGCATGGCAGCTTCGAGTGCCGCGACAACGTCAAAGCGAAGTTCTCCGGACTGAACAAGATCGCCAAGCCCGTCTTCGACGTCGAGCGCATCCCGCTGCCGCCGGCCAACTACTCGCAGGAGAAGCACAAGATCGACGTGCGCATGCCGGCGGCGCTGAAATACATCCGCGAGCAGAAGCTCAACGAATTCTTCCCCGGCCGCTACTCCGAGATCGGCATCGTCCTGCAAGGCGGCCTGTACAACACCGTGATCCGGGCGCTGCAGCAACTCGGGCTGGCCGACGCCTACGGCGACTCGGCGATTCCGCTGTACGTGCTAAACGTCACCTATCCGCTGCTGCCCGAGGAGGTGACCGAGTTCTGCCGGACCAAGCGCGCCGTGATGATCGTCGAGGAGGGCCAGCCGGCGCACCTCGAGGAGAGCATCAATTCCATCCTGCGCCGCGCCGACGTGAACGGTCCGCACGTGATCGGCAAGGACATCCTGCCCCTGGCCGGCGAATACACCGGCGAGGTGGTGCTGGGCGGCATCGGCCGCTTCCTCCAGCTGGCGGTGCCCGACGGACTCGACACCGGGCGCATCGACGCCGTGCTGGACGGCATCGCTGCCGCCAGGAGCCGCGCCGCGGAACTGCTCGGCGCCCCGGTGCCGGCGCGCCCGCCCGGCTTCTGCGTCGGCTGCCCGGAACGGCCGGTGTTCTCGGCGCTGAAGCTGGTGGATAAGGAACTGGGCGGCATCCACATCAGCTCCGACATCGGCTGCCACACCTTCTCGACGCTGCCGCCCTTCAATCTCGGCAACACCGTGCTCGGCTTCGGCCTGTCGCTGGCCGCTGCCGCCGGCGTCGGGCCGAACTTCGGCAGCCGCGTGGTGACGGTGATGGGCGACGGCGGCTTCTGGCACAACGGCCTGTCCTCCGGGGTGGCCAACGCGCTGTTCCGGAACGACGACGGCGTCCTGATCATCATGGAGAACGGCTACACCTCGGCGACTGGCACCCAGAACATCCCGTCCACGCCCGGCCTGACGGCGAAGGAGGGCAGCCCGATCGGCATCGAGAGCACGCTGCGCGCCTTCGGCGTCAAGTGGCTGGAGCGGGTCGACAACTATCAGGTCGGCCCGGTCGCCGAGGCGCTGCGCCGGGCGATGGCGACTGAGGAGCGCGGCCTCAAGGTGATCATCGCCGACGGCGAGTGCATGCTCGAGCGCACCCGCCGCAGCCGGCCGATCGACGCCGCCCGGCTCAAGGCGGGCGAGCGCGTGCTGCGCACCCGCTTCGGCGTCGATGAGGACGTGTGCACCGGCGACCGCGCCTGCATCCGTCTGTCCGGCTGCCCGTCGCTGACCATCAAGGAAAACCCCGACCCGCTGCGCAGCGACCCGGTGACCACGGTCAATAGCGGCTGCGTCGGCTGCGGCCTGTGCGGCGAGGCGGCGCAAGCGGCGGCGCTGTGCCCCTCCTTCTACAGGACCGAGGTGATCCAGAACCCGGGCTGGTGGGACCGGCTCGCCCACGGCCTGCGCCGGCGGGTGATCTCGACGCTGGCCGGGCGCGCCGCAGAGGAGGTGCAGTCATGAGCGCCCGTCCGTTCACCATCCTGGTCGCGGCGCTGGGCGGCGAGGGCGGCGGCATGCTCGCCGACTGGCTGGTCGATGCCGCGACCCACGAGGGCTTCCCGGTGCAGAGCACCTCGATTCCCGGCGTCTCGCAACGCACCGGCGCCACCACCTATTACCTCGAAATCTTTCCGCAGCGTGCGTCGGCCACGGCGGGCAGGCTGCCGGTGATGGCGCTGATCCCCAGCCCCGGCGGCATCGACCTGATGGCGGCCTCCGAACTGGTCGAAGCCGGACGCGCGCTGCAGAACGCCTTCGTCACCGCCGACCGCACCACGCTGGTGGCCTCGACCCACCGCATCTATGCCACCTCAGAAAAAATGGTGCCGATCGATGGCCGCTACGCTTCTGAGAAAATCATCAGTGCCGCGCCGCAGCTCTCGCAGCGGGCGATCCTGTTCGACATGGCGCCGCTGGCGCAGCAGGCCGGCACGATCATCAACGCCGTGCTGTTCGGCGCCATGGCCGGTTCCGGCGTCCTGCCGCTGTCGATCGACGCTTGCCGTGCGGCGATCAGGGGCGGCGGCAAGGGAACCGAAGCCAGCCTGCGCGGCTTCGAGCTGGGCTACGCCCGGGCCGCCGGCGAAGCAGCCCCCGCCGCAGCGCCGAGCATCGCCGCAGCGCCGCCCGCTTCCGAGCGGGTGCACAAGGAGTTCCCGCCCGAGCTGCACGAGCTCTTGGATCGCGCCGTGGTCCGCCTCACCGACTACCAGGATGCCGTCTACGCGGCGCTCTATCTCGACCGGGTGCGCAAGATCCTGGCGGTCGATCGCGAGGCGCAGGGCGGCATCGGAGACTTCGCCATGACCCGCGAGGCGGCCCGTTTGCTGTCGCTGTGGATGAGCTACGAGGACGTGATCCACGTCGCCGAACTGAAGACGCGATCGAGCCGCTTCGAGCGCGTGCGCAGCGGGGTGCAGGCCAAGGACGACCAGCCGGTGGTGATCACCGATTATCTCAAACCCGGCGTCGAGGAGATCGCCGACATCCTGCCGCCCGGACTGGCCGGCCGCCTGCGCGCCTGGGAAAAGTCGCGCGGCAAGACGCTGGGCTTCGCCCTCAAGCTCAAGACCAGCACCGTCGCCGGCTTCCTGGCGCTGCGCCTGCTCTCGCTGTTCAAGCCGCGGCGCAGGAAGAGCTCGCGCTTCCTCATCGAACAGGCGACGATCGAGCGCTGGCTGGGCGCATTGACGCGGCTGGGCATGGCTTCGCTCGACCGCGAGCTGGTGCTGGAGATCGCCCGCTGCGCCCGCCTGGTACGCGGCTACGGCGACACCCAGCGGCGCGGCCGGCAGGTGCTGGAGAAAATCTTCGCCGAACTGCTGGAGAACGAAGCGGCCGCCAGCCGCGGCCTGGCGCCGCTCAAGCAGGCGCTGCGCGCCACGCTCGATGCCGCATTGGCCGATCCCGATTGCGCCGCACCCGCGCCCGCGAGGGCCGGCCTCAAGGGCAAGCCGGTGATCTGGATGAAGGCGGGCTGAGGTGCGCCTTCATGGTGGCGGGGCGGACGTCTCGGTTCTACCCCATGCCGCCATTGACGCGCACGCCGATCAGAAGACCAGCGACAGCTGTTTCAGATCTCGACCGTGAGTCGCGTGCCAAGCCCGGGCCCTGACGCCAGCGTCAGCCTCCCCCCGATCGCCTCGGCGCGCTCCCGCATCGAAAGCAATCCCAGGCCGGGCGTGATTTTGCCTTCGGCCATCCTGATCAAGTCGAAACCGACGCCATCATCGGAAATAACGAAGATGGCATGTTCTGCATCGCCATTGAGTTCGATCTTGACGGTCTTGGCATCGGCATATTTGGCGCAATTGGTGAGGGCTTCCTGGGCGATGCGGTAAAGCGCGACTTCCGTCTCGGGCGGCAGCCGGATTTCCCGATCTTCCCCCTGCACTTCGACAGCGATGCCGGTGTGGCCAAAATATTGCCGCCCGTAATCCTCCAGCGCGGGAAGCACGCCACAATACTCCAGCACCGAGGGATGCAAGTCATGGCTGATATCCCTGGCATTCGACGCGGTGTCATGGACCAGGGCCACGGTACTGGCCAGCCGCTCCTTGATGCTCGCGGCGGCATCCTCAGGCAGTTGCCTTTCGATGAGGCCGAGGCTGAGTCCAATGGCCGTCAAGCTCGAGGAAACCCGGTCGTGGAGCTCTCTCGCCAGCCGACGACTTTCCGACTCCCGGACACCGGCGTAGCGGCGGCTCATGATCTGTAAGCGGGCAGCAAAATCCATGGCCGATGCCTCGGCGATCTTGCGGTCGCGGATCTCCATCTTCAGCTGCTCATTGGCGACGCGTTCCTTGAGGCGGTCCAGGCCATTATCGGCCAACAAGCCCGCAAGCTGGGCATATAGCCGCGTTATGGCTTCGACCCGTTCCATGGGCAGGACCGGAATCCTGGCTATCGCTTCGAGATAGCTCGTTTCGTCGAAGCCGAACCGCCGGGCCTGCTCACGAAAGAACCCGGGGTCGGGAGGGGCAGTCAGGAACTGGCCGGTAAAGACGCTTGCCAGGTGCTCGCCTTCGACGATGATCGGGGCGGCGGTATCGACCAGGCCGTTGTTACAGCGGTAAATCGCAAACGGCACGCCCCTCGTCATCTTTTCGGCAAGCAGGGTATCGCTTTCAATACAGCGGCGGCAAGTTTCGGCATTGATCCGGTGGAAGCCGGTGCAGGCTTCCTGCCACCCGGAATAAACGATGACTCTGCCATCGACGTCGATAACGGCGTTAGCGGTGCCGATGACTTCGCTGAAGCTCTCCATCAGCGCTTGCAGTTTTAGCATATCAACGAGCTCACCATACTTGATGCCGCTAACAGCCATGACTTGCCTTTCGGAATCCGTCGCGTTGTTGCACTGCATTCGCAGGGATTATGCCCATGGCGATTCTAGCAGACCCACCTGGGGGGAGCGATCGTGACGGCGGCTGGCCTTGAGCTGGCGATGTCCAGCATTGACCTCACCAGCGCCAGCGGATCCGCTAGAATTCGCCAGGAGCAACGTGTGGCTCTCACCCGTTGGTCCCTCCGAATCATGGACCGCTCCCTACAAACCGCTGGTACACCTGTGGAAGGATGTGACAATGAAATGCGCATTGGTGGGATCCCGTTTCTTCGCCGCCTCGGTGTTCGAGGCCTTGCGCAAGGAAGAGGGGATCGAGTTCACGAGCATCGTCGCTCCCGCCGCGGACGATCGGCTGGCACTGGCGGCGCGGGCGGCCGGCGCAGCGCTGCACGTGCTCGAAAACCCCAAGACCGTACCCGGAGACGCGATTGCCGAGGGCACCGATCTGATCATTGCCGCGCACACCCACGCCCGGGTGAGCAATGAGGCGCTGGCACGCTCGCGCCTGGGCGGCATCGGTTATCACCCGTCGCTCTTGCCCAGACATCGCGGCATCGCCGCGGTCGAATGGACCATCCTGGAAGGCGATCCGATCGCGGGCGGCTCGGTCTATCACCTGGCCGACGGCTGGGACGCGGGCGCCATCGCCGCCCAGGATTGGTGCTTCGTCGCGAAGGGCGAGACGGCGCGCGAGCTGTGGGAGCGCGCGCTGGCGCCGATGGGCCTGGCCCTCCTGAGCAAGGTCGTCCATTTGGCCCGCTCGCAGGGAACCCTCCCCGCCTACCCGCAAGATCCGCGCTTCGCCACCAGGGCGCCGATGATACGCAGGGCCGTGGTGCTGACGGAGGAGGCCCCTTCGACGAGCACCTCGCTGGTGGTCACGATCGTCGGCCCCGACCGTCCCGGCATCGTCAACCTGCTGGCCGACCGGGCGCAGCGTTTCGGCGCCAACTGGGCGGCGAGCCGCATGACCCGGCTTGCCGGCGAGTTTGCCGGCATGGTTCATTTCGAGGTCCCGCGCGAGAACGCCGACGCACTGGCGACGGCGCTGCGCGCAATGGAGTCCAGCGGCTTGCAGGTGGTCATCGCCAGAAGCGACGGCGCCAAGCTGCCCACGTCGCTGCGCGGGGTCGAGCTCTCGCTGGTCGGCGAGGATCGGCTCGGGATCGTCAGCAGCCTGACCAAGATGTTGGCGGAGCGCAGCATCAGCATCGAGAACATTCACACCGAAATCGTCCGCAGCGGCGGGGTCGGCCAGCAGACCTTCAAGATCGAAGCGCACTTGCTGGTACCGGCGGCTTCGTCCATCGACGAGTTGCGACGGGAGCTGGGCGCCCTTGCCAGCGAGATGATGGTCGACATCTCTTTGGGAGAGCGGCAGATTCCTGGTCAGTCGAGTTGAACGTCCGCTGACCCTACCTTGAACTCGCGTGCCGGCCGGACTCAGCCCAGTATCGCCGCGTGGTGCGCCAGGTGATCGGCGATGAAGGTCGAGATGAAGTAGTAACTGTGATCGTAGCTCGCGTGGCGGCGCAGCGTCAGGGCTTGCCCGGCCTTGGCGCAGGCGGCCTCGAACAGATGCGGATGCAGTTGGGCAGGCAAAAACTTGTCGGCCAAGCCTTGGTCGATCAGGATGCCTTCGGGATAGAGGGCCGTGCTGCGATTGCCCATGAGTGCGCTGGCATCGTGTGCCGCCCAGCTCCCGGTGTCGGCGCCGAGGTAGCCGGCGAAAGCCTTCTGCCCCCAGGGGCACTGCGTCGGCGCACAGATCGGCGCGAAAGCCGAGACCGACCGAAACAGCCCGGGATGCCTGAGGGCCAGGGTCAGCGCCCCATGGCCGCCCATCGAGTGGCCGAAAATGCCCATCCGGCGGCTATCTACGGCTAGTTCCCGTGCCGCCAGCGGAATCAGCTCGGCGGTGAGGTAGCTCTCCATGCGGTAGCGGGACGACCAGGGCGCCTCGGTGGCATCCAGATAGAAACCTGCGCCGACGCCAAAGTCCCAACTCTCGGCTTCGCCGGCGATACCCGCGCCGCGCGGACTGGTGTCCGGCGCGATCAGCGCCAGTCCCAACTCCGCCGCCAGGCGCTGCGCCCCGGCCTTGATCATGAAGGTTTCTTCGGTGCAGGTCAGGCCGGCCAGGTAGAGCAGGGCCGGCACTTTGGCTTGCCTGGCCTGTGGCGGCAGAAACACCGAAAAGCGCATCGGCAAACCGATCGCGCCCGAGGCGTGTCGGTAGAAGCGCTGCACGCCGCCGAAGCAGGCGTGCTCGCTCAAGAGTTCCAGCGCCGCCATCAGTAGAGCACGACGCCGCGTATGGATTCGCCCCGCTTCATCAGATCGAAGCCCCGATTGATGTCTTCCAGCGGCATGGTGTGGGTGATCAGGTCGTCGATGTTGATCTTGCCCTCCATGTACCAATCGACGATCTTCGGCACGTCGGTACGGCCGCGTGCGCCGCCGAAGGCCGAGCCTTCCCATTTGCGTCCGGTCACCAGCTGGAACGGGCGCGTGCTGATTTCCGCGCCGGCCTCGGCCACCCCGATGATGATGCTGCGGCCCCAGCCCTTGTGCGTGCACTCCAGCGCCTGGCGCATCACCTTAGTGTTGCCGATGCACTCGAAGCTGTAGTCGGCGCCGCCGTCGGTCAGCTGCACGATGGCATCCACCACGTTGTCCACTTCCTTGGGGTTGATGAAGTGGGTCATGCCGAACTTCTTCGCCATCTCCTGCCGGGCCGGGTTGAGATCCACCCCGATGATCTTGTCGGCGCCCACCATCCTGGCGCCTTGAATCACGTTCAGGCCGATGCCGCCCAGGCCGAACACCGCGACGTTGGCGCCGGCCTCGACCTTGGCCGAGAACAGCACCGCGCCGATGCCGGTGGTGACGCCGCAGCCGATGTAGCAGACCTTGTCGAAGGGCGCGTCCTTGCGGATTTTCGCCAGCGCAATTTCAGGGACGACGGTGTAGTTGCTGAAGGTGGAGGTGCCCATATAGTGCAGAATGGGCTTGCCGTCCAGGCTGAAACGGCTGCTGCCGTCTGGCATCAGGCCTTTGCCTTGCGTGCTGCGTATCTGCTGGCACAAATTGGTCTTGCGGCTCAGGCAGAACTTGCACTGACGGCATTCCGGCGTGTACAAGGGGATCACGTGGTCGCCCTTTTGCAGCGAGGTGACGCCCGGCCCCACGTCCATCACGACACCCGCGCCTTCATGACCCAGAATTGCCGGGAAGATGCCTTCCGGGTCGGCGCCCGACAGCGTGTAGTAGTCGGTATGACAAATGCCCGTGGCCTTTATTTCGACCAGCACCTCGCCGAATTTCGGACCCTCCAGGTCCACGGTTTCGATGCTCAGGGGTGCGCCGGATTTCCAGGCGACTGCGGCTTTGGTTTTCATGGTGTCGGTAAGGGTCCGTTGGCAACGGAGAAACTATAAGCACATTCATCCAAGTCACGCGCTTTTTCGATACTTGCTGCGATCGCAAGCGTCGGAGCGCACCGCGATTCAACCCTCATCCTGCCGGTGATCCGGATTAAGGCAGGCTTGAAACCCGGGACGACTGTCTCGGTTGGTTAAGGATTGTAGGACGCCTGCCCTGCGTATGACGTGGCAAGCCTCTGCGGGCAGGCGTCGTGCAATCCTCGAGGGAGGAAACCGCGGAATGAAACGTTGGTGCTCAGGACGGAGTGCTGGAGGC
>MLJW01000268.1_pt1 | contig 34479 bp, 39 predicted proteins | sample 888231 | NCBI WGS metagenome assembly MLJW01 (sample SAMN05788063, study PRJNA343431) | mine drainage metagenome | isolation source: sample collected from the inflow into an acid mine drainage treatment plant... | place: Germany: Lusatia, lignite mining district
CATACATGACCATGGTAATCACCTCATATACTCCTGCTCATAAAATAAGCAGGATACTGGTTTTATCTGGTCAAAATTCAACGCGCATAACTGCGATTATCTGGTCAATTTTAAATGCGCGTCAACACATTGAAGTCAAAATCCAGCGAAGCAGTAACGAATTATGTTACATGCATATTGATGCAGTACGAGTGCAGTCTGATGATGGAGATGTTACTTTACGCGCAACATTGACTGACATTACCGAGCGCAAGCAATCTGAGCAGAAACTACGTATAGCAGCAACAGCATTTGAAGTGCAAGAGGGAATTCTGGTGACAGACGAACATAAAATTATCGTCCAAGTAAACAAATCATTTACCCGAATCACCGGATATCAAGAGAGTGAGGTCATTGGTCAACATGCCTCTATACTATCTTCGGGGCAGCATGATGCGAGATTTTTTCAGGCAATGTGGGAAGAGATTAAGAGCAACCAATTCTGGCAAGGAGAACTATGGAACAAACGTAAGGGTGGTGAACTTTTTCCTGCATGGATGAGCATTACGACTGTACTAGGTGAGGATGGATATCCGTCACATTACGTAGGCTCTTTTTTAGATATCACACTACAAAAACAAGCAGAAAATGTGTTACTAGATGCACGTAGACACTTGGAAAAACAGGTAGAAAGATCTGTTTCTGAACTACAGCGACTTAAAGACGAGGGGAGTGAGGTAAGTACTGCATTAAAAGTAATGCTTAAACTACGCGAATCTGAAAGCGTAGATGCTAGGAACTTACTTATTCTTGAGCTTAAACAGGAAGTCATGCCATTTTTGCAAAAACTCAGAATCAGTAGCCGAGATGCTAAGCAAGTGCGCTTGCTTAGTGCGCTTGATGCAAACCTGCAACGTTTGATCTCATCCTACGGGTGTGCAACCAGCATTAGCTCTGCTTATAAGAATTTAACTCCAAAAGAAATTCAAGTAGCATCTATGGTCAGGGAGGGTACTTCTACCAAGGTAATTGCTTCAACCCTGTCACTTTCACCAGAAACCATCAGCATTCATCGTAAAAATATCCGAAAAAAACTTGGCCTAGATTCTAAATCAGATAACCTTCGTAGCTATTTGATTACACTAGATAAATAAATTTAATCATTAAATATCCTCTGAGAAATCTCAGCACTCCTAGCTATAATTGGTTATATCTAATAACCATTTCTTACCATTTTTATCCCAGTTATATGTGATTGCATATGCATGTTTATACTCATAAGATTTTCCTGCAGAGGTTTAATAACAGTAATCTTAAATGTTGTTGTATTCGCCTAACGGTTCTTTGTTATTGAATATACCTAAATTTTTGTCACCATAGTAATGGATAGGAGATGCTAAATGAGACATGCAGCCATGACTAAAAGAAAGAATCAAAAAGATCCTTACGATAGAGAGCCTATTTACGATAGACATGAACACACAATTGCTTCGTCTGCTTATAGACATGCTAAACAACGCGCATTCTTTCTTAGTGGAGAGGATGTATTGAGATCACTAGATACCGAGATGAATGTAGGTAACGCTCCAAGTGCTGTGTCGTATAGGCATGGTGTCAGATAAAGTGAGATGTAAAAGTTCTGGCAGATTAGCATTCAATTCATCATGCAAACAAAAGTCTGCACAATGGAGCTTCAATATGGTCGTCTAATGCAATTCGCAAATATTCGCCATACGGCAGAAGTGTGTTCAGGCGATTAATCATGCATTTCAAAGACAATAGAGCGTTGCTTTATTTTAATACATCAGACAAGTCTCCCTTTATGATGCACGAAATGCATGATGCTGGCTGGAATATCAAGCTTACAAATGACATCAGTGAGGCTACGAATATTATCAGCCGATACTCACCTCAAGTGGCTATCGCGCAATTTGGTGACTTAAATGGGTCTGTAGCAACACCTGTAGAAAGTTTTTTTCATCATGCAGACCAAGTAAAGTGGGTTGCATTAGTACCAAAAGAATGTATAAATAAGCGCCAAATTAAACAAATAGTCAGCGAGTCTTTTTATGACTTCCATACACTTCCCCCTGCGCCGAGCAAATTACTAACGACGTTAGGCCACGCTTATGGCATGGCCTCCATGAGGTTAGATGGCACACATAGTTTGCGTAGCGCCCTAACAGAACACGAACCAACATCCAGCGAAGATGAAATGGTTGGCTCAAGTCTACAAATGCTGGATTTATTTAAGAACATTCGCAAAGTCGCTGATGTTGATGCCCCAGTCATGATTACTGGAGAAAGCGGCACAGGTAAGGAATTAGCTGCGCTTGCATTACATGAACGATCCAGCCGGAAAAATATGCCCTTTATTGCGGTTAATTGCGGCGCACTTCCGAGTGGCCTTATTCAATCCGAATTATTTGGACACGAAAAAGGCGCATTTACTGGTGCTAGCCAACGTAAGATAGGCCGCATTGAATCAGCTGCAGGAGGCACAGTTTTTTTAGATGAAATCGGAGACCTACCTCTTGAACTTCAAGCTAATCTTTTACGTTTCTTACAGGAAAAGACCATTGAGCGTGTAGGTGGAACCACACAGATTACGGTTGATGTGCGCGTTCTTGCCGCCACGCATGTTAATTTGGAAGTAGCCGTCAAAGAAGGACGCTTCCGAGAAGACCTTTATTATCGATTGAATGTGCTGAACATAAAAACGCCTGCACTGCGCGACAGACAAGGCGATGTAGAGTTGATGGCTAAGTATTTTTTTGAAAAATTTTCACATGAGAAGCGACGAAACGTAAAAGGTTTTTCGCCCACGGCATTACAGGTGATGAATCAATACACATGGCCTGGAAATGTACGCGAGATGATCAATCGCATTCGACGCGCGATGGTGATGTGTGAAAGACGTTTAATCACACCAGACGACCTTGACCTTGATCGAAGGGATGGAGAACGCATGGTGACTACGTTGGAGAATGCAAGAAATAGTGCCGAAATGGATGCGATTCGTAACGCCCTACAACAAAATAATAACAATTTAACTGTTGCTTCGCGTGAACTTGGCGTGTCGCGTGTGACTTTATATCGTTTAATACAAAAGTATGGCTTAAAGTTCAAGCAAGAAAGCTTGATAGACTAAGTCTAAATAATCATTCATCAAACAATAAGGTTGGACTTATTAACCTTATGTATCAAGTTGTCACACCATTAAATAAAAAAGCCTTGCCCAAAGAGCAAGGCTTTTTTTATTGGCTATCAATTATCTATTAATGCATTTACTCCTTAACCATTCAACCAATGAATGGCCTGCCAGCCCGAATAATCACTCGAAAATACCAATCCAGATCCACTATACCTAGGCGCCTTGAATAATAGGTATGTATCAAAACTGAAACAGTTTTTGCATAAAAAATTACCTATATATTTCATATAGATACAAAAATATGAAGCAATTGATGTAATGCACATGATACAAATTCAAGTTTTAAAAAATCATAAAATAATTTATTTTTCAATTAAAAACAATGAGTTATATGGCTGGCACAGTCATTGCTATCTCTAAATCATGATTCAACTATTAAGTTAGGATCAGTAAGTAAGGAGAAAGAACGCATGCACTGGTTGACTAAACATTCACCCACTAAAAACGGGTTATACGGACGAAAGTTCGTTGTAAGCATGTTAGGGGTAATCGGAATATGTTGTTCTTTATCTGCACTTGCTGATCCGCTTCAAGAGTCAGGAGTGGATGCAGATATATCGGCCTTAACTGATGGATTGCTGGATAGCCATACCAAAGCAATCACTGACGCTGATTTGTCGTTTATTTCTGGCAAAGGTGGTGTGCTAGAAAAAATAGATGATGGCAATAGACTCGCAGTGATTCTTTGGGATGAAGGTGGCACGATTAAACGTCGTACGACAAATAACACAATGGATAGTAGTCAGAACTCAATTGGCAGTAGCAGTAATAATTTACAGGCTGTGACGTTGACAGTTAACCGAAAGTAATTGGGGCAATGCGATGCATAACTATGCACACATAAAAAATATGGACGTTGTGATTTCATCTGCATTGTTCATTGTGATGGAAGGTCTTTCGGCAGTTCCAGCGATGGCTGGTGATGGTGTTGTTGTATTAGAGCGTGTGGTTCCGGCTAGGCCTGCTTACCGCGATGGTGCGTTAGGTAGCGCTATCTCAATTGACACCTCTCCAGATGACAAAGTCCATCAAGCCATTAATGGACAGCAGCCAAGACTTCATTCAACTGAGCTAAGTGATGCTGAATTTGCAACAGTATCCTCTGGGTCTCCACAAGCTATGGGTTCGCTAACTAAGCAAATTGATAGTACAGGACTTTCTAATACCCAATTCAGTGACCACGGATTAAGCGGTTCAACGGGCATCCAGCCTATAGCTACAAACTTGACCGGTACTATTGATGCTGGCATTGGTGGTGTTACAGGTCATATTGCAAATGAAATAGTGAATGCAACAGGCGCCTTAAGTAATTTGACAGGCTCGATTATGCATAGTAGTGGGCAGTAAGGAGATTGTGATGAGTAGATTAACAATTTTAGTTTCAACGTTACTGATAGCACCCTATGTATTACATACAGGTTCTGCGATAGCACAAGACGCTACGCCAGATTTGCCTAGTTATGTGACTCAGAGCGTGATTGATAGTAATGCTTTAAATAGTGTTCGTGGTCGTTTTGCCGTGAACATGGCAGCAGGAGATTCAAATACCCAAGCCAATGCCGCAGCAGTGGCATTGGGTGCCCAAGGCGGCCCGACTATCGGACTAGTTGGCGGCACTCAAGTGACAGACCCACGGCAGGGCAACTTGCCAGATGTCGCAATCGCAACCATCGGAGGCAATGTCTTTGCGAATAGCTCAGGCTTGATTTCGGTGAATCAGACAAGTGGCGTTGGTAATGCACAAGCCAATGGTGCTGCGTTTGCTTTGGGTTTTGATGAGGTGGTAGCAGAGAGCGTGCTTTCGGCTACCACCTCAAATGCAGCACCGATAGGCACAGGAACTAGCAAGAGTCATCAAACAGTATCTATCAGTGATACTGCATTTGATGGTGCACACGGGCTAGTTCAGGTTAACCAATCGGCAGGGTCGGGAAACAGCACGGCCAATAACTTTGCGCTTCAGGTGCAACTGGGTGCAAAACCGTAGTTTTCAGTTTTATAAACCAACCTTAATCGGAGAATATCATGAAATTACAATTTAAAAATACCCCAATTGCGTTGGCAGTGGCCGCAATGTTTCTATCGCCAGTCGCCTTCGCTTCAGGCAACAATGACGGTGGTCCTGATGGTGGCAACTACCATGACCCTGTCAGCATTAAAAAAGATATTAGTGTTAAACAAGATGTAACGACAAAGGGTACCGTCAATGTAGATGGCGCTATTTATGTAGACGCTAGCTCTATGGCAGTGGTGAATGATGGACAGGTAAGTACTGACAATGAAGTGTCAAACACTCAAGTCACCAATTCTGCCACCGTGGGGGCTAACGTGCTCACTAATGCATCTGGCAATATAGGTGTTAACGTGACAGCCGGTGACAACAATCAGCAAGCCAACTCTGCAGCACTTTCTGCTGCAGATGCCAGCTTTGTATTTGGCTCATCAGATGCAGAGGTGTTTGCTCAACAAGCCGCTATGCATAACTCAACCAGCAATGATGGCAATACAAACACGGCTTCACTGGGTGGTACTTCACTGCAAAATGCATCAGGCAATATTGGCGTCAATATTTCTGCAGGTAATAGTAACCAACAGAAAAATGACCTAGCTGCATCAGTAGCTGTTGCTCGCATGGCGACGGCTACTGTAAAGGCAGATCAAATGAATGGTGCTAACAACACGACTAATAGTCCAATTCATACTGAAACTGTTGAGTATCGTAATGTAAGCTTGGCTTTAAATGCTGGCGGTACATACGGCGGTAGTGGTTCTGGCACATACAGTGGCGGTTCAACATCAGGTCAGTCTTATCAAGCCAACAACATTTACCCAGATATGTGGACTGGCAATGTTCACCCTGCTGGCTCTCAAACTGGCCACTTTGACCTTGATGGACAAGCTCAAGGTGCGGTTAATAACCCAATTCGTGGTAACGACTCCGCAGGCACACCAATTGGCGGCTTAGCTTTTGACAATACTGGCTCCTATAGCGGCGGTAGCTTAGGTTTCAGTAACTCTGGTGATGTTGCTTTAAGCGGAACAGTGACTGGTCAAGTACCAGTGGTGGTTGCTGTAAATCTAGTAACTACCAATACTGCAAGCTTGGCTGATAATACTTTAGCAGGCGCTAGCGGCAATATTGGTGTAAACATTGCGGCAGGAACTAATAACCAACAGTTTAATGGCTTGGCAATCTCTGCAACACAAGCTGGCACAGGCACTGGCGGCGGCTCTGGTGGCGAGCCTTTAGTTCTTCACTAGAGTTTAGTTTCATCTATAGATAGCTCAAAAGGCTATGAAGTAAATCTCGGCTAGAGTACATCTAGCTGAGATTTACTTACCCTCTATTGCAATAATAAAGTGTCGAGGAGCGTTGCGATGTTACTCAATAAAACACTCTTAAAAACCCTGATATTCAGCATACTCATTACGTTTGGTTTGAGTACTCAAATCTCACAAGCGTTGGCTGCCGACATTTCATTTGGAGGTGTTATTCCTGGTGGCGGTGTCATCCATAAGAATATCCTCAGCATGCGAGAACTTAAGTATGTTGACATGGTGCCACAACATACCGACTTTAGCTGCGGTGCTGCAGCTTTAGCAACCATTTTAAAATATGCTTACAACCAGAATATCACCGAAGACAATGTCATTGAAGGTCTACTAAAAGTAAGTGATGTAGACGTAGTGCGCCAGAAAGGATTTTCACTACTGGACATCAAAAAATATACACAGAGTATCGGTATGAGAGGGCGCGGCTATAACGTTAAGCCTGGCACCTTGGAAAAAATCCACATACCTACCATCGTCTTGCTAAATTACAAAGGCTATAAACATTTTGTTGTACTCAAAAAGGCCTCAGCAGACAAAGCCTATATTGCTGATCCAGCTTTAGGAAATCGCATTATGAATAGGTCTGAGTTTGACGCTGACTGGAATGGCATTGTATTTGCAGTAGTCGGACAAGGCTTTGACCGTGAATCACCGTTATTAAAACCAAATGAAGCTGTAACCGCACGCAATCTGGTAGATACCTATCGCCCGCTAACAGATGCAGAATTATTTGATTATGGGTTTGTACGCTCAGACATGTTGGGGTTGTGATAATGACCATGGTTACTAAGACAAAATTCTTGACACTGAACTTTAGATCGCCGCATTTTTTAAATCGCTGGATATTTCAGTTGTCATTAAAACTCAAGCGAATTTACTTTTACAAGTAGATTCAAGGAGGACTAAAAATGAATATTTCAAGTATGAATTCAATTCAACACATGCAGTTTTTACGCCAACTAGCCACATCCAAAAATAGCCGATATGAAAGAACAAAGAGTCAATCTAAAAAACTTTCTTTAGCATTAGCTGGAATTATGACATTTGCTCCAGTAGCAAAAGCTGGCATGCCACCAGATGTAGATGTATTCAACGACATGCAAGAGGTTTCTGATAGTGATTTACACCAAATGCGAGGAAAGTTTGCCAGCGACAACCAAGTGCTATATTTTGGTGTTGAAATGGTCAGCCAATGGCAAACACCTACGGGAAATTTAGTCACTGCTGGGGCTAATCTTAATATAGATTTAAACGGTAATAATTCGCCAACAGTGCAATATGTGCCCACCGTGACAATTGTTCAGCAAGGGCAGGGATCTTCCACACCAAGTGACAACAACAATGGCGTGGCTGGTGGCGCAGGATTGGCTAATGTGAGTGGCGTTTCTCAAAGCATTCAGGTGGCGGGTCAATCCAACAGCATTCATAATGGCATCGACATGCAAGTTGACATAAACTCGGCAGCACAAGGTGGTTCAGCATCCAGTGCAATGCAAGGACAGGCTGGCTCAGTATCGGCCACAGGCAATGATGGCACTGTTGCAACGGTTACGCTTGCAAACAATAGTATCGGCGTTAATGTTGTTGTTCCAGGGCAAGGTCAAGTGATGCAACAAATTCGCAATCAAGGCATGTTTCAAGCGGCACGCATTGGTGGTGATCTAAATCAGATTCATAACTCAATCACAATGCATATCGGGTTAAACTCTGCAGCAACCACAGGAATCAGTAGCGCTTATGCTGCCTTCCAAAATTTAAATAAAGTACCGCAGTCTGGATTGTTTTAAAGTCAACCAGACTAAGTTTCATGGAAGTAGAATAGACCACTTTTTTAAACCATAAACCGCATATACCGATTGAGCCTGCATGCAGGCTCAATCAGCTTGTGGTATAGGTATTTTCACGTATGGCATTCTTGCATATGAAGCGCACAATAGAAACTAAAGCCCATTAAGTGGAGCTGGTTTATGACTATTGAAGATAATGAAATTGTTATTAATGATATAGTGGCGCGACGTGCATTTCTTATTATTCTGGACTGGTTGCTGTTGCTTATTCAGCGTTTTTCTAATCCATTGCAATTTGACATGGTACATATTGAGTATGGCAACAACAACGAACTTGCTGATAATTATGGTGCACTAGACGCATGCCAGCAGTTATCGTTGGTCACGGAATCATTAGCAAAGGCATTTCGTAAAACCGATATAGTTGCTAGAGATGGTACTGATTTTTGGGTTATAGCACCCTATACCTCAGATGACGAAAAACTACATGACAAAATCCTTAGGATATTTCAAGAGGAAAAACACCATGCTTTAAATATGGTGGATCGAGAGATCTCAATCTTCCTAATTCCCTTAACTGGCATCGAAATAAATAAGTTACCCACTAAATCAATAGAATTTCTTAACTACTTAAAAGTAAACAAGCATCACCTTGCAAGCCATACATTTCGGTTCTCAGCGACGGATACAGTGCTCATGAAGTGCTAGACTAAATGTAAGTAGTTAGTCGACTGCTCAATAAAACCATCTTAATCTAGAATGCTTTTTATATTATTAATAATGCGAGAAACGCTATGTCAGTAAAAATTATAATCACATCAGTTCTAATTGCATCTACTTTGACTAGTTGCGCCAATATGACAGAAACCCAGAAGGGTACCGCACAAGGTGCTGGTATCGGTGCCGGTGCTGGCATCGTAATCGGCGCCCTTGCTGGGGGCAAAAAAGGTGCGGCAATTGGTGCAGTTGTGGGGGCTGCGGCAGGTGGTGTTGCCGGAAACGTTTGGTCGAAACGCATGCAAGAGCAAAAGAAACAAATGGAAGCAGCAACCGCAGGCACAGGTGTTGCTGTGACGCAAACCCCAGATAATCGCCTAAAACTTGACATTCCCAGCGATATTTCTTTTGATGTTAATCGTTCTGATATTAAGTCAAACTTCAGAACCGTGTTAAATACTTTTGCCGATAGCTTGAATAAAAACACAGCGACGACAATCACGATCGTAGGACATACAGACAGCACTGGAACAGACGCGATTAATGATCCACTATCCCTCAATCGTGCAAGATCTGTACGAGATTATCTGACGGCAAGAAATGTAGCTTCTAATCGATTATCTATCGAAGGTCGAGGCTCACACGAACCTTTAGTTGCAAATGACACTCCAGCGAACAAAGCTAAAAACCGCCGTGTAGAAATATTTGTTGCAGAGCCTGCGCCAGCGGTACCACAGTAATGAAAGTTGATGCATTAAAAATGTAAAACTTACTAAATTAACAATCAAGGATTGATGCTTATGACGAAAAAAAGGGCATCAATGAAGCCACACCATTAACTGATTGAGAAGATTATGGTGCATAAGACTCACTTATTTTGGCACTAAATACTTATGCGAGAGTCGACTAAAATACACTCACTGCACAAGCATTCAATACATTTTTTGTAGATATTACATATATCTACTCTACCGAAGAGCAACGTGTTGCTTGTTGAGGCACGTCAAACATAGACCACCTTAAATACAATCAACACGTCTGAGGCTCTTCAAGCCAGTTTTGCGACCATCTCATCTGTCAAACCTCACTAACATCGCAAAGGTTATGACAACTCTTGCTATAATGCAGCAACGCTCTGATAGCTCGGCAATACGGGTAAAAAAAACAATAAAAATACGTCTAAAAAAGACTTATTAAGTACCGAGCTTTACATTTAATACATATAGAGTTTAATTTGGTGGGTAAAATTGAAAGATCATTACGCTATTTTAGGTGTTGCAGCCACGGCTACATTAACTGAAATAAAAACCGCCTATCGCAAGATGGCATCCCAATTACATCCTGATAAAAATGCATCTAGTGATGCTCCTGCAAAATTTCGCTTAGTGCAGGAGGCCTATGAAATACTTTCCGACACAGAGAAAAGAAAAAACTACGACGAAAATCGTAGGCGCAGTTTATTGGACAGCCCAATAGATACAGCACGTGAAATTTGGCAGTACTACTTAAATGGAATCATAAAGCAATGAGAATATCACGCTACTTTACAGACCTAATGGCCACTTATGTGGCTGACATTGATGACTTAAAAACCGACTCCGGTGGTGATGACGTGTTAGCCGATCGTCTCAAAGAAAAACGATCACAAATTCCTGATTTAATGCCGATGATTAACACTAACCCAGAAATGATGGCGGTAATTTTTCATAGAAGTATTAAAGTTAAAAAGGCGGCAACGATTCTTAGCTACCTAGATAAAGAACCTTCTAAATTCCCTTCTTGGGCCTCTATTGCAGATAGTGTTCAATTTCAGCCTTGGGCAAGCACTCTTGTTGATCAACTGAAAACAGAAGCGGGTGGTGAACAGTTTTTATTAACAACCGTAATGCTAGAACATCTATATGCACTCTATGAAGTTAGCGAAGATGCGGCTGAGGAAATGGAGATGGAAGAATCCGATGATCTCGCCGAATCTGGCGGCGAGTGGATGGCCGAACAGGGCTTTGATAGCCACTAGTTGATTTAAGTTAATACGATAGGGTAAACATGACACATTCAATCGTTGTACAGGCAAGCAGCCTAATTAAAGCAGGGGATGTCGTACGAGCTGAATCATTACTCACAGCGCTCGTCGAAACAGAGGGCGACCATGCCTTGGTAGAGGTACTGGATGAAATGCCTTCGAAAGACCTATTAGCGATTATCCGTGAATACGACTCATCAAAACAGTCGCTCTTGAACTTGTTGATTACGCCTGAGCAGTTTGCGCGTGTCGTTGTTTTAGACCGTCTCTATAAAGATGTGTCCAATGAACATCTACGCGGCATGATCAACTCTGTCATTTTTAGAGAAGATGCAGATGCAAGCGAATTTATCAATGCAATTGCTGAACTTGAATTTGGTTATGAGACCTTAGCCGACTACTTATCAGACCGTGCAGAAGAAGTTGTTGGTGATACCTTTGCAGCACTAGAAACTGAAGATGTTTCACGCACTGAAATCAGCGACCATGATTGGAAAGAAATGACATGGTTGCTACGCCATGAACATGAAGATATCTATAATATTGTACATACGCTATTGAAGGTTAAGTTACAGGAGAGGCCTATCACTGATGTTGCACCAGCAGTTGAGAGTGATGAAGGTATCTTTACAAGCCCTGAGCCAGTCATAGAAAAAGCAACTAAAGATGATGACGATGAGGATTCTGCTATTTAAGCCGTTTACATAACAAAACCTAATCACCATTTATGTCCAGCACAAAACAAACACAGACTATTGCAGCCTACGATAATGCGCCTTTCTTTGAAAAGGCTTTTAAGTATGCAGTTAAGCACAATGTTATAGACGCCGCCAGAGTTGATGAAATTGTGAATGATGCAGCCACAGGTGCGGTACAGATTGCCGAGTATTTTGGTGAGTCTGCTCACTTAAGAAAAAACCTTGAAATCTCCATGAAACGCATGGTGAGTCTAGTGAGTTTGTATCTTGAAGACACTACAGGTAATGAGCTTGATAAAGCCGCCATGCTACTTAAAGAAAAGCCATTCCGCGCACTGTCTCGGGGTGGTTCGCAAATGCTTAAAGTACTCTTTAGCTTGCCTGAAGATGGGTACTTTGGCTCAACACGACTTGATTCTGAGCGCGATTTTCTTAAAAAATCTTTAGTTAAAGGTATGCCAGTCACTAAATATAGACAAACCGTTAAAGATTGCGAACAGTTCAAAAAAGAACTGGATTTTGCTTCATGGATAATTAAAAAGACTGGCACCCCCATTAGTAAATTAAACGAATTTCATGCATCAGCTGAACACGTTATCCGCACCTATTTTCTCACTTTGGCGTATGGTACAAAGAAAGTAGGCGGCAATAAAAGCGGCTTACCTGATGAAGCAGGGTTGTTCGAAATTTTTACATCTATGCGCAAAGAGTGGGGTTTCTTGGGTGATATCACTTGCTCAACCAAATTCATGGATGATATTCCTGCCGAGTTTTTAGACTATGCTAATAACATACTCGCTACAATCAAAACTGAAGACCTTCCAAAAATAGTCAATCCATCGGTGCCGCTACAATCGGTGTTTAGTGATCTGAAAGACCGTAAATACTTCTATTTACATGATCACTTCAATGAAATGAGCAAGTTCGACAAAATGCTGGCAGTAGACTGGTTTGCCCTTACTGGTGGCACTGAAGATGACGCGCTACTCTTAACCTTGTTCCTATGCGCAGCATCAGGCTTGGAACAAAAAACTTCGCTAAAAGTGAGTGAAGCAAAGAAAGCTGTATTAAGCATTCGTGAGCATGGCATTTTACAAAGCGATGTACTCAAACTTATTGAGAAAGCACCACATGATGAAATTGAACAATTACGTTCACTTTGGAGTGACTTTATTGAAGAAGCACAGCCCTTTTTATTAGACCATTCAGATGAGCAGTTAAAAGAAGTAATGGTTTATTTAGAAGACCACTGCAATATTCAAAAAGCAAAGAAATAGCACTCAAAACTAGAGCGGACTCTAAAATCAACTGAATGGTGGTGTATTGATAAAACAACCATTCATTTATTAAAAGGACACCGTGCAATAATCGGTGCTAATGGTGATGAATGAGACATATTGAGCGTCATAAATCCCACCGTATCGGGTGGCTACGTGCTGCTGTCTTAGGCGCAAATGACGGTATCGTCTCAACAGCCAGCCTAATTCTTGGCGTCGCGGCAGCCGGTGCCAACTCAAAAAGCATATTGATTACCGGCATTGCTGGTCTTGTTGCTGGAGCGATGTCCATGGCTGCGGGCGAATATGTTTCGGTCAGCTCTCAGGCTGATACTGAGCATGCAGATTTAGATAAAGAGCGTAATGAACTAGCAAATAATCCAGAACACGAGCGCGATGAATTAAAGGATATCTATGTAAAGCGTGGACTGGATGAGGTTTTAGCCACAGAAGTTTCACGACAACTGATGGCACATGATGCGCTTGGCGCACATGCACGCGACGAATTGGGCATTTCTGAAATATTAATCGCACGGCCAGTTCAAGCTGCACTTGCATCAGCAGCCACGTTCTCTATTGGAGCGTTACTACCACTTGTAATCGTGTTATTAGTACCTGTAACGAAGCTTATGTGGGCCGTGTCTGCGAGTTCATTGTTTTTTCTGGCATTATTAGGCGCTCTAGCTGCACATACGGGCGGCGCTGCTATTATGACATCCGCCATTCGCGTAACCTTTTGGGGCGCTTTGGCAATGATGCTGACCGCCGGGGTAGGCACTATGTTTGGAACTACCCCATAATTAGCAGCAGCTAAACTATCAATTCCTAAAAGTTGATGTCATCCTCACATCTGTTATTCAATTAGTAAGCTGCATACTGTTTAACCACCACATCTAACACGTTAATTATTTGGCTTCATCAATTATTTTGATGGCAATGCTCTCGACTTCTGCTGCAATTTTCACTAATGCGGCATCTTGAGTGAGCGCTGAAAGCATTTGTACTGGCTTAATAAGCCCGATCATCGTTTTACCGTTCTCGGTATACACCGAGATGCGACAAGGTAAGGCCATGTTTAAACGCATGTCGAGATTTAATATTTTTGCTGCCTGCTGCGCATTGCAAACCTCAAAAATTTTACACTCGTCATTAAAGGCTACTCCTTTACTGTGAAATATTGCGCGCAAATTATGGACGTGCATGACACCAAAACCATGCGTCACCACAGCAGACTCAACAGCCGTTGATGCCTGATCGAAGGACTTGCTTGTTTCAACAATGTAATACATAAATCACCTCAGATTGAGCCGATTAAAAACATATTGATTTATTTTTTTAAGGTGAGTTCATTATAAACACTATGGACACCTTCAATGCTACCAACCAAACTTATGACATGATCAATCTAACTTTGGTTATCAACAATGCCAGACAGTTTAACACCCCCTTTTAAGGTATCTACTGCGATGCCTAAACTTTTTATTTTTTCATCAAGAATCAACGCCGTTTTTACTTTTATAGTGACTTCACTACCCGACCACTCACTAGCAACATATAGTGATCCCTCAGATTAATTTTCCAGTCTTTGCGAGACCTGAGAAGGTCATATATTCCAGAATATTCGTACTACTTTCCTTCATTTGCGTACAGAATCTCTACTCATGTGTTGCTTAATCCTATGCTGTCATAAATCAGGTTTACTTGTACGCCACCGCGTGGTTTATTGGTGAGCTATCCTTAAAAAAAGAACAACTGGTATAAACTTTCATTGTGATTGGTGTTCTTAATACAAGTAAAGTTAAGAGTAAAGGCAATGTCTGAATATTTAAGATCTATGATAGCGCTTTTATAATATATGTGCGATATCGAACATAACTATTAGATTAAGGCTATGTAGCATAGACAGAGAAACTGGGCTGAGAGCGCAGTTTTAGAAACAACACTTTTTACTAGTGAATAGTCACGGAGATAGAAATGTTAAAAATTCGCTATGCAACTATTATATTTTCAATATTATTCAGTTCAATGGCCGTTGCTGGCATTCAGATGAGCATCGGCGTTGGGCTTCCTAGCGTTAGCATTGGTGTCAATGTTTCTAGGTATCCAGAGATGGTAGTTGTGCCTGGTTACCCCGTCTATTATGCACCTCGACTGAACTATAACTTATTTTTTTACGATGGATATTATTGGCTTTATCAAGATGACTATTGGTATATAAGCGCTTGGTACAATGGACCATGGTCAATGGTTGAACCTGAGTTCGTGCCGATTTTTATTTTGCAAGTTCCTGTACGTTATTATCGTGCGCCGCCTTTGTACTTTAGAGGATGGCAGTTCAACGCCGCACCTCGTTGGGGTGATCACTGGGGTCGTGAGTGGGATCAACGTAGAAGAGGGTGGGATAGGGAACAGCACAACGTAGCACCTGCACCACTACCGAGCTATCAGAGACAGTATTCTGGAGAGCGCTATCCTAGACAGGAAGAGCAGCAGCGAGAGCTTTATCAGCAACATTACAATTATCAACCACATGACCCAGAGTTAAAACTCACACGTCCAGATCAGCCATTACCGGCAGGTTCTTACCAGCAAGAAAAACGTCTAGATCAAAAAAGACAACCCGAGGGCGCAATGATTCAAAAAAGAGAGATGCCTCGTTCTGAGCCATTTAGGCGAGAAAGAATTGAGCCGCAAAACCCACCTCTACAGCACAATGACACTAATATCCAACGGTCAGTTCCTATAACACCTCAGCAAGAACGCTCTGAAAGTCGTGATTTTAAACAACAACGCAACCCAAGTGAAATTCAACATGAGCCACAAAAAACAATACCAAGAAATCAAAAAGAAAATGAGCGTAGCAGGGATATGCAAAGCGAGCCAATACAAAGGCCTGTAAGAAATCGTGATCGCAATGAGTAAACAAAGTAATAGTACATGTATTTTTCCAATACTAAGTAATCATAGACAGCAGTTAGTCTTGTATTTAGCGCTGGAGCAATAGCAGAATGCCAATGCATACTTAGCTCAGTGGAAAACTGATTAGGGATAAAAAATATAGACCAAATCTGTACTAGCTGGGATCTGATCTGACAGACACCCTAAAAATTCGGCAACTGTCAGATCTGAGCTAGCCCAGCCAGCAACCATACATTCAGCGCGATGCGCACAAACAAACTACTAAGTTAATGCACATCTACTTTAGGCAACACATTAGCAGCCAATTTAGTCGTTCCTTTAAGCAGACCAACCTCATCACTCAGAATATTTGCAGCCTCGTTCAGCAAGATATCTTTAGTGTTTTTTCTTAGCTTCTCCATTTCCAGATCACTATTAATATTCCGCTCACTTGACTGTAAGCCATCATCCTGCAAAGCACTATTTTTGGCTATAGCAACTTTTTTATCGGATGTTTTTGCAGATTTGTCCGCATCACTGTTTTTATCGCGTGCAGCTAAACGTAGTTCTTGCACTTCGCGTTCTTTACGACGCTTAATCTCATTAAGTGAAATAAGATTCTTATTGCGCAGAGTTTTGAGTTCGGCAATATCTTCAATTAAATACTGAAAATCCTTGTCCTTACTAATGCGTAAGTCATGGCTGGCAATAAGCGTAGGAACTAGAGGCTTCACATCACCGGCAGGTGTGTATGTAGCCGCCTTGATTTGCGTCCAGGGTAGGGCATTATCAAAACTAGACTCACCAAAATCATCTATATCAGCAGTAGATGGCAGACTAATATCAGGCGTCACACCACGTAATTGCGTAGTACCACCATTGATGCGGTAAAATTGAGCGATAGTCATTTTAAGCTCACCAAATTTTGGTTCATCGCTTCTCACAAGTTGATCCAAATTGATCACCGATTGCACGGTACCTTTTCCAAAACTTTGCTCGCCTATAACTACACCACGACCATAGTCTTGTATCGCCGCTGCAAAAATCTCTGAGGCAGATGCTGAACCTCTATTGATAAGTATACCTAGAGGCCCGTTCCAAACAGCACCTGTATGCGTATCGCTATCAACTTTGATGTCACCTTTAACATCTCGCTCTTGTACAACAGGGCCTTTGTCGATGAATAAGCCAGTGAGCTCAATTGCCTCATCCAATGAGCCACCGCCATTGTTTCTCAGATCAACTAGTACGCTATCGACCTTATCCTTCTTGAGCTCTTCAAGTAGCCGTGATACATCTCGGCTTGCACTTTTAAACGTCTTATCTCCTTTCTGACGAGCACTAAAATCTTGATAAAACACTGGCAGATCAATAACACCGATACGACGTGTTACGCCATTGTCTTTTACCTCAATAATTGATTTTTTAGCGGCCTGTTGCTCTAAGCTAATTTTCTTACGTGTGAGAGATATGAGTTTATGCTTAGCGTCAGGTCCGGCGTCAGCAGGCAATATATCTAAAACGACTATAGAATTCTCTGCACCTCGTATAAGTGCTACAGTATCATCCAGACGCCATCCCAATACATCGACGATAGCGCCTTTTTCACCCTGACCAACCCCAACAATTCGATCACCGACCGCGAGCTTACCTGAAAGAGCCGCTGGACCACCTGTCACCAACTCTCTTATCGTTGTATATTCATCTTTATCTTGAAGCACTGCGCCTATGCCATCTAATGACAGCTTCATTGAAATATCAAAATCATCCGAGGCACGAATACCAAAATAATTAGTATGAGGGTCAACCGTCATCGTGTAGGCATTCATAAAACTCTGAAATACATCATCATTTTTTATTTTTGCGATGCTTTTCAAAGAGTTTGCATAACGCTTATCAAGCGTATCAACAATGCTCTTATCATTTTTACCAGCCAGTTTGAGGCGAAGCCAATCATTTTTAACGCGCTTACGCCAAATATCATTCATTTCATCTAAAGATTTTGCCCATGGTGATTTTTCACGGGTGTACTGATAACTTTCATCCTTGGTAAAGTCAAAGCCAGTCTTAAGTAAGGAACGAGCATAAGTCGTGCGTTCTACAATACGTTGCTGATAAAGACTAAAAATGGCAAAAGGAATAGTTAAATCTTCATTAAGAATTGCGTCATCAAGCTGTGTTCTGAAATTGGATAATTGATCAATATCAGACTGTAAAAAAAACACTTTTTGGTTGTCTAATGACTTTATATAGTTATCAAAAATTTTTGCAGAACTTATATCATCAAGTTTTACAGGTTTATAGTGATAGCGCGTTAACACCTCAGCAGACAAGTGCGCGGCTTGAGATTGCTGTACTAATGGCCTGAGTAGCGGTATTTCTTGCGTTGTGTTAACTGAAGTTGCATGCGCAACTGTAACGAATGCTAACAATAGCCATAGCAATTTATTATTCATTCATATTCCTCGAAAATTCTCTTAAAAATTACTTTACATCTCAATACAGCTAAGCGTGAGGATGCGCTTCAAAATCATTCATTTATCAAACGAATACACGCTAGGAATTATAGCCATTTTTTAATGTTCACTATCATTCTTTTACAGATGAAAGCACCTCTGCTTTGAGTACTATATTAAAGTAAGAGTTCATATCAAACATCGTATATGATAAAAAAATAGGGGAGTTGGGCAGTAGTTTATTCAGCAAAGTTTTAATGTAAATAATTGGCGTATGCTTTTTCATAACGATACTTATATCGCTAAGCAATGTTTTCGATGATGATTATGTTATCAATAAAGTTAATGGTTGGCTCTATAGGCCAATGACTGTTGAGGGTTTGAATGAATAAAAATTTAGTATCTGCTACTTGTGTACTTACGTTTATGTATACATCAATCTTTGCCGCTCCAGCTTCTTGGTACTATTGGGTTAGCAAAATAGATGGTACTCGTGTATGCGCACAGATAAGTCTGGGAGAAGGATGGAAAAAAATTAATACTCCTTACCAAGATTCACAATGCTCCACACCACAGCTAAAGAAAAATATTACGCTGTAGATAACACCACAGAATAGGTCCTTAACTAAAAGCATATTAAGTTCACTTACATGCGCTTTTAATTATATACTTAATTTTACATAATATACATTATACGAACTGACTATGCCATTTTAAAACCGCCTTCGTCGGTTGAAGAATTCAACAAGGCGGCTGTTATCAATACGCCCGCCACCGCCACTTTCAAGCAGGACATAAAAGACTTAAAGAACGCGCGTTTTTTTGGGTTCTTTTCTGTTTCTGACGCGATATCAGCCATTATTATGGACGGGTCTATACCTAGGCATTCGCCAATCTTAAAACAGGCGTAAACGCTCGGCAAACGCTTTCCATGGGCATAAAAATGTACGTCACTCTCTGCAATATCCAATTCAATAGCTAATTTGTAATAACTATCCACTTGTAAACGTGTTTTGCACGCTTCTAAATATTCTTTACCGTTCATTTTTGAATCTCCCAATTTGCGGTTGATTTAACCGCCTTTTAATTTTCTTGGATTGTACGCGCATTAAAAAGTTCTTGACATTACTTTCATTTTGCAAGTATGGTTCGCTTACTTTCAATTTGAAAGTAAATAAATTTAAAAGGCGAATAGATATGTTAAAAATCGAAGTCAAATCATCAGAAGTTATTACACGTACAGGAACTAAAAATGGTCGTGATTGGAAAATCACCACGCAAGAGGCTTACGCCCACATTCAAAATCGTAACGGTTCCCCTGCTCCCTACCCTGAAAAAATCCTTCTTAGTTTAGATACTGGTACTCCTTCACGCCCTCCACAAGCCCCTTACGCGGTCGGAACTTATTACTTGAGCGATTCCAGTCATTACGTTGGTGATTTTTCTGCATTGCGTTTGGGTACTCCTATTCTTCTCACTGAAGCTGAATACCGTATGCAAATGAATGCGATTTTTCAGACTTTGAAAGCGGCGGCCTAAGACCAAAAAACGGTGTGCATGTCTTATAACATGCACACTTTGTATACCACGGTATCAAAAACACAAAAAAAGCACCTAAAAAATGATTGATTGGATGACTCTTAGAATCTCTCTTTCAACCTTCCTCGAAGGTGAAACCATCATCGAAAAATTCAGTGAATTTTTAGGCACGCAATGCACCTATAACTCAAACGGTGAGTTGATTAGAGAAAAGTTAGTTTTCGACATTGATAAGTTGCGCTCCGATGAAATTGGTCTTTTTTGGCAAGTGCAACATAACGGCAAAGAGAATTATTTATTGATTGCTGGCTCTCCTGCGTCTGTTGAGCATGGTACAAATGTTTTTGGTTCTAACGATGTGATGCACTGCGCTAATGTTATGCATCGTGAAGCACAAAAAGGTTTGGCAATGATATTGCCGCCAATTCATACATGGCAATGTATGCGCCTTGATTTCAATTTTAATTACTTGCTCGATTCCAATTCGCAAGTAAAGCAAGCGTTACGTGAATTAAAGAATGGACACGGCTCACGCCAAAAAGCCACGAATGGACACGGTGACACGGTTGAGATTGGTGCTAAGTCGAAAATGATTACAGGCGTGATTTATGACAAAGGCACACAAGTTAAAAATCTCGTTAAACAGCTTCACAAAAAAGGCCGCGATATTCCATACGAAACATGGGAAATCGACATTCTTTCGCGATTGCTGCGTTTTGAATTGCGCCTTAAGCGTCAATGGTTTGAGAAATTGGCGCACAAAAAGAACTACGAACATTTTTTACACAATGATTTAAACACGAAACAAGCACTAAAGAACTACAAGCACTATTACGAGACTGTTCAGCCTTGGACTGAACTAACAGAGCAAGACCTGATTGAAAAACATTATTCATACTTTAAGCCATTCACGGGAAGTATAGGAGTCACTGACATGGGTACATTATTAGACAATTTAAAACAGCTCGGACTTTCTGAAGGTCGCGCACGTGGTGCTTACCAGACATGGGCTTTGATTAAAACGATGGGTTATGAACAGGCTAAAGCCTCATTAAATCCTAATACTTTCCGTATTCACCGCTCTCAACTTCTACTAGCTGGCTTAACCCAAACTGATTTACAAAATCATGATAGCAATGTCTTGGCCTTCAAACGCAAATCCATCGAGCTAGATTGCCCAGTGACTAGCTGGTCTCAAGTTTTACAGTTGGTAGCTTAATGTCCATTCTCGACTCATTAGCCTTTACCGATGATGAACGCAAAACAATCGACGTCATGATTTTTTTTCGCATGACTCGTTTAAACGAAACACGCGAACAAGCTGAAACATTCATTCACATGTATTTCAGCGTCAAACAAATTCGTCAATTAAAGAATTCGCCCATTTAGGGTAATCCGCTGACAGTCGGACACTGTCAAAATTAGGAGTAATTATCATGTTTAAAAAAATCTTAGGTTATGTTTTAGCACCAATCACAGCTTTATTGGTAATGGTTGGTTCTGCTCAAGCGGCTTTACCTGCTGGTGTAACTACTGCAATTGACACTGCCACAACTGATGGTACAACTTTAGGTTATGCCTTCCTTGCAATGGCTGTAGTTGTTGGTGTTATTTTCTGGCTTAAAGGCAAAGCACACTAACCAGTGTTTTTGGGTTGAGTCTCCCCTCAACCCAAATCACCTAAAATTATGACAATCGGTTATTCATCATTCGGTCAATGTTTCGATAATGCGTCGGACGCATTAGACAATTATTACACCAACCAACAAGCAACTTCATATTCTGTTAATGGCACATTGTATTTGTATAGACCTGTAAAAATATCAGGTTCATGGTTTCTTGATGAAACTACAGTTAAATTAAGTTCTACTCATTTGACGATGAATAATTCCCTTCCTACCAATGTCTTGGGTTCTTGTTCAATCCTCAATGATTCAACTGCAAATTTTCAAAACGGTATGGAACTTGGCTGGGGCGTTGCTGGTGTCATGGCAATCGCATTTTGCATTAGATTTTTAAGAAGGGGTCGTTGATGCAACCATTAGACATTTATACATGGGCTGGCTTTCTTGTCATTGTCTTACCAGTGGCTATATTATGTTTCTAGCTTCTCGTTCTTTCTTACTTTTTTTTATTTGCTTTATTGCGTTTATCAATAACGCATTAGCAACTAACAGCTATACACCTCCCATTGTTTATCATGTCAGCACTGTATATGGTGGCGGTGGTAACTTTAATGATATCAATTCTGCTTGTACTTTTGGTGCTCAAGGTAATGCCGCTAATATTGGTACTGGCTTTACTTCTGTTACTTCATGTTCTGCTGTCGGCTCTGCAAATTATTCTCGAGATGAATATGTTACTTATGTAAACGGTTCTGGTAATACTGTTTCTAATGTTCTGGTCGGTACTGCGAGTCAATCTTGTAAAACTGGCGAGAGTATTAGCGGTTTATATCCAAATGTTGTATGTACTGCGGCGGCTTGTGTTGCGCCTGCGGTATGGAATTCGAATACAAATTCATGTCAGGCTCCTTGTGTTGCTGGTTGCAATGGTGCTTGTGGTCAAACATATTCACAAACTGGTGAATCTGGCGGTTCTACCTGTATTGGTGGTTGCTCTTATAAAACACTTGACGGTATTTCATCAGACGGTTCGAATCATTGGGTTTATTCTATCGGCAATAATACAGGCTCATTTTGTACAAATGGGCAAGCTACTGCCACACCTCCGGCTTCTCCCTGTCCAGTTTGCGACTGTCTTGCACAAGGTAAATCTTTTGGTACTGTAAATGGTGCTGTTGTTTGTGTTGCTAAAGGTACAGCTGGGTCTTCGCCTTATTCGACGCAAAACCCCCCGATAACTACCACGACAACACCCCCTGCAACTTCTTCAAATCCTAGTCCAACTCCTGTAACAACTACTGTTGATGGTGGTTCAACTGTTATTACTGGTGCGCCTGCTGGTTCCCCTGCTGGAACTGCTCCAACTGTCCAAGATTCAAAACAGAATGCAGATGGTTCAACGACTACAACACAACAAGGTCAAGATACATATTGCCAAGCCAATCCAAATGCCGCGATTTGTAAACAAAAATCAGAATGCGAGCTTCACCCTGACGCGCTTGGTTGTATGCAAGTCGGTGATGTTCCGACTCTTGGTGCTATATCTACAAAGACTGTCGATGGTGCTACGTTTACCGAAGCCAATATCATTCAGAATTTAGGCTGTCCTGCTCCTGAATCTGTTTCAATTGGTGGTCATGCAATTACTTTGAGTTACACGCCTTTTTGTACATATGCGGAATCGTTCAGACCGCTTGTACTTGCATTTGCTTATCTAACGGCCGCGCTTCTTATAGTCGGTGCTTTTAAACAATCCTAAGGGGTCTATATGCCATTTGCCGCGCTTCTCGTTATGCTTGCTGAACCTATCGCTAAGCAAGTTTTAATTGCTCTTGGTGTCGGTATTATTTCTTATGCTGGTTGTTCACTGGCAATTGATTCTATCGTTTCTCATATCAATACCGTTCTTGGGTCTACCTCTCAAAATGTTTTGATGGTTGCCACTTTGTTTGGTGTTCCGCAGTCTTTGGCAATTATTCTCGGTGGTGCCGCTTCTGCGGCTTCTGTTTCTGCTGTTAAGAGGTTCGGTATTTTATGATTACCATAATTACTGGTGTCCCTGGTATGGGTAAAACTGCCTTGGTGGTTCAAATGCTTTTGGAGGAAGAAAAAAAAGCACAAAGACCGCTTTTTGTTATGGGTATACCTAGTCTTTTAATTGAACACGTGCCCGCACCTCCTGTTATTGAATGGACGCATCCTGTACCTGATAAAGACGACCCCGAATTACTGTTGCAATATTACAGTTTCCCTCCTAACAGTATTCTGATTGTAGATGAAGCTCAGCGTGTTTTTCGTGCTCGTTCTAGTGGTTCAAAAGTGCCAAATCATGTGCAAGCACTAGAAACTCACCGCCATACTGGTTTAGATATTTGGTTGCTCACTCAAAAACCTCATTTGATTGATTCCAATGTACGTGAATTATGCGGTCGGCATATTCACATACGTGATTCGATTCTCGGCCGCAGACTTTATGAGTGGCCTGAATACCGTGATGTAGGTAATATTTCAAATTTAAAAGACGCTGTTAAACGTCGTTATTCACCGCCTAAAGAGGCTTTTGCTTATTACAAGTCTGCTGAAATACATACAAAGCAATCACGCCGACATCATCAGGTTTTTTACTTTCTTGCTCTGTCTTTGATTGTATTTATTTATTTTGGCTATTCATCTTACAAGCGATTTGCTGACCATTTAAAGCCAAAGCCAAATGCTACATCTCACGACGGTACTGTCAAAAATTCTGATGTTTTCGACGTTTCTCACTCGTTACCTGATAAAGATAAACAACTTGCTAACCAACCTTTACCAGTGATTCAACATCCGTATATTGGTTTTGATTTTGTCATTAAAGGTACTGTAAAAAATCATCGTTTCAATCGTACTTATTACCAATTGGTTAAAGATGATAAGCGGATTTTTACCAATGATGAAGAATTAAAAAAGCTCGGTTACGGCATTACACAGACTAATGATTGTTCAGCTTTTCTTTACTTTAATGGTGCTCAAATTGTCGCATCCTGCAACACCGACGACATAGGGGGCGCGCGCCTGCGCGCTACCAGTGGCGGCGTTGTTGCACATAGTGATTTTGAGCCAGATGTTAAACCTTCGCCATTGATTGATTCTTCAAACTTCACCGCTTCACCTAGCACTTAGGGGGTTACTATGCTTTTTCTTGCGTCTTTGTTTTTGCTTTTGTTGGTCTTTGCTCTTGGTCTTGGCTTTGTTTTTTTATTTGGTATTGCCTTGTATCATTGCTTTTTCGGCTCTAATGACAAGGGGTATGGGGTGAAACCCCATGTAGACCAATCGGGTCAATGTGAGATTGATAACGATGCGGTTTACCGTACTATCAATATTCCTCGCTGGTTATCTCGCGCCATGCAGACTGATTTTTAATCGGTTGAATTTTCTCCTGCAGGAGAATGACTTAACCGACTTTCCCACAGTTTCACCCACAAAAAAAGCCACTTTTCAGTGGCTTCTTTTTGAGTGTAAGGGTTAATTCGGTTTTCCATAACCCGTCATTATACGAAGTAAATAATAGTAGTAACTTGGTGTGTGACCAAGGAGTAAAGCATGTCACATCAAGTAATAGTCCGCGGAAGTAAATTTGCCCTATTTTTAGCATAACTTTGGTCTGATTTACTTTCGGTATTTATATGCCAAAATTACTTCTTTAGTTTTAATTTTAATTAATCAATTACTTATTAATTACTTTCTAAGTATTCTTGATTTTTGAAGAGTTTATAGAAAATTTAGTGAAAAAAATTATTCCATCCTTTTATGCAAATTTACTTCTTTACTCTTAACCAAACTTACTTAATATTTCGTCATTTTGGCTGAAATATTGGTTTGAGCCTTCAGTAATTCAGATACGAGTACTGACTCCGCATTTTGAAGCATTTTAAGCGACTTTTCTTTATCTGCTTGGTAAGGTATCAACTACGTACATATTTCCGTCTTAGGATGGAATTGACAGGTTTCTAGCTACGATAGTATTTCAGTTTGTATAACTTTGATTTTAGCCGATTCCAGTTAAGCGAGTTCTGGCCGCAATTTATATTCAAGGATTTCATCTTCGGTTTGGTGACTAAATAAAATCCAGCTTGACCAATTCTTGGATTTCCTTCCATAAATTTGCAATGAGATCGACGGCTATAGCAGTAATATTTTAGGAATATTTTGGCACTCAATACGTACAAGACTTTTCGCAGTCATCTCTAACCAGAATTTATTTAAAGCCTCAGATTGTAAATGCAATTGTTATGACTAACTTTTGACATTATTACTCTAATGTCAAATAATATCTAAACTCACGATTTAAAAGTATTGAGACCTGAAAATTGACTTTGCAGACTAAATTAACTGTTATCCCAGCAGTCGCCACGATTGATTCCATTAAGCTCTCTGCCGAGTTTGATGGCAGCAATGGTGTTAACCGCGCTATCGGTAACCGCCCCCAGATTACTGCTAACACTGATGCCGATGCCATTAAAGTATGGCTCGCTCGTTATTTTGATACTAAGACCACATTCGACAGTTATCGTAAAGAAGCCGAAAGGCTACTGCTGTGGTCAGTAATAGAATTAGGCAAACCGTTATCATCATTAAGCCATGAAGATTTTTTGCTATATCAACGATTTCTAGCATATCCGCAACCAGCTAAGCGTTGGATCATGTCCCAGCGCAAGGTGGCCAGAGGCGACCCTGAGTGGCGCCCGTTTGCAGGCCCCCTCTCCCCCACCAGTCAGCGACAAGCTATCGTTATCTTGAATGGTATGTTTTCTTGGTTGGTGAATGCTGGATACCTTGCTGGTAACCCGTTGTCTTTATCCAGAAATCGTCAACGGAAGGCAAAGCCTAGAGTTACCCGCTTTTTAGATGAGGATCTTTGGAAAGAAGTGAAGCTGACGATTGAAAGCATGCCTCGAGAAACCAACCGGGAACGCGAGCATTACCAGCGCGTGCGTTGGTTGTTTTCATTGCTGTATATAACAGGTTTACGGGTATCGGAAGTCACGCAAAATACCATGGGTGGATTTTTTAGTCGTAAAGACAAAAGCAGTGAATCAAGGTGGTGGTTGGAGATTACGGGCAAGGGTGACAAAACTCGCATAGTGCCGGCCACCAACGAACTCATGCTTGAACTGGGTCGTTACCGTCGTGAAATGGGTTTGAGTTTAAACCCGATCGAAGGTGAAACTGTTCCATTGTTATTGCCTATTGGTGGTAAGCAACGTGCAATGACTAGGAGCGCAGTTCATTTGATACTTAAACAAATTTTTAATATTACAGCTAAACGTTTACAAGAGCGGGGACCTGATTTTATAGCTCAAGCCGCTAAACTAGAAGCAGCATCTGCGCATTGGATGAGACATACCGCTGGCTCAGACATGACATCGGCTGATATGGATATCAGACACGTCCGAGACAATCTGGGGCATGAGTCTATCGCCACAACGAATAATTATCTACATTCAGAAGATGATAAACGTCATCAGGACACTGAAGAACATCATAGATTAAATTGGTAGCTGTTACCTATTTTAGAAAGGAAAGGTGACATCACCAACTTATCAAGGGCGAAGTTAATTCCCATTTAGCTTTGTTCGATACTCAGATGACTGCTGATCAGAGCAACGACTAAAAGTAATTCCATTGATTACCAATAATTTTCAACTGTAATTTGCCCCGGCTCAAATCGTCTGTGTTTTTTCAAGCCACGTTCAATCAGCGTATTACTAGTGTCTTTTAACATTTGCGGATTGCCACAAAGCATTACTTGACTGTTGTCTGCATTAATTTTTATACCAGCCTGCGCTTCCAATCGCCCATCGCTAATCGCCTGAGGAATGCGGCCAGTTAATGCGAAATCTGAAGTTTCGCGGCTAACAAATGGAATGTAAGAAAATTGCCCAGAATGGTTTGTTAAAATTTGCATGATTCGCTCTTGGTAACTAAGTTCAGATAAAGTTCGTACGGCATATACCAAAATCACTCGTTCGTAGCGCAACCAAGGTTTATCAGTCATTAGAATCGAGAGAAAAGGCCCGACACCAGTACCGGTCGCCATCAGCCATAGATATTTTGCCGCAGGAACTTCATCGAGAGTCAGGAAGCCATGAGCGCGTGTGGCGACCTGAATGTTGTCACTAGGTTTAAGGTTGACCAGATGTGATGTCAGCGGCCCATTCGGAATTTCAATATAGAAGAATTCCAGCGGCTGGCTATCCGGTGGGTTTACTAAAGAGTATGGCCTGCCTACTAACTCTCCGTTAATTTCCAGCGCGATCTTAACGAACTGTCCAGCTTCAAATGGCTCAATATCAGACTCAATATAAAGTGAATGCAGCGTTTTGTTCCACTGCTTATGCTCAACCACCTTCCCAACATTCCAAGCAGACATAATTTACTCCTTAAGACCTTACGGTTTTACTAAATTATAAGCAAGGTGACCAATTTTAAGCTTCAAGTGTATAAAGTAAAGCATGCTACGAGGTAAGCAATATTTGCTACATCGTGGCTTGTATCGCACACAGGTGAATCAGCAGTGTGACTTAACCAGCTTGTTACTGACTGACTTATCGCTCTCGACCGATGCTTACTGCACGCCCAAATAACGAGATGACTTGTTAACAACAATCTTAATATCTGAATAATATTGGTACTCAATTGTCAAATCCTAACTCACGTAACTTAACGATATCTGTAATAGCAACATGATTACCATTGACCTCAATTAATCCAATTTTATTTAACTTATTTATGCAGCGAGATAAAGTTTCTGGTGTGATATTTAATATCGACGCAATGGTCTCTTTTCTTACAGGCAATATAATATTGTCAGCTTTGGTTGATTTATTGCTAATTCTAAGAAGATATTCGGCAAAACGTTGAATGGCTGTTGGTAGTGTTAAAGTTTCAATATCATGAATCATTTGGTGCAAACTGACGGACAGAGTTTCTTGCATCTTACGTGCGACATTTGCATTGCTGTCCAATAATGAATGAACCATATATTCAGGGACTAGCAATATTTTTGAGTTCATTGTTGCTTTTGCATAAAATGGCAACTGATTATCTAAAAACAATCCGGTTTCCCCAAAACTCTCGCCTGGGCCGATTATGCTAACTACTTTTTCTACACTTAGAATTGAGGTGACCCCGAGCTTGAGCTGTCCTTTCAGCAATAAATAAAGACCTCGTGCAGTATCTCCGCGACTAAATACATGCTGTCCCCTAGATACACTAAGTTCTTGGCTGTACTTAGCTAGTAGCTCTAGCTGGACATTATCCAGCCCATTAAATAATGCAAACTGAGCCAATGCTTTCTTTATATCTACCTTAGCCATTAATTTTATTTCTTTAGCTCGCTTCAATCACCGGATAAAAATCAATATTTTCTCTCTGCATTCTTTCATACAATATTTTTAGAACTTTGTTAGCCTCTGATCTAAACTCCTCAGAGTTCTTAGCTAGATTATTTGCGCTATTCCACTTTTTTGCGAAATCTATATAAACTGAAGCAATGCATGCCATCTCTTCTTGGAATCTTTTACCCATTCTTTTTAGCACAGGATTATTCATACTCTCTAGTGCTGGATAAAGTATTTTGTCCTCCACAGCCAGATGTAACTTAATAATCGAGCTCATTGCAACAATTAGCCTAGAAAGCTCTACTGCATTTTCCACAATACCTTCTCTGGAAAAGTGCCTTAATTGCGTAATGCAATTAATAATCTCCATATGTTGTTGCTTAAATTTTTCTAGATTCATAAAAATTCCTTTAAAAAGCGAACTTGTATTTCGAGTTCGCTCTTATGAACAATATTGACATGCCGTATTTTTTTGCATGGCATCTATGCTAAATTAAATGATTAAGACTCTCAGGCCCAAATACCTCTCGATGGATATTACTTAGACTTACGCCAAGCTCAACCAATGCACTCCATTGATCATCCATGAATGCTTGCGGACCACATATATAAAACTCAGCGTTATCTAGTTTGCCATCGACTAATTCCGTCAAGTTCATTCTACCGGCATAAATACCCTCGCTATCTTCGAACATTTCATTGAAAAATAATGCACTGCGTAAATTTTTCATAACTGTTTGAGCTTGTTTTACATCGCAATCATGTGACAAGTGCGACCTTGATCTAGCAGCATGCGCAAATAATACGACTCGCTCAGGATTTTGTTCAGCAATGCTATTCAGTATAGAAATCATCGGTGTGATACCAACACCCGCAGAAATAAGAGCGATAGGATGAGCAGCGTTGATGTCAGGTGTAAAGTTTCCATACGGATGACTGATATCCAATATAGTGCCTACATTTACATGTTGATGTAACCAGTTTGAAACCATACCTTCTGGTTTAAACTCATCACCAATCTCACGTTTTACAGATATCCGGAAGCTATTTTTACCTGGAGCATCAGAAAGACTGTACTGGCGTAGTTGTCGCAGCTTAATTACATCAAGATAGGTCGCAACGCTTACATACTGCCCTGGTTTGAAATCAGGCACAATTTGATTGTCCGAGGCTTTTAAGGTGAATGAGACAATATCTTCGCCTTGCTGCTCCCTATTAACCACCATCATCTTCATCCAAGTATCTGCTCCAAATCCAGATACTTGATATAAACGTGCTTCTGCTTCGATTAATGCGTCAGCAAGCAGTCCATAAGCTTCGCCCCAAGCTGATATAAGCTCCACACTTGCAGCATCACCAAGCACTTGCTTAATAGCACCGAGCAAGTATTTGCCTACAATTGGATAATGCGCAGGCTTTATACCAATAGAAACATGCTTATGAACTATTCTTTCAATCACTGGTGCTAATGCTGCCGAATTATCTATATTAGCGGCATAAGCAAATACTGCTGATGCGAGTGACTGTTGCTGAGAACCATTAGCTTGATTACCCATATTGAATAGATTGTTCAGTTCTGGGTGATCTTCCAACATGTTCTTATAGAATATAGAGGTGATAGCAAGTCCATGCTCACGTAATACGGGAACACTGGCATCTATATAAGGTTTTGCGGCAGTAGATAACATAACTTCTCCTATTTAACTTGCATTTAATATGCAACAAATATTATAAAAAAAATACACTCAAAGAGTGCTTAATCAAAAAAATAATCGCTATCTTAATTCAGCGAAAACTTAACCCAGTACTTTAATTACTTATTTCGCCTGTAATAGAACTTGGTATTGCTTGTGCATGTTGATTACAGCCGATTGTGTTTTGACATTAACTATATCAGCCAATGTAAAAGTGTTCATGTGCTCATAAAAATTTTTCAAACCTATATCCAAAATTTCTTTTAAATGACATTGACCTTTAAGAGTACATAGAGGTACTGCACAATTAATAAGTGCGGGAGCATTTTCAAGCTCCATCAATACATCACCTAATCTTAACTTAGCCGCAATCACACCTAGCCTTAATCCACCACTCCTACCACGCGTAGCAGACAGCCAACCAAGCTTATTCAACCGAGTAACCACCTTAATCAAATGGTTACGTGGCACATTAAACTGTGATGCGATCTCATTTATGGTGACAGGGACTAAACGATCTTCTTGAGTAAGATACATTAGTACCCGCAAACTTAAATCTGTAAACTTTGTTAATTGCATCTACGTATAGTAGATATGTTTTATTTAATATGCAACATATCTTAAAATTTCAAACTTATTAGGATTAAATAAACTATAAGTAAAGTTTTTAATAATTGAAGTTCAATATAACCGTAGCAACCTCAGCTTCAATTCTTACCTTCAGCAGAACTGCTAACACTAAACCTCAAATACGTACTATTTTACGAAGACTATATTTCTTTATCAATTTATTCTGGAGACACGTAGAAAATAGATTTTTCAGATACATATTCTTTTCTATCAACCGATTCTATTTCAAACATAATCTTGTGTGATCCAGTGCTGGCAGAGCCATCTAAAATTTGCAAGCTCACTGGGAACATCCGTGAATCAGCGGAGTTGACCGTAAATTCACGATTCGATGCAACAGATAACCCATCCAAACCAGCAGCAGAAATGAGATAAGTTTGAGGAGTTTCTGTGGCATTCGTGATTTGTAGCCCATAGACATTTTCAAGCTTACCTCCCGGCACAAGGCGTGACATGACACCACGATCCCGTGTCACGTCAACGGTAAACGTAGGACGTAAACTGAGTGAAACGGCAAAACTAACACATAGCAATATCAACACTGCACTATAGATCAAGACTCTGGGGCGCAAGATCTTTTGAACAATCTCTTGCTTAGACCCACGCTGACCAATACCACTTTGTGTCGCGAAACGAATTAGGCCCGGTTCATATCCCATTTTATCCATCACACTATTACAGGCATCCACACACAAACCACAGCTAATGCATTCAGCTTGCAAGCCATCTCGTATATCAATACCGACAGGACAAACTTGCACACAAAAACTGCAATCAATACAGTCTCCCAAGCCTAGTTCATTAGCATTGACATTACGTGATCTACCACTGCGAGGCTCACCACGTTCGACATCATAAGTGACAATCAAAGTGTCATTATCAAACATGACACTTTGGAAGCGTGCATAAGGACACATATATTTACAGACTTGTTCACGTAAAAATCCAGCATTACCATAGGTGGCAAATCCATAAAAGCAAATCCAAAACGTTTCCCAAGGGCCTAATCTAAAATGTGTGATGGCTTGAATTAAATCGCGTATTGGTGTGAAATAACCCAAAAAGGTAAAGCCCGTCCACATAGAAAAACTAATCCACACTGCATGCTTTAGCCATTTTTTATAAACTTTTTTAAGGCTAACCTTAGCATCATCTAAGCGTATGCGTGCGGCACGATCCCCTTCAACCTTACGTTCAATCCACAAAAATATTTCAGTATAGACCGATTGTGGACAAGAAAATCCACACCAAAGCCGACCTGCAACGGCCGTAAACAAAAACAATGCTAAAGCGGCGATAATTAATATTACTGTTAGATAGATTAAGTCTTGCGGATACAGTATGAGTCCAAATATATAGAAATGATGGGTTGTAATATCCAACAATAGTGCTTGTCTATTCCCCCAACATAACCATGGAATTCCATAAAATACAATTTGGGTAACCCAAACCATGATCCATCGCCAATTAGTAAAATATCCCTTCGTGCTACGCGGGTAGATTTTCTTTTGAGCCTCATACAGCGACACAAAATTATCCTGTGACGAATCACTAACAATGGGAATTACTTTTCTTGATGTTTTATGATTAATCGTCAATTCTATTACTCACAGTTAATTTAACTTGCCAACAAAGCAAGAGTTGTTATATGACATTAAGTGGATGTTCAGAAACTTGATTATTGGGTAGGTTTGAGAAACGCCAAACATAAGCGGTTATCCTCATCGTATACATGTCCAGTAGTATTATCAGCATCACTCACTTACTGCATTTTGTTCGTGTAAAACAACAAGGTTAAACAGCTGACAATACCGTCAATGGTAATAAATGAGATCAAATATGGCCAAAAGCTGTTAGTAAAATCACTCATCACTCCTCTCCTTCAAATGGCAAGTTTGCTGCCTCATCAAAATCTTTTTGATTGCTTCTCAACCATGCCCAGAGCCAAATACCTACAAATGTAACAAACGTTGTAATCGTTACTATGATGCGTAAACTTGTAATATCCATAACATTCATTATTCTTATTTAAGTGTAGTGCCAAGAATTTGTAAGTAAGCGATGAGTGCATCCATCTCTGTCTTTCCATCAACTTCATCGAAAGATTTTTTTATATCTTCATCGGTATAAGGAACGCCTACTGCTCGCAAAGCACGCATATGTGCAGGAATATGCACAGCGTCGACTTTGCTTTCGTTCAACCACGGATAAGCTGGCATCACTGACTCAGGTATCATGTTACGTGGGTTAGTTAGGTGGATACGATGCCATTCGTCACTGTATTTTTTACCTACACGCTGTAAGTCTGGACCAGTACGTTTACTACCCCACTGAAATGGATGGTCATAGACAAATTCTCCAGCCACAGAATAATGACCATATCTTAAGGTTTCCGCCCTAAATGGCCGTATCATTTGCGAGTGGCAGTTATAGCATCCTTCTCGGATGTAAATATCACGGCCAGCCAACTGTAGTGGGCTATAAGGTTTCAGGCCAGTAATAGGTTGAGTAGTAGATTTTTGAAAAAATAACGGTAATATCTCAACTAAACCACCAAATGCAATCACACATAAAATCAACGCTACCATAAGAAAATTATTGGTTTCAATTCTTTCATGTTGAAAGCTTTGCTTACCCTTGTCTTGGTCTTTATTTAAACGCATGCTCATTCTCTTAAGTATGAACAAGTATTGACGGAATTTTTATATGAGCATGCTCACCCATTGCAGCAGTTTTTAATACATTCCAAAGCATAATCAACATACCGCTCAGGTATATCATGCCTCCAAACATACGTATAATATAAAACGGATGCGTAGCTTTTACTGCTTCAACGAATGTATAAGTTAATGTGCCATCTTCATTCATCGCGCGCCACATCAAACCTTCCGTCACTCCTGATATCCACATAGCTGTGATGTAAACTACAACACCAACGGTAGCTAACCAAAAGTGCAATTCAATGGCCTTTTTACTATACATTTGTGCTTGGCCATATAAGCGTGGTACCAAGAAGTAGATAGAACCTATCGCAATGAAACCTACCCACCCTAGCGCACCTGAGTGTACATGTCCTATGGTCCAATCAGTGTAATGTGATTGTTGACGCGCATTTAAAATTGACCAGATAATCGCAGTTATGCGCGTTGAATTTTGACCAGATAAAACCAGTATCCTGCTTATTTTATGAGCAGGAGTATATGAGGTGATTACCATGGTCATGTATG
>MLJW01000269.1_pt1 | contig 34434 bp, 23 predicted proteins | sample 888231 | NCBI WGS metagenome assembly MLJW01 (sample SAMN05788063, study PRJNA343431) | mine drainage metagenome | isolation source: sample collected from the inflow into an acid mine drainage treatment plant... | place: Germany: Lusatia, lignite mining district
TACTGCGGTGACGAGTATGGATGAAGTGACGCAACAGAATGCGGCCTTGGTTGAGCAAGCGGCGGCAGCGGCTGAGTCCTTGGTTGAGCAGGCGGTGGGCTTGATTGAGACCGTGAGTGCGTTTAGGCTGAGTGGTGCAAACTCACGCTCTAAAGAAAAGTCAACATCACACTCTGCTGCTAGATTTACAGCATCAAAACCAGCTTTACGATCAGTCGCTACCAGAGCTCCGTCAAGACCAGCTCCAATAAAAACAATTGCGAAGTCAGCTGGAAATGATGGTGATTGGGAAGAGTTTTAACTAATAAAGCGCGGCTTTGATCATTAAATTCTTAGCTGCACTTAATGTAGTCGTGAAAATTACAATATATTTCGTGCTCTCAGCAATTCAAAACATGAAATATCGTTAGGTTAAAATGAATCAAAAAAATAGCCCCGTAAATTTCTGGTTCAAACAGGTCGGCGTTGCTGCGCTTTACATGCTGTCTGGCATGTTGATTCAACACTTAATTACCAACCACAGTGTTGTAAGCATCATCTGGCCTGGCAGCGGCATTGCGCTTGCTGCATTGCTTATTGGTGGGCAGCGTTACCTCTGGGGAATTTTACTTGGCTCATTTTTACTAAATATCGTATCCAGCTATTCACTTTGGATAAGTAGCGGCTTTATTCTGGCCAATACGCTTGAAGCGTATTTAGGTTTTCGGTTGCTCTCGCGAGGTACTCATGCGCCATTTGCTCTTAGCTCGCTTTCAAGCTACCTACGTCTAATTAGCTTCAGTGCAATTGCAAATATAGTTGGCGCACTTATTGGCGCATTGAACTTACAACTGGCAGGCGTTATCAACTCAGCCGGTTATTTAGAAAGTGCATTGCACTGGTGGATGGGAGATACGTTAGGGGTTGTTTTGCTAGTTCCCTTTGCTTTGGTATGGTGGCACACTAAAACACCGCAATACACACTTAAAAAACAACAGGAGGCTATGCTGCTACTAGCCAGCACCTTCATTGTAGGTCAAATTGTTTTTCATAACTGGTTTAATATGTATTTTAGCGGCATATACACCGGCTATATCATGTTTGCCTTTGTGTCATGGGTAGCCATACGCTTAGATTTGCGTTGTCTAACATTAGCAGTGCTGATAATCGCCATGCAAGCACTGTCAGGTGCATATCCTGGAATCAGCGCGTTTACTCAAGATATTTCCCAAACATCACTTTACAACTACTGGATTTACATGCTGACGCTATCTGGTGTTGGTATATCTCTAGCAACCTACGTCAATGAAACCAAACAAAATGAAATGAAGCTCAAAGAAAGTGAGTTGCACTTACGCACCATCATAGCAAGTGAGCCTGAGTGTATAAAAATTATTGATGTAGAAGGGAATCTGGTCCTGATGAACCCTGCGGGATTGGCATTGATTGAAGCTGACTCACTTGAGCAGGTTCTTGGTCACAACGTTGTGCACATCGTTGCACCTCAATTTCAAGATGACTTTATCAAAATGCACCAACGAGTACTCGCTGGTGAGTCTGTGCAAATGCAATTCAAAGCGCAAAGCCTCAAAGGTAAACCGCTATGGCTGGAAACAAATGCAGTACCCCTGCAAAGTAATGGTCAAACAATGCAATTAGCCATCACACATGACATCACCGATCGTAAGGCTGCAGAAGATCAATTGAAAATTGCAGCGACTACATTTGCAACTTCTGAGGCCATCATGATTACCGATGCTGATGCGAATATCATCCGCGTCAATCAGTCTTTTGAAAAAATCACCGGCTATAACGAAGCAGAAGTGATAGGTAAAAATCCGCGCATGCTAAGCTCTGGTCAACATGACGAAGGTTTTTATGCCGCAATGTGGCAAGAAATAGACCGTCAAGGCTCATGGAGTGGTGAAGTATGGGACAAGCACAAGAATGGCAGTACTTACCAGAAGCAATTAACTATCACTGCAGTTAAGAATGCTAACGGCGAAACAACACAATATGTAGGCTTATTCGCCAATATATCTGAGCGGAAACAAGCAGAAGCCGCGATACGCAAAACAGAAAATCATTTCGTGACTATTCTTGACTCACTCGATGAAATTATCTGGTCTGCTAGCGCACCTGACTTTCAGCTACGCCACATTAGTGTAGCAACTGAAAGGCTCTATGGCGTGACTCAACAAGCATTTATGCGTGACCCTGAACTGTGGTTTAAATTCATCCATCCGGATGACAAACTACGCGTCAAAGCATCTACCAACCAAATTTTCCACCTTGGAAAAACAGAGTTGGAATACAGAATTATTCGTAGCGATGGCCAAGTACGCTGGTTGTCGGACCGCATGTATGTTGTTTATGGCGAAAATGGTGAACCCACTGAGCTGGTTGGTACAGCTTATGACATCACAGATTATAAGCAGGCTGAGTATGCACTGCGACTAAGCGAGCAGCAAGCAAAACAATCTCTTGAAGAACTAAAGCACCAGAAGTTCGCTTTAGATAAACATGCCATTGTTGCCGTGACTGATGTACAAGGCAATATCACTTATGCTAACGAAAAATTCTGTGAAATCAGCGGTTACTCTTTAGATGAGTTAATCGGGCAGGATCATGCCATACTGAACTCTGGATATCACCCCAAGGGTTTCTTTAAGGAGATGTACCGCATCGTCGCTACGGGTAAAGCCTGGCATGATGAAGTGTGTAACCGCGCAAAAGATGGTCACCTCTATTGGGTTGACACCACAATAGCCCCTTTTATGGGGGATGACGGCAAGCCAAACAGCTATATTTCCATTCGTACCGACATCACACAACGCAGGATAGCTGAAGAGCAAAGTAGTTATCTTGCCCTCTATGACCCGCTGACACAACTACCTAATCGCCGCTTGCTCATGGACAGACTCAATCAGGCGCTGGCTTCCAGCATACGTAATAACAACGATGGCGCAGTGTTATTTCTCGATCTCGACCATTTTAAAACCCTGAATGATACGCTCGGCCATGACATCGGTGATTTACTGCTAAAACAAGTTGCCGAACGCTTGACTGCCTGCGTACGTGATGGCGATACGATTGCGCGTTTAGGTGGTGATGAGTTTGTAGTGCTATTGGAAGATTTAAGTGAGCTGGAGATGGAGGCTGCAGAGCAAGCTGAAGTGATTGGAGAAAAAATTCTCAATGCGCTTAATCTCCCCTACCTGCTTGGCACACATGAATACCAAACAACACCGAGCATTGGCGTCGTACTTTTCAGCAACCACGGACAGTCTCAGGAAAGCTTGTTAAAACATGCAGATATTGCCATGTATCAGGCTAAAAAATCCGGGCGGAATCGCTTAAGCTTCTTTGATCCTCATATGCAGGATGCCATCAATATTCGCGTAGATCTAGAGCAAGAATTACGCAAAGCACTTGATAAGCAGCAATTTCAATTGTATTACCAAATTCAGGTCGACAATGCTGGTGCGCCTTTGGGTGCTGAAGCTCTGATTCGTTGGTCACATCCTCAGAGAGGCATGATCTCCCCATTTCATTTCATTCCACTAGCAGAAGAAACAGGGCTTATTCTACCTATTGGGCAATGGGTACTGGATACTGCATGCGCCCAAATTCAATTATGGCAACAGACCGAGCCTACAAAGCATCTCACATTATCAGTAAATGTCAGTGCAAAACAATTCCGTCAGGAAGACTTCGTCTCACAAGTTCGAGCTTCAATAGAAAAGTATGCGATTGATCCAATGCTACTTAAACTAGAACTCACAGAAAGTATGTTGCTGGAAGATATCGAGGGCATTATTACCACGATGAACGATTTAAAAGATATCGGCATTCGTTTTTCATTGGATGACTTTGGTACGGGTTACTCCTCTTTACAGTATTTGAAAAAACTACCGTTGTATCAATTAAAAATTGATCAATCATTTGTACGTGACATTGCAACTGACAGTAGCGATAGAGCGCTGGTACTTACCATTATTACCATGGCACACAGCTTGGGGCTAAATGTAATCGCTGAGGGTGTGGAAACTGAGGAACAACGCCAGTTCTTGCTAGAGAACGACTGCAAGCATTATCAGGGATATCTGTTTAGTCAACCGATACCGATTGATGAATTTGAAATTCTGCTTAGCAAGCATGATGCACAGAAGTTAAGCTAACGCTTTTTACCTAGCGCTTTTGGCAATGCTCACAAAAAAACGTAGAGCGCTGACCTAAACGAATGCTTTTGATAGACTGGGCGCACACTTTACACGGCTGATTGGTGCGCGCATAAACAAAATACTCCTGCTGAAAATAGCCGGGTTTACCATCTGCGCCAAAAAAATCTCGCAAACTACTTCCACCTGCAGCCAAGGCTTCGCGCAAGGTACTTTTGATTTCATCAGCAAGTCGGTCACAAGCAGTAAGACTTAAAGTCTTAGCCGAGGCCTCTGGGTGTATGCGTGCACGAAATAGCGATTCACTCGCATATATATTGCCAACCCCAACCACCAAATGACTATCCATAATAGCCGTTTTAATCGCGACACTGCGTGTACGCAAGTGTTGGTATAAATATTGACCAGTAAACACATCGTCTAGCGGCTCTGGCCCCAGCTTACTGAGCAGCATATGCTTAGCAGGATCAGTACCAGCCCATAGCACAGCCCCAAAGCGCCGCGGGTCACGGAGCCTTAATACCTGCCCATTTTTGAAGATAATATCAAAGTGGTCATGTTTCTGAGGTGCTTCATTTTGCGCCAATAAACTAAGGCGCCCAGACATACCCAGATGCAAAAGCAAAACACCAGTATCAAAATGTGCCAGAATATATTTTGCACGGCGTGTCAGTGCATTTAATCTTTGATGCGCAAGCATCTCTGGCAAAGACTGTGGGATAGGCCAACGCAACGATCCATTGCGAATAACAACATCTGCAACGGTTTCCCCCACTAAAGGCAAAATACCGAGCCTTGTGGTTTCGACTTCCGGGAGTTCAGGCATGGCCTAGCGCAGCCAGCTTACTTGGGTAAATTAATCGGCGGGTTCAGCATATTAAAGCCGCCCTCAGCATCAAAGTGATACTCTATACCTTCGTCAGGACGTGCTAATAATAATTCAGGAGACTCCTGAATCTTATCAAAATGCACCTTGCTGCCATCAGCCAACTTCACTTCAAATGATGGATATGTTGCCTTACGATCTGGGGTATACAACTCCACCGATTTAGCATAGGCGTGCACCCATGAGTAATCCAGCCATTCGTTGAGATCATTCTGCTGCGGTTTAGCTTTTGCAATAGAAACATGCCACTTACCATCCACCATACCTATATTTAATCCAGACTCCTCCCATTGCTCTAGGTGACTGAAATCAAACCCAATGACTTTTTCGGTAGGTTTCAGTGGAGACTTATCAATCATCTCTATTACTTGTGTAGACGCTGACTCTGCATAGCTATTAGGTAACAAATAAATTGCGTTTTTGTATGCAACATATTGCTCCTCCGTCACAGGATTATGCGTACCAAACAAAAACTCTTCACTGTTGTTTTTATCTCTGAATAATTTAAGCCTGATTGAAGGGTTTTTAAGCCCAAATTTCTCTAAATCTGTACTTATAATCTTGTTTTGAGTTTTTGCTGCAATAATCGATAATATTCTTTCTACAGAAAGCTGATCCGCCCGTGTTTGATAAGGCGCAGTCAAACGCCAATAGCCTTTTACTTTTTCAAAAGTAACCGCGGCTTTTGCTGGAAACTCAACACTGATGGCATTAAAGTCAGATAACTTATAGTTGGATATTTCATAAGTAGCATCTTGTTGCACAACGTGCTTTGGCCGTAAATACAAAAAAGCCACCAAACCAGCTACAACACATAACAACAGAAAATTAAGTATCCAACGTTTTTTCATGCATCACCTTCTAAAAAACAAAAATTAATTCAAAAATTGTTATAGGAAATTTATTTGATGCGGGTGAAGTTATGAAAAAAACAATTGATGGTTTTTTCACAACTTCATCCGTAAATTACACATGCATTATTAAATCCAACCTACGCTTTTCTACGTTTCCACCACAAATAGAAACCCGCAATCAACATGAATATAGGAATAATGTATTGAAAACCATGAAACACAGACCAAGCAATAATCCGACCCATATCAGTATCTGGAATGGTGATATTGATATCTTTAAGCGGCATCGGCTGAATTGTAATCAGCTTATCATCACCTGCAAGCCAATTAACGATATTGACACCAAAGTCTAAATTACCACCGTTCGTGATAAACGTATTAGATAAAAAGTTACCATTACCCATCACTACAACGCGCTGACCTTTTTTACCATAAGTACGCTCTAAAGCAACACCAATGTTAATCGGACCACGTTTATCTTTTTTCTCGTTAAAGACCGGCTTTTCATTTTTAGCTAATTTCTTAGAAACCAACCAGCCATTTGGCGCCACCTCAACCAGATTGCTCACTTTCCAACCATTTTCATCAGTACCATGTGCAGTCACTTCATGTGCTTCAGGGAACAATGTCCGTAGCATAAAGTTAGTCGTAATAGGATGTTCACCATACAAGCTAGCAAATGAGACGCGCGCATCAGCACCGTACTGCGCGGATGCCATATCCATAGCGATGCCAGGCGACACTTGCAAACCAAGATAATCACCAACATCTTTCAGGCCATGCAGATTATCGTCATCTAACAACCAAAGCAAGTTGCCGCCTGCCTCTAAGTAGGCCTTGATCTTTTTGGCCTCTACATCACTGACATCCACCTGTGGGCCAGCAATCACCAGCATGGCACCGTTACTTGGAACAGCTTGTGCAATGGTTAAATCAGGGTTAGCAAATTTAAAACCTTTTGCTTCTAATTGCTTACCAAACTCGCCAAGATCAAAATTCTTGATGCCTAGTAAGTTGCGCTCTCCGTGCCCATCTAAATACATCACGGCTTCTTGATTGGTACGCGACAATCTCACCAGTAGATTCGTCATTTCTTGCTCAGCAATCGGCGGTGTTATATGTTCAACACGCTTTTGATACTCAACAACCACCTCGCCATCACTTTTAATGCCGGCATCCTGTGCTAGTTTTGGCTCTATGGATGGGTTAATAAAGGTTAGATGAATATCCTTTTTTTCCCGTTGATAGCGAGCAATAAAGTCCAACATACCTTTACGAAAGTTATCGCCACTTGACGCGTCATCTTTCGTTGCAAACACCGTGATATTGACCGGCGCTTTCATTTGCTTCAGGACATTAATACTGCCTTGCGTCAAAATGTTGCGATTAGCCTGCGTAATGTCTTTTGCAACACGGTATTGACTTGCCAGATAACCAAGCAGAATTACCAGCAATAAAAAAAGCACGACAAAAAAACTATTCTGCACTAATAACTGAAAACGTAATTTACGATTGATGTTCATTTCTCTTGTTCCAATATTTGCAGGGTTCAATTAACCACGTAAGCGGTCAGCATCCAAACGACGCACAGTTAAAGTTAAAAATGTCACAATAAATAAGACAAAATAAGCGATATCACCCGTATCGATCAATCCGCCTGAGAATGACTGGAAATGACGGGTCAGTGATAAGCCAGCTAAAGTATTGGTAGGATCACCTGCAAAAAAACGATCCAAGATCATTAATGCAAATAGCGCCACAAATGTAAGAATCGCCGCCACTACTGGCTGTTGAGTCAAACTTGAAAAGTACAGGCCTAATGCAGAAAAGCTTGCCACCATCAGCAGTAAACCTATAGAGTTGGCTACAATGAACCCGAAATCAATATCAGCCCAAATATTCAGTGTAGATAACATCACTGCGATATAAACGATCAATATGCTCAAAAAGGCCACCAAGCCTACGAATTTTCCAATAACAATTTCTGTCAGAGATATCGGTGCGCTAAATAAAAACGGCAATGTCTGGCTACGACGCTCCTCACTAATCAAACGCATTGAAAGCAAGGGAACCGCAAACAACATGATAAATGAGGCCAGGCCATACACTGTTTGCCCTACAAATTGCGTAACACCTGTACGCTCTGCAGGACGCATAGCACCTGACATCACAGCAAAATAATCGTTAACGCCATTGAGATAATGTGTGCCAAATGCAAACATTAGCAAAGACAAAATTACCCAACCCATTGGTGAGGCAAACATACTTTTGAGTTCTTTTCTTGCAACATTGATAATCATAATTTGACCTTAACCTGCAACTTGAGATTCAACTGACTGCTCTTGATAAGTCAGTTGCATAAATACATCTTCCAAACTCGTTTGATCTGGAGATATCTGATGTAAACCCCACCCGTTCTGGACTGCTGCATGCACAATCGCTTCAGCTGGCGCGACACTATCAGCAAAACGTACGCGCATCAAACCATTCGCCAACATTTCAGCCTCTGTTACTCCAGATATTTTCAACATCTCATCAGCCGCTGGCGCATGATGCATTCCAACTAGCAGTTTGTTGCCAATACGTTGTTTTTTAAGCACATCTATCGAGCCGTTAAATACCAATTTACCTTTGTCGATAATTTGCACTTGATCACAAACCATTTCGACTTCTGGCAAAATATGAGTAGAGATAATTACACTGTGTGCTGCACCAACTTCACGGATTAGTGCACGAATATCACGAATCTGAATTGGATCTAACCCTACTGTAGGTTCATCCAAAATCACGACCATCGGGTTGTGAATAATCGCCTGCGCAATACCGACGCGCTGTTGATATCCGTTGGATAAGTTTTCGATCAACCGTTTACTCATGTGCGTTAAGCCACAACGCTCCTTGGCTCTTTCTACAGCCACTTTGATATGACTAGCACTGACTCGATGCAAACGCGCGGCAACGGTTAAATACTCATCAACGGTAAGTTCTTTATATAAGGGGCGCATTTCAGGTAAGTACCCAATAAGGGCTTTAGCCTCTTTTGGATTTTCCATCATATCAATGCCGCAAATTTTCACACTACCATTGCTAGGCGCAAGATTGCCCGTCAACATTTTCATGGTGGTGGATTTACCTGCGCCATTAGGACCTAAAAAGCCTAACACTTCACCTTTTTTTAAGGTAAAACTCACATTACTAACGGCTTCTCTTCCACCATAAAGCCGAGTGAGTTCAATTGCCTCTACTGTTAAATTATTCATAGCTACTCAATTAAAAAATATTCAATTTAGATTCAGATGTAAATACCAATTCCACAATGCAACCGGAAATACTCAACCGCCACTTTGAAAAGCTATCTATTGGAAAGTTCTATTGACTTGCGTTATAGTCAACGCATAATTATGTAGGAACTTGAGACTACTGTCACGGACTAAGAAATATCAAAACATGCCAGAATCAAAATTGCAACGCATAACCCTATTTATATAAGCTATTTATTACATGCCCACACTAGGTGATAATGAGCATCATTATTAAAGCATGGCTTTATGCAATAGATCGATTAGGCCAGATTAAAACCAACACTTTCATTGAAAAATTAAAATAAAAACATATGCGCCCATTTAACAAATCAATTGAAACCCAACCAAAATTTAAAAGAAAATCGCTCAGCTATGCATTGATTGTATCTGCATGCATGCTGGCTAGCAGCCTTAGTTTAAATGGTTGCGCAACAGGACCTAACATCAAAAACACCCATTTGCGGGCAACCTCCCCTGATGGTTCAACTACACCTGAATTCATATATAAATACTTAGTGGCTGAAATCGCTGGGCAGCGCGGAGATTTAGCAACATCTGGTTCAATCTTTTATGATCTAGCAAAAAAAGAAAGAGACCCTCGCCTAGCAGAGCGCGCTGCAAAGATTGGTGCGTATGGCAACATGCCTAGCTTGGCGATTCCAGCTATTAAGCTGTGGGCTGAGCTTGACCCTACATCCACAGAAGCGCAGCAATCCATGACGGAAATATTGATTGCGACTGGAAAGCTCAGTGATACCGAGCCTTATTTGGCAAAACTACTGGCTAAAAAAGAAACTAGAGCCAGTGGCTTTTTGTATATCAACGCCTTATTAGCGAGAAGCCCAGATAAAATAGGCATTCTGCATTTAGTCCAATCACTAGCAAAAGCTTACCCCGAGTTAGCTGAAGCCCAGTTTGCAATTGCTCAGTCAGCTTGGGGAGCCGATCAAGACGAGATTGCCCTGCAGGCACTAGACAAAACGGAAGTGCTTAGACCAAACTGGAACATGGCGGCACTACTTAAAGGTCAGGTATTATTTGGAAAATCACCACAAGCAGCATTAGATTTTTACAAAGACTTCCTTAGCAAACACCCTGATGCAAATGAGATTCGCATCAATTTAGCAAAACTTCTAGTCAATCAGAAACAGTTTGACGCTGCTAAAAAAGAGTTCCCACTCATACTCAAATATGCAAGTGACAATAATGCTAAAAACAGTCCTGAAATAACGACCATAGTCGGCTTACTCGCTTACCAATCTGGCGACTACGCTGGCGCTGAAAACTACTTTCAGCAAGCCATTGCATTAGGCTTTAAAGATGTCGATCAGCTTTACATTTATATTGCTCAGTCATCTGAAAAACAAAACCAGAATGATGCAGCCATCTCTTGGTATAACAAAGTTCAACCCGGTCAACGCTATCTAGAAGCACAAATCAACATGGCCAATCTCATTGCCCGTACGCAGTCTGTTGATAAAGCCATAGAAAAATTAGACGCAATAGAAGACTTAAGTACCGAACAGCAAATTATTGTTATTCAAACACAAGCGGCACTACTAGCTAAAGCAAAGAGAGATCAGGAGTCTTTTGATCTGTTAGATAAAGCGGTTCGGGGTTTAGAAAACACACCTGAACTTGTATATGACTATGCTCTTGCTGCAGAGCGCCTACATAAATTCGAGCTAATGGAATCAGAGTTACGTAAAGCTATTGCTGAAAAACCCGATTTTTCTGCAGCCTACAATGCGCTCGGCTACTCATTTGCTGACCGCAACATTAAATTAAACGAAGCACAGCAGTTAATTGAAAAGGCACTAAGCATTAGCCCAAACGATCATTTCATGCTGGACAGTTTAGGTTGGGTACACTATCGGAAAGGCAATTTAGATAAGGCAATTCACTATTTAGAGCAAGCCTACAAGGTAAGTCAAGACCCAGAAATCGCAGCTCACTTAGGGGAGGTGCTTTGGCAAAAAGGGCAACACGATGCTGCAATCAAACTTTGGCATGATGCGCTCATCATCAATCCTGGGAATGAAGTATTACTAGATATCATCAATAAATTCAAATCATAGCCGCAGTGACAATTACATTAACAAACGCCCCCCTGCATTTAACCTAATGATATCAACATGCGTATAGCAAGCCTTTTCTTACTCAGCCTTTTAGCTATGCTGCAAGGCTGCGTCAGCGCCCCTGAACTAAAGACCGCACCTAGCGCCGCTACGCAATTGCTATATCAACAACATTTACAAAACATTGCATTAATCGAGCAATTTTCACTGCATGCGCGCATTGGTGTGCAAACTGAAGGTAAAGGGTTTTCTGGCAGCTTGATGTGGCAACATGATACAGCTAATGATGCCATTACTCTTTACTCACCATTAGGCAATCAAGTCGCCAGCATTAAAAAAACATCCAACAAAGTAACCTTGGAGGAAGCTAACGGAAAAAGCACTTCAGCCTCAGATACTGAAGCGCTCACACAAACCGTATTAGGTTGGCGCCTACCACTTGCAGGTCTTGCTGACTGGTCTCTCGGACGACCTACCAACAATGATATTCAAGATATCACACTGGATAATCAAGGCTTGGTCAACACATTAAAACAAGATGGCTGGGACATTCAATATCTGAAATATGCGGAAAGTAATGGCCAATTATTACCTAGCAAAATTTTGCTTAAAAGCGATAAAGTGAACCTAAAGCTGCTAGTGGAAAATTGGGAGATTACCGCAAAATAAACTCACCAATCTCCTCCTATAAAAACCAAAACTCAGCGCGATGGCACGGCCACATTGACAGCATTGCGCCAACGGCGTAATTTACCAAAAAGATTTGATTAACAATCTATTGTTTAAGCAAATACACTTAACGCTTTAAGGCAATATCAACAGTACCGTTATCTTTACAAATAATCCATAGGCAGCCTTATCGAATAGGCAGGATGCTTGAAAGGCACGCGATGTCCACTCATGAGAAGGCTATAAACAACCTAACTGCGGCCGATTACCTTGTTATAGAGAAAGAACACAAGCTATTGAACAAGTTTTTGAATGATCTTAAAGAGGCTTGTGCATGTAGCAATATGAATGAATCTCAAAGTTGCACAAAATGCGATCAAGAGAAAGAAGCCTCATGCCAAGGCCGACTACCTTCATTCTTATTTTACGCAATTGATGTCGCCTCCACACATTTTGATCATGAAGAAACGATCATGTTAAGTCGGCCACATGTAACAGATGAATACGGATACTTTCGTATGCATCGCCAAGAACATGAGCGCATTATACAAAAACTAAACCTACTCGTTGAAGAGTGCTTTTCATTAGAGGGTCAAGGCAACACGCCTGACATATACCGCAAGTTTCACAAAAAGCTTACCGACATATTTGAAGAACATGACCGCCTCTTTGACGACCCATTTATCGCATCAACCCAGCATGAGTCAACACGCAAATCAGAAATTGTTTCAATAAGCATTTAGCCATTAAATTAGGTTTGATAAAGCTTTAAGCGCAATATGCGTTAAAATGGCGCCCTTATGCAAGACTTCCAATCATTTTTAGCCCCAGCAAAAATCAACTTGTTTTTGCATATTACAGGCCAACGCGCAGATGGCTACCATCTGCTACAAACCGTATTTCGCCTGCTAGATTATTACGACACAATCCACCTCAAGCCTACACAGACAAAAGAGATTAAACGTGTAAATGACGTGGCTGGTGTTCCAGAAGAACAAGATTTATGCATCCGTGCAGCCAAGCTTTTACAACAAAGCACTAACTGCAAGCAAGGTGTCGAAATGTTCGTTGAAAAACACATTCCGATGGGCGGCGGTTTAGGCGGCGGAAGCTCAGATGCCGCTACAGTGCTACTAGCTCTAAATCACCTATGGAAACTAAATCTAAGTCGCAAAGAACTATTGCCACTAGGCTTACAATTAGGGGCAGATGTACCATTTTTTATTTTCGGAACAAACGCATGGGCCGAGGGTATTGGTGAACAATTACAAGCAATTAACCTACCAGAAACCTACTACGTAGTATTGAATCCCAATGTACATGTTTCCACCGCACAAATTTTTAACGATAAGCAATTGACAAAAGATTCAATTCCCAAGATAATGTCGACCTTTTCGAGCATAGCTAATTCAGCGGCAGGCACTATCGGCACTGAATTTACAAACCAGCTTGAAGAAATAGTTTGTAATAAGTACCCGGCAGTTTTTAATTGTTTGACTTGGCTTAAACAGTTTGGAAATGCTAGAATGAGCGGCTCTGGCGCTTCAGTGTTTTTAGAGGTCGCTAACGAGAAAGTTGCAAATGACATTTGTAGTAAAAAGCCAGAAAATGTACAAGGTTTTGTGGCAAAAGGGTTAAACCAGCACCCTTTATTTAAACTTGCAGTTTAAATAAGCTGATTAAATTATTGGGGAGTCGCCAAGTTGGTTAAGGCACTGGGTTTTGATCCCAGCATCCGAAGGTTCGAGTCCTTCCTCCTCAGCCAATATTCACTGTGCAGACATGCAGTCTGTATAGATTAAATAAATAGTAAGCGTGTAGATATTGATTTACACGCTTTTATTTTTTATAAGCTTTTGTTGATAACTTCACGCAGGTGCTGATTAAAATCAAGCACGATAGGAAATCAAATGGGGTCTAGCGCCAACATGATGGTCTTTACTGGCACGGCTAATCCGGTGCTTGCAGAAAAGGTTGCCGGCCATTTAGGCATTGAACTTGGTCGCGCACACGTTGGCACGTTTAGCGACGGCGAAATCACTGTTGAGTTACTTGAAAACGTTCGCGGTCGCGATGTATTTGTACTGCAATCTACAAGCCACCCTACCAATGACAGTCTAATGGAAGTCATGGTCATGGTAGATGCGCTACGCCGCTCATCTGCGGGCCGCATCACCGCAGCTATTCCTTACTTTGGTTACTCACGCCAAGATCGTCGTCCACGTTCAGCACGTGTAGCGATTACAGCCAAAGTAGTAGCCAACATGCTGACAGGTGTTGGTGTAAACCGCTTACTTACAATGGATTTGCACTCAGACCAAATCCAAGGTTTCTTTGACATCCCAGTAGACAACATCTACGCCACACCAATTTTGCTGGCAGATTTAGCACGTCAAAACCACGAGAACTTAATCGTTGTTTCTCCTGACGTTGGTGGTGTAGTGCGCGCACGTGCATGCGCCAAACAACTTAACTCTGATTTAGCCATTATTGACAAACGCCGCCCAAAACCAAATGTTGCCAAGGTAATGAACATTATTGGTGATGTATCTGGTCGCACCTGCGTCATCATGGATGACATGGTTGACACGGCAAACACGCTTTGCGAAGCTGCGGCAGCATTGAAAAAACATGGCGCTAAAAAAGTATTAGCCTATGCCACGCATCCAGTATTATCTGGCGGTGCGGCTGAGCGCATTCTTAACTCTGAGTTAGATGAATTGGTTGTCACCAATACCATCCCTCTTGGCTTAGAAGCGGCTAACTGTAAAAAAATTCGTCAATTAAGTGCGGCTGAATTATTAGCTGAAACAATCCGTAGAATTAGCTGTGAAGATTCTGTTTCCTCACTATTTATGGATTAATGATTAAAATAGCCTGTTGATTTTAAAGTAATTGTTTTAAAGTTTTAACCCCCTGTTTTCTGGTCGCGGAAAACAGATTTTAGTGTAGTAACTGACAGGAAGTTCTGACAGTAAATATTGGAGTAGTAAAATGTCTATCGAAATTAATGCAGTAAAACGTGATGCAAAAGGTACGGGTGCGAGCCGCCGTCTTCGTCGCGCTGGCACAGTTCCAGGTGTTGTTTATGGTGGTGGTAAAGAAGCATTCCCACTTGAAATCAACGCTAAAGAATTATTCTTACAATTCCGCCACGAAGCTTTCCACGCTTCAGTACTAAGCTTAATCTTAGATGGCAAAAAAGAAAGTGTATTGTTACGTGACTTTCAAATGCACCCAGTGCGTAACACTATTCAACACATTGATTTTCAACGTGTAAGTGCTACTGAAAAAATCCACGTAAAAGTACCATTCCACTTCATCAATGGCGAAATCGCTCCTGGCGTTAAAACTGGCGGCGGCATTGTGGCTCACATTTTGACTGAAGCAGACGTAAGCTGCTTGGCAAAAGATTTGCCAGAGTTCATTGAAGTAGATTTGGCTAAACTTGAAATGGGTCACTCAATTCACTTGTCACAAATCAAACTACCTAAAGGTGTTTCTTTTGTACAATTAGCGCATGAGGATGACGCAGCAATTGCATCTATCGCTAAAACACGTGGCGGCGTTGCTGAAGCTGCAACAGAAACTGAAGCTTAATTCTAAGCAACAATTTAAGCTTTGTTAAATTAACGCGCGCTTTATCATGAAGTGCGCGTTTTTTGTTTATATTAGCGAATAATGAATAGCATTAAATTATTAGTAGGTCTGGGCAACCCTGGCGACAAATATGCAGCCACGCGTCACAATGCTGGGTTCTGGTGGATAGATCAGCTTGCCATTCAAACCAATAGCAAATTGGCTTTGGATGCAAAATTTCTGGGGTTTGCCGGAAAACTAAACCCAAGCACAGACACTTGGCTACTCAAGCCAACAACCTTTATGAACGTCAGCGGAAAATCCGTTGCAGCACTCGCTAATTATTATAAAATTCTGCCTGCGCAAATTTTAATCATCCATGACGAATTAGACTTACCCCCCAACACTGCCAAACTTAAAAAAGGTGGCGGACATGGCGGGCATAATGGCCTTAAAGATATTGCTTCAGCATTAGGTACGGCAGATTTCTGGCGCTTGCGTCTGGGCATCGGTCACCCAGGTGATCGTAATGAAGTAATTAATTTTGTGCTGAAAGCCCCTTTAAAAGACGAGCAAACAGCCATCAATCAATGCATTGATGACAGCATGCAAATAGTGCCGCAATTGTTAAGCGGCGACTTTGAAACTGCAATGTTAAAATTGCATACCAAAAAAACGAATAGAGAATAAACATGAAGTGCGGAATTGTTGGTTTACCAAACGTAGGAAAATCTACCCTTTTCAACGCGATTACTAAGGCAGGCATTGCAGCAGAAAACTACCCGTTCTGCACTATTGAGCCAAACGTAGGTATTGTCGAAGTGCCTGACACACGCATGCAGGCGCTGATTGACATTGTAAAACCGCAACGCGTACAACCAGCCATCGTAGAGTTTGTGGATATTGCTGGCTTAGTAGCTGGTGCATCAAAAGGTGAGGGTTTAGGCAATAAGTTCTTAGCCAACATCCGTGAAACAGACGCAATCGCACACGTTGTACGCTGCTTTGAAGACAGCAACGTGATTCACGTAGCCAATAAAATTGACCCGCTTTCAGACATTGAAGTTATCAACACCGAATTAGCTTTAGCAGACATGGAAACTGTAGAAAAAACCATGCATCGCGAAAGCAAAAAAGCTAAAAGTGGTGACAAAGATGCTATCGCTCTCATGGCAGTATTAGACAAAATATTACCAGCCCTAAATGAAGCCAAAGCAGTACGTACGCTTGGTTTAGATGCAGACGAATTGCAGCTACTTAAACCACTATGCCTAATTACCGTTAAGCCTGTAATGTACCTCGCCAACGTCGATGAAAAAGGCTTTGAAAATAACCCACATCTAGACAAAGTAGTCGCCCTTGGTAAAGCAGAAAATTCACCTGTAGTATGCATCTGCGCAAAAATTGAAGGTGAGATTTCTGAACTGGATGAAGAAGACAAACTACTCTTTTTAAGCGAACTTGGCCAAGAAGAACCAGGCCTGAACCGCGTTATCCGTGCGGCCTACGCCCTACTTGGTTTGCAAACCTACTTCACAGCAGGCGTACAAGAAGTACGCGCTTGGACAGTAAAAGTAGGTGCTACCGCACCACAAGCGGCAGGCGTCATTCATACAGACTTTGAACGCGGCTTTATTCGTGCAGAAGTCATCGCCTACGATGAGTTTGTAAAAAACAAAGGCGAACAAGGCTCAAAAGAAGCAGGAAAAATGCGTTTAGAAGGCAAAGAATATATCGTGCAAGACGGCGATGTAATGCACTTTAGATTTAATGTGTAGTTTTACAACAATCAAATCAAATAATCGCAAAACTAATTTTGACAAGCGAGCTGTAAAACACTAAAATTGCGGCCTTGCTGAAATTCAAGCAAACAAGTTTACATGGTGATGTAGCTCAGCTGGTTAGAGCACAGGATTCATAATCCTGGGGTCGAGGGTTCAAGTCCCTCTTTCACCACCAATAAAGACGCCCCTTTCGAGAGATTGGGGCGTTTTCATTTCTAGCACACCATCAGCTTTGTAACCAGTTTGTAACCAGATTTAATAAATACTTACTTCGTTACCATGTGCATCACTAAGCATTATAAATCCGCTTAAAAATTATCACCCAAGACATTTCTTCAAGAGTAGCCTTGTATATTTTACTCATAATTTCCACGAAGACATTCAAATGAATCTATCGAAGAAATCTAATATAGAACGAGATAAGTCAGCAAAGGCACAAATCAGAAATATATATGTACCTGAACATATTGCTGACCCTCACAAATTCACACGAAACACTCAATTAGCATTTGAAAAGATTATCAATAAATTTGCAGTTACTAAGATGTCAAAAAAGCTACCTAGCGATTATCTTTCTACCATTAAATCAATCTATCGAGGTCGATTTGTATGCCGTAATGCAAACTGCTTTCATGTGACAGTTTCAGATGGGCTTGCAAATAGAGCAATACGCTTTCTTGATTCTCTGGCTAAAGAACTTGGAAATAGAAAGTTTAAAATCCAATTTATCCAAGATGATGCAGGGAGTTTTATTGTCGCAATCAAAGACAATGAGCACATTAGTTTTCATATTTCAGAAGGTTATAGGTATCACCCCATTAAAAATGACCTTAGGTCAGAGTTGGAAAGATCGCTTTTCCGGAACAAAGAGCCAATACCTACAGGTAAACTAACCTTAACCATATTAGCGAGGGAAACTCATATTAGTAATAGTTGGTCAGATGGTAAGAAACTAATTGAAGATGCTTTACCTACAATTATTAACTCGTTTGAGAGTCTGGTCCTTTGCCAGAAACAACGTAGAGTTGATAATGCATTAAAAGATGATCGACGCAGAGAGGAATTAAGTATCTTTAATGAAATCGAAAGTAGAAGGCATGCAGAAAAAGCTGTATACGACAATGCCATGCAAGAAGCGCAAACCTTTAATGCTCATAGAGAGTTAGAAACATACCTCAATCACTTAGAACTAAATTGTCTTAAAGAGTATGGCTATTTGAATGATGCAACCCAACACTGGCTCTCAACTGCAAGAAAGATTGCTGAGTCACAAAGCCCCACTAGTAAGAGACTGAAAATACTAGGTAATTTCCATATATGAGGAAATATAATTAATGTGATATCTAGCTGCATTCTTAATGCTACTTACTGCTAGTAATATAACTAGACTTCCGACATTATGATATATCTACTGGAACGGGTGAAGTCCACAGTAGTTAAGTTAAAATGATTCAGCTAACAATGAAGATATAGGTATTAATATAATATACTTAGTCCAATAGTCAAAAATTTTGAATTCATGCAATTGGCAAACATTGACTATTAAGTTTTTCTTATACAACTAAAATAATAAGATCTGGAATTCTTTATGCCTCTATTGCCACCCATGGTCACTGATAGCTATATTCCTCCAGCTAGCAGATGGATTAAATTCTTAAGGTCTTATGGACCAACCCCCAATAACTTGAGTCTCTTCGATGAATATGTAAGCGGAGCTTTAAGTAGAACAAAAGTACAGCCAATTAAGCTTTCTAGTCCCCAACTTGCAGATATGAAATCAAGAATTTTGAGTGGAGATTCTGGATCAATACTTATCGCGGGAACTGCAGGCGATGGAAAAACATATCATTGTAGGAGTCTTTGGAAATCTATAGGCGGTTCAGATTCAGAATGGTCTTCACCATCTACGATTAAAGAAATAAAATTAACCGATGGTCGGATGATTATTTTCGTTAAAGATCTAAGCGAACTTACTGATGAACAAAGTGATAGGATTCTTGAACTTTTAGAAAATTCGGTCCTAAATACAGAAAATACAACTTTTTTAGTTATAGCTTCAAATCATGGTCAAATTTTAGAACGGATGAGAGATTATGGGATTCGACAAAATCGTATTCACCCCCTAAGAAAGCCGATTCAAGATACGTTCCTTCTCTCTGCTGACGCCCCTAAGGGACTTTCAATATATGACTTAAGTAAAGCCGGTCAAAGAAAATCATTAGAAGAGATTTTATCCGCCATAGCAGGACATCCAGAATGGGAGAATTGCACAACATGCAAACTACAATCTGAAAAGCTTATATGTCCCATTTTTGAGAATAGAAATCGCATTCTAGGAAAGAATGACGAAGGTGGATTTTCAAAAAGGCTCGGTGATCTTGTAGAAGTTGCAAAGTTTAACGGATGGCATTTACCAATACGTGACTTACTTGCATTAGTTACGAATATTATTCTTGGTCACAGCGAAGCTCGTGAAGGACTTATGGGATGCAGCGATGTCGCACGTATTCAAAACAAAGGGTCAATTGAACTCGGAAGTCTTTATGGAAATGTATTTGGAGCAAATCTTCCACGTCGAAGGGCTATCGGGCTACCGGTATTTAGAGCCCTAGCATCATTTGGCGTAGGCGAAGAGACTACTAATGGTTCAGATGGGCTATTAGTTTACGGCAAGGATGACTCAAAACTTTCAGAAGCTTTTTCTCGCCTTATTAGCTCCGATCAAGTTTATGGAGCGACTCCAAACTATTTATCATCACAACTGCGCTATTTGGAAGGTGAAGAGGATGCTCGTTTAGATGCAGGGTCAGAAGAGTTTCTTGACAGACTAACGTCTCAACGTCGTAGACTATTTTTTACTTTACCAGAAAAAGAAACCAATTATACATTTTGGAGTATGACTGCATTTAAATTTGCTGGGTATTATTTAAAGTTAGCAGAAGCTCTAGAAACTAGAAATCAAATTGATGAAAATGTTAGAACAATGCTAGTAAAAGGGCTTAACCGTGTTATGTCAGGATTATTACTTGATAACAATGATCGCATATTCATAGCAAGCTCAGGAGGGTTTACCCAATCAAAAGTTAGCGTTCTTTGTGACACAGAGACTCCTTCAAGAAGAAGCGGAAACGGCGGACTAGCAATTAAGCAAAATCCCCAAACTAAACGCCCTACTTTAGATATTGTCTTGTCTCATAACACACAAGATCCTGTCTCCTTTGACCTTTCACCAGTAAGATTTGAATTTTTATGTCGTGTTGCTGAAGGGTCTTTACCTGGAAGCTTTTCTAATGAATGTCTCGAGGACATGCTTGCATTCAAAGCAAAACTATTAAGAAAGGCTGAGATTCTTAGATCAGTAATAGTACCTAATGAAGAAGAGCTTAACTCTAGCGAAAATCTTCTTACATTAAACTTTATCGAAATTGAGCAAAATGGACATGGCTTTTCTAGGCCCGTAATAATAAGGATGGGCGTATGAGAACCAAAATTGAAGGTATTAGCTTTGCTGTTGATGAACATATTTGGGGGCATCGCCTATATGATGAGCAGCTCCCTTACCTTACCTTACTGGAGTTTTTAGGGGTACTTGCATCTAATATTGAAAATCCATTGATTTCATCTCCAACAGACCGCGTTCAGTATAGGCCGCAAAGACAAATAAGACTGCGTGGACTTTTATTTAACAATCCATATATTGATTCTATAAAAACAAAAAACCTATCCGATGATGACAAATGGAAAGATTGGAATGATCTTTTTTCTCAAGATGCAACTGGTTATGGTGATAATAATATGGATTATCTCCGCAATGTATTTTTGAGCTTTGATGATTTTGCAAAAGCTATTGAACTTCTTAGATCTTCAGGATTTGAAGCTACTAGTAATAAAAGATGGAGTTCAAAGTTTGTATTCCCATTTGGTCCAGACGCTTTATATGAAGATCTACGCATTGATGCGAATGGTGCTTCTAATGACCGAAGGTTCTTTGCTCGAACAGGAGAGATACTATATTTAATGTTAAGCAGAGCATCTAATGGTCCAGAGCTAGGTAAAGTATTAGTAGATCGTTTATTCAACTCTACATCACCAATGAATAGGCTTATCAGAGCTCTACAAGGTGAGCCTCAGCTAGCGCCAGACTCGCGCGAAGTAGGATATCTCCCTCACTCTAAACATAAGCGCTTTGATCAAATTTGCGATGACTGGCTATCTATACTCTCTAGAGATATGCCTGTATATGATGCACTAGAACATTTGACAACCAACGCGGGACTTAACCTTTTACTTTACTTTCTTGAGTGCGCTAAAACACAAGCTGGAGATGCAGAACCTGTCGAAATTATCTGTGAAATCATTTCTCGTGAACGTACTAAGGTAAGAGCATTATCTTGTAACTCATATCAAGAAAATCAAGCATTATCCTATAGAGCCATCCGCGTTGCAGTTGAAAGCATAAAATTAACAGAACAATGGGAATCTGCCTTAAAAACTGAAGATCCAGATGGAGAATGCTCAAAAATACTATATGAGCGGTTTCAATGGCCTTCCCCAGTTGGTGATGATGAGGAGGATTATTCAGGCAGCTCGGGAGAGATCTTAGTACAGAAACTTGTAGAAAAAGCAGAGTCTCGGCACTCGCAACACTTTGGTAAAATACACTCTACATGGTCGCGTGCTATAGGTCTTAGCTCAAGACGTTTGTCTCGAAGAATACGGTATGCCCCAAACGATCTACTTTTAAAGACTATGGTTATTACAATTGTCGAGGATCAAATGCAGTTTGATGAGTTTCTAAATGAAGTTCACAAAAGATATGGTCTTGTAATTGGTGACGCTGAGGGAGCTCATCTAGTTAAAAATAAGCAAGTTGACCAAGAAGCCCTAAGTGACAACAGAGGTAATCTTGAAACACGTCTAGTTGGTTTAGGCCTACTAAGAAGACTTTCAGACTCATGTTCCTTTGTTGAAAATCCATTTAGTTCCAAGAAAGAAATTTAATGTTAACGAATCGAATTATAGGTCGTGTTGGTGCAACCGTTCTCCAAGAAAGGTTAGCAGATACAAGGCAGAATGATGGTAGTGAAGCGGACTCAGCAGCCCTCTTCCGCTTAGATAAATTGAGTTCAGAACAAATTGCTTCAATAGTAAGAGAAGTTCTAGCCAACGTTGAGTTAGCTTCAAAAATTGACTTAAGAATCCCACTAGCATTAGTGGAAGACGAAAACCTTCCAGAAGAAACACTGACTTCTCAAAATGCAGGTGCAGTTAGGAATGCAGGTACAACTAAGGTAGCATTGCTTACAGCAAACGGAAATGAACATAACCTTTCTGACACTCTTGGTCACGTTTCACCCCTTGGAGCAAGAGAGCTGCGTGCCAACGAGCAAGCCTGGGTCGATGCAACATGTCATGTCGCTGGAATTTCTCCAACATTAGATGATCGCTTAGTATTTAAAGCTGCTTTAAATGGGCTGATTGGGGCATCTGACTTATCACTAAATCAACTAGGAGATTATTGTGGAATGGTTAGCAAAGCTTCAACTTCTCATGGCCTTCCAATAAGAGATGCACTTGGATGGGCTTTACCATGTGTAGGGCTACCTCGCGATACATCTTTTTTCTTAAACTCAAAAACCTATGGAAATTCTGTAAGCCCTTGGCGAAAAGCATTTGAAAAGCTGATTACAAATCGATCCCCACTTCTCTCTAGAATGAAACCGAATGGACAGCCTCTAGATATAGATGAAATGCGCTTAAGGCTTGAAGAAAATTTAGATGAAATTGAAGATCAAATAAGGGTTTTACTTGACGCGTTTATTAATGCTCCACAAGGTGATGATCAGGCTGCGCTAGAAATTTCTTTATTAGAATGGGAAAGAGATGGTGTTCATCTCATCTTTGATAAGCCAAGAGAGCGTCAACAAGGACTGGCAGACTCAACCATTAATTTTTTTGAAAATGATTGCGAAGATCAAGATGTACTTATAGAAATATGGCGTAAACATTTAGAAGACTTAAAATCTCGAGAACGTCAGTCAGATTGGAACGATGACGATGAAACATTTTTCGAGCTGCACCGGAGATATATAGAACAAGATACCGGCTTACATTCCCGTTGGGAAAAAGTAATTTACGGCAAGCCCATCGAGTGCTTCGATTTCCTTGAAGGCCTCACGAGCGTAACCCATAGACTTGTTGGCGCTGCAGGCGAGTCTAATGGGCAAAGACACTTACGAATAACAGTATCAAAGGGACGTAAAGAGTGGCGCGAACGTTTCAATCATGACGTAGGATCATTCTTTTCCTCAATGTATCGAGGGATCAAAGAATTAATGGGTGAAAAAATTGAATGGCGCATCGAGAAAATGGGAACTCGCAATTTACCAGATCCCCTTTTTAATTATATGGATTATTTCGCAGAAGAGAAGAAAATATCAGGCAATAAACTAAAACCCTCTACTTCTATTGCTAAAACTTCAGTTCAAATAAAATTTGAAGTGGCTCTGATAGAAACTCAAGGAGACAACGAATTTACTCTAGAAAAAACACAGCTACTATGGATATATAGACATGAGTCTATAGGCCTTTCTCTAGTAGCCGACATGAAAAGACTTTATGAAAAAGGATCTATTGGCCATACAGAAGTACCAAGACGGTTAGTAAGTAAAAAAGGTGGTATGCAAAGCATTTCATTACTGGATACAGGTACTCTAGAAGCGACGTTCTCAAGAGATGCAGGCTCTTTAGTTAAAGCCTCAAGTAAGCTTACTAATGTCAGTAATGATATAAAACGTAGAATGGATGAACTTGCTTCCGAAGGTAGAATTTCGATTGAACAACGAAAAGAGCTAGATGCTGCTTGGGACAACTTTAAAGAAGATTATGTTCTCGCAATGAATGACTTTATCAAAATTGGACTGCATGGAGAAGCTGTTTTGCGCCAGGCAGAATCATTTGGTAGGTTATTAAAGACATTATTAACACATGCAAGAGGTGATATATGTCGTTCCAAATTAGTGTCTGAGATACTTGCTATAGGTACGGTAAGAATCACCGGTGACCAGCCTAGCCTTATAATTCCTCCTTGGCACCCAGAGAGAATGAAGGCTCTTGCGGTAAAAAACAGACGGGTAGCAGGACTAATAAATCATATACTAAGTAATAAGAAAGTTCTTTTTGGTGACCGTGGAATTTTCTTTAAAGAGTTTTCAGATGAACTTGCTCATCCTTTCTACCCGGAAATTGCAGTTACACAACGCAATGGCACACCTATCCTCGTTTCAGAAAGCAGTACAATCAATGGATACAGCCTTCTCGAGAGACCAATACGGGATAATGAAGACTCACTCACAGATGTGAACCCTCATTCTGCCGCAAAACAGGTCCGTGAATTGATGGAGCGCTACGTTAGTTTACAGCCACATGAAGCAAGTAATCTGAGTATATTACTTTATAACGCAGATGCCGCAGAGCTCCCGCTTGCTGTAGTACGTGAACTCACCAACATGCAAACGGAATCTGAGCATCAATGTAATATTTCGGTTCGTCACAGAGACCCGGCCAAACTTCGTAGAATTTATACTGAATTAATTTCAAATGCGGGAGACGAACCTAATCTGCCAATTATTAGTGATACATCAGAAAACTTCATCTCAAAGTTACGCATTTCTGTTATACAACCCTCATCAATTCCATCTAGATCAAACGTTGGATTTAAAGCCTTTGACGTAGCATTCCTTCATGATGTAGTTTCAAGAACAGCATCTGTCGAGTGGATTCCAGTAGCCTGGACAAACCAAAGATCAAGCCTTGAACATGCTCCTTCAAGGTGGTCATATAAAAGTGTATCTGGAGAAAATGAATTAAAATCAACCACCTTCCTTACATGCCCAAGACAGACGTCTTCAGGTTGGGCGTATGTTGGTGCGGTTGGTGCTGTAGTTCGTCAATTAGACTCTCCACCCGATTCATTTTTTTTACCGGCGAGACAGATATCGCTTCAAAATGCAATATTAAAATCGACTCTTGATGATGTACATGCTATGGCAGAATGGGTTGCTACCTACGATGAACTTCTAGATAAACGTCAATTGCAATCTAACGGAATTACAGTTGTTCGTTACCGTCGTGCTTCAACAAATGGTAGAAATATGATTGTTAGTTCAACTTCAGAACTTCGTCTATTAGGAGTTCTAGTGCGCCGTAGGTTAGGAGAGTTAGGTCTACCTCTTGTCACTACTGAAATCTCAGAAGTGGCTGATAGAATTAAGAAGGATGCTCTATCAATTTCAGGGAATATTGTATTGCGCGCTGCAAAGCGAGGGGTCTCAGCAGGAGAAATGATAGGCTTAGTAATGAGCCGGCACATAATTGAGCAAGAATTTAGGTCGATCATTGGTTCTGGTCAACGGCAGTTTTTTAACGTTTTCTTCTTACTTGATGACTATGCAGATTGGCTCTCTCAAAAAGAAAGTCGTATTGCAGATATTCTTGGATTATGTGTTGAGGAGTGCGAAGAAGGCGTTAAACTTCACATAGCTGTTATCGAATCTAAATATGTATCATATTCTGGAAAAGCTGAAGCGGCTCGCTCATCTAAAGCTCAGCTTATGGCGACTCTTACAACGTTCAGAGAAGCTTTATTTGGAGATCCTGGGCGCCTTGATAGAGATGTTTGGCTCTCTAGGTTAGCAGATTTACTTTTGGATGCTGACATTCCAGTTGGCTGCTCTGCATTACTAGAACGAGCAAGAGCAAGCTTAAGAGATGGAGAAGCACTAATATCATTAAGAGGCTACTCTCATATTTTTGTTCATTCAAATGAACCTACTTCTAACTCATTAAAGTCTGAGCAACTTTTAATTGAAGAGGTTGAAGGCGTTGAAGCATGGCAAGAGTTTTTTGAACGACAAGACCTTCGCAATCTAGTCGAATCTTACTTCAAAAACAATGACTCTTCATTAATTCGGTCTGAACTAGGGCCTGCACGCCCATGGTTATCAGCCAAAACTATGCTCCCAGCCCAGCGTGTTGCATGGTCTGCATTAATAGATCAACTAAATATTCTCTCTGAACCAACTTTAGTTATCGAGAGTGTTGTCAAACCTGCTCAACCTATTACAACTAATCAAGAACCATTAATAACAAAAGATACATCTGGAGTTATAGAACTTGAAGTCATTGATAATTTGACTCCAGCATCTAACCTTGCCAAGCTTATTCAGGAAAAATCTGCCGGATTATCTATCCAAGAAGATGAGCGACAAGCTTGGGCGGATGATATTACTCGTAAACTAAAAGCCGCATTAAATGGTTATGGCCTTCAAGCTGCCGTGCTTGGAACACGGCTCACACCTAATGGATGTTTGGTGAGACTTGCAGGTTCCGATAGATTACGCGTAGAAGATATTGAAGCAAAACGTACTCAATTACTGACTACTCATACTATAAATTTAGTAACAGTCCAGCCCAAGCCTGGCGAAATCGTTGTTACTATTGCTGGCTCAAAAAGACAATCTGTTTCATTATGGGACTTGTGGGCTCGAAGAAAAGTTAATCGAAATGCCGCAGGTATTAACACCTCATTTTTGCTTGGTCAGCAGGAAATTAACGGCGGACTATTGTATCTAAATCTAGGAAGTGAATTTGGTGGATTATCATCTCATGAACCTCACTCGCTTGTAGCGGGCGGAACAGGCAGCGGAAAGTCTGTTCTGATACAAGCTATGTTATTAGATATTGCAGCAACCAATCCAATTCAATCAGCACAAATTATACTGATAGACCCTAAAATGGGAGTTGATTATTCAGCATTAGAAGACCTTCCTCATATGCGTGAACCGATAGTAGTAACTAAGGAACGAGCAAATGAAGTACTTTCATCACTTGTAGATGAAATGGAAAATCGCTATAGATTGTTTGCAGCTGCAAGGGCTCGAGATTTAGCTACTTACAACCTAAAAGCTGAACCTGCCGATAGATTGCCTATGGTGTTTGTAGTTCATGATGAATTTGCTGATTGGATGCTTGATGATGCATATAAGAGTGCAGTTAGCGCAGCAGTGCAAAGATTAGGAGTGAAAGCTAGGGCTGCTGGTATTCATTTAATATTTGCTGCTCAACGTCCAGATAAAGACGTCATGCCAATGCAGCTAAGAGAAAACCTGGGTAATCGACTAATCTTAAAAGTAGCAAGTGAAGCTACTTCTAAAATTGCTCTAGATCGCCCTGGCGCTGAGCTATTGCTAGGCAAAGGTCACCTTGCAGCTAAACTAAATGGTGAACAAGGTTTAGTGTACGCACAAGCTCCTTTTCTGTCTGATGAAGATATATCAATGGCTGTAAATGCAATTATTCAAGATAACCTTTAGAAATTAGCAAAGTAAATATGAAAATTGATGACGCAACTGAAACAATTACAAGATACTTTAACGAAATAATTGGCATCCTGATCCCTGGGGCAGTATTGGTATCTGGATTAGTAATAATGCATTCAGATGTATTTAATCTACCTGTAGATCAAATTCAAAGCACGGGTAATTTCTTCCTCGCATTCATTTTGATCTTATTATATTCTTTGGGTAACGGCATATTAGCAATTGATTCACTTCTAGGAAAAATGTCCTCTGTAATATATTCACTTCTAGAAAGAATACCCCAATTAACTTCTTGCCTTGTTAAAAGGAAAGAGAAAAAGACTAAAAACCTAGAAAATAAAGATTCTTATATTCAGTTTTGCAAGCTTATATCGAATAAGATGAAACAAGAATCCTCGGATCAAGCCTCTGCTAACGTGACAATAAACTGGAGTTACCACGATGCTAGAAGTATCGCTATGTCAGCTTCATCTGAGGCTTCTTCATTAGCAAGGAGGTTTATGTTTATTTCTTCACTATGTAATGGAGTTGGAACAGCATTATTAATCATCATGATAGACTTTTCTATATGCACTTTTTTTGCTCCGAAAGCATTATTCCAGTATGCTGATGCATGGCCTGCTAATGTGCAGATCTTCCTGCAATTGTTATCAGTATATGTATTTTTTAGGCGCGGTGAAGAGTTTTATATCAGAGCCATGTCAACACCTTTTGCAGTTGCATTGGCTGAGTTAAGTTTAAAGAAGACAACAAATGAAAGTCCAAAAAGTTAAGAGTGTAATTTATTTATCAGGTGGATTTAAGTCTGGTTGGCAGACCCAAGTTAAGCATCTGCTTTCAGCATATGAATTATTGGATCCAAGCACACATCGGTTAGAAGATCCTAAAGAATATACAAAATGGGATTTAGATGCTTTGGATCGTTGCGACATAGTTTTAGCTAATATAGAAGAATCTAACCCCGGTGGATACTCCTTAGCTTTGGAAATTGGTTATGCTAAGGCGTTAGCAAAAAAGATAGTTCTGGTAGATCAAATAAAAGATCCACAAAAAAATAGATATTTTGAAATGGTTAAACAAGTATCAGACATAACTTTCAATGATCTCGATCAAGCGTTGCAGTATCTTCTAGTTACAAATTAATATTGCTATTTATGACAAATATTGCAGGCACCACCGCCCTCATCCATACCATATAAATCATCAATATCTTCAATACGATCTTCTATAACTGGCCGTAAGGGATTAATCGGACGTTTACTTAATTCCCGTTGCTTACGCCGTTCGTAATCTTCAGTAATTTGTTTCACTCTCTCTGGCTTTTCTAACTCACCAAGAGGCTCTCCTTCTGTCCATGTAAATGGTGAGCCATGCTCTAATGCGTTTTTTTCATAAAGCTTAGCCTCATCAAATGCATCAGGATGACGATCTTTTAAGCGAACCCATTCTATTTTTTGCTGGAAAAAGCAAAACGTGCAACCACTACGAGAACGCCAATCATAGTACTTAGGGAGCCCTACACCTGATGAGTCAAGAATATCCATGACACCTCTCTTATCAATTCCAGCTTCCCTAAAAGGCAACTTCACTATCAAGTTATCATGCTTAGAGATATAACCCTCACGATATTCTTCATCTGCACGAATAGCAACATAACTTGTAACTGTATCCCCAGCAGCCAGCATTGGTCTAATCCATTGTTCAAACGGAGCAAGTTTAAGTTTTCTGGTACACCAACGCGTCTGTGCTGAAGGCAGAAAATTATTGTATTCCCTAAGCCAGAAATCAAATCCTCGTTTGGGGTTCAAGCGTAAGATAGGCTTCCCAAGGTAACCCTCAAGCATTCCCAAGAACTCATATACTTCAGGTAGCTCTTTTCCTGTATCAGTAAAAAAGTAATCTACGTCTAATTCAGGATATGTTTGGCGGACAAAAACTGCTAAAGCAGCACTGTCTTTTCCGCCTGAAATCCCAAGAACATGTTTTTCAGCCATCAGACTTCTCCGGTAATTCACCGTCCAAGGTCAATTGAAGTCCTGTACGCGCCAATACTGCCAATAGGACATCAATACCCATCCCTTCGGCTTTTAGTCTCACTATAATTTCATTGCTTAAACTCTCAACTGCCTTAGTATGTCTATCAGAAATTGAGAATTCTCTAGATATTGTTTTTGTCTGCGCACCAGCACCAATTACGATTGCGAATGCTTCACTCTTCGGAGTTCTACCTCTAACAGAAACCAAAGCTTCTGTTTGTCTAAAGCGCAATGCAAATCGAGCAATTTCAAGTAGAGAGGAATCTATGTCCCGATCATTCCAATCACGCGGTGGCTTATTAGCCGCCAAACTTAAAATTCCTTCTATACTTTCTTTGCTACCATCGTGCTTCGCCAAACGAGCTGCAAATGCATCCTGTCTTAGATCTCCAGTAACATTGGCTAATGTTTCTGCACGTGCTCGAAGCCTATCTAGACTGTCAATTGGTGCATCTAAAGTTTCAAGCATAGTAGCCTCAATTCTGTGCAAAAGAGCTTCATAAGCCTCAACAAGTTCGACAACCGGGCCACGTAGCGCTTTAACGTAGTCTGCTCCGCTCGAGCCCTCAAGCATAGCGGCCAGGTCAACAAATAAAACTTTGTGAGGATCACTAGCCTTTAACAGAGTATCTCGCACAGAGCGTGCTTCTTGAGATATGCTGTGAGTTCTTTGGCTCCATGCAGGCAAACCAAAAACTAAAGAGACTAGGCCACGCGCTGCCTCTAAAGGATCACGTGCCGCAGAATTGACCCCCACACTTTTTAGAATATCAGCAATTCCTGATAGGATATGAGCCTTTTCCTCGTCTATAATAATCCAGCGTAAAGAAAAACGGCGTTCGTCTTGAAGATATTCATCAATGTCAGCATCAGTTAACTTAGGGATGAATATCCCATCCTTGTAAACAGCAATATTTCCTTTATGCGCAAGCATGAAGGCTGTAAGAATTACATGCTTGGCGCCGTTACGAACCCCATATGGTGGTGCAGACCATAAATCATGAATCTCAGTTACACTAACACGTGTCGCAGTATCCGAAAACAAACCCTTAGCATCATCCCAAAGCCTTTTAAAAGTTGACGCATGCTCCTCATCTGGTGGCAAAAAGCGGAAGATGCCATCTGAATCTTTTCGATGAAGACCAGTGCTTCGTAGTAATGTTTCATAAAGCCCACGCTCAGCAGGGAAACCAACAATTCCGAGACTCTCCTCCTCCTCATAATCAAGCATACAGTAGAGTAAATCACGGCGAGCTTTTACGCTGTTGCTAGAGAGTTTATCTCGGTTTACCAATTCGCTCCAAAGCTTTGGGGCGTTTTCGTAAGTAATATCAGCTAGATTCGACGCAAGCGTTGACAAACGGGAACCCGAATAGATCTCTTGAGCCCCCACTACCCATTTTGCATTTATAACAGCTGCTCGTAGTTGCTCTTCAAGACTTGCTTGAACGATAGATAAGCGAGCCTGGACTTCCCTTCTAGCAACAGGGTCGCCACTTAGCTCGTGCCTAGATTGCACTACCTGTAAAGATAGCAACTCAATGCCGAGATCGTCAATTCGCTTATGATTAGGAGCTATCCCTATAGAAATAGGCCAAGGTGTAATTTTTGAATATTCTTGGCAATACTGAAGAGCGGTTGAGAGATTTGAATCCCTTCCTGGCAGTGCCAATAGAAATAAACCAAACTCACCTTTTTGGGGTTTAAAATTATCTGCAATCTGCTTTACATCTTCTAGTCGGCATAGTGCTAATTCCATCCATCGCATCGTGCCGGTTTCATGGTAATGCCTTTTAGCTATAATTGGATATAAATTTGACAGACTCGACAAAAGTGCAAAGTCTATGCCTGGAAGACTTGCTCTCGCCTGAGAAATGGCTGCATCAATATCAAAATCACTTCCCTCAAATACGGACCATGCCCCTATATGTTTTTTGAATAGAACCACACGCCACTTAGATAATTGCTCAAGCGCAGCGTCTATATCAGATTTTGATTTATCAAAAAATAAAGAGAGTAATACATCTGTTTCAGCAGCTAGACCAGAACCGTTCCTAAAAAGATCAATGATTGCAATGTTTTTTATTAGCGAAACATGAAGAGGATCACTTGTTTTTGCTTCAGTTCGTTCAACGGCCTCTACGGCCTGCGCCCATCTATGGCCATCTGGAGAGGAAAGTATTGCTGGCTCCAAATTTGCACGTAAATAGTCCCAATAATGACTAGGTGTATACCATCCAACAAAATCAGAAGTTGTCGCCTGAAGATATGATAGGAATCCGTTAGGCTCTACAGAGGCGAGAAAGCCAAAGGTACTACGCTCATTTTGTCCAAACTGACGCTTGGAAATTGGGCCTAGCAATGCGGCCATTGCTGGATGCAAAGGCCAACATGCATTAAGACTAATTGAAAAGTTTACACCTACAGCCGGTCGTCTAGTTCTTATAGACTGAGCTATGACCTCAGATGCATTAACAGCCCATGAAGGCCTTTTGTCCGACTCTATAGCCCTGCCAATAAGTTCTACAACCTCGTCACTAGCTGCAACAAGGGGTATATCAGCAAAACGTCCTTGCACCTTTGCCCAGTCATCACGTATATCGATTCCAAGCCTGGCTGCATATTGGCTAAAAGATTGATGAAGAATGCCAACTACAACAACATTTCCGGAGGTTCTCGCTGCCGCCTCTGCAAGTTCCTGAAAGAAATAGACATCATCACCGGCCCCTAAAGCGGTGGCCTCAAGAAACTTGCCCATCTCATCAATAATAAGTAAAACACCATCAAATGCCCCGTCTTCAGAAGCCGAGCATAAATCAGCGATAACTGAGGATGGCGAGATGCTCTCTAGACCAATGTTTAATCCTTTTACTCGCTTTAAGGCTATTGCCAATTCATTAGCAATACTAGCGCGTTTTCCAACCAAGGGCAAAACTAGCCAGCCACGCCGAACCGGGAAAGCCTTATCAAAGGCTGACATACTGCTTAGTGGTAGAATTTTGCGAGCTTTAGCTCTCAACTTTTTGTCTGGTACAAGTGCACTAGAAAGGGCGACAGCTAAAGAAGATTTCCCGCCACCGAAGGGGCCAGTCCAAGTAAATGCACGCTGATTACTTTCGAGCAATTGTCTAGACATGCTGCCCAGCACAGCCGATGCAGTTCCATGGCAAATGTAACCCTCCAGCGCATCAGATCTCCCTAAGTCGACATCAATTCTAATTGAACGTTGATACTGTCGTGTTATTCGCACGACATCCGATAGCTTTGTATTTTGAGCGTCAGACATATGCTTTCTCAATCATTAGTTCGCTCAATGCATTAATCTCAAATGACTTTCTATGCACTTGCCTCAATCCTGCGGTATCAGTCCAGGAGAGAACCCCGCCAGTTAATTCGTCTAATGCCAACAATCTTTCTGCAACGGACTCTTCATCAAGTTTAAAAACTCTGCCAGGCGAGCCTTCGGCATATGCTATGGCTTCAAAGGCTAGCGAACTAAGGCCGCTAGATGTTCTATCCCAGAAATCAATCAACGCATAAGCAAACACACCATCTTTAAGAGTCGCTTTCGGCCCTCTTCTAAATGCAAAGTACCCTTTGTGCTCTTCATGAATTAGTCCTAATTCGGCAAGCATAGGCTCAGCATAATCTTCTGGAGAACCTCCGAGCGATCGAGGTGCATAACTACGAAGGCAGGTTTCAATATCTCTCGAGAGCGTTGATGCAGATAACTTCCTTTTAGGATCAAGCCGTCGCGCAAAATCAGCTAACGGAGCCTCGAGATCTTCTCTTGAAAATGAAGGGGAAGTAACATGATTGAATAACCAAAACCAAGTAGTTGAACGGTTACCACGTCCGGCAAGCCACCAATGGACAAACCACACGGTTGAAGGATTTTCGGAATATGGATCCAATCCACCATTCTTGAAAATAGTGATCGCATTGGGAGAAATTGTATATGCTGCAGGCATGTCATCTCTCAAGACATCACAAGCAAGAGCCCAATGGCGTATCGAAGCAACCATATTCTTGCCAACACCAAACTGTGCTATCGCACTATCGTCTGAAAATGTTGATTTTGGAACTGTCCAATCTAATTTGGCTTGATCAAATGCTTTTTTTAACCACATTTGCCGAAGCGGGAATGTTTCATGTCCAGAGAAATGCGCTTTATAATTTGTCGAAAACGAGGTAACTTTCATTGAGGGACTATAACATCAACTGGAGGTAGTCGCCAGTAGAGAAAGTATTTACATGTGACAAGTTCTTTACAGCCCGCACCACTTTGACATCTGTTTACTTAATACCTCAATGGCAGCCACCGTAGAAGTAAGTTCCCTAACAGTCACTACATCAGGCATGCGTTGCTCGAATATAGCGACTAGTGTGCGGTAGTGCCACTACGCACCTGCTTGCTTGCCTGTGAATCGATCAAACATAGAATTGCCATGAGTCATTAAGTCGGTGAGGATCGCCATAGCGTTGTGTAGCTTGTCACAGCATGACACTAGCAGAAGTTCTTTAGGTTCATCTCTCGACGTAACCTTTTGAGTGTGGTTTGTAGATGTTAGTTAAAACATTGACCTGCTCCCCACTTGCACTACCAATCTAAATTGAAATAAAGTCCACTTTTAGGAGTGGAAGAATGAAGAAGAGTAGATACAAAGAAGAACAAATCATTGGTTTTTTGAAGGAAGCAGAAGCAGG
>MLJW01000270.1_pt1 | contig 34403 bp, 26 predicted proteins | sample 888231 | NCBI WGS metagenome assembly MLJW01 (sample SAMN05788063, study PRJNA343431) | mine drainage metagenome | isolation source: sample collected from the inflow into an acid mine drainage treatment plant... | place: Germany: Lusatia, lignite mining district
GCCCGACCATCGAGTTTCGCGGCGAGGCGCAGAACAACATCATCGTCGGCAATACCGTGCTCTACGGCGCGATCGAGGGCGAGGCCTTCTTCCGCGGCGTGGCCGGCGAGCGCTTCGCGGTGCGCAATTCCGGCGCCACCACCGTGGTGGAAGGCACCGGAGACCACGGCTGCGAATACATGACCGGCGGCACGGTGGTCGTACTGGGCGAAACCGGGCGCAACTTCGCCGCCGGCATGAGCGGCGGTGTGGCCTATGTCTACGACGTGGACGGCCAGTTCGGCCGCCGCTGCAACACCGCGATGGTGGCGCTGGACAAGGTGCTGCCAGCCGCCGAGCAGAAGGCCCAGCTTGCGGAAGCGCTGTGGCATCGTGGCCAGACCGACGAAGCGCAACTGCGCAAGATGCTGCAGGACCACCTGCGCTGGACAGGCTCGGTGCGCGCCCGCGAACTGCTGGACAACTGGGAGCAGGCGCGCGGCCGCTTCGTCAAGGTCTTCCCGCACGAATACAAGCGGGCGCTGGGCGAAATGGCGGCCAGGCGCGAAGCGCAGGCGGCTACAGCCAAGGCCAAGGCGCCGGCAGGCGACGCCAGCGTGCCCGCGAAATGAAGCCCACCCCGAGAACCTTCGCTGCGCTCGGTTCTCCCCTCAAGGGGCAAGAAACTCTTGGGGCGGCCCGGCGAGTTTCTTCACCGCGCAACGTCAACGCCAAGACATTAAGGACAGATCATGGGAAAAGTCACCGGATTCATGGAGTTCGAACGCCAGGAGGAGCGCTACGAGCCGCCCGCCGCCCGTCTCAAGCACTGGAAGGAGTTTGTCCATGAACTGCCCGACGACGAGGCCAAGGTGCAGGCCGGGCGTTGCATGGATTGCGGCATTCCGTTCTGCAACAACGGTTGCCCGGTGAACAACATCATCCCCGATTTCAATGATCTGGTCTGGCAGGGCGACTGGCGCATTGCGCTGGACGTGCTGCACTCGACCAACAATTTTCCCGAGTTCACCGGCCGCATCTGCCCCGCGCCCTGCGAGGCCGCCTGCACCTTGGGCATCAACGAGGCGCCGGTGGGCATCAAATCCATCGAGCACGCCATCATCGACAAGGGCTGGGACATGGGCTGGGTGACGCCGCAGCCGCCCGCGCACAAGACCGGCAAGCGCGTGGCCGTGGTCGGTTCCGGTCCTGCCGGCTTGGCGGCGGCGCAGCAACTTGCCCGTGCCGGTCATGAGGTGACGGTGTTCGAGAAAAACGACCGCATCGGCGGTCTGCTGCGCTACGGCATTCCCGACTTCAAGATGGACAAGAGCCACATCGACCGCCGCATCGGGCAGATGCAAGCCGAGGGCGTGCGGTTTGCGACCGGGGTGATGGTGGGCGAGATGCCCAAGGACGGCCCCGGCGCCACAGTGACCAACTGGTCCAGGGAACACCGTACCCCCGAGCAACTGCAGGGCGAGTTCGACGCCGTGCTGCTGGCCGGTGGCGCCGAACATCCGCGCGACCTGCCGGTGCCCGGCCGTGAACTGGAGGGCATCCATTTCGCGATGGAATTCCTGCCGCAGCAGAACAAGGTCAATGCCGGCGACAAGCTCAAGGGCCAGATCATGGCCACCGGCAAGCACGTGGTGGTGATCGGCGGCGGCGACACCGGCTCCGATTGCGTGGGCACCAGCAACCGCCACGGCGCCGCCAGCGTCACCCAGTTCGAGCTGCTGCCGCAGCCGCCAGAGCAGGAGAACAAGCCCCTGGTCTGGCCGTACTGGCCCATCAAGCTGCGCACCTCCAGCAGCCACGAAGAGGGCTGCGAACGCGATTGGTCGGTGGCGACCAAGGCCTTCGTCGCCGGCACCGGCAAGGACAAGAACAAGGTCAAGTCCGTCACCGCCTGCCGCGTGGAGTGGAAGGACGGCCGCATGCAGGAAGTGCCCGGCAGCGAGTTCACGCTGCAGGCCGACCTGGTGCTGCTCGCCATGGGCTTCGTGCATCCGCTCGCGCCCGTGCTCGACGCCTTCGGCGTGGAGCGCGACGCGCGCGGCAACGCCAAGGCCGGCACCGAGGACGATGGCGGTTACGCCACCAGCGTGCCCAAGGTGTTCGCGGCCGGCGACATGCGGCGCGGGCAGTCGCTCGTGGTGTGGGCCATCCGCGAGGGCCGCCAGGCCGCGCGCGCGATCGACGCCTTCCTCATGGGCCATTCCGAACTGCCGCGCTGAGCGCCGCGCGGCATCCAGAGGCCGTCACCCGGGTATGGACGAAGAGCGAACCTGCGCCACGGACGATGGGTTCGGCCTGCCTCCGCTGCCCGGGCGCGACCCGCAGGACATGCTCGCCGCGACGCTGCAGTCCATGCCGGCGGGCGATTTGTGGATTTTCGGCTACGGCTCGCTGATCTGGAACCCGGAAGTGGCGCACACGGAAATTCGCCCGGCGCGCCTCTGGGGCTGGAACCGCTGCCTGTGCATGTGGTCGCGCATCAACCGCGGCACCGAACAGGTGCCCGGCCTGGTCTTCGCGCTGATGGCGGGCGGCTCATGCAGCGGCATCGCGCTGCGCGTGCCGCGCGCGCAAGCTGAGCGCGAACTGCGCCGGCTGTGGAAGCGCGAAATGCCCCGCGCCGTGTACGACCCGCGCTGGCTGCGCTGCCGTACCGCGCAAGGCGAAACGCGGGCGCTGGCCTTCACCCTTTCACGCGAAAGCCCGAGCTACAGCGGCCCGCTGGACGACGCGCAGCTGCTGCGCATCCTGCGCGACTGCCGCGGCCGTTTCGGCACCACGCTGGACTACGTCATGCGCACCGCCCATGCGCTGGAGGACGTCGGCATCCGCGACCGCGCCATTGCGCGCATCGTCGCGCTGGCCAGGCGCAACGGGCTGGCTTGAGCCAGGCCCGCGCGGTGCGTGCATCGCCGTTCGGCAACGCCGCCATCTGCTGCCTTGCCAACAGGTCGAGCGGGCTTTCGTGCGTGGATGCGGATACCCGCCTCGCATGGGCCAGCATGGTCAGGAACCGCATCGCCTCCGGCGCCCCCAGTTCGCGCGGTTGGCGCATATGCCCATCGGGGCGGCAGCCGCGAACAGCAAAGCGCATCCAATCCAGGTCAGTCCGCCCGGTCTCGAGGCTATAGTGCTTGTACCGTACACCTCCCGAACTTGCTCCAGCAAACGCCCAGGGCGGGGGGAGATAGGCGACAGGGTTCATGGAGATCTGATGACTGTTCTTATGTGCGGTATTCACCTGCCAGGCTCGCGGTCGAACTGGCCATGGGGGACACGCACCACGGGCATGGCCATGCTTTGCCGTGTTTATCGCGTCGGATAACACCAGAGCACGTGTTTATCCGACGATCTACATTACGTTATGCATCTTCCGCAGCTATGAGAGGGACTCAATGAACGAAGTACTTATCCGCCATGCAGAGCCATCCGACTATCAATCAATCATCGCAGTCGTCGATGAGTGGTGGGGTGGTCGTCATATGGCCGATATGCTTCCGAAGTTGTTTTTTGTGCATTTTCGCCCGACCAGCTTCATAGCAGAGTGCAACGGCGAGGTTGTGGGGTTTGTGATTGGGTTCGTTTCTCAAACACACTCCGAGGAAGCGTACATTCACTTCGTCGGGGTACACCCCAGCCACCGACACGGTGGCTTGGCAAAAAAACTCTATGAGTGGTTTTTCGCTGCCGCTGAGAAGCTTGGTTGCCGCGTAGTTCGCTGTGTTACCTCTCCAGTCAACAAAGGCTCAATTTCCTTTCATCGTCGTATGGGCTTTACCGCCGAGGACGGCGGAAAGCTCTTCGATGGAACCCCAATCGTCGAAGGGTATGACGGAGAAGGCGAGGATCGCGTCCTATTCTTTAAGGCTCTGGGCCTTAAGCAAGGTTGAGTGTGTAATGCATAACAAGTCCGTCAACCGGACCGCCAAAAAGCTGCGCTTTTTGCCGTCCGGTTACGTCCAACGTTATGCGTTAGTACTAGCCACAGCAAAGGGGATGTTGACAGTATGAAACAAGTATCGGTTGATAACGCTGCCCAAATCGTTGGCGTGTCATCTGCAACAATCAGAAATTGGACAAAAGCAGGGCATATATGCCCTGCGTCTACACGTCCACTAACGTTCTTGGAAGAATCCGTCTTAGATTTAAAGAAGAAAATAAATTCTAACGAATTTACAAGACTAAAAACCCGCGCGAACAAAGCCGCTTCTGAGAGCAGAATTTTTCCAGAAGAGTACGCAAACAACTCGACGCTTGCTTTGCATATCGCACGAATAATCTCGTGCGTTAAAGACGATGGGCTTGAAATTGAACCCACCATGTTTTTGTGCGCACTTCATCTTCTGGCAGGCAAAGGTGAGGTTTCTCAGTCAAGCAATATTGATCCATTTGATTTGGAGTGCTGCCATTCATGGGCAAGGCAGTCCGTAAAATACGTAATAACCGAATGGAGAAATTCGTTAAACATTAAACTCAAGAATCGGTATAACAATCTATATCGACTCCTATGTTCGCATGAGGAAGAAGACTATTTAGGCTTGACATACCAAAGCATATCGAGCGAGGGCTCCAAATCAGAACAAGGGTCGTATTACACACCAACAAAGCTTGTTAGCGACTCTCTGTCTCATTTCAAGAGCCCCATTACGACATTTCTTGACCCGTGTTGCGGTACTGGCAAGTACTTGATACATGCTGCCAAAATATTTCACTTAGAGCCTGTCAATATTTTAGGTTTCGACCTAGACCCAATTGCAATAAATATTGCCAGAGTCAACCTGCTATTAGCATATAGAGACAAGGATTTCATGCCAAAGATTTACTGCATGGACTCTCTCTCGGAGCTTGCTACAGGCGAAATTTTCTGTGAAACAAACAACCTTCTAGGTAGCATTGATGCAATAGCTACCAATCCCCCATGGGGCGCGTATAAAAACAATTCCACAAAAAAGAAACTATCCGAATCGATAACAACCGGAGAGACATTTTCATTGTTTCTTGAGAAATCAATCCGATTGCTACGAAATGGCGGGCAGCTTTCATTTATATTACCTGAGTCAATTCTAAAGGTAAGAACGCACTCGGACATAAGATCGCTGATTTTTAGTGAAACAAGAATCAACACAATTTCACTACTTGGTAGACAGTTCACCGGGGTCTATACCCCTGTAATCCGCCTTGATCTTGCCAAGGAAACACCAAATGAAGATTGGTTGGTTGCGATAGAACATGGCCGAAATTCTCATCAAGTGGCACAGAGCCGCTTCAGGTCAAATGACAATTTCACCTTTGACATTCATATCAAGTCAAACGACGAAGAGTTGTTGGACCGCATTTATTCGGTTGAACACACTACGCTGTCTGGTAACGCAGAATGGGCACTTGGCATTGTTACAGGTGACAACAAGAAATACATAAAAACCACGCCCGAGTTAGGTTCTGAACCTATATACCGCGGTTCAGATGTACGCCCATACCGCCTAGGGGATCCGCGTTCATATCTTCATTTCGAGCCAGAACAGTTTCAGCAAGTGGCAAGCGTGAAATATTATCGAGCGCCCGAAAAACTGATATATAAATTCATCTCAAAGAGCCTTGTGTTTGCCTATGATGACAAGCGATGCTTGTCGCTCAATAGCGCAAATGTGCTGATACCAAGAATTCCAGGGATGAGTATTAAGGTGGCCTTGGCGTTTTTGAATTCAAAAGTTTTTCAGTACATCTTCATGAAGAAATTCTCAACGCATAAAGTACTTCGCGGTGATCTTGAGAAATTACCATTTCCACTGATTGGCGCCGACACACATAACACAATAGAACGCTTAGTCGATGCTGCGATTGTTAGTGACGAAAAGATTGAGAACCTACATAGAACTATTTTTCAGGCATTCAGGCTCAATGAACAAGATGCAGCCGTAATTAACAACACACTGAATGGATAAACGATGGAGCAGCTAAAAGAAAAATTGCAAGGCCTGGTTCAAGAGCTTGGGAAGGAAAAGCACGATCAAATTATGCAACGCTTGGATGACTTGGTTTCAGTCTACCCTTTCAACGAATACGAGTTCCTGATCTCCTCACTAATGGGATACGGCAAGATATCCTTAGACGATTATTACGAGCTTAGAGATGACTACATCGCCAGAAACCTCTACATGTACGTGTTTGAAATCAGTGCGCCAAGGGGTTTTGGCGAAGCGTGGGCACAAGGCCATCTAAAGGAAATCGCCCCTGAACTAATTAAGCCTACTAAGAAACTTGATACGGATTATTCGGGGCAATATGACTTCTTTTTAGATAGCAAAATCAGAATCGAAGTAAAGGCATCAAGGGCAGTGGATTTTGACAGCCGCGAGGCCCTTTATGTTAAAGCCCTTTCATCCGACTCAAAGAAACGATTTGACATGAACTTTCAGCAGGTCAAGCCCGGATGTTGTGATGTTTTTGTCTGGGTAGGTGTATGGCGTGATGTAATTCGATATTGGGTTTTATCCTCAAATGAGGTTGCTAATAACAAGTACTACTCAACAGGTCAGCACCGCGGTAATACGGGTGAGGGGCAGATTCACCTGAAGGATGACAATGTTGGTGAATTCTCCGCCTATGAAGCAAAACCTCGTGAGCTTATCGATAAGATTCGGGCAGCGTATGAACGGCAGAAAAACGCATAACAATTCGCTCAACTCGGACGCGCAAAAGCGCCGCTTCGCTCTGCTTTTGCGCGCCGGTTAGCTCAAACTACAAGGGCTTCCCCGTACGTCAAGCAAAAGTTGAGGTGTGGCCCGCGCAGCGGGCCATATTTCCATCTTGATTCAAAACCAACCAGCCGGGCATAGGGGACGAAGAGGAACAACAAGGTGCGGACTGGCCAAACTACAAACGGTCATTCGTGTGGCATGTCATTGGCCACGGACCCTGATGAGAACCGCACGCGGGGGACCCATTCGTTAGTCGGCAATCTGGCCGCCCTTGAGTTAATCGGTCACGCCCCGCGCAGGTCCAAACCTGTTGTCATCAACGCCTGCCGTCACGCGGCGGTCGAAAGCAATTCTCCTGAAGTTGATGTCATCGTGACGCGTTGTCTGGCCCGGCGCTCAAGACGGCAGCGCGAAGTCTTCGCCCTTACGCAACACCGCCCAGGCCATGCGCGCGTTCTTCGCCGCAATGGCCACCACAGCCTTCCAGTAGCCTCGTCGTGCTTCCAGGGCCACAGCCCATCGGCTGGTGGCATCGGTCTTGTTCTTGGCCGCCACCAGCATGGCTCTAGCCCCCAGGATCAGCAGCATGCGCAAGTAGCTGTCCCCCGCTTTGGTGATGCGCCCCAGCCGGGTCTTGCCTCCCGAGCTGTATTGGCCCGGAGCCAAACCCAGCCAGGCGGCGAACTGCCGACCGCAATCGAAGTCGTTCCCGTTGCCGATCATGGCCAACATGCAGGTTGCCGTGGTCTCGCCCACTCCGCTGAGCTGCATCAGGCGCTTGGCCCGCGCGTCCTCCTTGGCCATGGCCTTGATGTGTTGGTCGTACTGCGTGATGCGCTCGTCCAGTCGGGTGACCTCGCTGAGGAGATCGCCAATGACGATGTTGGCGTAACCCGGCAGGTCCTCCAGGCAGTCGCAGGCACGTCGGCGCACGGTGGCGGCCTTGAGCGGCAGCACGATGCCGAACTCGCTCAAGCAGCCGCGAATGCGGTTGAGTGTGGCCGTGCGCTGCTCGACAAAGCCTTGCCGGGCCCGGTGCACCATCAGCCGAGACTGCTGTTCCAGGGTCTTGATCGGCACAAAGCGCATGTGCGGGCGCCGCACAGCTTCGCAGATCGCCGCAGCATCGGCCGCATCGTTCTTGCCCCGCTTGCCGCTCATGCGGTAGGGCGTGACGAACTTCGGCGCGATCAGACGCACGGTGTGGCCCGACGTCTGAAACAGCCGGGCCCAGTGGTGCGCGCCCGAGCAGGCTTCCATGCCAATCACGCAAGGCGGCAGCGCCGCGATCAGCTCATGCAGCTTGTCGCGCGGCACGGCCGGACGCAGCAGTTCGGCTTTGCCAGCCTCATTGACCCCGTGCACCGCAAAAACATTCTTGGCAAGATCAATGCCAACGGTCAGAATCACCATGGTCTTCCCCTTCCGGATGCGTTGATGAGAAACAGCGCTTCCCATCGTGGCACTCAGTTGCCGGTTGCCGCAAGGCGCCCAGTTCGGGACGGGGAAGTCCCTTTCATTCGTTGGGCATAAGAGAACCGGAGCCACTGGAAATACCAAGGGCCTGAAACGAAATCATCGAAAGGAACGATCCAATGATTTACAAAGGTAGCTGCCACTGTGGGCGGGTCGCGTTCGAAGCCGAAGGCAATCTAGAGAAAATCATGGAGTGCAATTGCTCAATTTGTAGCAAGCGTGGTTCGCTTCACTGGTTTATTTCCCGCGAGAATTTTCGTTTGCTCAGCCCCGAGGACGGCATGGGCACATACACATTCAACAAGCACACCATTAAACATCGCTACTGCCCAAAGTGCGGGTGTGCGCCATTTAGCGAAGGTATAGCCCCTTCTGGTAACTACATGGTTGCTATTAACGCCCGTTGCTTGGATGGTGTCGACTTGTCCCCTATCAAGGTGGGGCATTTTGATGGGCGCAGCCTTTGAGCGCCCGACGCCCAACCCGGCGCTCAAGCGGGACGTGCCGCAAGCGGCCCGCCCCTTAGCGTTAGGCGTAAACAATGCGCGATTTCAAAACTGCTCGGGCCTCAACGTTGGCGGCGTCGCACATATCCATGACGAGACATCACAGCCGAAGCGATCACGCCCCGTTGGGCGTGCCTGCGTGGTCTGCCGTGAGGCGTTCGTTCGTCATCCTGGCTCTCCTGCTTGCGGCATCGGTCGCGCGGCCGGCCTCGGCGCAGCAGACGCCGGGGCAGCTGGCCGACCAGGTGCTGCTGCACGCGCATGAGGCCACGGCCATCGCGGAGGGCGGGGGCCATCGCGTGGTCGACATTTTTTTCGATCCCAACTGCCCCTACTGCCGCCAGCTCTACAGCGATCTGCGCGCCTGGGTGGGCAAGGACGATCTGCAGTTCCGCTGGATTGCGGTGGCCATCCTGGTGCCGTCCAGCCTGCCCAAGGCGGCGGCCATCCTGCAGGCGCCGGACCGCCTGCAGGCCTTTCGCGCCACCGAGGACCATGGCCTGAATCCGAACGCGAGCCCGGGCATCGCGCCGGCGCGCGTGGTGACGCCGCGCACGCGCAAGGCGCTGGCCGCCAACGAGGCGCTGCTCCAACGCGCCGGCATCGACAGCGCCGTGCCGCTGATGGTGTTTCGTGACAAGGCCGGCAAGGACCAGTTGTTCATCGGCGCCCCGAAATCCGACACGGAGCTGGCGGCCTTGCTGGCGACGGTGCGGTGAGGGCGACGCGGGAGGATGCCGTCGCGCGCGGCGAGCCTGGCTCGATCGGGCGCACCGATCGCCGCGTGCCGGCAAGGGGCGGCGTGCCGGTGTTGGGCGCGATCCCTGGATGACGCTCCCGCGGACTGCGGGCGGAAGCCCGGTCCCCGCGCAGCCTCCTACTTTCTATACTCCTTGCATGCAGACACTGGCCGATCTTCGCAAGGACTACACCCGCGCCGAACTTGACGAGGCGCATGCCGACGCCGATCCGCTCAAGCTGTTCGAGCGCTGGCTGCACGAGGCGGTGCAGGCGCAGGTGCCGGAGCCGAACGCCATGACCTTGGCCACGGTGGGCGAGGGCGGCAGGCCGTCCACCCGCGTGGTGCTCGTCAAGGGCTTCGACGCGCGCGGCATTGTCTGGTACACCAACTATCACAGCCGCAAGGGGCGCGAACTGGCCGCGCACCCCCATGCCGCGCTGCAGTTCCACTGGGTCGAGCTCGAGCGGATGGTGCGCATCGAGGGCCGCGTGGAGCCGGTGAGCGCCGAGGAATCGGACGCGTACTTCGCCAGCCGGCCGCTGGCCTCGCGCCTCGGTGCCTGGGCGTCCGACCAGAGCCAGCCCATCGAGGGCCGCGGCGCGCTGGTCAGACGCGCGGCCGAGTTCGGCTTGAAGTTCGGGCTCAACCCGCCGCGTCCGCCGCATTGGGGTGGCTACCGGCTGGTGCCCGATGCATGGGAGTTCTGGCAGGGCAGGCCCTCGCGCCTGCACGACCGGCTGGCTTACCGCTTGCAGCCGGACGGCGTCTGGGTGCGGCAGCGGCTCGCGCCTTGAGCGTGGCGGCGCGCGTCCCACGGGGGCAGCGGCGCGAGTGCGACGCCGTCAGTCGTCCAGCAGGGTGATCGTGGCGCGGCCGTCGGCGCGGTCGATGGCGATCGTCAGCTCCACGTACTCGGGCAGCTCGCTCATCGGCGTGGGGTCGCCCTCGCAGGCGCAGCCGGGAATGATGCTCTGGTAGCAGACGGCGGCCTTCACCCGCAGCAGCCCGGCGTCCTCCGCGCGCTGCAGCACCAGGAGCTGCGCCGTATCGACGAGGGCGAAGCTGCCGCGCGCCAGACCGCGCTGCAAGGGAGCGCTCAAGGCGTCGGCGTCTTGCAATTCGGTTTGCAGAACCCGTGCAAAATCGGCGCGGCTCCAGGCGCTCAGGGTCTCGCTGAGGACGTATGTCATGGTGTCGGATTCTGGGGGTTTGGCGGTTCGACGAGCCGATTGTCCCGCATCGGCGGAAAATCCGGAACATCGCGGATTTCGAGGAGTTCGGCATGGACGTGACGACACCTACCCGCCGCCGCATATTGCGCGGCATGGCCACGCTACTGGCTCTCGGCCCCTTGCCTGTGCTTGCTTCCAAGGCCATGGCGCAAGACGCGGCGCAGGCCGAGGGCGTATTGGCGCAGATCGGCCAAGCCACGTGGATCGCCGAGGGCCACGGCAAGCGTGTCATCTACATCTTCTTCGATCCCAATTGCCCGTACTGCCACAAGCTCTACGGCAAGCTGCGGCCCTACGTCGGCAAGGACAATCTGCAATTCCGCTGGATTCCGCTGGGCATTCTCACCCCCAGCAGCCTGCCCAAGGCGGCCGCCATCCTGCAGGCGGCCGACCCGCTCAAGGCCTTCTACAAGAACGAGGACGACTACGACTTCGCCAACAGCGGCCAACCCGGCGGCGGCATCGAACCGGCCTCGACGATCACGCCCAAGGTGCGCGAGGAACTGGCGCGCAACCTGGCGATCTACAACGGCCACAAGCTGTTCGGCGTGCCGGCGATCGTGTGGCACGGGCCGGGCGGGAAGGCGTCCCTGCTGGTCGGCGAGCCGCCGCAGGCGCGGCTCATGAACATTCTCGGCTCGGCGCAGTAGGCGCCGCCGCGACCACGGAGCAGCCCTGCCGATTCAACCCCGCAGCTTGCCCGGGAAGGCCTGTAGCAGCTTGTGCATCTTGGGCGCGATCACCGCCTGGCAGTAGCCCTGCTCGGGGTGACGCTCGAAATAGCGCTGGTGATAGGCCTCGGCCGGCCAGAAGGCGCGCAGCGCCTCGACCTCGGTGACGATCGGCGCCGAGCCATAGCGCCCGCTCGCGGCGAGCCGGGCGATATAGGCGTGAATCTGCGCTTCGTGCTCGGGTTGCTCGAAGTAGATGCCGGAGCGGTATTGCGGCCCGATGTCGGCGCCCTGGCGGCCGGGCGTGGTCGGGTCGTGGATGGTGAAGAACAGATCCAGCACGTCGGCCAGGCCGAGCTTCGACGGGGCGTAGCGGATACGCACCACTTCGGCATGTCCGGTGCGGCCGCCGCACACCTGCTCGTAGCTCGGCTTCTGCACATGTCCCTGGGCATAGCCGCTGGTGGCCTCGAGGACGCCGTCGATGACGCTGAACGCGGCCTCCACGCACCAGAAGCAGCCGCCCGCAAGGGTGATGGCGGCCGGCGCGTCGGGCCGTGCCGCGGTGGCTGGAGTCGTGGGGATCGAGGTGGGCATCGCAGCAGGTTCCATGATGAGGCCTGCGAATTGTCCGCAGTTTCGCCGCCCGGCGTTGGGCGCGGACGTTTGGCGCCTCGGGCGGCAGGGTCTTGAGCATCATCGGCATGCCGGCTTTTCCGGCATGTGCACGTCGTTTTGGTACAAAGACTATGACGTTCGTGCTCAGCCAACACCCCACCATGTGCCATCGATCGAAGTTCTGCCGGCTCCAGGCTGGCTTGCCGGGTTTGCTGTTGTGGTTGTGCGGCTTTGGCGCCGCGTTCGGCATCCAGTCCGCATACGCCGCATCGAGGCAGCCCGTGCCGCCGAGCTTGCCGGGTCCCCCGCCCGCGAGCCAGCCTTGCGCCGGACTGACCTTGGGCCAGGGCGTCGTGCCCATGGCCGCACGGGCCAAGCCGGGCCTGGGCCGGCCGTACAAGAGCGTTTATGGGGCCACGGTCGAGCGCATCACCGACGTGAAGGCATGGAACGGGGGCCAGAACGGGGTGATCGCGCCGATGTACTCCACGGTGCCGGCCTGGAACAGCAACGAGACCTACCTCGTGCTCTACCAGACCAAGGGGTTCGCCAAGGGCTCGAACGTGCCGGCGCGCTACCTGCTGTTCAACGGCATGAACTACCAGTTCATCCGCGACCTGCCCATCACCACGGCGGACGTGGAGGACGTGTACTGGAGCCCGGTGGACCCGGACATCCTCTACTACATCACCGACTACGGCGTGCCCAACGGCAACTGGGGGCCGGTGCTGGCGCAGTACAGCGTCAGCCGCAACAGCAGCAAGGTGCTGCACAGGTTCGACGGCCCGCCCGTGACGTTGAACCAGAAGGTCGATTTCGGGCACATCCTCTACCTGTCGTGGAACAACGCGGACAAGCAGCTCATCGTCGGCATCCGCGCCCAGGCCGGCTATCCCCATCTGTTCGCCGCGTCGTACAACATCACCACCGGTCAGGCGGGGCCGTGGAAAAAATACGCGTCCGACAAGGACTGGACCGGGCTGCAGATCGCCCCCAGCGGCAAGCTGGGCATCATCGGCGACCGGGTGGTCGACGCGGTCAGCCAGGCCGTGGTGCGCAGGATGAACACCGATTCCGGCGAACACGGCGACTTCGGCGTGCTCGCCAATGGCGACGACGCCTGGGTGAGTTCGCAGTTCGGTTCGTCGATCTTCTCCAGCGTCCCGGAGGGCAATGTGATCGTCGAAAACCTCAGAACCGGACAGGTGCGCACCATCGTCGGCAAGGCCACTGGCTGGCGCTATCCGGGCGTCGGCTCGCACATCTCGGCGCTGGCGTTCAAGAATCCGGGCTGGGTGGCCAACTCCATCGTCGGCAATCCGTCGGGGCTGGGCCTGCTCGACTCGACCATCTTGCTGGCGAACATCGACACCGGGCAGGTGTGCCGCGTCGCCCACCACCACTCGAACGGGAGCGATCCCACCACCCATCCACCCGGCGGGCCGCAGGGCTATTGGGCCGAACCACATGTGGTCATCAGCCCATCGGGCACGCGGCTGCTGTTCGCCAGCGACTGGGGCGGCTCGCCGGATGTGGACACCTATGTCGTGACCTTGCCGGGCTTTCGGCCCTGAGCCCGGTCATGCGCGCCCGCGGTCCGTGCCGCGCGCGGCCCATGAAAAAGGCCGCGTGCCTTGCGGCGACGCGGCCCGGTTCAGCGCGGCATATGGGTTTGCTGCCACATGCCAACCCCGCAAGGATGCAGGGATTCTGGGGGGACTCCGGCCCGGGCTTCACCCGGCCCGGCCACCGTGGCGGCTGTACCGTCGCGGTGCAGCCAATGTAGACCCGCGGCAATGGGCGCGTCAAGCAAACCGGCACTGGCGGGCGGGTTATCGCCGGCTCGGCTTCGAACCCCGGTGCCAAGGGCTTGATTTGCAAACGCTTGGCAGGAGGCGTGGGTGGACGCAAACCGGCTCGGCTCAAGGCAGGGTGAGCGAGAGGCTGGCTTGCGGCGTCCATCCGGCGGGCGGCTTGTTGACCAGCACCGGGGCGGCGATGAACTGGCGCGCGCCGGGCACGCCCAGGGTCTCGAGCGCGGCGCGCAAGGTCACGGCGCGCTGCATGGCCAGCGCCTGCATGCGGTCGTCGGACGCCGCAATGTTCTGCAGCAGCAAGCGCTGCATCGCGTCCTCGGGCAGCGTCTTGGGCAGGCCCAGCGCGTCGCGCGGCTTGTCCGGCAGCGGGGTCTGGCGGTACACCGTCGCAAGCGCCTTGGCGCGCTCGGCCGGCGGCACGGTCTGGGTCTTGGCGTTGGCGTAGGCCTCGGCACGCGGCAGGTCGCGTTTCCAGGCGGCGAGCAATTGCTGGTCGAGGTGCGCCTGACGGTAGGCCGCGCGTTCGGCGTCGGGGTCGGCCTCGCCGGTGATGGTGAGGATGAGTTGGGGCTTGGCCAGCAGCGCCTTGGCGATGTCCTGCAGCTTGACGGTTTCGCCGGGCAGCAGCTCCGCGGTTCCGGGGATGAAGGCGATATGGCTGAGCTGCTCGGCCGCGGCGCCGCCTGCAAACATGTGGCCGAGCAGGGAGAAGGGCGCGGTGATCGCGCGTGCGATCAGGTTGACGATGGCCTTGGTGATGACGGCGCCGAGGCTGAACTCCGGGTCGTTGAGCGAACCCGAGATGGGGATGTTGAGCGCGATATTGCCGCGGCTGTCCTTCAGCAGGTCGACCGCCAGCAGCACGGGCAGCTTGGTCGCGTCGGGGCTGTCGACCCGGCTGCCGAAGGTGAGCTGGTTGAGCACGAGCTGGTTGTCGGCCTTGAGTTGCCCGCTCGGGTTGACGTTGTAGTGGACGTCCATGGACAGCACGCCGCGCTTGATGTTGTAGCCGGCGTAGCGGCCCGAGTAGGGCGATAGCGGCGCCAGTTGCAGGCCGCTCATCTTGCCGCGCAGGTCGAGCACAGGCGGCTTGGTCAAGGGGTTCACCATCCCGCTCAGCGTCACCGGGGCCGTGCTCTCGGCCGTGCCGCGCAGGTCCACCGGGGCGGGTTTCGGGTTGGCCGAGCTGAAGGCGCCGATGCTGCCTTCGACGCCCGACAGGCTGGTGGAGTAGTTGGGCTTGACGAAGTGGTCGGTGTAGTCCACGCGTCCGCCGGCCAGGGTGATGCCGCCCACGGCGATGCGCAGGTCGGAGCCTGCGGCCTTGGCAGCCGTCGTGCCGGCGGGGGGCGCGGCAGGCGCCGCGGCGCCTCGTGCCGGCATGGGATTGAACACCTGGGCGAGATTCAACTTGGCGTTCTGGTCCAGCACCACGCGGGCGTAAAAGTCGCGCAGCGCGGCCTGGCCCACATCCACCGTGGTGGCGGGGGCACGGCCCGGGCGCGGCGTGTGGTCGATGCGCAGGGCCCCGAGTTGCAGGCTGTTCCAGCCCAGCAGGCGTTCACGCGGCACCAGCGTGTCGGCCATGAAGTGGTTCAGGCGCGCCTGGCCGTCGAAATGCACGCTGGGCCCCGCCGCACCCATGTTCACGGTGAGGTTGCCCGTGGCGCTGGCCTGCGCGCGCAGGACCTCGGCGTTCACGCGTGCCGGCAGGTAGTTGCCGGCGATCTGGGCCGGCAGGTCCTGGGCATCGAGCTTGCCGCGCAGCGTGAAGGGGCTGGCCGTGGCCAGCCCGGAAAAGCGTAGCGTGCCGGAGGCCGGCGCGGCTTCAGGCGCCACAGGGACCGGGGCCGGCGTGCCGGTGGCCGAGGTCGCGGACTCGGCGCCCGGCGCGATGGCGGTGGGAGGCGTGATCGTGGCTGGAAGCTCGTCGCTGACGTGCGCGCTCAGGGTCACGCCGGTCGCCCGGGTTTGCGGCCATGTCGCATCATGCAAATCCAGGTCGACGCCGGTGAACGCCACCACCACCGGCCTCTTGGGCCTGGTGTCGGCCAGATAGAAGCGCCCGCCCTGTACCTGGGCCTGTCGCACCTGGATCCGCCAGGGCGGCGCCTTGGACGGTGGGGCGCCAGCGCCTGGCGGCGCGCGCTGCAGATTCTGCGGCAGCCAATGCCTGAACGACCATTGCCCGGTGGAGTCGCGCGCCACGCTGGCCTGCGGCCGCATGACCTGCACCTCGCCGACGCTTGCGGTATGCGCGGCCAGATCCACATGGGCCTGGCTCACGCTGAGCCGGGCGGCGCGCAGGGCGGCATTCTGGCCGGTGGCGAAGCCGTCGATTTGCGCCCGGCCCACGTCCAGCAGCAGGGTACGCGGCTGGGCAGCCCAGTGCAGCTGCGCGCCGCTGAGGGTGATGTCTTGTGCCTGCAGGCCGCCGCCGGCGGGGCCGAAGGCGAAGCCGGTCCATTGCGCGTGGCGCACGTCCACGTTCAGGCGGGGCGCCCTGCTCCGCCAGTTCAGCGTGGCCTGCGCGTTCAGCAGGCCGCGCGGCGGGGCCATGCCGCCAAGCGCGGTTGCGGCGTAGGCGGCGGCGAGCCGGGGGTCGAGGTGGGTGGCGGTGAGCGTGGCCTGCGCCTGCTGCGCGTCGGCCTGGCCGCTGATCCGGAGTTGAAGTCCCTGCGGGCCGGCGATGTCGGCCTCGAACGGCGCAGGTGCGTCGAGCGGCCAGCCGAGCTTGGTGACGCGCAGTTGCGGGGCGTCGAAGCTCCAGTCGACCGCGGGCTGCACCGCCGTGTCGCGCCAGCGCAGATGGCTGCCGGCGAGGTCGAGCGTGCCGATACGCACGCGCCAGCCCGGGGCGGCCGCGGGCGCGGCAGGCGTGCCGTCGTGCGTGGCCGAAGGGGACGCCGCGGCCGTCGTGGAAACCGGGGCGGCCGCGGGTTGCCGCGCATCCACGGCCGCCCGGCTCGGGCCGAATCCGACGAGGCCATGGGCGTTGCGCGCGAGCTCGGCGGCCAGGCCCGCGATGCGCACGGACGCCAAGTCGGCGCGGCGCTGCAGCGGCTGCACATGGGCCAGGCGCAGATCCATGGACTTCCAGGCGGCCAGCTGGCCGGCACGGTTCTGCAGCGCGCCGTCGTGGACCTGCACCATGCCTCGGATGTCCAAATCGCGCGGGCGGGCCGCAACGAGGCTGGCCTGCAGCCGCGCCGACAGCGCGCCGCCCTGCAGGCGCACGGGCAGCCCGGCGGGCTGATACGGCAGGAAAGGGGCCAGGGCCAGGCCTTGCAGCTCGGCGTTCAGGTCGAGCGCGCTGCCGCTGGCGAACGGCGTGCCGCTTGCGTTCAACTGCACTGTGGCGCCGTCGAGCTTTGCCGTCGACCGCAGCTGCATGCGCCCGCTCTGGCCGGGCAGGGTGGAGATCGCGGGCAGGTGCACGTCGAGATCGGTGAGCCGGGTGACGACCTTGGCGGCCTGGTCGTCGAAGGTCACGCTGCCGTTCTTGACGCGCAGATCGCGCAGCGCGAAGGCTGGCGGCGGCGCGCCCGGCTTGGAAGGCCTGCCTTGCAGGCGTTTGAGCACGTCGTCCAGGTCCAGCCGCCCAGAGGGTTCGCGCACGATCCACAACTGCGGCTTTTCGACCGTGAGCGCGTCGATCTGCAGTTTGCCGCTCCACACGCTACGCCACGCCAGGCGCAGTTCGGCGCTGGCGATGCGCAAACTGTCGGCGGTATTGCCGGCGTTGCGCAGGCGCAGATCGTCCACGCGCAGCCGCAGACTCAGCGGGTTGAAGGCGATCGGGCCGAGGGTCGCCGCGCGTCCGGTACTTTGCGTGATCCACTGCTGCGCCCGGTCGCGCACCAGGGCCGGCACTGTCCACGGCGTGGTGGCGAAGACCAGCGCGAGCAGCAGGAGCAGGGCCGGCACGACCCAGGCGAGGCGGCGCAGCCAGATGAGCATGGTGCGGGACATGGGCACATTATGGCTGCTCGCGCCAGGCCCATCCCCTCAATGGGCGGGAGCGTCTTGCTTATGTCACGAAATGCTTCCAGAATGAAAAAGGTGTTGAAGCCCATAGAGGCCAGAAACTGGGGGATTTGACGTATTCGGCCGCAGGCGACGGATCGCCAACGGTGTCGGATGCATGGGAACCCAGGACATTGAAAGCCGAATTGCTTCATCCGTTCGCCTGCCCGCGGTCCGAGCAGCCGGTCTTGCCGCAGCAGCTGCTGCGCGATGTGGAGCACGCCTGTTCGCGCCCCCTGATCTGGCTCGACGCCGCCGCGGGGTCCGGCAAGACCACCCTGGCCCATGCTTATGCCAACCTGCGGGAACGGCCCTGTCTCTGGCTGGTCTGCGACGAACGTGATCAGAGCCCGGCCGCCAGCGCGGAGGGGCTTCTGCAGGGGCTTGCCGCCCTGTGCGGCGAGCTGCCGTCGCAGCTGCCGCAGCCGGCGCAGGCCGACCTCGCCAATCCACGCGACTACTGGGGCAGGCTGTTCGCCGCAGCCGCGGCGCGCTTGCCGCAGCGCGCCCTGCTCGTGCTGGACGACATCGACAAGCCGGGTCATGCGCCGCATCTCGTCGCCCTGCTCGAAGATGGCTTGACGCGGCTGCCCCCGGGGTGCAACGCCATGGCCCTGAGCCGGTTGCCCGCGCCGCCGGCAATGGCCGTGTTGCGCAGCCGCGGTCTTGCGGCGGCCCTGGACGCCCAGGCCTTGGCGTTCGGGCCCGAGGACATCCTGGCCCTGGCGCGGTTGCGCGGGCATGCCGACTTGGCACCGAAGGCCCTGGAATTCCTGCGGCAGGCCAGCTGGGGCTGGGCGGCCGGGCTTGCGCTGCTGCTCGATCAGCCGCGGGTCCAGGCCGGGCTGGTGCCGGTCGAGGCGCTGGACGACTATTTTTCCCTTGAGGTCGTGCGGCGCTTGCCGCCGGACATGCTGCCATGGCTGTGCGAGCTGGCGCGTGTGGGCGAGATCACTCCGGCCCTCGCGCAGGGCCTGCATCCGGAACGCGGTGGCGGGGCCTTGCTCGATGGGCTGTGGCGCAATCACTGCTTTGTCGCGCGGCGCGCCGGCGGCGAGGCTTATGCCTTGCATCCGATGTTTTGCGATTTCCTGCGGCGCCACGCCCTGCGCGTTCTCGGCGCGCGGCAGCTGTGCGAGATGGACCGCCGCATCGCCGCCGTCCTGTGGGCACAGGGCCGCGAGGATGAAGCCGCTGCCATGCTGGCGCGGCAGGGGCTGTTTTCCGATCTGGTGCAGCGACTGCCCTCGGTGTTTCCCGATTGGCTCCGCGGCGAGCCCTTGCGCCGCGCGCGGCAGTGGATGCAGCCGCGTCCGCAGCAGCAGGGTCAGCCGCATCCCTGGCAGGAATGCTGGATTGGGCTTGGCCGCCTGGGGCAGGCCCCGGCCGAGGCGCGCGCCGCGCTGCAGCGCGCATTCATGGCGTTCGCCGAGGAGGGCGACGGGGTCGGGGAGGTCGTCGCGCTGACCGGCATCGTCGAGACCATCATCAACCAGTGGGGCGATTTCCACGCGCTCGACCGCTGGATCCCCGAACTCGACCGCCTGCTCGACGCGGGCCTGTCGCTTCCCGAGGATGTCGCACTGCGGGCGCAGGTGGCGCTGTTCATGGCCATGATGTACCGGCAGCCCGGGCATGCCGGCCTGCCGGCGCTGGCCGCGGCGATGCATCGCATCGCCGAGCGTTGCGCGCACGAGCCGCTGCGGGCCTATGCCGCGGCCCAGCTGTTGCTCTACCAGAGCTGGTGGCGCGGCGACATGGTCGCCGCGCGCCTGGTGTTCGAACTGGCGCCCGGCCCTGACGCAGACGCGCGGCCCGTCCCGGCGGCTCTGATCGCCTGGACCGTCGCGCAGAGCGTTTATCAGGGTTTGATGCACGGCGAACCCGCCGACGCCATGGCCTTGCTCGACAGCGGTCTGGCGCTGGGCTGGCGCAGCGAGGTGCATGCGTGGGACAGCCTGCTTCTCGGCCAGTCGCTGTGGTGCTGCCTGAGCACCGGCAAGCTCGCCGAGGCGCGTGCCTTTGCCCGCCGCATGGCACGCAGCCTGCGGCCCGGCCGCCACCTCGACCACAGCTACTACCACCACCTGGGCAGCATTCTTGCCTTGCACGAGGGCGACCATCCCGCCATGCGCGCGCACGCGCAGGCCGCGCTGCGCTGCGCGCGCGATGCCGGGGTGCCCTGGGCGGAGGGGATCGTGTTGTGCGCCGTCGCCCGCGCGCAGGCCTTGCACGGGGATGCCAGCGCGGCACGCCTGAGCCTGGACGAAGCTGAAGCCCTGGCGTCGCGCATCCGCAGCGACACGGTGCATTTCGACGTTCTGCTGGCCAGGCTTGAGCTTGGATTGGGCCAGACCGGCACGCCGGACCCGGATGACACGCTGCGCAGGTGGATGGTCCTGTGGTGCCGCAGCGGTTTCACCAACTTCCCCTGGTGGCGCGACGCGGTGGTGGCGGCGCAGTGCGCCAAGGCTCTTGCGCACGGCATCGAGCCCGAGTTCGTGCGCAAGATCATCCGCGCGCGCAGGCTGCAGCCGCCGCCGGACGCGCCGGTGCCGCCTAGCTGGCAGCTGCCGGTGGAGATTCGCGTTCTGGGTCCGTTCGGCATCGAGATCGACGGCAGGGCCATCGCGGCGTCGGGCAAAACGCCGAAGAAGCCGCTGGAACTGCTCAAGCTGCTGGTCGCCCTGGGCGGCCAGGCCTGCAAGACGCGGCTGGCCGAGGTTCTGTGGCCGCACCTCGACGACATCGCCGCGCAGCAGGTGCTCAGGGTCACCTTGCACCGCTTGCGCAACCTCGTCGGGCACGACGGCATCGTCTGCCTGGCGGGCAGGGTCTCGATCGACGAGCACCGCTGCCGGGTCGATCTACTCGGCATGTTCAGGGATCTCGCCAGCCTGGAACAGGCGCCTGGACAGCAGGCCGATCTGCTCTTCGACCTGCTGGCGCGGCATGCTGCAGGCGTTTTCCCGGGCGAGCCCGAAGCCGGCTGGGCGGCGGACGTGCGCCATCAGCTCCGCGCGCGCCTGAGCGCATGCCTGCATGCCAGGACGCAGGCATGTGCCGCCGCGGCGCAGTGGGAGGATCTGGCCGCGTGCTGCGAGCGGGGCCTGGCATTCGATGCGCACGACGCGGCCTTCCACCACGGCCTGATCCAGGCCTGCCTGGAACTCGGTCGGCCGCGGGAAGCACGGGACGCCTACCTGCGCTGCGTGGAACTCCTGCCGAATCAAGCGGACCTGCCGCTGGCGGCCTTGTGCGCACGGCTCGGCGGCACGCCCCCATCGGCTCGGCCCATTTCCCTCTGACCAGCCAGGCTCGGGCCCGGACCCGGACCCGGCGGCGAGGGATCTGTAACGCATGCGTAACACATCTGTACCTTGTGTGACAAGACGTGACTTCTTACGCTGAATCGTGAAGGAGTCCCGCTGGCGGCCTCGTGAAAGAGGAGCCGGACCTGCAAAGACGAGGAGACATCATGGCCACCACACCCAATCCGCTGACCAAGTACAAGGACGTTCCCTGCTGCCCCAGCCTCGACACCCAGCCGGTGTGCGATGTGCTGGACATGCGCCGCAGGCTGTTGTTTCCGACCACGGTGCGCACGGCCAGCGGCCAGCAGGTCCATGTCGAGGTCATCCTGCACACACGCTTCAAGCGCTGCTCGGGACCGTTGGCTCTGGGCGATATCGTCTACACCACCACGCTGCTGCCCGGCGAGAAGGTGAGGCTGGCCACCACCGACCGGCGCAGCCGATTCAGCTTCGACAGTGAGTCGAGTCTCAGCTACCGCAGCGAGCAGCTGTCCGAGGAGCAGTACCGCATGTCCTCGCTGCGTTCGTTCATGGCCGACCAGAACAGCGAGGATAACGGCTCGAGCCGCGCCACCGACAAGGGTTCCTGGGACTTCCACGGCGATGCCAGCGGGTCGATCGGCTTCATGTCCGCCAGCGCCGATGCCAACGCCCACGGCAGCCACAACGCCGAATCCACCTTCGAGTACCTGCAGCAGCATTCCTCGCAGGCCCGCATGGCCGACAACCTTTCGGTCGAGGCCACGCGCAAGGCGCATTCCATCTCCATCGGCGAGGTGTCGAGCCGCACCCACCAGCAGGGCGAAACCGAGGACCAGTACGAGGCCTCGTCGCGGCAGTTCGCCAACCCCAACGCCTGCCACGCGCTGACTTTTTTGTTTTACCGCATCAACAAGATCGAGACGATTTCCTTCGAACTCGTCGCCATCGAGCGCCGCGTGCTCGACCCCGTCGCTCCCGCCCCCGTGCTGGCCAACCCGATACGCGCCGTCGGGCAGATTGCCGCCATCCCGCAGGAGGTCCCGGCGACCAATGCGAAGCGGCTCGACATCGAGTCGCGCGGCCTGCAGAGCGAGGCGCTGTACGCGCAGGCGGGCTCGGCCCAGTTCCTCGCCGCGGGGCGCTTGAGCCTGAACGCGAATCTGGCCACGGCGGCCCAGGTGCAGACGCCCATGCCGGACAACGTGCGCAAGGCGGCGCTGGCGGAGGTCGACAAGCAACTCGCCGAGCGCAAGCTGCTCGACCCCAAGGCCGGCACGTTCAGCAGCGAGGCGCGCCTGCAGTTCGAGTTCACGCGCGAAACCTCGCTGCCGACGGCGGGGGTGATCGTCAAGGGCTGCTTCGACGACTGCAACATCTGCGAGCCCGAGTTGCAGAAAGAAAAGCAGCTCGCGTTGCAGCACCTGGAGTTGCAAAACCAGTTGCTCAAGCGGCAGATCGAGCTGCTGGACCAGGCGCAGGAATACCGCTGCTGCCCGCCCGCGCCGGCCACGCCTTAGGCGGCGCGAGACCCCGGCGCTGCCCAAGGTCTGCCGCGCGCCGACGTGTCCTTCACCCACCGTGACCGAGCAACCCATGTCCACAACCCGCAGGAACCCAGCATGAAATCCGAAAAGACCGTCCGTCTGCAGATCAAGCTCGTGTTCACGGATCAGGGCCAAGCGCAAGACCTCCAGGCCTACGCCTACACCAGCCAGAGCAGGTTCGTCGGCAGCGCCGCCCTGGACAAGGGCGCGGCGAGCGTGGAGATCCCGGCCGAATTCGACGGCCGCATGCTCGACGTCATCCTCGGCCCGCGGGTCGACAAGGATCAGCCCGTGCCGACCGCAGCAGGCCTCAAGCGCATGGGCGCTTACGCGCAGCCGGTTCGCTTTCTGGTCGAGAAGCCGCGGGTCGAGATCAAGGTGCCCAGCGTCGTTTTTCCGAAGTGGTGCCTCTGCTGGGTGCGCGGGCGCCTGGTCAAGCGCTTCACCCTGCCGGACGGCACGCACAAGGAGTTGCCGGTGTGCAATGCGCGCGTGCATGTCTGCGAGGTGGATCGCCTGTCCATCGTGATCCCCAGGCTTCCCGATCGCGACATCCTGCGACTGCGCGACGATCTGCTCGACAAGCTGCGCGTGGTCCCTTGGCCGATTCCTCCGCGTCCATGGCCCGGTCCCGGGCCCTTGCGCGGCCCGCTGATGGGGCCGGCCACCGGGCCGTCGCCGGGTCCGCTTGTCGCCACGATGCAGCCGCACGCGGCAAGCCTCGCGAGCGCGGCGCCGCAAACCGGCGGCTTGTCCGAAGCGGCGTCGCAGTCGGTCGTCGCCCTGGCCACGTCCAGTTCCGTGGCGCAGTTGCGTGCACGGTTGATCGATCTTTCCAGCATCATCGCCATCCATCTGTGCGATCTGCAATACCTCTGGTCCTGGTTCCGGGTGGATTGCCTGACGACCGCCAACGTCGACAGCGAAGGCCGTTTCACCGCACTCGTCATCAACGACTGCAAGGATCAACCCGACCTGTACTTCTGGGTCGAGCAATTCCAGGACGGCGCGTGGGTCACCGTGTATCGCCCCAGCATCGGTTGCGGCACGCACTGGAACCATGCCTGCGGCAGCGAGATCGTGCTCAACCTGCCGGCCGCGGTGGCCTGCGAGGAGCCGTCTTACGAGGTTCCCCCGGGAGTCACCCTGTTCGTCTTGCCCTGGGCCATTGCCCACGTGCCCATCTGGGGCATTCCGCCGGGGTCTCCGCCAGCGCCGTTCGGCTGGCTGCGGTCCGACGGCTATCTCGACTACCTCGACGACGTGCCGACGACCGCTCTCGGTGCCTTGTACAACGCGCCGTTCGGCGGCACGCTCAATTTCATTCACGACGATTCCTACTTCATCCCGTCGAGCGGGATCAAGTACTACCGCTACGCCTACCGCAGGGTGACCTCGGGGTCGAGCCCGAACACCGGCGCGAGCGATCCGACATGGACGCCCATCGCCACGCCGCTGGCGCGGGGCTATCGCCTGGAGTATTCCGGCGGCCGCCTGCCGACCTACGAAAGTTATCCCGTCGGTCCGGCGACCCATGGCCCGCACAGCGGCTTGTTCGAATTCAAACCACAACAGCCGCCGAACCCCGGCGGTACGGTGGTGGCCAGCGAATGGCTCAGCGGCAACGCGAGCGAAGTCGCCGCCAGTTGGAACACCCTGCTGGCCGCGCCGCCACTGTCGGCCGACAACACCACCGACGACGCCAGGGCGTTTGAGATCAAGATCGAGGTGTTCGACCCCGCCGGCAACCAGGTCATGCCCGGCGCATCCACGTTGCGTTTTCTGGCGCGCAACGCCGACGGCACCACCACCCGCCTCGCCACGCCGGCCGAGGAGGCTGGCGGCGCCTATGTGTTCCGGGTACAGGTGGACAACAACGGCGTCGAGGCCGAACTGCCGCAGCCCAGCATCGGCGGCGTGGCGGCAAGCGACGACTGCGGTTTTCTGCGCTACCAAGCCGGGGATTCGGTCCATGTGCAGTATCGGGCGGCACATCCCAATAATCACGCGGTCTTTGGTTTCGCCATCAAGCGCGGATCGAATGGCCTGGCGCTCGCCACCACGCTGGCGCCCTATGTCGAAGTGGCGGCGGCAAGCGCCCCCACGGCGTCCGCGCCCTACAACAAATCGGCCGGGGTCTACCAGCGCGACTTCGCGCCGGCTGACCTGGTGGGGACCTGCGTCAACGCCGCGTTCGCTGCCAGTCTGGGCGTGCATGCCAAGGCGACCAATGGTGATCAGCGCCTGGGTGGCATGGATACCTGGAGGTGGATCGCCTTCGCGCTGGCCGAGCAGGAGGGCAATGGCACGCCGTAACGCCGCGCAGTCGCCCGAGTCCGCATGCCCGGATTCGGCCGACCGCGCGGACCATGTGTTTGTCCGACGATCCTTTTCCGGCACGCCCACGGACACGGTCGCGCCACCACCGAGAAACCCGAGTCCATGCAACTCACCATCCAGCTTACGCACGGCGCTACGCAAGCCATGCTGCGGAATCAGGATGCCACACCGGACCCCGACGTCCAGAGCCTGAAGCGTCTGGTGCATGAGGCCGGGCTTGTCCTTCGGCCGATGCACCCCGGCGTGGCCGACCCCGAATTGCAGGCGTATTTCATCGTGGACGCGCCCGAAACCGTCGACACCCAGGTCGCGGTCGAGCGCATCCGCGCCTGCCCCGCTGTCCAAGCGGCCTATGTGAAGCCGCCGGACGCCCTTCCCTGAAGACCACCACGTTCACTGTTCCACCCGTTTGAGGAGCCCATCATGGCCAAATCTTCTAAAACCCCGTCCAACGGTGATCGTGCGCCGCATGCGCTCGATGCCGGATACCGCCGCGAGCTGATCGTCGTGGCCAAGCCTGATTACGATCTGCGCGCCACCGGCCGGGCAGCCATGACATCCGCGGCCGGCGCGGACGTGCGCGCGCTGAACAAACTGCTCGACAGCGAAGACCTCACGCTCGAACCGCTGTTCGGCGACAGCGAGGACAGGCTGCGGGCGCAAACCAGCGCGATGGCCGCCGAAACCGGCACCGACGTGCCCGACCTCGCCGTGTACTACCGTGTCGACGTGCCCGAGGCGCGCATGGAGGCGCTGGCCGAGCGCCTGTGCAAGCTCGACGGCATCGAGGCTGCCTATGTGAAGCCGCCCGCCGTGCCCGCCGATTTCGACTTCCAGCTCAACGCCATGCCGGCCGCGGGCGTCGAGCCGCCGGCGGTGACGCCGGATTTCACGTCGCGCCAGATCTATCTGAACCCCGCGCCGGCAGGCATCGACGCGCAGTACGCCTGGACCCAGCCTGGCGGGCGCGGCGCCGGGGTCAACATCATCGACATCGAGTGGGGCTGGCGCTTCAACCACGAGGATCTGCGGCAGAACCAGAGCGGCGTGGTCTCGGGAACCAGTTCGTCGGACGACAACCACGGCACCGCGGTGCTCGGCGAGTTCAGCGGCGACCGCAACGGCTTCGGCATCACCGGCATCAGCCCGGACGCCCAGGTCAGCGCGGTGTCGCTGGTGAGCAATTCCACGGCGCAGGCCATCCGCATCGCCGCCGACCGGCTGCGCCCCGGCGACATCATGCTGCTCGAGGTGCATCGCGCCGGTCCGCGCGCGGCGTCGGGCTCGGGGCAGTTCGGCTACATCGCCATCGAGTGGTGGCCGGACGACTACGCCGCCATCCGTTATGCCGTCAGCAAGGGCGTCATCGCGGTGGAAGCCGCCGGCAACGGCGGACAGAACCTGAGCGATCCGGTGTACGACGCCCGCCCAGCCGGCTTTCCGACCAGTTGGCGCAACCCGTTCAACACCGCCAACCCCAGTTCCGGCGCGGTGGTCGCGGGCGCCGGCTTGCCGCCTGCGGGAACCCATGGCCGTAACGCCCAGCCCGGCTGGGGCGATGTCTACGCCGACCGTGGCCGCTGCTTCTTTTCCAACTATGGCGCGCGGGTGGATGCGCAGGGCTGGGGCTGGGAAGTCACCAGCACCGGCTACGGCGACTTGCAGGGCGGTGCCAACCGCGACCTCTGGTACACCGACCAGTTCAGCGGCACGTCCAGCGCGTCGCCCATCGTCGTCGGCGCCCTGGCTTCGGTGCAGGGCGTGCTGCGTGCGCGGGGGCGCATTCCGCTGACGCCGGCCCGCGCCATCGAACTGCTGCGCACTACCGGTTCGCCGCAGCAGGACGGGCCGGCTTTCAATTTTCTGCCGAACATGACGGGTTCCGGCTACCCGCAGAACCACCCGGCGCGTCCGCGCACCCAGCGCATCGGCAACCGTCCCAACCTGCGCCAGCTCATCGTCAGCGCGCTGCAGACGCGGGAATGGATCGGCGTGCAGTTCACCGGCACGGTCGCCGCCGGGCAGACCCAGCGCTGGTTCACCTACCGCTGGCCTGCGCACTGGCATGTGGTGTGGACCGTGGTGCCCACCAGCACGCGCCCCGGCGCGCCGCAGATCGAGTGGAAGGTGCAGGTGGAGCGCGCCTCGGACGCCTACATCACCTACTGGATCAGCATCACCAACCTGAATCCCGATCCGGTGAACATCGAAGCGCGCTACGCCGTGCTCGGCTGGTAAGCCCGTGGCCGGAGCCGTTCGCGGTTCCCGGCCACGCATGTCGATCCAAACCTTGATGGAGAAAGCATCATGCGCATCATCATCGAAACGGACAGATCCGATTCCTTCACCGTGGCGTCGCCGGCGGCCACGGTGACGGCCACCGGGCTCGACGGCGGGCCGCCGCCCGCGAGCCTGTTGCAGACGGGCGGCGGCACTCTGGTCGCGAAGCAGCCGGGCATCGACGCCGGCCCGGTGCAAGACTGGTTGTTGCAGGCCATCGAGGGCAACGGATCCTCGGCCTGAGCTCGGCGGCACGCGCGCGCCAAGGGGGGCGTGCCGCCGACCTCGGGGTGCTCGCCTGCGCTTCAGCCGCGGGCGGCCCCCGCCTCGACCGGCCACAGCCGATCCACCAGTTCCCGCGCACGCGCGGCGGCCTGCGCGTCCGGCACGATGACCCGGCCCCATTCGCGCCGGGTCTCGCTGGGCCATTTGTGCGTGGCGTCCAGGCCCATCTTGCCGCCCAGGCCGCTCTCGGGCGAGGCGAAGTCGAGGTAGTCGATGGGCGTGTGGTCGATCAGCGTGGTGTCGCGTACCGGGTCCATGCGGGTGGTGACGGCCCAGATCACGTCGCGCCAGTTGCGGATGTCCACGTCGTCGTCGGTCACGATGATGAATTTGGTGTACATGAACTGGCGCAGGAAACTCCACACCCCGAACATCACCCGCTTGGCATGCCCGGCGTACTGCTTGCGCATCGCCACCACCGCGAGCCGGTAGGAGCAGCCCTCAGGCGGCAGGTAGAAGTCGGTGATCTCCGGGAACTGCTGCTGCAGCAGCGGCACGAACACCTCGTTCAGGGCCACGCCCAGCACGGCCGGCTCGTCCGGCGGCTTGCCGGTGTAGGTGGAGTGGTAGATGGGGTTCTCGCGCATGGTGATGCGCTGCACCTCGAACACCGGGAACCAGTCCTGCTCGTTGTAGTAGCCGGTGTGGTCGCCGAACGGGCCTTCCAGCGCGTGCAGATAGCCGCCGCGCTCGGCCAGCCTCACCCCCGTTTCACTCTCGCCGGCGAAGCCGGGTTCGGCCGGGGGGATGTGCCCCTCGAGCACGATTTCGGCGTGCGCCGGCACCTGCAGCTCCAGTCCGAGGCAGCGCGCCAGCTCGGTGCGCCCGCCGCGCAGCAAGCCGGCGAACTGGTATTCGCTCAGCGAGTCCGGCACCGGGGTCACCGCGCCCAGGATGGTGGCCGGGTCGGCCCCCAGCGCCACGGCGATGGGGAAGGGCTGGCCGGGGTGGGCCGCGGCATGGTCGCGAAAATCCAGCGCGCCGCCACGGTGGGCCAGCCAGCGCATGATGAGTTGCCTGCGGCCGATGCGCTGCTGGCGGTAGATGCCCAGGTTCTGCCGCGGTTTGCGCGGCCCGCGCGTGACCACCAGGCCCCAGGTCAGCAGCGGGGCGGCGTCGCCGGGCCAGCAGGTCTGCAGCGGTAGCTGGTTCAAGTCGAGTTCCGCGCCTTCCAGCACCTGCTGCTGGCAGGGCGGCTTGCGGATTTCGGCCGGGCGCATGTCCCACACCGCGCGCACGAGTTGCAGCAGGTCGCCGGTGTCTTTCAGGCCGCGCGGCGGCTCGGGCTGCTTCAGCCGCGCCAGGACTTCGCCGATGCGGCGCAGCTCGGCCACGTCCTCAACCCCCATGCCCAGCGCCACGCGGCGCGGCGTGCCGAACAGATTGCCCAGCACCGGCATGGCGTAGCCCGCGGGCCGGCGGAACAGCAGCGCCGGCCCGGCGCGCTGCAGCATGGCATCGCACACGGCGGTCATCTCCAGCTGCGGCGAGACGGGCTCATTCACCTCCAGCAACTGGCGCTGGGTTTGCAAGACACCCAGGAAATCCCTGAGATCGCGGTATTTCATAGATATTAAAGTTTTGTTTTTGTAGTTCTTATAGATTGACAGGATATAAGGAGACTTTAAAATCCGGTCTGCTTGAGCACAATAGACCGTCAGCACCGTGCGGCGTGCCAACAAAACGTCCCGAAACAGCCCCGGCATGAGACAAGCCGGCAACGATGCAACAGCATCTTAGGCGCGAGGCTCCATCAGGAACCCATTTCGGATCTGTGCCCGGCATCTGTGCCGTTCTCGCCGCACCTACCGTGCGGCCTACAGCGCAGGCGCCTTTTGACACAGGAGAACAAGATGTCGAATCCGTCACAGGCCCAAGCCCAACCCCAACCCCTGAGTTGGCGCTCTCTCGGAGCCGAAGTTCTGGAGTGGACCCACCACACGCTCATGATGGTGGGTTTTTTCGTCGTGGCCACGGGGGCCTTTCTCTATTTGCACCCTCAAACCGTACTGTCGCTGGAGAAAAGCGTCAGCCAGTGGGTGGTGGCGCGCAAGGCCGCGGTCGAGGAGTTGCAGGCCATGGGCCAGCAAGCCGAGGCCGCCGCCGGGCCCGAACTCGTGGGGGCCGCCTCCGCCACCGGGCCTCAGCTCGACCGCGCCCAGCTGGCTGTCGCCAACTGGCTGTCGCGCCGCTACAGCATCGCCCCGCTGGCGATGCAGGAACTGGTCAGCAGCGCCTGGCAGGTGGGCAAGCAGGAGCACCTCGATCCCACCTTGATCCTGGCCGTCATGGCGGTCGAGTCCTCCTTCAATCCTTTCGCGCAAAGCAGCGTGGGCGCCACAGGCCTGATGCAGGTGATGCCGACGGTGCACCGGGACAAGTTCGCCCCCTATGGCGGGGCGCGCGCCAGTATCGACCCGATGGCCAACGTCAAGGTCGGCGCGCTGGTGCTGAAAAACGCCATTGCGCGCGGCGGATCGCTGGAGGCCGGGCTGCGGCTTTATGTCGGCGCCACATCGGCGGCAACCGAGGGCGGCTACGCTGCCAAGGTGATGGCTGAGCAGGCACGGCTGGCCCGTGTCGTCGCCCAGAGCGGGGGCGCCTCGAAAACGCCCTTGACCGCCGCGGCGCAGCCAGCCGCGCCTGCGCTCCCGGCGCCCAAGGCCGAGCAGACCGCCAGCAGCCAGTCCACGACCGGCAGCGCCGCGCCCCGCAAGACCTGATCCAAACGCGCGCGGCACCCCGGCAGGCGCGGCCGGGAATCACCTGCATGCCGCTGCGGGGCGTGCCCTGCGCTACCATTTTGGCGTTGCGCAACTGGCGATAAGACGGCACGGCCGATCATCCGGAACAGCCCGTCGAGGTGGACAACCACCGGGAAGCGCAACGTTCGCCGCCGTTCGCCTGGGCCCCCACGATGCGTTGCCGGTCTGCTTGCGGGCCGGCAGCGCCTACGCCACAGCAGCCTGCAAGGACCCACGCCCATGTTCGACCGCCACGTCACCATCGCCCAGACCGATCCCGATCTCTGGGCCGCCATCCAGAGCGAGAACCGCCGCCAGCACGAGCATCTCGAACTGATCGCCTCCGAGAACTACGCCTCGCCCGCGGTGATGCAGGCGCAGGGCACCCAGCTCACCAACAAATACGCCGAGGGCTACCCCGGCAAGCGTTACTACGGCGGTTGCGAATATGTCGATATCGCCGAAACCCTGGCCATCGACCGCGTCCGGCAGCTATTCGGCGCCGATGCCGCCAACGTGCAGCCGCATTGCGGCGCTTCGGCCAACGAGGCCGTGTTCCTCGCCTTCCTCAAGCCGGGCGACACCATCATGGGCATGAGCCTGGCCGAAGGCGGCCACCTCACCCACGGCATGCCGCTGAACATGAGCGGCAAGTGGTTCAACATCGTGCCCTACGGCCTGGATGCGAACGAGGCCATCGACTACGACCGCATGGAAGCGCTGGCCCACCAGCACAAGCCCAAGCTCATCGTCGCGGGCGCCTCAGCCTACAGCCTGCGCATCGATTTCGCCCGCTTCGCCAAGGTGGCGAAGGACGTGGGCGCCATTTTCATGGTGGACATGGCCCACTACGCCGGGCTCATCGCGGCCGGCGTCTACCCCAGCCCCGTTCCGCACGCCGACGTGGTCACCTCCACCACGCACAAGACCCTGCGCGGCCCGCGCGGCGGCATCATCCTCATGAAGGCCGAGCACGAGAAGGCCATCAACTCGGCCATCTTCCCGGGTCTGCAGGGCGGGCCGCTGATGCACGTCATCGCCGCCAAGGCCGTGGCGTTCAAGGAGGCGCTCGCGCCCGAGTTCCAGGCCTATCAGAAACAGGTGCTGGCCAACGCGCAAGCCATGGCCCAGGCGCTGCAGCAGCGGGGCCTGCGCATCGTCAGCGGGCGCACCGAGAGCCACCTCATGCTGGTGGACTTGCGCGCCAAGGGCATCACCGGCAAGGAGGCCGAGGCCCTGCTCGGCCAGGCCCACATCACGGTGAACAAGAACGCCATCCCGAACGATCCGCAAAAGCCCATGGTCACTTCCGGCATCCGCATCGGCACGCCGGCCATGACCACGCGCGGCTTCAAAGACGAAGAAGCCCGCCTGACGGCCAACTTGGTCGCCGATGTGCTGGACAACCCCAGGGATAGCGCCACGATTGATACGGTGCGCGCCAAGGTCAACGCGCTCACGGCGCGGTTCCCGGTGTACGGCTAAAAATGAAGTGCCCCTTCTGTAGTCATCCGGAAACCCAGGTTGTGGAAACCCGTGAGTCTGAGGACGGGGCGTTCATCCGTCGTCGCCGACGTTGCGCGTCATGCGACAAACGCTTTACCACCTACGAACGTGCCGAGGTCAACTTTCCAGCGATTGTCAAGAAAGACGGCAGACGCATTGAATACGAGCGCGCCAAACTGCTGGCTTCGATGAAGCTGGCACTGCGCAAGCGCCCGGTCAGCACCGAGCAGGTTGATAGTGCCATCGAACGGATCGAAGAAAAATTGCTGAGCCTGGGTTTGCGTGAATTGCTCTCAACCCGCATCGGAGAGCTGGTCATGTTTGAACTGAAAAAACTCGACAAGGTCGCCTATGTGCGCTTTGCCAGCGTGTACCGAAGTTTTGAAGACATTGACGATTTCAGGACCCTGGTCGATGAGGTGGGGCGCTAGAGATCGCGCCGCTTATCTGGAAAAGATACCCGCTGGTCAGACAAAATGGCAAGCGATGTCCATCCAGCTAAAGTCGCTACCTATGGCCCACGCGTTTTCATCTCCTGCCTGTCGATGTCCCCATGAACCAGGCTTCACCCTGATTGAAGTCATGGTGAGTGTGGCTATTCTTGGCATATTGGCGGCGCTGGCCGCACCAGGTTTTACTGACACCATCAAGAAATACCGTATCGATGCCATTCGCAAGGAATTGATAGGCTCGATGCAGTTGGCGCGCGCCGAAGCCATCCGGCGTGGCGTGCCCGTCATTCTGGCGCGCACAACCGGCTGCGCCGCGACCTTGTTGGGCAGCACAGACTGGAGCTGCGGCTGGACCGTGTTTGTCGACACTAACCTGAACGGCACCCAAAGTACCGGTGACGTGGTGCTTCAGACAACCCAGATTCCTACAGGGTACGGCATCATGCACTCCGGCACCGGCAGCAGCAAATTGCAGTTCAATGTCTGGGGTCAGGCCCAGGGTGTTGGACACAGCTTTGTGCTCACCCCGCCCGAAGGGGTTTCAGGCGCTTCCACCACCACCCTGTGCCTCAACAGCGGCGGCAGAATTCGCCAATTGCCAGGTGAAGCCACATGCACTTGAATCGCGCAACCGGCACCGGGCAAGCGACCCGCTAGCAAACCCAGCGCGGCATCAGCCTGATGGAATCTCTGGTGGCGCTGGTGGTTCTGGCACTGGGCATCATGGGTCTGGCTGGCGTGCAAACCCGTTTGCTGGTGGAGTCACGCACCGCCAACTACCGCGCTATTGCCGTGGGCCTGATCGACGACCTCAACAACCGCATGCTGCTCAATCGCAATGCGGCTCTGGCCAACCCCAGTGCTTATGCCCTGGCTTGGAATGACGCGGCCACTGCTGCCCAGGACTGCCAGGCCAATTCATGCAGCGGTACTGAACTGGCCACTTCCGACCTCAACCAGTGGCGCAACGCCCTGGCGGCATCCCTGCCCGGCGGCAAAGCCACGGTTTTTTTGTCGCCCACTGATCCGCGACAAATCGGCATTGCCATTGCCTGGAAGGCCAATGAAAGCAAAGCCGCCGACACCGACACCACCAAGTACAACAGCCCTTTTACCGTAACTGCTGCTGCCAACGGGGTCGATTGCCCAGCCAGCTTGATCTGCCATTTTGCTTATGTGCAACCGTAATTCTCCAGTGCTGGCACAACGCGGCTTCTCGCTGATTGAACTGATGGTCGGACTGACCATTGGCTTGCTGGTGGTGCTGGCCGCCATTGGCAGTCTGGTATTCACCCAGGCAACATCCACGGTGGTCGATGACGGCGCGCGTTTGCAACAAAAGGCCGATATGGTATTTCGCAATCTGGGCTACCATGTTTCGCAAGCTGGCGCGATTGAGCTGCTGGCGGTCAGCGCAGACCCGGCGATGGTGGCCTTCAGCACGACGTATAACGGCTTTAACAACACCAGCTTCAGCATTCATGGGCTTGCAAGCCCCATCACCTTGCAGGTCAGTTACCAGGCCAATGCCAATTCGCACGATTGCCTGGGCAACAGCCCAAGCGGTGCCAATGTCGACAATGCGTTTTACGTTACCGGCACTGACCTCATGTGCCTGGGTGCAAGCAACGCACCGGCGCAATCCATTGCCGACGGTGTTGAAGACTTCCAGGTCTTGTACGGGGTCCAGACGCTTGTTGCCGGTGTTCAGAAATACCAGTTTTATGATGCCTCCACCGTGCTCGACTGGAGCAACATCCAGGCGGTTCAGGTTTGTCTCCAACTGGTGGGGGACAGCAAGGGCTTGCCGCAACCTGCAAGCCTGGTCATGAAAGGCTGCCAGAACCAGACCCTTACCAACGACGGCTACCTGCACCGTGTTTACAAGCGTACTTTCAGCATACGCAATGCCTTGCCATGAAACCAGCTTTACCCTACCCACCCAACTGCCAGCGACAACATAGCATGACCTTGATCACCGTTCTGGTGCTGCTGTTGCTCAGCCTGATGGCGGTCATGGGGTCGTCGCGGGTGGCCAATCTGAACGAAATGATGCTTGGCAGCACCGCCGATTACAACCGCGCCCGTGAGGCGGCCGAGGCTTTGTTGCGCGACGCTGAACTCGACATCAACGGGCGCAGACCACCCTACACCACCCTTCAATCTGACG
>MLJW01000271.1_pt1 | contig 34342 bp, 32 predicted proteins | sample 888231 | NCBI WGS metagenome assembly MLJW01 (sample SAMN05788063, study PRJNA343431) | mine drainage metagenome | isolation source: sample collected from the inflow into an acid mine drainage treatment plant... | place: Germany: Lusatia, lignite mining district
GCACGTGGCCAGACCCGTCCATCACGCACACGCTCGTCTCTTTCAACGAAACGTCCAATCCGACATACTCGACCATGGCTGCTCTCCCTTCATGGCTTTTCCCTGGGGCAAGTCTATCTCGACCCCGCTGCCAAATGGAGAGCAGCCACCCGCCGATTACGCCATGTATAAGGCCGGTCGTCGGGTGAACGGTTCCGCGACGACTCTTCAAGAAAATCAAGAAAAAAGCCCGGCGGAGCGCTCCGCCGGGCTTTTCCATTTCATTGGAGTGCCGGTACAGATCAGGCCACCGGGCGCCTCAGGTCGCTGTTGGCCTCCAGCGGCTTCTTAGAATAATCGTAGAAGCCCTTTCCGCTCTTGCGGCCCAGATAGCCCAGCTGCACCAGGCGCTGCAGGGTGTGCGGCGTGGCCAGGTCGGTGGTGCGGGCATCGTCGTAGCAGTTCTGGGCCATGGCCATCACCACGTCGAGGCCGATATAATCGGCCAGGGCGAACGGCCCCATGGGATGGGCGGCGCCCAGCATCATGGCCTTGTCGATGGCCTCGATGGTGCCGGTGCCCTGCTCCAGCAGCCGAATGGCGTTCAGCATGTAGGGCGTCAGCAGGCGGTTGACGATGAAGCCGGTGGTGTCTTGCACCAGCACCGGATCCTTGCCGATCTTCTGGGTGAAGGCGGTCAGCTTCTTGACGGTCTTCTCCGAGGTTTCGAAGGCATGGATGATCTCCACCAGGGCCATGGCCGGCGCCGGGTTGAAGAAATGCAGCCCGGCCACCCGCTTGCGGTGCTTGCACACGCTCATCAGCGCCGTGACCGACAGGGTCGAGGTGTTGGTGGTGAGCAGACACTCTTCCGAGACGATCCCCTCCAGGCGGCGGAACAGCGCGCTCTTGGTCTCCAGATCCTCGACGATGGACTCGATGATCAGGTCGCAGCCGGCCACATCGTTCTCATTGGTGGTGAAGGTGATGTTGGCCAGGATGGTGTCCTTGGCGGCGGCTTCCATCTTGCCGCGTTCCACCGACTTCGACAGGCTCTTGTCCAGGCCCTCGCGCACCTTGTCGACCGAGCCCGGCGTGGCCTTCACCGACACGACCGGAATGCCCGCCAGGGCAATCACCTGGGCAACGCCCAGGCCCATGGTGCCGCAACCGATGACGCCAACTTTCTTGATTTCCATTTCAGTCCCCTTGCTAAGCAACTTTATTAGCCAATGTTGGTCTGCAAAGACATTTTATAATCCCAGATTTTCATCCGGTTGTCTCCCGTTAATTGGAGAAACGGCAGGCGTGGCCGGAAATTTTCCGCGCCCCATGGGCGCCGGGCGCCACCTTTTGAACAACGATAGCAGAGCCCCCTCGCCGGTCACATCACACAATAGACATAAGGCGGTTCGATACAGGGTAAAGTTTTAAAGACAGTGTTTTTCCACCACGGGGTGAGGGCATCCCCCCCGAAAGATGTGGAAAAAGGCCGGGCGGACGGGTATGTGATGAAGCGCTCTTCTCCCGGTCCCGCCCTGGCGGCGGCGGGCAGGAGGCCCCCCACCCCTTCGAGGACCGCAGTCTTGCTTTCCCCGCCTTTTTCCCACGCGCCCCTTCGTCTGCTGCGCCCCCTTGCCGTGGCCGCGGCGCTACTGGCCGCCTGCCCGGGATACGCCGCCAACGCCGCGCCGCCCGCCCTGGCCGACAGCGGCGCGGAACAGACCGCCATTCAATCGCTGCTGGCCGGGCAGGACGGCGTCTTGAAAATCGACGGCGAGCTTCTGGACGCCGATGCCCTGCGCCAGCTCTACCGCCCGCATCACTGGCAGCCCTTGTGGGGGGATCAGGCCGATTCGCTGATGGAAATCCTGGGGGCCGCCGATCAGGAGGGCCTGCAGCCGTCGCGCTTTCATTTAAGGGCCATCGCCCGCCGCCGCGCCGACGGCGCCGACGCCCAAACCCGGGCCGAGGCCGAACTGCTGCTGACCGACGGCGTGCTGCGCTATGCTTCGGCCATGCGCGGCCAGCGGGTGGACCCGCGCAGCATCGAGGACGACTGGTTCCTGGTGCCCGCCCCCTTCGACGCCCGCCCCTTCGTGGCCGGCCATATAAAAGATATCGTGCCGGCCCTGCAAAGCCTGCAGCCGCCTTACGCCGGCTATCAGCTGCTGCGCCGCCAGCTGGCCTACTTGCGCGCCGTGGCCGCCGCCGGCGGCTGGCCCAAGGTGCCCCCCGGCCCCACCTTGAAACCCGGCGCCGTCGATCCGCGCATCCCCGCCGTGCGCCGCCGTCTGATGGCCACCGGCGAACTGACGGCCGACCAGCCGGTCACCCCGGTCTACGACGCCGACCTTCAGGCCGCCGTGCGCCTGTTCCAGCAGCGGCACGGCCTGGCCGACGATGCCGAACTGGGGCGGCGCACCGTGGCCGTCATGAATGTGTCGCCGCGCGAGCTGGCCCAGCAGGTGGTGGTGAACATGGAGCGCTGGCGCTGGCTGCCGCCGCATCTGGAAAGCAACCACATCGTGGTCAATGTGCCGGCCGCCTGGCTGGAAGTGGTGGAAAACGGCAAGGCCGTGCTGTCGATGAAGACGGTGGTGGGCGACCCCAAGCACCCCACCCCGGCCCTGCATGCCCAGTTGCGCTCGCTGGTGATCAACCCCACCTGGCATGTGCCCAGCTCCATCGCCACCAAGGAGATCCTGCCCAAGCTGAAAAAGGATCCCACCTATCTTCTGGCCAACGATCTGGAAATCGTTTCCGACAGCTTCCCGCCCGGCAGCCCGGAAAGCCAGGGCATCGGCATCGACTGGAGCAGCCGCACCACCTTCCCCTGGTCGCTGCGCCAAAGCCCCGGCTCGGACAACGCCCTGGGGCATATCAAGTTCAACATCCCCAACCAGGAAGACATCTACCTGCACGACACCCCCAACCACCGGGCCTTCAGCCGCGCCAGCCGCGATCTGTCGCACGGCTGCGTGCGCCTGGAAAATCCCGATGCCCTGGCGCTTTATCTGCTGCGCGACAAGGATTGGACCCAGGCCCGCCTGAATCAGGAGGTGCAGCAGGGCGGCACCCACACCATCAGCGTTTCCAAGGCGGTGCCGGTGTGGCTGTTTTACTGGACCATGTGGGTGGACGCCGATGGCGTGCTGCAGACCCGCGACGACATCTATGGTCGCGATCATCGCCTGGAGGCCGCCCTGGCCCGGCCGCCCTCGGCCAAGGTGGAGATCGTGCCGAAAACCTCCACCCAGCCGCAAAAAGTGATATGTGAAGGTTGTCGCATCCCGTAGAGATCTGCTAAAACCAACGCCACGTTGGGGCTTACCAGAGGGCTGACCATGGACAAGCTGAATCGGAACCGGGGCTGCTCGCGATGCTGAGCCGCCGAAATTTCCTGGCCTTGACGGCTGCCGCCTCGGCCTCGACGCTGATCGCAACACCGGCGCAGGCCGCCTTGCGCACCCATATGGAGCGGATCATCCATCTGCACAACATCCATACCGGTGAAAGCCTGCGCACCGTTTACTGGCATGACGGCCGCTATCGCACCAGCGCCCTGCGCCAGCTGAACCATCTGCTGCGCGATCATTATTCCGGCGCCGTGCATGTGATGGATCCCCACGTCATCGACGTGCTGGCCGCTTTGCAGCACCGTGTGGCCGGCAACAAACCGCTGCAGATCGTTTCCGGCTACCGTACGCCGCAGACCAACGCCATGCTGGCCTCGCTGAGCGACGGCGTGGCCCAGCATTCCCTGCATATGGAAGGCAAGGCCGTGGATATCCGCGTCGAGGGGGTGAGCGTGCACCATCTGGGCCGCGCCGCCAAAAGCCTGCATGCCGGCGGTGTCGGACAGTACCCCGCCTCCAATTTCGTGCATGTGGATGTGGGCCGGGTCCGCTACTGGTAACCCGCCCTCCTTTCATGCTTTCGGGCCGGATGTTTCATCCGGCCTTTTTTGCGCCTAAATTCCTATCCTTAAGTTTATGATCATAGTGATTTTAGGGTGGTAAATATAAGACGTTTGATATAAGTTATACCCATCAAGGGCCGAACACAGCCACGGCGCGCACACGCTTTACGCGTGTCCGCGAGAGGAGGGCCGCAGCGTGCAGGGATGGAGGACAGGGCTCGCGGCCGCCGCACTGCTGCTTCTGGCCGCCGCCGCCTGGGCGGGGCCGCCGCGCCGCTACGAACCCATCAGCCCCATCCCGGCGCCGCCGCCGGAAAATCCCGCCCGCGTGGCCTTGGGCCGCCAATTGTTCCTAGATCCCCTCCTGTCGCGCGATGGCTCGGTCAGCTGCGGCAGCTGCCATAATCTGGCCATGGCCGGCATCGACGGCTTGCCCCATGCCATCGGCATCGGCGGCGCCGAGGAGCCCGTCAACACCCCCACCGTTTATAATGCCGCCCTGAATCTGGCGCAGTTCTGGGACGGCCGCGCCGACAGCCTGGAGGAACAGGCCGGCGGCCCCGTCACCAACCCGCGGGAAATGGGCAGCCGCTGGCCCGAGGTCATCGCCCGGCTGGAGCACAGCCCCTACCGCGCCGCCTTTCAGCGCATCGATGGCGGCCCGCCGACGCCGCGCCGGGTGGAAGAGGCCATCGCCAGCTTCGAGCGCACCCTGCTGACGCCCGATTCCCCCTTCGACCGCTGGCTGAAGGGCGACGATAGCGCCATCAGCCCCGAGGCCGCGCAAGGCTATGCCCTGTTCAAGTCCTACGGCTGCAGCTCCTGCCATCAGGGCGCCAATGTGGGCGGCAATATGTTTCAGCGCTTCGGATTTTATGGCCACCCCCTCAGCCAACCCCCGCATCCCGCCGATCTCGGCCGCTATGCCATTACCGGGCAGCCCGACGACCGCTACGTCTTCAAGGTGCCCAGCCTGCGTCTGGCGGTGCTCACGCCCCCCTATTTCCATGACGGCAGCGTGCCCGATCTTGCCACCGCCATCCGCCTGATGGGCCGCTATCAGCTGGGGCGCGCCATCCCCGACGGCGACATCACCCTCATCATCCGCTTTCTCGACACCCTGCCGGGCAACATGACGGCGGACGACGGCGGGCCCCGGCCATGATGCGCGGCTACCGCCTGCCGTTCCTGCTGCTGCTGCTGGCGGTTCTGGGCGCCACGCTGCTGGCCTCGCGGCTGGCGCTGCAAAGCGGCGACGACACCAGCCTGCATACCCGCACCATCGCCAGCTTCGACGCCATCGCCCGCGCCGAAACCGATCTGGACCGCGATGTGCTGCAGGTGGCCGCCGCGGCGCTGCCCAACTATGATCCCTTCGTGGTCCATACCCGCGCCCTTCGGGCGGCGCTGGATCAGGCCGAGGCGCAGGTCCGGGCCCTGGGGGCCGGGGATTCGGCGGCGGAATGGCAGCATTACCGCGCCCTGATCACGCAAAAACTGACATTGGCCGATCACATCAAGCGCACCGCCGCCTTTGCCAACAACGAAGAGAATTATCTGCCCGCCGCCGTCGAGGCCTACGCCGCCCACGCCGATCCCGCCACCATCCGGGCCTTGCGGCAGGCCTTGATCCTGGTGCTTTCGGTAAAAATTCCCGACGATCTGCCGGAGCGGCTGCAACGGGTGCTGCCGCGGGGTGCCGCCCGGACCGAGGCGGCCACGCTGACACTGCACGCCCATATGCTGGCTGAACAGCGCCTGCGCCTGCGCGATGCGGTGGACGCCTATTTCCAGGTGCGCAGCCACGCCAGCATGACGGCGGCGCGGCGCCTCTACATGAGCGCCTACGCCGCCCGCCAGGAGGGACGGCACCGGCTGCTGAAGGCGCTGATCATGGGATCGGCCGGGCTGCTGCCCCTGCTGGCCGGCCTGCTGGCGCTGCTGCTGCGGGCCGAGCGGCAGAACCGCCAAACCCTGGAGCATATGCGCAAGCTGGGCACCGCCGTGGAACAAAGCCCCATCGCCATCATGATCACCGATGCCGAGGGCACCATCGAATATGTCAATCCGCAGTTCCAGACCATCACCGGCTACACGGCCGCCGAGGCCTGCGGCAAAACCCCCCGCCTGCTGAAATCGGGCCGCACCGACCCCGCCCAGTTCCGTGCCCTGTGGAGCACCATCCGCAGCGGCATGACCTGGCAGGGGGAACTGATCAACCGCCGCAAGGACGGCTCGGACCTGATCGAGCAGGCGGTGATTTCGCCCATCGCCGACGAAAACGGCCATATCACCCACTATGTGGGCATGAAACAGGACATCACCCAGCTGCGCCGCCAGGAGGATCTGCTGTCGTCGGTCAATGTCGATCTGGAACAGCTGCTGTTCGCCACCTGCCACGATCTGCAGGAACCGGCGCGCCAGATCGCCACCATGGCCCAACTGCTGGAACGCACCCTTCCCGCCGGCCTGTCCGAAGAGGCCGGTTTCGCCCTGGGAGCCATTCTGACGGAAAGCGCCCAGCTGCGCGTTTTCGTGGCCGGACTGTCGGAATTCGCCCGCGCCGGCCAGTCGCGCCATGCGTTTTCCGAAGTGGATCTGAACGCCCTGCTGGCCGCCCTGGTGCGGGAAATGGACGGCGCCGGAGACAGTATCAGCCTGTCGGCCCTGCCGGTGGTTCCCGGCGATCCCGCCCGGCTTTTCATCCTGTTCGATACCCTGCTGTCCAATGCCCTGAAATTCCGCTCACCCGATCGCCCCCTGGCCATCACCGTCAGCGCCTGCCGCGACGGCGATCTGTGGCGCTTCGAGATCAAGGACAACGGCATCGGCATCGAAGCCCGCTACCTGCCCACCCTGATCCGGCCGTTTTCCCGCCTGCATCCGCGCACCCGCTATCCCGGCTCCGGCCTGGGGCTGATCACCGCCCTGCGCATCGCCCGCCAGCATAACGGCACCCTGTCGATCCAGTCGGAGCCGGACCGGGGCACCACCGTGCAGGTGTGGCTGCGGGGGCCGTGAGGAACGGGACAGAGTCTTGTATATTTGTGATAAATTTTAAATATCCCATGGCGATATGCATAAAATTCCTATACCTTAGTATAGATAAACCCATCTCTCAGGTTGAATGAAATGGCTGTTTCGCAGTCCTGCACCCCAAAATACGTGCTGCTGGTGGAAGACAATCCCCTCGATTCCCAGCTGGCCTCGGCCCGCCTGGAGCGCTATGCCGATATCCGGCTCTCCTGCGTCTCCTCCCTGGCCGAATGCCTGGATTTTCTGGGCCACTATAAAGTCGACGCCATTCTGCTCGACGCCAATCTTCCCGATGGCGAGGGGGTGGAGCTGATCGACCGCGTTCTGGCCAACTGCGGCGGCGCCGCCGTCATCATCCTGACCGGCAGCGACGACGAGCAGTTCGGTCTGGCCGCCGTCAATCGCGGCTGCCAGGATTTCCTGGTCAAGGGCGCCATCCACAACCAGATCATCTACCGCACCATTCTTTATTCCATCGAGCGCAAGCGCGGCGAGGCCCAGTCCCGGCTTTACGAGGAAGTCATCAACAATATCCGGGAAGGCATCTGCATCACCGATGCCCAGGCCAACATCGTCAGCGTCAATCCGGCGTTCTGCCGCATCACCGGCTACGAGCCCAGCGAGGTGATCGGCAAAAATCCGCGCCTGCTGGCTTCGGGGCGGCAGGACCACAGCTTTTACGGCGAAATGTGGACCACCCTGCGGCGGCGCGGCGCCTGGCGCGGCGAGATCTGGAACCGCACCAAGAGCGGCGAGATCTATCCGCAATGGCTCAGCATCTCCGCCGTCGGCGGGCCCGATCCCGCCACCACCCGCTATATCGGGGCGTTCCTCGACATCACCTCGCTGAAAGCCCATGAACAGTCCCTGCTGCATCTGGCCCATCACGACAGCCTGACCGGGCTGCCCAACCGCCTGCTGCTGCAAGACCGCGTGGAACGGGCCATCGCCTTCGCCCGGCGCGACCAGAGCCGCGTCGCCCTGCTGTTCCTCGACCTCGACCACTTCAAGATCATCAACGACAGCCTGGGCCATGCCGCCGGCGACGCGCTTCTGAAGGCGGTGAGCGCGCGCCTGTGCGGCGCCTTGCGGCACAGCGATACCGTGGCCCGCCTGGGCGGCGACGAGTTCATGGTCCTGGCCGCCAATGTCGGCACCGCCGCCGAGATCGCCGAGATCGCCGAAAAAATCGCCGAGGCCCTGTCCGCTCCGGTGGATCTGGCCGGCCAGTCCGTCACCATCGGCAGCAGCATCGGCGTGGCGGTATTCCCCGAGGATGGCGAGGACTTCCCCACCCTGATGAAACATGCCGATACCGCCATGTACCGGGCCAAGCACAACGGCCGCAACACCTTCTGCCTGTTTGATCCGCACATGAACGCGGCGGCGGTGAACCGGCTGCACCTGGAGGCGGAGCTGCGCCAGGCCATCGCCCGCAACGAGTTCGAGCTGCATTACCAGCCGCAGATCGATCTGCCCACGGGAAAGCTGATCGGCGTGGAGGCGCTGATCCGCTGGAACTGCCGCAAACGCGGCCTGGTGCCGCCTTCGGTGTTCATTCCCATCGCCGAGGAAAGCAACCTCATCTCGCAGATCGGCGCCTGGGTGATCGAGGAGGCCTGCCGCCAGCTGGCCCGCTGGCGCGAGGCCGGATGGCCGGGCATGCGGGTGGCGGTCAATGTTTCGGCGCGGCAGTTTTCCAATATCGCCTTCGCCGAAAGCGTCGCCCGCCTGCTGCGGCACTACCGCCTGGATCACAGCCAGATGGAAGTGGAGCTGACGGAAAGCACGGTGATGGCCAATCCGGAAAAAACCATCCAGCAACTGCGGCGCCTGCGCGAGCTGGGCATTCAGGTGTCGGTGGATGATTTCGGCACCGGCTATTCCTCGCTCAGCTATCTGAAGCGTCTGCCCATTTCCACCATCAAGATCGACCGCTCCTTCGTGCACGAGGTGCATGCCGAGAACGACAATGCCGCCATCGTCGCCGCCATTCTCGGGCTGGCACGGGCCCTCGACATGTCGATCATCGCCGAAGGCGTGGAAACCGAGGCCGAGGAAAACCACCTGCGCGGCGCCGGCGCCGTCGCCGTGCAGGGTTTCCGCTATGCCCGGCCCATGCCCCCGGCCGCCCTCGATGCCTGGCTGCGCCAGAGCCAGACCGCCGACGCCCTGCACTGACCGGGAGACCGGATCCCATACCGTAGACATAAGACTTTAGTGATATAATACGGGCGCCCAGGCAAGAGGCTCCAAGAAACGACAGGTCGCGGGGAAAAATGCGGGAACAGATCAGGCCGGCGCGGCACCGGCCACGCGGAGGACGGCGGCGGCATCCCTGGGGGACAAAGGCCGCCGGACGGCAAAACGCCGAGCAGCGCCTCAAGATGGGGGCGCAGATCGTCGATTATTCCGATGTCGGCATCGCCCTGGTGCGCAACCGCACCATTCTGTTCGCCAACTCCCGCCTGGCCTCACTGTTCGGCTACCCCGACGCCCGCAACATGGAGGGCATCCGCTCGCGCCAGCTTTATCCCGACGACGAAGGCTATCAGGCGGTGGGGCGGGCCTATGCCACCTTGCAGGAAAAAGGCGCCGCCCGCATCGATGCCCTGCGCTTCGAAAGCCTGAACGGCCAGGAGCTTTATCTCGACAAGATGGGAGTGAAGGTGGACGACTCCACCTCCATCTGGACCTTTGTCGATGTGACCGAGCGGGAAAAGGAAAAGCGCGACCGCCAGCTGCTGCAGCAGTTCTATTCGGCCCTGCTGGGCGCGGGCGAGGTGCTGCTGCAGGCCCAGGATGAACAGACCATCCTGCGGGAAACCTGCACCCGCCTGATCCAGGACACCATGTTCCACGCCGCCTGGATCGGCCGCCCCGATGCGGCGGGCGACATTCACCCCCTCGCCGCCGCCGGGCCGGGTATCGAGCTTTTGTCGTCCTTCAAGGCCAATATCCATCGCCAGATCCCCCGTCCGCCGGTGGTGCGGGCCTGGCAGGACGGCGCCATCGCCTTCAACAATACCCATGCCCACGATCCCAATATGGGCGCACTGCGCGCCCTGCTGGCCGAAAAGCACTGGCGCTCGGCCCTGGCCGCCCCCATTCACCGCGGCGGCGCCATCTGGGCGCTGCTGGTGTTCGTCTCCAGCCAGGAGGATGTTTTCAACGACAAGGTGGTGGCCCTGTGCGGCCAGGTGGCCCGCATGCTGGGCGCCGGCCTCGACGAGTTCGATCTGAAACAGCGGCTGCGCGACGCCCAGGCCGAAATCAGCGAAAAAAACCGCAGCCTGATCCTGGCCCGCGAGCAGGCCGAGGCGGCCAACCGCGCCAAATCGGATTTCCTGGCCACCATGAGCCACGAGATCCGCACGCCGATGAACGGCATCATCGGCATGACCAGCCTGCTGCTGGACACCGCCCTCGGCCCCGATCAGCGCCGCTTCGCCGAAACGGTGCGCGCCTCGGGCGAGGCCTTGCTGGCCATCATCAACGATGTGCTCGATCTGTCCAAGATCGAGGCCGGACGCCTGACCCTGGACGAGGCCCCCTTCATCCTGGGCGGACTGGTGGACGGCATGGTGGATATTCTGGCGCCCCGCCTGCGCGGCAAGCCGGTGGAATTTTCCACCCTGGTGCCGGGCGAACTGGCCGGCCTTTATCTGGGCGATGCCGGACGGCTGCGCCAGGTGCTGCTCAATCTGGTGGGCAACGCCATCAAATTCACCGAACAGGGCGCCGTGGCCCTGAAAATCGAGGATCTGGGCGAGGCCGGCGGCCAGCGCCGCCTGCGTTTCGTCGTCGAGGATACCGGCATCGGCATTCCCTTAAGCGTGCAGCCGAAGCTGTTTTCCATGTTCACCCAGGCCGACGCCACCACCTCGCGCCGGTTTGGCGGCACCGGGCTGGGGCTGGCCATTTCGCGCCGGGTGGTGGAGGCCATGGGCGGCGAGATCGGCTTTACCAGCCGCGAGGGCGAGGGCAGCCGCTTCTGGTTCAGCCTGCCGCTGCGGCCCCTGAGCGGCGACGAGGCCGCCCCGCCCGCCCATCCCCTGGACCGCGTGCGCATGCTGGTTCTGGACGATCTGGCCATCAACCGCGATATCTTCACCCTGCAGCTGGCCAGCTGGGGCGCCGAGGTCACGGCCTGCGAAACCGCCGTGGAGGCCCTGCGCCTGATCCGCGCCGCCGATGCCCAGGGAACGCCGTTCCAGATCGCCCTGCTCGACCATCACATGCCGGGCATGAACGGCCTTGATCTGGCCGCGGTGCTGCGGGCCGATCCCCATCTGGCCGCGCTGAAGATCATCCTGGCCTCTTCGGCCGAACTGGGCGACAGCAGCCTGATGGCCAAGGCCCTGCGGCTGGAGGCCGTGCTGCTGAAGCCGGTGCGGCAAAGCTGCCTGCTGGATTGCCTGATGGGCCAGACCGCATCGGCGGGAGATGACGGCGCCGAGCCCGAGGCCGCTGCGGTCTCTCCGGGGCTGAGAGTGCTGGTGGCCGACGATAACTTCATCAATCAGCAGGTGGCGGTGGGGCTGTTGGATCGCCTGGGCCACCGCGCCGACGTGGCCAGCGACGGCGGCGAAGCCGTGGCCCGCCTGGAAGCCGGCCGCTACGATCTGGTGCTGATGGACATGCAGATGCCCGGCATGGACGGCATCGAGGCCACCCGCCTGATCCGCGCCCTGCCCGCCCCGAAGAACCGCACCCTGATCGTGGCCATGACCGCCAACGCCATGAACGGCGACCGCGAACAATGCCTGGCCGCCGGCATGGACGACTATATCGCCAAACCCATCGACCGCCGCCGCCTGCGGGCCCTGCTGGCGCGGCTGGTTTTTATACCGGCCAACCATTGACGTGACTCGTTGGCCGGTACCCAGCGAGCATTGAGCGAGCGGCCAAGGCGGCGGATGCCGCCGCCCGGCGAGGGACGATACAACCGGGCAATTCATTGGCCGGTTGGTGTGATACCGGCCAACCATTGACGTGACTCGTTGGCCGGTATCCAGCGAGCATTGAGCGAGCGGCCAAGGCGGCGGATGCCGCCGCCCGGCGAGGGACGATACAACCGGGCAATTCATTGGCCGGTTGGTGTGATACCGGCCAACCATTGACGTGACTCGTTGGCCGGTATCCAGCGAGCATTGAGCGAGCGGCCAAGGCGGCGGATGCCGCCGCCCGGCGAGGGACGATACAACCGGGCAATTCATTGGCCGGTTGGTATTAACGGACCTTGAGGCCGAATTTCGACAGATCGATGGGCAGGCCGGTATAATCGGCGGGCCGGGCGAAGCTGGCGGCGCCCACATGCACGCGGCGCAGATGGTTGAGCGAGGTTTCCACGCTGGTTTCGTGGCCTTCGAAACGCACCATGCCGCTGGCCCGCATCAGAATACCGTCGCGGGTGAGCCACATGGTGCCGCGGAAGCTGCCGCCCATGGCACTGGTGCCGGTCACGGCGTAGCGGGTGCAGGGCTCGCCGTTGATGGTTTCGCTGCCGGTGGGGCGCCGGTTCAGCATCACGCCGTCGAAGCCGCCCACCAGGGCCGCCGCCTGGCTGAAACTGGTGGTGACATACCATTTGCGCTCGGGCCACAGCATGGTGGCCTCGTCCATGTCGCGGCGCAGCAGCAGGATTTGCGGCCCGCCCAGGGCGCCGAAATCGCGCCGTTCGCGCCCGTGCGCGTGCATCACCGTGCCGTGAAAGCCCCCCATCACCCCGGTGCGGATCTGGAAATCGGCGGTATATTGCACCTTGGCATCCAGCAGATCGGCAGCCGAAACCAGCGAGGCCCGGACCGGGGCGAATGCGGCCATCATCGCCAGCAGAGCCGGAACCAGAAGGGAAAGGCGGCGAAGCACGGGGGAAACCTCCTGAAAATCCGATAGTCCTTGGCAAGGTGGGCACTATGCGCCAAAAGAAAGGTGATTTTAAGGCAAGCTGTACGGTTCCCCATGATTTTAAGCCCCATCTCCCTGCCCGATCTGCCGGGCCGTCTGGCCCGCTTCGAGGCCTGCCTGACCGGCGAGCCCCTGGGTCTGGCCGCCTTCCGCCGCATCGCCGCCACCCTGACCTTCGTCGAGGATGCCAGCCTGGACCTGTCGCAGGATGCGCGGGAACGCCGCGAAGCCTGGGATCTCTGCCGCTCGTTCGGCATGGAGATCTGGGAAGGCCCGCTGGGCACCCCCGCCGCCGACAGCCTGCCCTTCACCTATGACGGGCGCTCTGTGCGCGGCGATATGGAGCCTTCGGTCATCGTGCACGAGGTGGGGCATCTGCAAACCTGCGCCCGCCACCGCCGCCATGTGGCCGATTTCGGCCTGGGCGCCGGACCGGAAACCCTGAAGCGGGCCGAGGCCGACGCCCTGATGACGGTGTTCGGGGTGGAACGCGAAATGGAGGAGGCCCTGGCCTCGCTGCAAGGCATTCTGTGGGAGGCCGAACTGGGCCATCCCGCCATCCTGGCCCACCTGGAGCAGAACTGGCTGGAAGGCGGCGACAGCCCGCAGAACCGCGCCCATTTCCTGAAGGTGCTGAAGGCCCTGCACGGCGCCGGCCTGATCGACGACGAGGCCCGCCCCACCCGCGCCCTGCGCGACAGCGGCGACGAGGCGTTTCTCGGCCCCCTGACCCGGCCCTGACGGCGCCGCCGCGGCGGCGATACCGTTGTATAAAGGCGCGCACCATCAGGATGCTTTCCTCGGCGGCGGGCAAGGGGTAGCCTGCAATCAGCACTCCGGCGCCATGCCGGGATGCGGGCTTTGGGAGGGACAAGGTCGTCGGAATGAATGTTGACGGACGAACGATCGCATCCGAAAGCCACGCGCGCGAGCTGGTCCGCGTCAACCGCGCCCTGGCCACCTTCACCCGCGCCACCGAGGCGCTGGTGCATGCCAGCGACGAACAGCAGCTGCTGAACGACATCTGCCGCATCATGGTGGAGGCGGGCGGCTATCTGTTCGCCTGGGTGGGCTATGTGCAGCACGACGACGAGCGCTCGGTGTGGCCGGTGGCCCGCTACGGCGACGACAAGGGCTATATCAGCCGCGCCCGCGTCAACTGGAACGAGCTGTCCGAGCGGGGACGCGGCCCCACCGGCGAGGCCATCCGCACCGGCAAGGTGCAGCTGGCCTACACCGGCGACAGCCAGCATTTCGTCCCCTGGCGCGAAGAAGCCCTGCGCTGCGGCTTCCAGTCCAGCCTGTCGCTGCCGCTGCTGGTGGAGGGGCGGGTCATCGGGGTGCTGCATCTTTATTCCCGCAGCGCCACCCCCTACGATCAGGACGAACTGCACCTGATGGAGCATCTGTGCCGGAACATCGCCTACGGCATCGACATGCAGCGCATGCAGTTCGAGCGGCACCGCGCCGAGCGCGAGCTGAAGGAATCGGAAGGGCGCTACCGCTCCCTGGTGGAATTGTCGCCCGATGCCATCGTGGTCCATACCCAGGGCATCATCATCTTCTCCAACTCCGCCGCCAACGGCCTGTTCGGCGTCACCGCCAGCCAGCCGCTGGTGGGGCGGCGGCTGTTGGATCTGGTGCATCCCGACGATGTCTCCCTGGCCGACCAGCGTCTCAATCTCGACGAGGCCAGCGGCGCCGTGGAGGAGCGGCTGGTCCGCCTGGACGGCAGCTATTTCGCCGCCGAGGTCACCTCGGCCCCCATCATCTTCCACGGCGTGCACGCCCGCCAGGTGGTGATCCGCGATATCACCGAGCGCAAGCAGGTGCATGCCCAGCTGGTGCAAACCGCCAAGCTGGCCACCCTGGGCGAAATGGCGGCGGGCATGGCGCACGAGCTCAGCCAGCCCACCAACATCATGCGCATGGCCGCCGAAAGCGCGCTGATGATGCTGGAGCGGGGCAAGGCCGACACCGCCTATCTGGTCAAGCAGTTCAGCCTGATCGCCTCGCAGACCGGGCGCATGGCCGAGATCATCGACCATATCCGCATTTTCAGCCGCAAGGACACCGGCGAGGTGGAAACCTTCGATGCCCGCCGCTCGCTGTCGCTGGCCGCCGAACTGCTCACGCCGCAGCTGCAGGCCGCCGACGTGGCCCTGGACTGCCGCCTGCCCGAGCAGAGCTGCCTGGTGCAGGGCCGCCCCGTGCAGCTGGAACAGGTCATCATCAATCTTCTCTCCAATGCCACCGACGCGGTGAAAAGCGCCCGCGCCGCCGAACCCGGCCGCAAGGGCAAGGTGATCCTGGAGGCCCGCCGCATCGCCCCCGACAGCCTTCTGGTCACCGTGACCGACAACGGCACCGGCATCGGCGGCCAGGATCTGGACCGTATTTTCGAGCCCTTCTTCACCACCAAGGAGGTGGGCAGCGGCACCGGCCTGGGGCTTTCGGTCAGTTTCGGCATCATCAATTCCATGGGCGGCAAGCTGGAGGCGCGCAACATGCCCGATCAGGGCGCCCAGTTCCGCATCAGCCTGCCGCTGACCCAGGGCCAGGCCGCCGCCCTGGCCGTTGCCGCCGCCCGTCCCGTTCCGGGCGAGGACGAGGACGGCGGCCACCTGCCCGGCCATCATGTGCTTCTGGTGGACGACGAGGTGCAGGCCACCGAAACCATGGCGGCCTATCTGACCGAGATGGGCTACAAGATCTCCACCGCCCACAGCGGCAAAAGCGCCCTGGCCCGCTTCGAGGAGGATCCCGCCGATCTGGTGATGACCGACATCCGCATGCCCGACGGCGATGGCGAGGAACTGATCCGCGCTTTGCGCGCCCTGGATCCCGATCTGCCCATCGTGGTGGTGACCGGCCATATGGGCGCCACCGAAACCCTGGCCGCCACCACAAATGCCAAATCGATCATTCTTCTGAAAAAACCGATCAGCCTTCCCCAGATGGTGGAAACCCTGGAAAAATTAATATCCTATTCTTGAGTTTTTAGGGTGTCGGGTTAAATACCGCTTTGGTATAGTATAGAAATCCAGTTCGTGATGCATGGGAGTTGATTGATGCACATCCTGGTCGCTGACGACCATAATCTGGTCCGTGACGGATTGAAGCCGTTCCTGACCGAACTGGATCCCAACGCGGTGATCTTGGACGCCTCGAATTTCGATGATGCCCTGACCCAGGCCAAGGCCGCCGACGGCCTGGGCCTGGTGCTGCTGGACCTGCGCATGCCCGGCATGAACGGCCTTCAGGGCGTGGAAACCATGCGTAAGGCCCGCCCCGGCGTGCCGGTGGTGATCCTGTCCGGCCATGTGGAGCGCGAGGAAGTGCTGGCCGCCGTGCGGGCCGGCGCCTCGGGCTATATCCCGAAAACCATCAGCGGCACCGCCCTGATCAACGCCCTGCGCCTGGTGCTGGCCGGTGAATCCTATCTGCCGCCCAGCATTCTGATGGACAGCACGCCTACGGACGCCAAGCCCCCGGCCTCGCCGCTCTCCACCCTGTCGGCGCGCGAGCGGGAAATCCTGGGCTATCTGATCGAAGGGCAGACCAACAAGGAAATCGCCCGCCGCCTGGATCTGCAGGAAATCACCATCAAGATTCATCTGCGCAACGTTTACCGCAAGATCGGCGCCGTCAACCGCGCCCAGGCCGTGCGCATCGCCCTGTCCTCGGGCTGGGTGCTGACCCCCATCACTTGAACGGCGCCGCATCGCCCCGTTCCCAGGCGGCCTTCGGGCCGCCTTTTTTATTCCCGGCCTTCGGGCCGCCTTTTTTATTCCCGGCCTTCGGGCCGCCTTTTTTATTCCCGGCTTTCGGGCCGTCTTTTTTCATGCCGGCAGGACGGCACCGGCACGAACCCCGTCCCCTGCCGGCCGCTTCACGCAACCGTCAAAAACTGCCCGGCTATTAGGCTTTCCCCGCCCATCCAAAAGGAGTATTGCTCAAAGGGCGGGCAGCCTTGCGTTTCATCCGGATGGCTGGGGGGCGGAATTCCACGCTTTCCGGAGCTGGCACAACGGTTGCATCGTTCTTGGGGATGAAAAATAAAGGGGGAGCCGATGGCGACAGACGGCGTCTTCGACGAAATGTTCGGCCGGGACGGTCACGCCCGAACGCCTTACGAAAACATCGCGCGCTGGCTGGCGGAAACGCCGCCCGATCAATTCGAAAGCAAGCGCGAACAGGCCGATCTGCTGTTCCGCCGCATCGGCATCACCTTCAATGTCTACGGCAGCTCCGCCGGCACCGAACGCCTGATCCCGTTCGACGTGATCCCCCGCATTCTGGCCGCGCGCGAGTGGCGCACCCTGGAAGCCGGATTGTTCCAGCGGGTCAAGGCCCTGCAGATGTTCCTGCAGGACATCTATCACGACCAGCACATCATCCGCGCCGGCATCATTCCCGCCAGCCATATCCTGCGCAACGATCTCTACCGACCGGAAATGAAGAACATCCGCCTGCCCGGCGATGTTTACGTGCATATCGCCGGCATCGACGTGGTGCGGGTGGCGGAAGGCGAGTTTTATGTGCTGGAGGACAATCTGCGCACGCCGTCCGGGGTCAGCTACATGCTGGAGGACCGGGCGGTGATGATGCGGCTGTTCCCCAAACTGTTCCAGGACAACGCCGTGGCCCCGGTGGATCATTACCCGGCCGAGCTGCTGCGGCAATTGCGCTCGGTGGCCCCCGAACGGGCGGCGGGCGCCCCCACGGTGGCGGTGCTCACCCCCGGCCCCTACAACAGCGCCTATTTCGAGCATGCCTTCCTGGCCGAGGAAATGGGCGTGGAACTGGTGGAAGGGCAGGATCTGTTCGTGCGCGACGATGCGGTGTGGATGCGCACCACGCGCGGGCCGCGCCGGGTGGATGTGCTCTACCGCCGCCTGGACGACGATTGCCTGGACCCGCTGGCCTTCAATCCCGATTGCCTTCTGGGGGTTCCGGGGCTGCTGTCGGTCTACCGCAACGGCGGCGTCAGCCTGGCCAATGCCATCGGCACCGGGGTGGCCGACGACAAATCCACCTACCCCTACGTTCCCGACATCATCCGCTTTTACCTGGGCGAGGAGCCGCTGATCGGCAACGTGCCCACCTACCGCTGCGGGCGACCCGACGACCGCGCCTATGTGCTGGAGCATCTGCCCGAGCTGGTGGTGAAGGAAACCCAGGGCTCGGGCGGCTACGGCATGATGGTGGGCCCCAAGGCCACCCGGGAGGAGCACGAAAAATTCCGCCGCCTGATCCTGGACGATCCCGACGGCTATATCGCCCAGCCCACCCTGGCGCTCTCCACCTGCCCCACCTTCGTCGATGAGGGGGTGGCGCCGCGCCATGTGGATCTGAGGCCCTTCGTGCTGACCGGAAAGGACGGCATGGCCGTGGTGCCGGGCGGGCTGACCCGCGTGGCCCTGACCAGGGGATCGCTGGTGGTGAACTCGTCGCAGGGCGGCGGCACCAAGGACACCTGGGTGCTGGAGGACTAAGCCATGCTGAGCCGGACCGCGGATAATCTTTTCTGGATGGGCCGCTATATGGAGCGGGCCGAAAACATGGCCCGCATCCTGGATGTGACCCAACGGCTGTCGTTGCAGACCCATGGCGGCGCCCATGCCGAATGGACGGCCATGCTGGCTCTTTTGTGCGCCGAGGAGGCCTATGCCGAACGCCACGGCGCGGTGACGGAAAACGGCGTCGCCGCCTTCCTGACCCTGGACCGGGGCAATCCCTCGTCCATCTGGTCATGCGTGCGGGCGGCGCGGGAAAATGCCCGCTCGCTGCGCGCCACCATCCCTGTGGAAATGTGGGAAAGCCTCAACACCACCTGGCTTGCCCTGCGCGACCTCGACGAGACGGCGCTGCAGCAGCGCGGCCTGCGGGAATTTTCCGACTGGGTGAAGGAGCGCTCGCACCTGTTCCGCGGCGTGGCCCATGCCACCATGCTGCATAACGAGGCCTTCGCCTTTACCCGGCTCGGCACCTTCCTGGAACGGGCCGACAACACCACCCGCCTGCTGGACACCAAGCATTACGTGGTGGAGGCCGGCGGCAAGGACAACGATCCCGCCGCCGCCTATTACGAATGGGGGGCGCTGCTGCGCTCGGCCGGAGCCTTCCGCGCCTATCACCAAACCTATCACGACGTCATCACCCCGGCGCGGGTGGCCGAACTGCTGGTGCTGCGGGCCGATATGCCGCGCTCGCTGCGCTTTTGCTTCGACAAGGTGACGGAAAACCTGACCGCCCTGGCCGAGGGCCGCCCCTTGGAAAGCGAGCGGCTGTCGGGAGAATTCGGCGCCCGTTTGCGCTATGGCCGCATGGAGCGGATTCTGAACGCCGGCCTGCACGACTTCCTGGAGGAGGTGCTGGACCGCATCGCCGCCGTGGGCCTGCAGATTTCCCGCGATTTTCTGATGATTGTGTAAGGGGAGGGCCGCCATGCGTGTCGCCATCAATCACGAAACCGTTTTCCGCTACCCCAGCCCCGCCAACTACGCCATCCAGTATCTGCGCCTGACCCCGGCCTCGGGGCCGCATCAGCGGGTGCTGTCGTGGACGGTGAGCGCACCGGGAAATCTGCGCCCCTGGACCGACGGCTTCGGCAATCTGTCCCATGTGCTGGTGGTGGATGAACCCCACAGCGAAATCCGCGTTACCGCCATCGGCGAGGTGGAAATCGCCGATGGCGGCCAGCCGCTGCTGCCCGCCTTCGAGGATCTGCCGCCCGACATCTTCCTGCGCTCCACCCGCCTGACCACCGCCGACGAGCGGATCCGCGCCTTTGCCGAAGGCTTTCGCCCCGGCATCGCCGCCAATGCCCGCCGCGGTCTCGATGGCCTGCTGGCCGGGATCCAGGAGAGCGTGCTCTACCGCTCCGGCATCGCCCGCGTCCCCCCCTCGGCCCGCCAGACCCTGGATGCCCGCAGCGGGCAGCACCAGGATCATGCCCATCTGTTCATCACCTGCTGCCGCAGCCTGGGGCTGCCGGCCCGCTATGTCAGCGGCTATCTCTGCGCCCAAAGCGCCGACGACCGCCGCCGGCCGGTCAGCGCCGACCGCATGTCCAGCCATGCCTGGGCCGAAACCTGGGTGGAGGGCGCCGGCTGGCTGAGCTACGACAGCGCCAGCGGCGCGACCAACGCCCAGGCCCATATCCGGGTGGCGGTGGGGCTCGACGCCCTGGATGCCGCGCCGGCGCGCGGCCTGCGCAACGGCGGCGAGGATCCGCAGATGGAGGTGACGGTGGATGATGCCGTGCGCCTGCGCCAGGCCCAGCGCGACCAGCAGCAGCAATAGAGCCGCGATCCCGAACGCCCGGCGAGGGACGATACAACCGGTCAATGCATTGACCGGTTGGTCTTATTGGCTGCCGGGATAAACCCCCGATCCGGCCCGCACGGAATCCAGCCGGTCCAAATCGCCATCGCCACCGGGCGGCGGCGCCGAATCCTTGCTGGAAATCCCCGGCGGCAAGGCCAGCGGCGACGGTGAGACTTGCTGCGCCGGTGACGGCGCCGGTGCGGCTTGCGGCGCCGCCTTGGCGGCGGCGTGAACCGGCGCCGCTTTGGGCCGGGGCGGCGGCGGACGTTCCGGCGGCACCGGCGGCGGCGGCGGTTCCACCACCGCAGGCGCCGGTGCCGGCTTATCCATCTGCGGCGGCGGGGCTGGCGGCGGGGCCGCCTTGACCACTGGCGGCGGGGCCGGCTTGGCTACGGGCATCGGAGCGACCGGTGCGACCGGGGCGACCGGTGCGACCGGGGCGACCGGGGCCGGCGTCGTGGCCGATACGGCCGGAGCGGCGGTTACGGCGGCGGGGGCCGGCGCGGCCTTGGGCAAAGACGGCGGCGCCGCCGGCTCGCGGCTGTACCAGACCACGGCTCCCGCGGCCAGCAGAGCCGCCAGCACGCAAAGGCCGATCAGCCAGCGGCGGCGGCGCGGCGGGGCCAAGGCCAAGACCGGATCGGCCTCCAGAACATGGCGCACATGGTCGGGCCGCACCCTGTCGGCCTGGGCGGCGCAGGCCGCCTGCAAAGCCTGATCGCCCAGGCGGTGCAGCACGGCGGGCAAACCTTCCGAGCAGCGCGCCAGCAAGGCCAGGGCCGCCGGGCTGAACGGCGGCGGCGCGCCGGCCTCGGCCGCCGCCGCCAAGCGCCGGCGGGCATAGTCCTCCAGATCGGCGGGCGCGAAGGGATCCAGCGCGACAATGGCATCGATCCGGCTGCGCAGCAGATGCCACAGCGGATGCGACAGCCGGCGTTCCAGGGCGCCATCCCCCACCAGCAGCAGCCGCAGCGGTATCGGGCCGCCGCCGGGCTCGCGCCCCAGGGCCATCAGCAGGCGCAGATCCTCGTCGCTTAATGTTTCGGCCTCGTCCAGAACGGCGATCGCCGGCAACTGGCCGGGCGCGGCGGCATGGCGGCGCACCGCCGCCGCCGCCGCCGCCGCATCCACCGCCGTCGGCAGACCCAGGGCCTCGCACAGGGCCGGGCCCAGCCGCCCAGCCGCTCCACCGTCCAGCCAGACCACACGGGCGCCGTCGGCCGCCAGCCGTGCCGTCACCAGGCGGGCCAGCAGGCTTTTTCCGCATCCTTTCGGCCCCACCAGGGCCACCAGGCCAAAGCGGCGGCGCAAGGCGAAATCAAGAGCGGCGGCGGCATTGGCCTGGGCGCGCAACGGACAGAGCGCGGCCGGGGAACCGGACGCGAACGGGGCGCGGGCCAACCGAAAATGAGCCAAATAGTTCACAGCCACCGCTCCAGCACACCGCCCCCCCTCTCCCTAAAGCCAGGACAGTGTTCCAGATGATCAGCGCATGAACAAGAGCCGATCGGCGCGCCGCCGGGGCAAATCCGGCAATTTTCCAGGGCTACCCCGCGCCGCCCCCCTCGCCGAAGCCGAATTTTCCGATCAGGCGGTAGGTATTGCGCTCGCTGATGCCTAAGATCCGCGCCACCTTGCCGCGATGGCCGCCATACTTCGCCAGCAGATAGCGCAGATAGTCGCGCTTGATGGCCTCCAGGCTGGGTTCGGCCTGGAAAATGACCGGCGTGGCGGCCAAACGCTGATGCAACTGCTGGTTTTCCCGCCGCAAGGCGGCCAGTTCCAGGGTCCGCGCCACCGCCAGGGCCAGTTCATCGAAATCCACCGGCTGACGCAGCACCGCCGCCGCCCCTTGCAACGGAGCGGCGGTGGCGGATTGGCTCAACACGATCAGCGGGCATGTTCCGGCCAGCGCCGCGCCCAGGGCGGCCGCCTCGGCCAGACCGGCATCCAGCACCGCCAGATCGACGGGCGAAACGGCCCCGGCGGCCTGATCCGCCACCGCGCCATAGCCTTGCCCCCGCAGCCATTCCAGCAGACGGCGGCGCAGCTCTCCATCTCCGACCATCACCCGAATTCTAGGCGTCACGGTTCGCTCCCAGCAAAGACCGCGCCCGCCCCCCGGCGGAACGCGGCATGGCCGTTACAGGGGCCGGCACGACGCGGAAATATCGCGCAAACCGGGCAAACACCATATTAGACGCATATGTTTTCATCGAAAACATATTGCAAGCGCACAGCACACAAATTTATGGGTGATTGTTTTAAACAATACAATCAAAAGATGCCCAGCCACCGCCCCTCGAGTCGGGCCCGGCATTTGCGTGAATTTCAGAATCGGCACACCTGCCCGGCATTGAACCGGCAAATCGATTCCTGTAGGAATGGTAAAACGTGGGGGTTGGGAATTCGGATATCCGGTTCCGAAGGGAAGGGGAAACGTCTTAGCATGCATATCATCCTGCGCGCCGGGATGCGGCCGGCCCTCTTGGCCGCCGCCGCCCTGTTTCTGGCTGGGCCGGCCAGCGCCACCTCGCTCGAGTCGGAAATCAACGGCCTGCTGGACAGCCACCCGCTGATCCAGGCCGCCAAGCACGGGGTGCAATCGGCCGAGCAGGGCGTGGGCGCCGCCCGCTCCGGCTACCTGCCGGTGGTGCGGGCGCAGTCGGACGTAGGGCCCAATTTCACCAGCTCCACCATGCGCGAGGGCATGTACGGCAAATCCTTCATGCGCAATGGCGAATACGGCGCCATGACCGTAACCCAGCACCTTTACGACGGCAACGCCACCAACGCCTCGGTCGATACCGCCCTCAGCGCCAAAGAGTCCTCGGAGGCCTCGCTGCGCATGACCCGGCAGAACACCATTCTGGAAGGGGTGCGGGCCTATCTCGACATCAGCCGCCAGCTGACACTGGTGCGCCTGGCCCGCGAGAATGAGCATCGCCTGCAAACCCAGCTGCATCTGGAAAACGAACGGGTGCAGCGCGGCTCGGGCATGGCGGTGGACGTTTTGTCGGCCAAGCAACGCCTGCAGGTGGCCATGGAGCGGCGCATCGCCTTCGAAGGGGCGCTGCAGCAGGCCCTGGCCCGCTATCAGCAGGTGTTCGGCCATCCGCCCGAGGTCAGCCAGGCGGCACGGCCGCCGCTGCCGCCGGTGGACCTGATCCCCGCCACCCTGGACGACGCCATCACCGCCGCCCAGTCCGACAATCCGGCCCTGCAGGTGGCCCAGAAGAACGTGGAGGTGTCGCAGCACCATATCGAGACCGCCCGCTCGGGCTACATGCCCACCCTCGATCTGGTGGGGCGCAGCGATTACGGCAGCTATGCCAACGGCGTGGCCGGCATGCAGCGCGACTGGGCGGTGCTGCTGGAACTGAACTGGGAGCTGTTTTCCGGCTTCAAGACCGAGGCCCAGGTGGCCGAGGCCTCTTATGACTACGGCGCCAGCAAGGACAACGCCAACGAAACCGGCCGTAAGGTCTCCGAGGCGGTGCGCATGGCCTGGTCGCAGCTGGCCACGGCGCGCGAACGCTTGGGCCTGCTGGAAAACGCCGTCAACCTGGCGCACGAGGTGTTCGACGCCCGCAAGAAGATGCACGAGGCCGGCAAGGAAACCATGATCAACGTGCTGGATGCCGAGAGCAACATCACCAACGCCGACATCACCTACGCCAATGCCGATTTCGATCTGCGCATGGCGGCCTATCAGCTGGTGCACGACATGGGGCGGCTGGAGGTGGCCAATCTCGACCGCCGGCCGCCGCTCAACTCTCCGGCGCCGCTGGCGCGGTAATCCAAGAACAAGGCCGGTCTTTCAGAGACCGGCCTTGTTCTTGGCCTCATACCAACCGGCCAATGAATTGCCCGGTTGTAGCGTCCCTCGCCGGGCGGCGGCATCCGCCGCCTTGGCCGCTCACTCAATGCTCGCTGGAAACCGGCCAACCTGTCACGTCAACGGGTGGCCGGGATCAGGCCTTGCCGGACTCGGCCTCGGCTTCGGCCAGGGCATGGGCCAGCAGGGTTTCGACGGCCGCGCGCGGCAGATCGCGGGTGATGAAGACGATGCGGGTGCGGTGGTCGTCATCCGGCCATTCGGGCAGCGGCACCACCGGGTGGAACATATGCTGCACCCCGTGGATCACCAGCGGCTGGGCATTGCCCCGGGCATTGACGATGCCCTTGACCCGCAGCAGAGTCTCGCCCCGGGTGGAAATCAGGAATTCCAGGGCCAGGGCCAATCCCTCCCAGGCCACCGGTTCATCGTAGGTCAGCACGAACGAGGCCACGCCGTCCTCATGGCGGTGATGATCGTGATGATGATGGTGGTGATGGTGATCATGGCCGCACTCGGGGCCGCAGGCGTGCGCGGCCTCGTCGCGGGCGGCATAGGCCTCCTCATTCAGCCAGCGCTCCACATCGGGAGTTTTGCTTTTGCCGGTGAACAGGCCGCAATCGAGCACCTCGGAGGGCGGCACCCGCCCCGCCGCCACCGGCACCAGCAGGGCGCCGGGGTTCAGCTCCACCAGCCGGGCCCGCAGCGCCTCGGCCTTGGCCGGATCGGCCAGATCCAGCTTGGTCAGCAGCAGGCGGTCGGCCATGGCGGCCTGTTTCACCGATTCCTTGTTGCGGTCCAGGGTGGCAAGGCCGTTCACCGCATCCACCGTGCACACCAGGCCGTCCAGGCGGTAACGGGCCGCCAGCAGCGGATCGGTCATCAAGGTATGCACGATGGGGGCGGGATCGGCCAGACCGGTGGTTTCGATGACCACGCGGGTGAAATCGGGAATCTCGCCCTTCACCTTTTTCAAAAACAGATCGCGCAGGGCATCCACCAGATCACCGCGCACCGTACAGCACAGACAGCCGGACTCCAGCAGCACCACATCCTCGGCCACCTGGCGCACCAAAAGATGATCGATGGCCACCTCGCCATATTCGTTGATGAGCACGGCGGCATCCTTCAGCTCCGCCTGCGCCAGCAGATGGTTCAGCACCGTGGTTTTGCCGCTGCCGAGAAAACCGGTGAGAATGGTGACGGGAAGGGTGGCGGCGGCCTCGGCCTCCAGATCGCGGTTCATTTGCCGTAAAGCTCCTTGGGAGAAATCAGCACGCCCTGCACCTCGGTCAAACCTTCGGTGCGGGCGGCGGTGTAAAAGCAGCTGCGCCGCCCGGTATGGCAGGCCACCCCGGCCTGATCCACCTTCAGCAGCACGGTATCGCCGTCGCAGTCGATCAGGAACTCCACCAGCCGCTGCTGCTGGCCCGAGGTTTCCCCCTTGCGCCACAGGGCGCGGCGCGAGCGCGAATAATAGCAGACCCGGCCGGTGGCCAGGGTTTCGGCCACCGCCTCGCGGTTCATCCAGGCCATCATCAGCACTTCGCCGCTATCGTGCTGCTGGGCGATGGCGGGCACCAGGCCATCGGCGTTGAAGGACAGGGCGGCCAGGGCGGGCGCGGGATCGATCACGGCGGGAAGGCTCCTTGCGGTTTTTTTTGGGGGGAGAAACGTCCTTCGGAACGGCGGACTGTTATAGTATGACAGTTTGGATGGTCCTCCGTCGCCCTTTTGTCAAGCCGGACCCGATGATGCCCGATACCGATCGTCCGCCCCCGCGGCCACCCGCCCGTCGCCTTGCCGCGGAGGCCGTTGCCATTGCCTATCTTGGCGCCGTGGCGGCCACGGCGGATGTCACCGGCATTTCCTATCTCCTCTTTCCGGAACTGGCCGCGCTGGCCCACGATGTGCTGACCCGCCCGCGCGGCACCTGGGCCAGGGCTCCGGCCCTGGTCGCGGCCACCCCGGTTCTGACGGCGATTCTCGGCACTTTTATCGCACGGCACATGGCTTATGGCCTTCCCGCGATCCTGCTCACGGTGGCCGGCGCCATTCTGGTCATCCGCCTGCTGCGCTCTCCCGTCGCCCCCGCCATTTCCGCCGGGCTCCTGCCGTTGTCTCTCGGCGTCACCAGTTGGCTTTATCCGCCCTCGATCCTGGCCGGAACCGGGATTCTGGCCGGGCTGTCCCTGCTGGGCAGGCGCTTTGCGCCCGCTCCGCCCGAACCGCTTTCCGCCGCCGACCTGCGTGATGATATTGTTGAATTGCCCCCCACCGGCCTGTCCTGGCTGCCCGCCTTTCTGATTTTTCTGATCGCCGATGCGTCTCTGGCCGTCGCCACAGGCTGGCGCTTCCTGCTTTATCCGCCGCTGGTGGTCATCGCCTTCGAAATGTTCGCCCATCCGGCGGCGTGCCCCTGGGCGCCCAGGCCGCTGGCGCTGGCGGCGGCCTGCACGCTCAGCGCAGGGCTGGGAACCCTCTTCGTCTTGCTGCTGGGGGCAACGCCCGCAGCCGTCATGCTCAGCATGACCGGCGGCGTGTTGCTCTTGCGGCTGTTCCGCCTGCATGTGCCGCCGGCTCTGGCCGTAGGGCTTTTGCCGTTCGTCCTCCCCCAGGTCGACGGCCGCTTTCCACTGGCCGTCGGAGGCGGCACCCTGTTGCTGGCCGGATTGTTTCTGCTGTGGCGCCGGGCCCGGGCGGAATCAACGCCCCGGGCATGAAACCCGCCGCCGGGCGCGAACGAAGATAACAGGCGTAAAGACAGAGGAGAAAACGATGATGGATCAGACGATGCCCCTGGACGATGCCTGCATCGCCGCCCTGGGAACCGCCGCCGCTCAGGCATCGGAAATTCTCGGGAACGCCGAAAAAGTGAATGAGGCATCGCATCAACGCGCCGCCGCCGCCCACGATCTGACCCGACGCATCGATCATTTAGCCCGCGACGCCCAAACCAGCATCAGCGGATCGGCCAACCACATGCAGATCGCCCGCACACTGTACCAGCAGATCGAAGCGGTGCGCGGATCTCTCCATCCATAACGTCTTGGCGTCGGAAATTTTCCGTACGCTCCTTAGTAACCTTTTCGCGCTCCTCGTGGAATTCAGGATCAAGGCGGGTCTGGCCCGCCCTTGAATCACCATCACGCAGGAGATACGCGGATGTTCGCCAAGAAGATCACTCGGCTTCCCCCCCTGGCGCTCGCCGGCATCATCGCCACGGCGGCGGCCGTCAGCGGCGGCATGCCCGCCCACGCCGCCGATGGCGGCAAAATGAGCATGGAAAAATGCTATGGCGTGGCCAAGGCCGGCAAGAATGATTGCGCCTCCGGCGCGCATTCCTGTGCCGGACAGGCGGTAAAGGATTTCGATCCCGCGTCTTTCGTCGCCGTTCCCAAGGGGTTATGCGCCAAGCTGGCGGGCGGCCGCCTGACGCCGAAGGCTCTCTGATCCACAAGGCACGGCGAGGCGACCGGACATGACGCAAAGACCAGACACAACGCCATGCCGGCCGCCCCTGCCGGTGCCACCCGCCGCCGGGGTGGGCTTGCGCTACCGGCATCACGAGGATGTCCTGGAAAACGGCATTAAAGCCGCATGGTGGGAGGTGCACCCGGAAAATTACATGGCGGGCGCCCCCCTGGAGTGGCTGGAACGCATCCGCCGTGACAGGCCGGTCAGCCTGCATGCCACCGGCCTGTCGCTGGGCAGCGCCGAAGGTGTGGAGGCCGGGCATCTGGAGCGGTTGGCTGAACTTTGCCACCGCATCGATCCCGGCCTGGTCTCCGATCATCTGAGTTGGAGCACCACCGGCAAGACCTATTTGGCCGACCTTATTCCTCTGCCCATGACCGAGGAATGCCTTGACATCGTTTGCCGCAACGTCGATCAGGTGCAAAACCGGCTGAAACGGACCATTCTGGTTGAAAATCCATCGGCGTATCTTCGGTTTCAGGAGTCGCCCATCCCGGAGCCCCTGTTCCTGGACAGCCTGGCCCGGCGCACCGGCTGCGGCCTTCTGCTCGATATCAACAACATTTTCGTCAGCGGCCGCAATCTTGGCTTCGATCCCGTCGCCTATCTCGAGTCCATTCATCCCGCCCAGGTCAAGGAATTCCACCTGGCCGGCCATGCCGTCCGCGAAATCGGCGGGCATATCCTGCGGATCGACGACCACGGCTCCCCCGTTGACGCCGAAGTCTGGCCCCTGTTCGCCCAGGCCGTCGCCAGGATCGGACGGCGCCCGACGCTGATCGAGTGGGATACCGATATCCCTCCCCTGGGCATTCTTCTGCAGGAAGCCGAAAAGGCCGACCTTATACTCCAACAGTCGGACGAGGTGCGATATGGCGACAGTCGCTGATCTTCAGACCGCCTTCCGCCGCGCCATCCTCGACAACCAGCCGGACCGGCTGGCCGCTCTGATCGCGCCCGGCGGACTGCCGGTCATGGCCCGTATCGCCGTTTACCGCAACAACAGCCTGGGTGCGCTCACATCGGCCCTGCGGCTCGCATATCCGGCGGTTCTCGCCCTGGTGGGCGAGGCATTCTTCGATGGCGCCGCGGTGGGGTTCGCCCAGGCCGCTCCGCCCGCCAGCGCCTGTCTCACCCTGTGGGGCGGCGATTTTTCCCGTTATCTCGCCCGGCATCCGGGCTGCCGCGACATGCCCTGGCTGGCCGATGTGGCGGCCCTGGAATGGGCCGTTTCCGAAGCCCTGCACACCTCCGAGGCGAAAGCCCCTCCCCCCTGCCTGACGCCAACCCTGTCCTGCCTGCGTCTGAGGAGCCCCGCCGACAGCATCCGTGCCGCCGCCCTGGCCGGAGGCGACGGTCTGGACCGGATCGACCTGAACGCGGGACCCATTCATCTGGCCGTAACGCGCCGGAACGGCGGCATCCTCATCCGCCGCCTCACCGCTCAGGCCTGGTCCCTGCTCGATCAGCTGGCGGCGGGGTGGTCTCTGCGCCAGGCCACAGCCGGATATGCCGGAGACCTGGCCGCCGCACTGCTGGCCGATTTTATTTCCTATGGATATATCATCGGCGGCGCCCCGCCGCCCGATGGCTGGGAGAAAACGCCATGAAGACTTTGCTTCGCCTTCCCGTCGCGCTGACCGCCCTCTTCCAGCGCCTTCCCCACGCCGTGATCGCCCTGGCGGCCCGTATGGCATTGGCCAACGTGTTCTGGCAATCGGGCCAGGCCAAACTTGGCAACTGGGACGGCACCTTGTTCCTCTTCAGCGACAGCTACAAGGTTCCCCTGCTCCCCCCCGACCTGGCGGCTTATATGTCGGTCAGCCTGGAACTCTCCATGCCCATTCTGCTGATTCTGGGACTGGGAACCCGTTTCGCCGCTCTGGCGCTCCTGGGCATGACGGCGGTCATCCAGATCTTCGTGATGCCGAACGCATGGCCGATTCACATTCAATGGCTGGCCATGATGCTGGTTTTGATCGGCCAGGGCGGCGGCACCCTGTCCGTCGACGCCGTTCTGTCCGCCCTTCTGAAACGCCGGTCACGGGCCTTGGCGCAAAGCAAAACATAAAACGGCTTGAACCAAGATAAAAAACAAAGCCCATTGATTTGACAAAACAAAAAGCGGCGAAATCATACAGTACGCTTTCCTCTTGGCATTTCCCCGCAGCGGAATTACCGTTCATCGCAGTCTGGATCATGTAAGAGGCTTGCGGTATGGGCTTTCAGAAGGAAAAACAAAATCCTGCAGCCGTCAACGCTTTGGCTAAACCGTCCGCCGGCCCCCGCCCCAGGCCGTTGTCCCGTCCCCGCATTCCGGTAAGGGCTTTGGCACAACAATGAGCACGGAAAACGACAACGCCGCCTGGGGCGCGCTGATGGCGGCAGCGCAATCGGGCGATCAGGCCAGCTATGCCCGCCTGCTGCGCGACATCACCCCGCTGCTGCGGCGTGTCGGCCGCCGCAAATGGCCGATGGCGGCCGACGCCGATCTGGAGGACATCGTACAGGATGTTCTGTTGTCCCTGCATTCGGTGCGCCAGACTTACGATCCGGCGCGGCCCTTCCTGCCCTGGCTGCTCACCATACTGCATCACCGCCTGGTGGACGGCATCCGGCGCCGCACCCGGCAAAACGCCCATGAAACCGCCGTGGACCGCTTCGAGGAAACCTTTTCCGAAATCGCGGCGAATATACCGGAAGAACCGATCGGCGGCCACGATGCGCTGCATAAGGCCATCGCCAGCCTACCCGGCGGCCAACGCCGCGCTGTTGAATTGCTGAAACTGAAGGAACTGTCGCTCAAAGAGGCCGCGCTCCAGACAGGCATGAGTGTCAGCGCTTTGAAAGTGGCAACGCACCGGGCCTTAAAGGCCCTGCGTGTCGCCCTGACTGGAAAGGTTTAATCATGGAAACCGACCGCCTGATCGACGCCCTGGTGGCCGAAACGGCTCCGGTCCGCCGCTTGCCGCCGCCCCGGCGGCGCCTGCTGTCGTGGCTTGCCGTCAGTCTGCCGGCCTTGGCCATGCTGGTGGCGGTGATGGGGCTACGGCATGACTTGGCTCTCCGGCTGGCCGAACCACGGTTTCTGACGCAGGAAACCGCAGCGCTGGCCACGGCGCTGACCGCCGCGCTGGCCGCTCTTTATGCCGGAATTCCGGGAACGCCGCGCTGGCGGCTGACCCTGCCACTGCTGCCCTTCGCCGTCTGGACATTAAGCCTCGGCCAGCAATGCTGGCATGAATGGCTGGCCTTCGGCTTGTCGGGCATGAGCTTTCATCCCGATGCCGAATGCATCCCCGGCATTGCCATGGCCGGCCTGGCGCCAGCCCTGGCAATGCTGGCAATGATCCGCCGTGGCGCCCCGTTCCAGCCCCGACTGACCGTTGGCCTGGCAACCCTGGCCGCCGCGGCGCTGGGGGATGCCGCCCTGCGTCTGTTTCATCCCATCGACGCCGGACTGATGGTGCTGGTCTGGCAATTCGGCACCGTGCTGCTGCTGGCGCTGCTGGCCGCTCTTGCCGGACGGCAACTGCTGCCATTGCGGAAAAATCTGTAACCTTTTCGCCGCCGCACCGAATTCCTGAGGAACCATCGCTCACGGAGCGATCCTAAAGCCCTGTTCCCAAGGAGAACAATTATGGCCATGATGTGCAAACTCGGCAGCAAGTGCTGCGCCACCAAAGGCATGTGCATCCACGAGAAGATGATGCTGCTGATGATCGTCGTCGCCGTGCCGCTGGCCGGGCATTTCCTGCTTGGCTGGTTCTGACCACAGCCGGCGGTGGAGCCCCCTCCAGTGTGGAGATCTTTAAGTCCCGGCGACCGGTCTTGTATCCCGATCGATTGCGAAAGTCGTAAACCGCCGGTTCCAGAACCGGCGGCGCTCAGGCTCGGGACACGCGGCCGGACGCCGGTTTTCGGCCGCGTCTGGCTCCGCCGCCTGATGCCTGTTCTCCTGATGAGCCTCGCCCTTCAGGCCCAGGCGCAGCCGTTGCCGCCCGGCTACTGGCAGCGGCCGCTGGCCCCGCAAGGCGAGGCTCCGGTCCGCTGGTCCCGTATTGAAAGCTCGCTCCGGCCACAAGACTGCGGCCTTTGCCACCCCGACAAGCTGGCGGATTGGCGGACCTCGCCGCATGCGAAGGCGTTTTCCCCCGGATTGGTGGGGCAGCTGCTGACCTACAACGCCGAAGACACCCGCTCCTGCATGGCCTGCCATGCTCCCCTGGCCGAACAGACACAAGCCTTCGAGACGGCACGGCGGCAAGGAAACGCCGCCCTGCCCTCGGCGCAGGGCCTGGCTGCGGCGGGAAATTCCTGCGGTGGATGCCATCTGCGCCAGTATCGCCATTATGGGCCGCCCGACCGCCGGAGCAACGCCGTCGGCCCCACTCCATCCACAGATCCGCATGGCGGCGCCATCAGAACAAAAGCCTTCGAATCCTCGGATTTTTGCGGCGCTTGCCACCAGTTCCCGCAAAATCTGGCGATCAACGGCAAACCACTGGAAAACACCCTGGCCGAATGGCGGGCCAGCCCCGCCGCCCGCTCCGGGAAAACCTGTCAATCCTGCCACATGCCGGAGCGACGGCATCTCTGGCGGGGCATCCATGATGCCGCCATGGTCCGTTCCGGAGTGCAGGCCCGCTTTTCCGCTCAACCCGGTCAGGCCGTCTTCCGGCTGATCAATAGTGGCGTGGGGCACGCCTTCCCCACCTACGTTACGCCCAAGGCCGTTCTTACAGGCGTTGCCCTCGACATCTCCGGCCACGTGATCGCCGGCAGCGAAAAACACATCGTCATCCAGCGGCAGGTGGCGTTCACAGGCGATGTCTGGCACGAGATTTCGGATAGCCGCCTGTTGCCGGATCAATCGGCAACCCTCTCGGTTCCCTGGCCGCCAAGCGGCCGGGTCCGGTTCTGGCTGGAGATCGATCCCGACGACTTCTATCACCGGGAAACCTATCCATCTCTGCGGCGCGATCTGCCTGAAAACAGCGCCGCCGCCCGGCTGATCGCCGCCGCCGATGCCCGCGCCACCGCCAGCCCTTATCGTCTGTTCGAAACGGAGCTGCGTCGCCCCTGAACCGGCGGCGGTCTTTTTTCACGCCCTCCAGGTAACCTTTTCCGCGCTCCAACGGAACTTCTCAATATCCGGGCGGCCCGACTGGCCGACCGGCAGTTCATCCGACAGGGAGAGTTAAGAATGAGCAAGTTGATCCGCGCCGCCGCCATCACCACCGTGATGACCATCTCCACCGTCCTGGTGTCGGGCACCGCTTTCGCCCAGGCGGCCAACCCCTGCGCCAAGGCCGCCAATCCTTGCGCCAAGGCGGCCAACCCCTGTGCCAAAGCCGCCAACCCCTGCGCCAAGCAGTAAAGCTGCCTTGGGGCCATGCCCCGGAACGGTCATGGCCCCTTTCCTCATCGTGTTTTCCCCCCATTGAGGAACATCCTCATGAAAAAATCCTTCTTCTCACCTCGATCCTGCTGGCGGCGCCGCTGACGGCGTTCGCCGCCCAGCCGTTCACGGCAAGCGCCTTCGCCACCGCGCAAAGCGCCTTCGCCACCGCGCAAAGCGCCGGAAAATCCATTCTGGTGAACGTCAGCGCTCCCTGGTGCCCCACCTGCGCCAAGCAGACTCCGATCATCGCCACCCTCGAACGGAAGCCTCCCGATCTGGTTGTGTTCAAGCGGGACTTCGATCATGCCAAGGATGCTCTGGCCCGCTCCACCGGCGCCACCGATGCCGCCGCCGACGCCGCCGCTCCGCTTTCGGCGAGCTCAAGCGCCGCTCGGGCTTAAGGATGTGGAGCGATTATATCGTCCCACATCCTTAGTGACGCAGTAATACCAACCGCCCAATGAATTGACCGGTTGTATCGTCCCTCGCCGGGCGGCGGCATCCGCCGCCTTGGCCGCTCGCTCAATGCTCGCTGGATACCGGCCAACGAGTCACGTCAATGGTTGGCCGGTATAAGACTAGCTGGGGGCGGTTCTGGACGGAACGGCGCCTTGAGCCGGGGCGTGATAAATGTCATCCGGAGGAACGGACTGTTATAGTATGACAGTCTGGATGGTCTTCCATCGCCCTTTTGTCAAGCCGGACCCGATGATGCCCCATAGCCCCCCCGCCCGCGCCCCGCAGGCCGGCCATGATCACCAGGATTGCGTGCGCGCCGCCCTGCAGGCCGCCGAACGGCGCTGCGCGCAAAGCGGCGCCCGCCTGACCCTGGTGCGCAAAAGAGTGCTGGAACTGGTGTGGGACAGCCACGCGCCGGTGGGGGCCTACGCCCTGCTGGACGCCCTGAAGGCCGAAGGGCAGAACGCGGCGCCGCCCACCGTTTACCGCGCCCTGGATTTTCTGCTGGAGCAAGGCCTGGTGCACCGCCTGGAACGGCTGAACGCCTATGTGGGCTGCCCCCATCCCATGGGACCGCACAGCGCCCAGTTCCTGATCTGCCAGACCTGCGGCCAGGTGCAGGAGCTGGAAGATCCGGCCATCGGCGCCGCCATCCGCGCCGGGGCCGAACGGCTGGGCTTTCTGGCCACCCGCCAAACCATCGAGGTGGAAGGCCTGTGCCAGGCCTGCCGGACGGCATAATACCGGCCAACCATTGAAGTGACTCGTTGGCCGGTATCCAGCGAGCATTGAGCGAGCGGCCAAGGCGGCGGATGCCGCCGCCCGGCGAGGGACGATACAACCGGTCAATGCATTGGCCGGTTGGTTCTCTAATCGGTGTCAATGTCTGGCACTCCATCCTTCTGCCTGATCCGGTTTGGATGCCCAATCGGGGACCTGGTTCTCTCCGCAGTCGGAACGTGCCCGCTGCATGATGGCCTTTCCG